>Ga0163180_10000100_pt1 | contig 42658 bp, 54 predicted proteins | sample AtlANTMetagenome_2_FD_109647 | JGI IMG/M metagenome (GOLD analysis project Ga0163180, IMG submission 109647) | Marine eukaryotic phytoplankton communities from the Atlantic Ocean - Atlantic ANT 4 Metagenome | ecosystem: Environmental > Aquatic > Marine > Oceanic | place: North Atlantic Ocean...
ACTTGCACAAAAGATTTCAGGAATACCTCAAGTAAGAGTAGATGTACCTAATGATAAAGATTCAACTAGAAGTAAAATGCGTGCAGAGAAATTAGAACGTATTGTTACTAACTATGATGATAAGCAAGGTATGCTTGACCAATTACAACAAGCTGCTAGATGGCTACCTGGTTATGGTTTTGCTGCTTGGGTTATAACTACAAAAGTAGATACTAACGGATATCTATATCCTAGTGCTGAACTAAGAGACCCTTATGATACATTCCCAGGTAACTTTGGTCCTGACCAACAACCTAGAGAAATGGCAGTACTAAGACGTGTACCTAGATATAAACTAGCTCAAATCTATCCTGAGTTTGCAAAAGAGATTTTAAAACAAGATGAAGATAAAGGTGAATCACAAACTGATACTGCATCACCATTTATGTCTTATGAAAATAACAGAGAACAAGGTTGGGAAGATAATACATACTCTGGTGTAAGAATTATTGAATACTATGACATGGGTGGTACTTATGTAGTATTTCCTGAAAAGAATATGATTCTTGATTTTATACCTAACGTGTTATCTACACCACCATTTGTATTTATGAAGAGAGTTTCCTTTGACCAACTTAAAGGTCAATACGACCACGTAATAGGACTAATGGCAATGATGGCAAAGATTAACATTATGTCTGCAATTGCGATGGAAGATTCTGTGTTTACAGAAACTAACATATCAGGAGAGATAGAATCCGGACAATACAGAAAAGGCAGATTTGCGGTAAACTATCTCGCTCCTGGTACACAAGTTTCTAAACCAATGAACAATATGCCATATCAATTGTTCCAACAAATAGATAGATTGGAAAGACAATTACGTATGGTAGGTGGTTATCCAGTTACTGATGACTCACAGTCACCTAACTCTTTTGTTACTGGTGCTGGATTATCAGAATTGAATAGCACAATGTCATTAATGATATCTGAATATAGAGATGTCATTAAAGGTGCGTTAGTACGTATGGACCAAAAAAGATTAGAACTAGATGTAGTGTTATCTTACTCACAAGGTATAACTAAAAAACCTATGTCTGGTTATCTTGCTGGTTCTGCATTTGCTGAAAACTATTTCCCACTTGCTGATATTGGTGGTGATTTTAAAACTAGACGTATCTATGGTGTTATGGCTGGATTTGATGAACCACAAAAAATTGTAACTGGTTTGCAATTGTTACAAGCAGGTGTTATAGACGTAGAAACATTACAAGATAACATTGATGGTTTAGAAAATATTGCGAAAGTACAAGAACGTATTAGAAAAAATAAAGCAGAAAGTGTTTTATTTGATTCAATACTTGCTAGGTCTGCACAAGGTGACCCTGCAGCTACAATGGCTGCAATAGCTATTTATGAGTATCCAAATGCTATAACAGAAGTAATGAAGCAATTCTATACTCCACAAGAACCACAAATGTCACCTGAAGAAGAAATGATGATACAGCAACAAATGATGATGGGTGGTGGGGATGTTCCAGGAATGGCACAAGCTTTTGGAGTATAATAAAATGCAACATTATTTTGATAGAGAGTTTTGGGATTTAGTATATGAAGAATATGGTGTAACAGACGAGTTAGATATACTAAGTGAAAATGTATTAGAAATTATAACTCCTATGCCTGGAGTAATAGTTTTAATAACAAAGGAATTTAATAATGGCGAAGAATCGTAGAGGTGGATACAGACAACCAGCTAAACCCGCAGCTGTAGCTACACCACAAGGTGGGCAAAGAACAGATGGTGGACCTGGTAGTAGTAAGCAACCGTTAAGAAGATTACCTGATGCTGACTATGGTCAGAATAAAGCATTTGTTGAACAACAACAAGCTGCACCATTACCAAAACAAGAAAGACTTAATCCTAACATATTTGCTCCTACTGAGTATCCTGGTCAACCTATTACTGAAGGATTACCTATAGGACCTGGTAGTGGACCTGCTGTAATGCCTGATAATATAGATACTATATTACAAGCAATGCATCAGATGAATCCGTCACCATTAGTCGCAGATATGATTAATAACAGGGTTAATTAATGGGTTTTTATTTACATGACAGAAATGAATTTGAGGATTTACTAAAAGCTAATAACAGATTAGATTTAAAAGTTAATCAAATGCAAGATACTTTAGCTGCGGTCGACCCTATGCAGATTTTAGAAAACTATAGTAAGTATCAACAAGAAATGCCTGAAATAGGTGCACCAGATGCTATGTCATTATCACAACTTAATGTACCTACAAACTATGAATCATCAAGAGCTATTGCACAAGCATCAGCTAATAAAAGAATTTATGATGAAGCTAGATTATGGACTGAATTACAAGCTGAATATGGTGATGATTCTATAGCTGACAATATGAAAATGACTGCTGCTGATGTATGGACATTAGGATTTGCACCTGGTGGAGCTAAACCATTTCAAACACAAGCAGGTGTATGGGCATTTGCTGGATTAGATTGGTTATTTCAAACTATAGGACCTGGTGGTTCAGGTAAATGGTCTGTAGGTTCACAAGCTATTAATGCTTTATTACCTGGTCAACCTATGGCTGTAGGACGTTCTGTAGCATATTTAAGAGATTTAAGAGAATACGATAAATTATTAAAGAATGGATATTCAAAAGTTCAAGCACAAAGAAAACTATCTATTGATTTAAGTGGTTCACGAATACAGGGATTAGGTGAAAACTTAGGTCCTATAGAAGAAATTAAACAACAAATTGATATGATTGCCGAAGCTCACAAGATGGGTGGAGAACCTGTAATAACTGCTATGTATAGAGCTGTACTAGAAGGTAAACCTATTAACTTTGATAGAAGTAAATGGTTTATAACAGAAAGTGTTAAAGCAGAAAAAAGTCCTCATTATATTAAACTTACACAAGATTATGGTATGTCACCTGATGACGCTAGAGATTTTATATATAAAAACATTGGTACTCCATTAAGAGGTAGCTTTGACCCTAAGACTGGTAAAACTAATTATGCTTTTGATGGTGAGGGTGGTAACCTATACTACACATCATTCGATAATCCAAACAAAATTAACTTTTATGCAGGAAGACATAGGCAAAAATACTTTTATGCTGGTATAGACAGACAAGATTACTTTAGACCTGAATGGGCAAATAAAAATATCTTAATGGAATACTCACCAGGTAAAGTACAATCAGCTGAATTCTTTGAACCAGGTACTACTGCATTTAAAAATATGTCAGGTTTAATTGATGCAGCACATCAAATTGTTCCAGAGATATTTTTAGGTAAAGGTATTAAAGGTGTTAAAAATATTTCTAGAGGTTTAAGAAGTGTTAATGGTGCATATGAATTAGTTAACCAAGGTAAACTTGTTAAACGAGGAATTGTTAAAAACTATATAGTTACACCTAGAAAATTAGCTGACAATATATTAGAAGAAGTAGGACCAAGAATTGATGGTGCTGTTGGTACTGGTAAAATTGATGACTTAGTAGATAGCGGATATCAATTACTTACTAATAAAAATATTACAGCTGATACTGCTAACCAAAGAAAATGGCTTAAAAAAATGAGAAAAGAAGAGACATTGTTTGGCTATGTACCAAGATTCTTTCAATTAACACAAGATGAAATATTAAATCAACCAATTAACATAAGATTCTTTAAAGCTGTAGCTGAAGAAGATAACTTAATGATTATGGGTAGTAACAACATAATTAAAGATATGCCTGCACAAGTACAAAAAGCTTTGGTAGAAGCAGATGATTGGAAAGATGTACAAAATATATTTGGTCAAATGATTGATACAGGATATAAAATACAAAACAAGTATGGAGAAATGGTTCCTTATACTTTACCAGGAAAAGCATTACCTAAAACTGGTTCTATGGTGCTTAATAGAATGCTACAAAAAACTGGTATAGATAGGTCATATAGAACATTTGGAAGCTTTGCTGGTGAAAACATACGTAAAGTAAAAGATACTGTTATGCCGTTTATGCCGTTTAGACGTAACCCAAGTAAATTAACTAGAGTAGAAAACACAGATACTGTGGTAATTGACCAAGCAGAAGATATTGCTAATAAGATATCTGAATTAGCTAAAACAGAAAACTCTCCTATGGTTTATAAGTTTCAAGAAATGAGACAACGTAAACTACCTGAGTTTGAAAAGTATCTTGGATTCTCATCTAATTACAATTCAACATACAATCCTTATTACAGAAAGTTATTGAGTGTTGTACCTGAAATGGGTATACCATTGAATAACTTAGATTCAGGATATAGACAGTTAATGGGTCATTTGCAAGTTAATCAATATGATGATATTGAAGCTAATAAAATATTAAAAGAATTTTTAGATATAGACCCTAATCAAAAATTTAAATACAGAGACTTTGCACACCAACAAGCATTAAGAGATGTCAAGATGATTAAAGCAAGAGGTGGTAACTGGGAATATGTTGCATCAATTGCTGATGATATGTTTGAAGGTATGCAAAAATCTAAGATATATGCTACTGATAAGAATGGTCAAATGCTACCAAGCATTGGTACAAACTATAAAGGACAAGAAATAAATCATGTTGGTAATGCTGTAGATGAATTTGGTAACGTAACAACTAATGTAACAGCTTCTATGTTGTCAGAAATGCAAGATAACATAGCACCTTTATTAGATTATAGATTAATTGAACGTGCATTAGGCCCTTTGTTTAAAGCTTACCCAGAAGGTCAATATGTTCGTACATCATTTTTAGGTGATGTAAAAGCATATGGTAAATATAAATCACAAAATAAATGGTGGGGTAAAACTGGAGAAGATTTACCTAATCCATTTGATGACGGTATTTTAAATGTTAAAAGATTAGAAGATAACTTTTTAAGTAACACACTACAGTTTTATACAAGGAATGTATTTAAACCTCTTGTATTAATGAGATTTGCTTTCTTTACACGTGTATTTATGGAAGAACAAGCACGTATGGCTATGAAAGGTATATCTAATGTTTATAGTAAACCTTATGAATACTTAACTTGGCTAGCTTCACATAATCCTAATTCTAAAGTAGGTTCAATACTAGAAAACTTACCATTTACAAAAGGTTATCAAAAAGCTAAATACAGTGATGATGCTGTTGATTTCTTAATGGAAGAAGAAATTATGGAAGCTATGCAAAAAAGTATGAGGTATGAAGATATTACAGGCACAAGTATTAAAGCAAGAAATAGACATACAGAATATATAGCTAAACGTACTGAAGAATTAAAACAAGATGAAATTAACTTAGCTGTTTATCACGAACTTAGATTATTAAAAGGAGATGAAATAAATCAAGCTGTTGCTAAATATGGATATGGTAGTAATGAATTAGCTGAATGGATAATCTCAGATGCTGGTAAAAAAGCAAGATTAGAATTAGTAAGATATGGTGGTGCTGGACATGCTGATTTATTAGATGAAACATCTAGAGCATTAGACCAACATTTGCAAATGGTTGAATCAAGAATACGTAAAATAGCTGGTGGTGATTTAGATTTAGCATTAGATGCAGTAAAAAATAAAAATGGTACATATACATATGCACTTAGGTCTGATGTTAATGTTGGAGAATCAGCTATACGTGGTTTAATTGCTGAAGGTAAATTACTTAAAAAAGGTAAAACAGGTACAAAAAAATCTGATTATGTAGATTTTATGTCTAATGAAAAGTTTTTCAAAAAATACGATAAAAACAAAATGATGAATGAACTTAGTTATTGGTATAGCAAAGAAGATGGAATTAATCCAGGTGTATTAAATAAAGTAAGAGATGTTAATCCTAGTGAAGGTGTTAACAACTACTTAGGAACAGTAGAAGAAATGATGGACCATTTCTTTGATACAGTATTTACAAAATTAATGACTAAACCAATTGGTGTACTTAACCGTTCTACTACATTTAAACAATTTAGATGGATGTATATTTCTGAACGATTTAAAGATATGGATAAAAGTGTAAGAGCTAAATTTATAAAAGAAGGTATAGAAGCAGGTATTCCAAAGAATGTAATTAAGGAACTTAAAGGTCAAAATAGTTTATATAAATCAGGTCCTATCAAAGATTTTCAAGTTATGGATATAGAATCTAAAGCTTATGGTCTTGCTGGTGTAAAAGAATTATTATACGACACAAGAAAACGACATACAGTATCTGACAAACTTGTGAATGTATTCCCATTTATTGAAGTATGGTTTGAAGTATTCCAAACTTGGGGACAGTTACTTGCAGAAAAACCATATGCTTTAAGACAAGCACAAGTATCTACAAGAGGACTTGGTGCTGCAAATACATTAGGTGAAAGTAGTGATGATGGATTTATATCACCTGACCCTATGAATCCTGATAAGGATGTATTTGTTTATCCATTTGGTGGATTTATGTCCAACTTAATATTTGATGATGAAATGTTTTCTGATAGTGATAGAAAATTACAAATGTCACCTAAAGCTTCATTACAAGGTGTTAACTTATTAGCACAAGGTTTTGTACCTGGTCCTAACTCTATGGTAGCTTTCGGACTTAGTAAGTTAATACCTAAAGCTGAATCAGCTACAACTGCTATTGGTATTAAAAGTGGTTGGGGTAATGAGCTAGAAACATTTATATTTGGAGAATTTCCTCCACCAGAAAAAATTAGTGATGCATTTAGAGAATCACCAGTATATAGAAAACTTGGTGCTGCTATGTTAAATGAAGATGAGTTTGAAAGAATAACTGATGGTTCAGGACAACTTGCAAGAATGCGTGCTAAAAGTACTATTGAATTATTTAGATGGGGAGTAGCTGCTGGTGAATCTCAGAGATTGTATAAAGCTGGTAAATTAGATAAATATATACCACAGTTATATCCAGAATTTGATAAGAACGAATTAAATAAAGGTCAAATAGATAATCTTTATTTAGAGTATGCAAAAGAAAAATCAGGTACATTATTTGCATTTCAATTTATTTATCAATTTTTTGGTCCTGCTGGATTTAAACCAGAGTTCTTTATTGAAGATGACCAAGGACAAATGTGGGGACAAGCTGTTCTTTATGAAGAATATGTTCGTATTAGAGAACAAGAAGGTGGTAATGACTTAAGAACATACACTGCTTTCTTTGAAGAATTTGGAGTAGAACATCCATATCTATTAAGTCCTAGAACACAAGCAGAAGGTGGTAAACAAAATTACAGTGTAAGAGTACAAAACTTTCAAAAAGATAATTCTGAAATGTTTGCTAATTTAGAAGTAAGTGGTTATTACCTAAACATAGATAATCCTTATGAAGAAAAAAATTATAGAGATATTCTAGATTATAAAAATGAATTAAGTCCTGACCAATATCGTAGAGCTATTAATGACACTATAGGTTTCTTTAGATATAAAAAATATTCACAAAAGGTTGACAATTTTGAATACATGGATAGTACAAGAAAGACTATTCTTAAAAGACATTATAGAAATGAATTAAAATTAGCACTACCTGGTTTTCAATCAGAAGAATATGGTATGGTAAATCCTCCATCTGTTAATGATATATTTGATGAAATGAAAGAGAGATGGTTACCTAATCAAGCAATTATGGGAACAGAAGTTGGTAAAGGTTTTGGTGAAATAATGAAGTATTGGACAATTGCAGAATCATTATCTATGCAATATAATGCATCAGGAAATCCTGATTGGTGGTTAACATCTAGTGACCCTAAAGCTAAAATGTTAAGAGTATATGTATATAATGGTGCTAATGAAATAATGGAACAATACCCTGAGTTTTGGGGTGTATGGAACGGAGTTCTGGTAAAGTTATATAGAGATGACCAAGAAGTATTAGACTATTTTGAAAGATAATTATGGATAAAGTAAAAGCAGCCTGGCGTAAATTTGAATCATGGTTTGAAGCTATTGGACCTGAAAGAGGTTCTGCTTTACAATTTTTTCGTAAAGCTGATAGATGGGTAAATGAAAATATTTTACCTAACTTAGGTCCAGAAGAACAAAGTGAATTTGAAAAAGAATTTTATAACTGGTGGAATACTGAAGTAGCTGAAACAGAATCAGAAATGATTGGTGATGAAGATGATGTACCCGTTGATGTAGATACTACAAGAAGTATTCCTAGTCCAATGGACCCAGATTTAACAAGTAGGTCTGTAGATAAAGAAGATTATAAAGGTTCTGGTTTACCTGGAGACGAAACATATGGTATTTCTAATAAAAACTTTAATAAATTTTCTCAAAAATATGGGTACAATGTTGACCCAGATTTAATTAATGATGAAATACTTAGATTAAAATCTGAAGAAGGTGTTGATAATTCTATAGAAATAAGTGAATTATTAGAGTATCAAGCACTTATGCAAAGTGATGCTTTAGTTAGACCTGCATACGAAGATAGTGGTAAACCTATTCTTGATGGTAACGGTAATCAATATTTTTTACCATTCCAATCACATTTCGATGGTATAAAAGTATCAGACATTATAGATAGTAATGCTTCACCACAAGAAATAGAAGATTGGCAAAGCTATCTTATTAGACACAATATAGTACCTGATGATTACTTTATTGAAAGTCAAGGAGTAATGTCAGAAAAATTACGTGCATCTATTAAATACGTAATGAATTGGCTAGACCAAAACAGACACGTTGTAAAAGGTACAGATGTATACGCTAATGAAATAGAAGGACAAGATGCTATATTCTTTACATCTTATTCTTCTATGTATGAAGATGCAGATTATCATAGAAACTTAATTGGCTATGCATTAAAAGAAATGGCAGGTGAACGTGTTCAACTTGATAAAGCTGAAGATGCAAAGATTGCAGAACAATTAGCTAAAGAATACATACCTCCTCGTAAAGAAAACTTAGAAGAAATGGTAGAGGCATACTTTGAACAAAAATTAAATCGTAAACCTACTGCACAAGAATTATCTCAATGGGCAGAAACATTTAGTTTAAGTTATGATGCCGCTTATGCACAAGCTTTATCAAAAGCACAACAAATAGCTGACCACAATTGGATGGAAGAAAATCCTCAATATTTTGAAATGAACTCACAAAGAGAACAATTTGCAAAAGATTATCCTGGAATAGGATATACAGACTTATCACAGTTTAGTAAAAGTAGCCCAGAAGATATTATGCAAGACCAATTAGATGCAGAGTTTGGTGAGCAAGAAGATGATGTAGAACGTGGTAAAGCTATTAGACAAATGCAATCTGATTTAATTACGTATATGTTCGGAGGATAATGTTAGGTCTTACAAGTAAGATAGCTGATGATTCTTTAAATTTTATATACAGTGACAAAATAAATCCAGATAGTCCTGCTTATAAAGAATTACAAGATTTAATGGAAGACCGTAAATATCTTGAAAAACGTATGAAAAATATAGAAAGTAGTTATAAAGCTGGAGATATTTATAGAAATGAAACTCAATATACAGAAGCTAAAAATAAAGTACAAGAATCAATAAATGCAGTTCTTTATCGTATACAACAAATTACTGGTGATGCTAAATCTAATCAAGCTATGAAAATAACAGGTTATAGACATGATGCTGACCCTAAAAATAAACCTAAACCTAAAGCAAATTTAGGTGATGCAAATATAGTATTTGCGGACCCTAGATGGGGACAACTTAGTAACTTAGCTGACCATACATTTACGTATGATGGTAGAGAATATAGAAGTGTTGAGCATGCGTATCAAACTAATAAAGGTGGTGAATTTCACGAACCTACTTATAGAAAATATTTTGATAAACCTGATATTAAAAAATCACGTGGACCTATGCCAAAATCTTATGAATTTAAAGTTCAATTAATGGAAGATTTATATAGACAAATGTTATCTGAAAATCCAGATATGGTCGATTTATTAATGGAAACTAAAGGATTTAATATTAGACATCAATTAAGGAATACTGACGATTGGACAACTGAAATGCCTAAGATATTAGAAAAACTTAGAAATGAATTTGATATAGATACATCAAGAATAGTTTCTAAAGGAACTCCTGGTTCAGTATTAGCTATGCGTGGTGGTGATTTACCTAATCCATTTTATTATAAAGGTGGTGGACCAGATGCAATAGTTGCTATATCAGAAGGTAGCGAAAAAGCAAACATTGCAAAAGTTGTAGAGTTACATAAAAACTGGCTAGAAACTGGTGCTGTACCTGATGGATTGTCTGATGACAAAATAAAAAGATTAGCTGAAATGAGAGAAAAACAATTAAACATTATTGATAATTTACCTGATGATTATAAATTAGGATATTACAGACCAGATGCTACTACATCACACGCTATAACATTAGATAACTTTATACAAGAACGTAAACAAAGTGGGACTCTTGAAGTTAAACCTCAAACATTTGAAACAATTAAATGGATGGATGAATATGTTCTTAGAGATAATCCAGATAAGATATATATTTTTGGAGATAATGAACAACGTGTAGGTAAAGGTGGTCAAGCTATTATTAGAGATGAACCTAATGCTTTTGGCATAGCTACTAAAAAAGAACCTAACAATAGAGATGGTGCTTTTTTTACTGATGATGAATTTGAAGCTAATAAAAAAATAATAGACGAAGATATAGCAAAAATTAAAGCAGATGGTAGACCTATTGTATTTCCTGAAGATGGTATTGGAACAGGTAGAGGAGATTTAAAAAATAAAGCTCCTAAAACTTATGAGTACTTAATAGCAGAAATTGAAAAATTAAAAAGTGGTACAGGTATTACACCTTCGCCAACTAAAATGATTGAAGTAGAAGGTGATTTTGGTGGACCCGGAGATGCTTACAGAGCAAGAACTGGTACAACTGGTGGTACAGTAGGAGATATTACTATTGATTTTGTAACTCAAACTACTTATGACAGAGGTGCAGGTAGCGGAGCAACTAAAAAAAGTACACAATCTGGTGGAAAACCTTATCAACCAATTGTTGTTAAAGATGATGGAACAATGAAAGGTGGACAAATAGATGAATTAGCACAGATAATTGCAGACCATTTAACTACTGGTAAAACAGTTAACATTGCTGGACATGGTGCTTATAAATCTCTAAGAACTGGTTTTGATAAACCAATGGACCAAGAAATATTTAATAATGAATTAAATAAAGTATTTGATAAAGTTTTAGAAATTGTAGGAGACCAACCTATTACAGGTAAAGTTATAACTGGTGGACAATCTGGATACGATTTAGCTGGTTCACGTGCTGCAGCAAGTCATGGTATACCAAATGAAGCATATTACAGTAGTACACAAGCAGAAGGCGGTGCATTATTTAGAAACCCAGATGGTCAAGATGTAGATAATCTTGAAGAATTTAGAAAAAGATTTAATAGATTTGGTCCTGGTGGTATGCCACCTTTAGATACACCAGAGTTTGGAGAATGGTATGAAAAAGAAATAGAAAATAAAAGTAGTACTGAAATAATAGATGATATTGCTAAAAATTCAGATGTAGAACCTAGTTTATTAAGAAAAGCTATGGGAGAAGTACCAGGTTTTCTTGTTGTTCCTTTAGAAGCAGCAATAGAAGTAGGATTAAGATATGGAAGAATTGCTAAAGCTAAACCTAATCTAGCTAAAAATGCTAGAAGATTTATTATGTATGAATTAGGTATGTTTACTGCAGCTGTACTTACTGGTATTGTTACTTACGGTGCTACTAAAAATAGACTTATGACTGGATTTGACAGTAGAGATTTATATACACCTTATAGTTATAAAGGTACAGACGAAGCTAATGAAATAATAGAAGAAGCTGTATCTTCTCATGCAGAACTTCAACAATTGTTTGAAGAATTTCCTGAACTAGAAGAAAGATATTTAGAAATGGTACAACAAGAAGCAATGTTACAAACATCAGAAAATATGGATTTCTTTATTAAAAAGATGCCTACTTATTACATAGATGAACTTTTATTTGAGTATGTTCCTGAACTTCGAGAAGCTAGAGACCAATATGCAGACAAAAAGTTTTTTAGTGAAGGTGGTTGGAGAGCAGCACTTGCTCAACCTCAGCTTTTAGAAAAAGGAGTTGAATCGACAATTGATGCTATACTAGGAAACAAACGAGTCGAAAAGAAAGCTTGGTCTTATGGTCGATAGAGAAGAATTAACAGTTGATACTGCTCCTGGTATTATAAAAAATGTAAATGACGCTAAAAAAGATAACATAGAAAATTATCAAAGTAATTATCCTGATGCAGATATTGTTTATGTTGTAGGTGAAGGATACAAAATAGTTGTACATGACCCACCTTATCAATACTATATGGATTTACCAGATGATTATGTATTACAAGATATAACTAACATTCCTAAAAGAGATATTCCTAAAGATGATGATATAGAAGCAGGACACCGTGAAACTATGGGAATACCTGAATTAAGTAAAAATGCATATAATTCAGGTTTTCTTGACCCATATACAGTACCAGTACCTGTAGGTATATTAGATTTAGAAAAAGGTTCTGATTATAAAGAACTAGCATCAAGATTTAACGAAGCTGTTGAAAATAATAAAGGCCGTATAACTTCTACATTAATGAATGACCCAGAATATGTAGGGTTGTTAACTGCTGAAATGTATGCAACAGGTGGTGATGTAGCTAAAGCTATAAGTAATTTAGAAAAAACAGATGCTTATGGTGGTCTTCTTAAAAAATTAAACCTTAAACAAAGCCAAATAGATAATGAGAGATTAGAGTTTACAGATAATTTACAATGGAAAGAAAACTATGCTAACTATGTAGCTTATTTTAAAGATTTATCAATAGCTAATTATGGTGTAGAACTACCAGAAGAAGTAGCAAATGGATTAGCAGAGTTAGTTAACACTGGATACTTTACTACTGCTTCAGCTAATAATCAATTAAATGCAATATTAGATAATCAATCAACTACAGAGTTAGATTCTAAAGTATTAAACATATTAGAAGGACAAACTGTTACACAAACTGTATATGGTGAACAAAGAGTACGTGATTTAATGGATACTTATTTACCAGATAGTTTGCATAACTCAGCAGATTTTGATGTAAAGAAACTTGCAGGAGATTTACGTAAAGCAGGTGTCAATAGCAAAGATGCAGAAGATGCGATTATTGCTAAAATGAAGAAAACTAGATTTCAATTTTATGATATGTATGATGAAGATATACCTTGGGCAACTATATTGTCAAGCAAACAATCAACTGCTAAAAATATACTAGGTGTTGACTTGTCAAGTAATGACCCATTGTTAGATGAGATAATTAAAATGAATGATGTTAGTAAAGAACAACAAAGATTAAGAGAATATGGTTTAAGTAATGGTATGCAGAAAACTAAAAATGATTTAGCATTAAGTATTATGCAATCATTTGGTACAGGTGTAGTTCCACAACAGAGTTTTAGAGGATAGTATGGCTAATTTTTTAGAAGGTGAAGTAAGTAAACAAGTTAAAATACAAAAGAATGGTCAAGTTAAATTTGCTCAATCTGGTAAACGTGAAGGTGAAGATAAATCTGAACTAGAACTTATGGAAGAACAAGGGTGGGTACAAACATCTGCATATGACGAAGGTGTAGATATGGCCTCAGCTTATGCTGCATTTTTACCTGAAGATATAGTAGGTAAGTATGCTGAATCTTGGGCTAAAAGTGGAGATGCTAACATTGCTTTAGCAGCAACTAGAGAAACTAAAGAATGGAAAGATGAATTTGCATACCTACAACGTAAAGATGGTTCATTAGTTGTAGATGAACTTACTGCTTTATCTACAAAAGCTAGTTATAAAGAAACATTATCTGAAGTAGGTGTTACTAATTTTGAAGACTTTGAACCATTCTTTAATGACATGATAGGTGGTGGTGAAGAAGAAGACCCAGTATCTGCAGTTGAATTTCAAGATAGAGTAGACATTGTATACGCTGGTGTTAAAGATAAAATACCTGAAGTAGAAAAATTATTTAGAGATAGATATGGTTTAGATGTTGATAGTGGAAGTATTTTTGCTGCATTAGTTAATCCAACAATTGAAGATAAGATGTTAGCTGGTGATATATCAACACTTAACTTACAAGCACAAGCTAAATCAAAAGGTTTTAGTTCAACATTTAATAGATTTGAACAGTTAAGAAAACTTGGAATGACTGAAGAACAAGCTAAATCATTGTATGGTACTGCTGGTAGTGTAATGTCTAGTGCTAGAGCTGCAGGTAGAGATTTAAATATAGGAACATTAGAAAGTTCAGTAACAGGTGATATGACAGCTACACAAAAGCTAGACAGAATACAAGGAAATATTAGCTCTCAAATGGGATATACATTAGGTGCTGCAAAAAAAGATGGCAAAGTTACTGGACTAATTGAATAACCTGCTATAATATAGTTTATGCGTTGCGTGGTCCGCTTAATAGACCTGCAATCAGCTTTCGAAGCCTACGTTGAAAGCTCGTATTAAAACCGTAGAGTAATGGACTTATAGCTTGTAGCTACCAGAGAGATAAGTCAAGTGTTTAAGGTAGCACCACGGCAAGATGCCTATGGTCTTGTCTGATAGGTTAACACATAGTGGAGGTACAAAATGGAAGAATTTGATGCACCGCAAGAACATGGTGTAAAACAAATGAGAGAAACAATTGATAGAAAAGATGATGCTATCAAAAAACTTGAGGCAGAACTAGCTTCTTATAAAGATAAAGAAATAGATAATGTCTTTGGTAAGTTAGGATTATCTACTGACAAGGGTTTCGGCAAAGCGTTAAAACAAGTGTATGATGGACCAATTGATACAGAGTCTATCTCACAGTTTGCTAAAGAAGAGTATGGTTATGAATCAACTGGTCAAGTACAGGAAGTAACACAACCCGTATCTGAACCAATAATTCAAGACGATGCTAGGTCTAGAGTAGCTGCACTTGATGCAAATTCAGTTTCAGACGTACCTTTAAGTACCAATGAAGAATTAGCCAAAGCTTTACAAGGTGCAAATGTTAAAGATTCACTTAGAGCTAGGTTAACAATCATGGAACAAGACAAAACAAATAAGTAAAAGAATTTAATACGACATATACGGAGGTTAATCATGGCAGCAATAACGCTGACAGGTGACACACTTTACTCCCAAAAGATTAACAACTTTACGGGGGAGCTATTCCGTGTAGGTGGTCAAAGAACTCCTTTCTTATCTGCAACAGGTGGCTTGAACGGAGGTAAGGTTTTACAATCTACCTTCTGGCAAATACAAGCTGCTGACTCACACACAGTAAATTCTGAACCTGATAAAGGTCAAGAAGGTGGTGCACCAACAGAATATCTTGGAAGAGATAGAGTTGCGTACACAGGTGTGACACAGATATTCCATAAAGGTGTCAAGCTCACTTACACAGCTATGGCAACATTTCAAAATCAGAATCCATTTTCTGTTAATGCAGCTGGCGGTCCAATAAATACCGTAGCTTCATCTGATGGTGATGGAACAACTACTGCAGGAACCTTATTAGGACTTGCTGGTGGTAACCCAATAGTAGACGAATTTGCAGAGCAAATGTCTTTAGCTCTTGAAAAAGTAGCTAGAGAAGTAGAATGGTTCGCATTTAACGGTGGTTACGCAGACGGTGCTCACGCTACACCTGGTTCAGGAACCAGAGAAATGCGTGGTATTTCTGAGTACACATCATTAAATGCAAATGCAAATAACACTGTTGCTCCTACATTTACAGGCGGTAACATCTATTGGAACGGTACTACTGGTAACGGTGCAACAGGTGATGCTCAAGTATTATCTTGGGACGCTATCGCTAACTCTCTTAAGAGATTGTATGATGCACATGCTCCAATGATTCAGCCAGTACTTTGCGTAACTCCAAAACAACTTTTGGACTTAAACAAAGAATTACTTGCTGGTTCTGTTGGAATCACAGGTGCTATCTTACCTAGAGATAGAAACCTTGCTGGTATTGATATTGACGTAATCGTTACTCCATTCGGACAGATTGGAATGATGGTTATTGACCCTAATATCATGCCTGATAACAATGCATTTATCTTAGACTTCGCTTTTATACAGCCAGTCTTTACAAATATCCCTGGATACGGAACAGTATTCGTAAGAGATATTGACCAAAATGCAGATGCAAAGGTTGCTAAAGGTATCTATATGGAAATGGGATACGACTTCGGTCCTCCTTCATACCATCTAAAGATAGCTAAAGTAGCTTAATTTAATTTGAAGATTTGGGGGGAATCCACCTTCCTCCCATTTCTTCTGCTATAGTAAGGAAGATATGCAATTACAAAAAGAAGTTTTAATCGACATTTCAGACAATGCTACAAACTCATCCGCTGCACAGTGTGATGGTTTATTACTATCTGGTATTGTATTTCCAGCAGCAATGACTGGTTCAACAGTAACATTTGATTTTTCATTTAATGGAACAACATGGTATGACGTAGTAGAAACAGATGGTACTGAGGTATCATACTCAGTTTCAGCAGGAAATGTAGTAAGAGTAGACCCTAGTGGTTGGGCTTTTGCTTCTCCTGGATTTTTAAGAGTAACATCTAGTAACTCTGAAGCAGCCGATAGAACAATAAATTTAATATTTAAACAAAGTTAGGAGTCGTTGTGAGTGACACAATAGGCGACCTAGTCGATAGGGTATATAGAGAATATTTAGAACCTGTAGATAAAGTAGAATCATATTCTTATATAACTAATACAGATTCTATTTCTGATAGTAAAACAGGATTAACAAGTTCAGGTACAACATTAAAGTATGATGGTGACTTGTTTTCAATTGAAGAAGAAGATGCATTAGATGCTGGTGCAATTGTTGAAGTAGGACAAGAGCTTATGTATACAACAGCTCTTAATGCTACAGTTAATGAAATTACAGTTAAAAGAGGACAAAGAGGTACTACTGCTGCGGAACATGAAAATGGTTCTTTAATTAAAATAGCACCTGCATTTCCTCGTAAAAATGTATATGAAGCTATAGTTGACCAAATTAAAAACCTATACCCTACATTATTTGCAACAGAAACAATAGAGCTTACTGCTAGTACAGGTTATAAACTTTTAGGTACATACGGTAGTAATGTAGATACTAATAATTACTTAATAACACCTCTTAAAGCTATATCACAATATACAGATTGGCAAGCAGGTTCAGACCAAACAGGACTTAAATACAATGGTGTAGCTATAGAAATGATTGACCTTCCTAATCCTTTTGTATACACAGATGATACTCAAACAGAAAGAACTAAAACATACACAACGGGACCTGATGTTGTACACGCGGTACAATTTGTAAATATATCAGCAGGACATACTGTGTATGTAACATTTAAAAAGAAGTTTGTTACACCTACAGCAGAAACTACAACTTTAGCTTCAGTAGGTTTAGAAACAGAATATGAACCAATTGTTATGACAGGTACAGCCGCACAGTTAATTGCAGGTAAAGATATATCTAAACTCAATGCATCTTATATAACAGAACAATTAGAAACATCTGTAAGTCCTATAGGTAGTTCTAGTAATGTTGGAAATAGTTTATTAAGATATCAGCAATTGTTAATACAACAAGCTCGTAGTAATTTAAGGTCTAAATTCCCTGAACCAGTACAACTTAATAGCATACTTTATCCAACCTAATGCCTAGGATACCTACTACTGAGTTTATAGATAATCCTAAAAGATATGGGTATGACGTACGTATAGATAAATTGTTATTACGTGCAGCTATAAATCCTAATAATCCTATGACTATACAGTCATCTGATGTACAAGCAGGACAAGCAGTTAATGTTAAACAAAATCCTGAAGACTTTACATCTAACTTAGGTCGTATATATTCAAGAACTAATTTTTCTGCAGGTCAAGGTTTAGATACTGCACATAGAAGTAATGCAGAACCAGATGATGTAAATAGATTTTGGGATAGTAAAGGTATAGATGTATTTCACGGAGATGATGAAGTATCTTACAATATACATTTATTACATACAACATTGACACAAAACAAATCTTTAGGTGGTGGCAATAATTACATGACACAAACTACTAATGGTGATATTTATGTAACTGATACTACAAATATACATAAGTATGATGGTACAAACTGGACAACAATAAATGCTGGTACATCTGGTGCCACACATAACTTTACTGGTATAGCTGCATTTGGTAATGGTTTATACGCTACAACTAAAAATGGTACTTCTGGTTCACAATTAATTAAATTTGATGGTAGTTCCTGGAGTACGTTAACTACTGCACAATCTAGTTCTGGTGGTTTAACAGGTGTATGGTATGTAAAAAATAGACTATGGATATCAGGTAACGATGGAACAGCTGAGTATTTATGGGAAAGAAGTCCATTTGATGCATGGGATACAGGTTGGTTAGCTGATGCAGATAGTGTAGTAGAAATAGAACCTACACATAGTATTACTGGTGTTGTTGATGGTGGAGCTGCAGTATTAGCTTCAAGTACAGATGGTACTGTATATTCATTTAAATTATCATCTACTACATCTGTATTTGTTAATCAAGGTCAAACAAAAATACCTTATGAGGAAGTACATTCAATAGCTGCTGCAGAAGGAATAATATTTATAGGTACTAAAGAAGTATCTAGAAATGTAGGACGTTTATATAAACTACAACTTATTGCTGCTGATAATTTATATGTATTATCTGAAAGACAGTTAATAAAAGAATGGGTAACAGCTGTAGATACAACACCTAAGTCAATGTTTGTGTCAAGAGATAGTGTATATATAGGAATAAAAGAAGCAACTAATGAAACAAATTTGTGGCGATACTACCTACCTACAGGTGGTTTGGCTAGAGATTTGCAAACAGCTGGTAATGGTTTTGTAACTGGAATTGTACAAAGCGGTGGTAAATTTGTTATATGTGTAGCAGGTTCAGATGTATATATAGAAACATCTACATACGAAACTACAGGTTATCTTATAACATCTGCAGCAGATTTCTTTACAGCTGAGTCAAAACAGTTTGTTGGTGCAGAAGTATCTACAAAAGAATTACCTAATCATACATCAGTAGAATTGTTATTTAGTAATAACTTTGAAGATTTAGATAATCCAGATAGTGCAAATTATGAAAGAGCTGTTAATCAAGTATCTGGTACAGGTGATTCTGAAGTACAAATTAAACCTATTGCACGTTATATTATTGGCAAATTAGTTTTAAATTCTGATGGAGGAGATACACCTAAAGTTAAATCATTACAATTTAGAGCACTAGCTAGACCGGAACTTGTAGTTGCACAAATACCTATAAACATTAGTGATAGAGTAGAAAGACCTGGTAGAACACCAATTAAAGTTAAAGAACTTGGTGATGCTTTATACAATGAACTTAGATTATTAGAAGGTGATGCTGTTACTTTAGAAATATTTGACCCTAATGAAGTAATTAAAGGTGTTGTAGAATCTATAAGTTATCCTGTAATATCTAATGCTGAACGTGGTTCTGTTACACAAATAGCAGTATTAACTGTACGTGGTACTAGACAGACAACAGTTACTGCTCCATCAAGTGTTCATTTGTTTGGTGGAGAAGTATTAGGTAGAATAAGATTTGGTGGATAAAAAAAATATGGTAGGATATAAATTATGTCAATATTGATAATGTTAAAAGAAGGTGGTAGTCTAGGCATTGACACTATTGGTAATTTACCTATAGACGAAGATATAGATTTTACTGACGATGTTGAATATTCTGCTATAATCGGACTAGCAAGTTTTGGATTTTCAACTCTTGGTAAAACAGTTAACACGGAGAAAATAGCTTAATGACAAATACACTAGCAAGTTTTAGTAACTTTTTTGAAACAACATTAGATGGTGCTGTAGGTGCATCAGACACACAATTAGATTTATCAGCAGCTCCTACACATGATGGTGCTAGTTCTAATATAACTGCTCCTTTTTATTTAGTTATCAATCCTGATAGCACTACAAAAAGAGAAGTAATTAGAGTAACTGCATCATCCGGTACTAATATGCAAACAGTAGTTAGAGATGTAGAAGGTAGACATTCACCAGACCCTACACATGATGATGGTAGTACAGTACGTATGGCTGTAGTTGGTGAAATGTTTGAAGACTTACACGATAGAATTAATGACGTAGCTTTAACAGGTGACGTAACAGGTACATTAACAGATGCTACATCAGCTGTAGCTACAACAATAGCTGCAGGTGCAGTACAAGTAGGTAACATAGATTTCCTAGCAGATGAAGATGATATGAGTTCTAACTCAGCAGTTAAAGTTTCTTCACAACAATCAATTAAAGCTTATGTAGATAGCGGTGCTACTACAATGACTAACAAAATATTAAAAGATTATGCTGAAACAGACCAAGATGTAACATCTGCTGCAGAATTAGCAATTAATTTAGCTAATGGTAATACAGGTTCAGTTACATTAGCACATTCTGTTACTGATATAGATTTTACAAATGTACCAGCTGCAGGAATAGCAACTTTTACTTTAATCGTTACACAAGATGGCACAGGTTCTAGAACTATGGCTATTAACAAAACAACTGTAAATGGTCAAGCTGAAACTGCAGGTAAAACTGCAGGTGCTGCAGGATTAACATTAAGTACAGCTGCAGGTGCAGTAGATATTGTTACATTTATTTTTAAAGACGCAGGAACAACAGTTTATATAATTTCACAACTAGCATTCGGGTAACACATGGCACCTATAGGATTAGCTAGGGCCATCATAACATCAGGTGGTGGAGGATATGAAGGAACAGATGTATCTGCTGATTTATTATTCCATATGCAAAATCTTTCTTATGCTTCATCAGGTTCAGCTGTAGATATTACAACTGGTAATGGCTATGAAAGTAATGGTATTAATGTAGGTGGTAATACAATAGCTGCTAAATTTACAGGATACGATTCTGCTCAAACATTAGGTAATACAGAATTTTCACATACACATGATGCATTATGTTTAGTTAGAGTTGATGGAAACTTAACTATTAATGCTGGTGCTACAGTTACATCAGGTAACACTACTGATGCTTGTTTAGGTTTATATTTATATGTTGATGGAAATTTAACAGTTAATGGTAGATTATCTACTTATGCTAGAGGACAACAATATGGTTCAGCTGTATCAGTACCAGTAAATTCTACTGAAAATGGGGTAGCTGGTAGTACAGTTATAACAATGTCTGGTGGAGCTGCAGGAAATACAGCAGGTTCAAATACAACTACTGCTATGACAGCAGGTGGTGGAGGTTTAGGAGAAGCTGCTAGTAACAGTGGTTCTGGTGGTGCAGGTGGTTCAGCTCATACATTTTCAGGTGGTTCTGGAGGAGGAGCTGGTGGTCGTGTAGGTTACCCTGGACATTATCAAGGTGGACAAAGTGGTGGTAGTGCTGCAGCATCTAATGCTGGTGCTGGTGGAGCAGGAGGAGCTTCTGGATACACATATTGGGGATATTGGACACAAGATTTCGGTGGTAACGGTGGAACAGGTAACCCTGGTGGTTCTGGTGGTTCTAATAACTCAAGAAATCCAAGTGACTCTGGTCCTGGTAACACAGGTTATAATGGAAATGGTGCTTCTATGGTTGTATATGCTACAGGAAATATTACAGTTGCATCAGGTGGTCAAATAGATACATATGGTAGAGGTGGAAACTCTTCAGGTAATCCAAGAACAGGTGGAGGTTCTGGTGGAGGAACATTAATTGTTGCTGCTGCAGGTACATATACCAACAATGGTACAGTATCATCTAATGGTGGTTCTCAAAATGGTAAAGCTGGAGGATTATTAGCAGGAGGAAGTTATACATAATGAAAGCTAATTACGATATTAATGTAGAAAGTCACAGAAATTGGAAAGATAGTTTTGGTTTTGAAGAAGAAGATGTTGTTAATGATATGAATGCTGGTGATTGGATAACTGATAAAAATGTACCAGTATGTGAAGTATCAGTACCTGCTTGTTCTTATACAGAAGTAATAGCTGAATATATTAATCCTGTTAATGGTGATGAATTAGGAGAACAAACAGTAACTTATAATGTAGCTGCACATGATGGTTTGTATTATTTTTCTACTAAAGAAAAATATAATACATTTGTTAATACAATTATTCCTGGATTATCTGCACAAGTAGAAGAACCAACAGGTACAAGAGTTAAATTAGATATACCAGAACTAGAAGATATACCTTCAGTATATATTTATTAATGTTAAAATAATTTTATGGTGGAAAAAAGAACAGATGTATATTGGACTACTTTACCTAATATTCCAGTACCTTCATCAATATATAGTGACCCAGATAAATATCCTGTATTAGCTCCTTGTCCTAATGTATCAGCTTATGCTAGGCAAACAAGAGTAATTGAAACTCCTTTTGATTTAGAAATACAACCTAATTTTAAATATGTAGAAAAAATAAATAACTATGAGTTTATAGAATTTACTGCTACATCTAAAGATTTGCAAACAGAAAATATATGGTCACCATTTACTACATTAGCTACTGGTCAAGAACAATGGTACGACCCTTTAAAATCTATGTTTCAAATATCTACTCCTTATATATTTGTTAGTGAAGATGAAAATTTAGCATTAAATCTTATGGGATTACAATCAACTGAAACAAGTAATGATTATTCTCAAATAGGGTTTATTGAAGCTAGGTTAAACGTAGGAAAAATGGCTAGAAGTTTAGCTGCTCCTTTTGCTTTTCAAGCTATAGATGGTAAAGCTAAATTTAGTAAAGGACAACCTTTATATAAAATTGTATTTAATAAACCTGTTAGATTACATAAAATATCTGCTGGACCTATGTTACAACAATGGATTGATACAAATTTATCTATGACTATGTACACAAAAAAAACTACTAGATACAATTCAACAATATTTAAACGTAAACCTAAAAAATTATTTGATGAAATTAAAGATAATATAGAATATTCAGAATCTTAATGATATAATCCAATTTATGGATTACATAATAGGATTTTTAATAGGGTATTTTTTAAAAGAAATAATTATAATCCTTAAACAATTAAGTAACGATAATCATTCAAATGAATGGGAATGGGATAAATGAAACAACAAGTTAATCTAGGTCAAGTACTGCAAGGTGGATTAGCTGCATTGGTGGGATGGTTATTTAAAACAGTCAATGACTTACAACAAGAAGTAGCTGTACTTATGGTACAGATAACAGATGCTAAAGATGATTTGATATCTTTAGCTATGAGAGAACAGGAATTAAATTCGGCTATAACAGAGATATTAATTAAGTTAGGTGGATAGTGCTTGACAAATTACGAAAAAACATTGGTGTGGTTTTGGGTATTTTCACTATGTTGGGTGCTCTTGCTGGAGGGATTAATACTGCTGGTAGAATGGTTGATACCTTATCTACTATCGATGAACGAGTATCTAATCTCGAAAATATAATAGCTGAGAACCAAGTAGAAGCACAGATATCTGTGTTGTATGAAAAGATATATCAACTAGAACAATCTAGTTATGATAGTCAATACTTAGAAGATAGAGTATTAATACTAGAACAACAAGTATATGATTTAGATACAAAATTATATGACGTAGAGTATATAGAAGATAGACTTACATTCTTAGAAGCTAATCAAAGTAATCATTACCATGATATACAAGATAGTAATAGTGTAGATTCGTGGGAGTTTGACCAACTTAAAGATAGAGTGTTAATAATAGAGACACAGTTTAATGATAAATGGTGGAAATTTGATGACTTCGATTGGCGTATAGACGATATAAGAAATCAAGTAGATGACTTATGGTCATATACACATGGTCACTAATGGGTAAAATGAGTGAATTACATATAGAAATGCAAGAAAAGTTTGAACTTCCTGATAATCTATTTGTAGATAATCCAAAGTTTGTAGACACTTCACATGAGTTTGATGATGATTGTGGAGATGCCTGTAAGATATGATAAGTGAAAGAGAAGATGGTAGCTTTATTAAAATTTGTAACTGTAAGTATGGCGATATTAGCTGTGCTTGTGAATTGGCTAACTAATCCTTTAACATTATACTTAGTACGTAAAGAAAACAGGAGAATTAATGGCACATGCAAATAGAAAAGCAGCTTTAATAAAAAAACACGGGTTATCTGGGGTTAACAAACCTAAGCGTACACCTAAACATGCTACTAAATCACATGTAGTATTAGCACAAGAAGGACATGAACTTAAACTTATAAGATTTGGTCAACAAGGTGTGTCAGGTGCAGGAAAAAAACCAAAGTCAGCTAAAGAAAAAGCTAGAAAAAAATCTTTTAAAGCTAGACACGCTAAAAATATTAAAAAAGGTAAGATGTCTGCAGCTTATTGGGCTGATAAAGTTAAGTGGTAATTGATGGAATTACCTGGAGCTTATGTTGCAAGAAGTAATACAACTGGTGAGTATTGTGGTAATTGCAAACATTATCTTAATAACTATTGCATTAAATTCGAGGAACAAGTAGCACCCGGAGGATGGTGTGCTGTATGGGAACCATATGAAATTTGAAGTATTAAGATTTAGTAGTCAAAAAGACTCGACATCTGGAATATTGTTTGATGTTAGTAATAATAAGCGTACATTTATGTGCTACACATTAGAAGATGAACAACGTGATGTTAAAGTTTGGGGTGAAACACGTATACCTGCTGGTACATATAAGCTTAAACTACGTACTGAAGGCGGATTTCATAGTAGATATGTAGCTAAATATAGTAAAGATTTTCACAAAGGTATGATATGGGTACAAGATGTACCAGGATTTGAGTACATACTATGGCATACAGGTAATACTGATGAGCATACAGCAGGTTGTTTAATAATGGGTAACACACAGACAAGTAATATTATACAGAAAGACGGCTTTGTCGGCTCTAGTGTTGATGCATACAAACTTGTATACCCACGTGTTGCTGAAGCTATAGAGTCTGGACAGGAAGTAACAGTAACTTATATAGATTATGATGGAGATATTAAAGAAACATCTAATAAATCAACTGACGATGTTGTATTATCAACTACAGTTATGGAAAAACTTGAAGAAATAAGTGGTGAAGTTCAAACATTGTCTGCTAAACTAAACGGCAGGAGAATTACATGAGAGAATTAATGCCTTTTGTAAAAGGTAAAAAGTTTGGTGAAGAAACAGGGAGTGACTTAACTCCAAAAGAAGGATTGCCTAAAGATATAGTTTTTGATGGTGATTTAGCTGATGAATTAATTTCTGAATCAAGAGGTTCAAGTCCAGAAAATAAAATTAAAAAAATATTAGATGAAGTTACTGAGTATACTCCTACACAATTCCTTCAAAGATATAGTCAAAAAGAATATAATTTAATGACAGGTGTGTTAGAAGATGCAGGGTTCGGTGTAACTACTAAAAATAAAACAGGAGATGTTACAAATTTTTTATTAAATGAACAATTCAAAGGTGAAGGTATTGGTGGAACAAGAGCAAATTTAGGTCAAGGTATTGGTGGACCTAAAATAAAATCAGTAAGTCAATTTGATTTACCAAATGAACTACAAAATGTTGGAGGAATGAATTGGGAAAAATATGCAGAACCAACAGAAAAATATATACCAGGTGTAACAGATAAAACAATAACTGTTGATAATGCAATTATATCTACAGACTCTGGAATATTTGCTGAAGGTAATCAAAGACTTCATTCAGCTCAACTAATGGACGATATTAAAGTATTAGAAGATACTATCGCAGGTTTTAGTGATGATGATTACAGTAGACCTATATCTGCTGCTGACAAAACAACTACTGATGCAGAGAGGTTAGTACGTCAAAACAAAGCTAGAATGCGTTCAGGATTAGACCCTAAAGTTCCAACTACAACATTAATAAATCCTGCTTTAGATGAGTTTGCTGGTATGTCTGTTGGTGATTACTACACTAATCAGTTGATAGCTAAGAAAGCAGAGTTAGAAGAACTTAAAATTAATATGGGTCCTGGCTCAGATGAACTTACAATAATGAATAGATTAGATACAGCATCAGGAAATTTATCATTTGGAGAAATGGAATCAACAGCTAGACCTGTAAATAAACCTAAAGTTACTACAGAAAATCCAATACAAGGAGTTAAAGAAGCAGGAGATATAACTAAGAATAAACTTATAGGTAGTGAGTCTGGTTATGTTGGTCCAGATTATGCAAGAGGTGGTAAGGACGAAGGAAAAAATATATTTAGTTATCAATCAAGAGGTAAAGCAAGTATAGGAGGAGCTGTATCTAGAGACCCTGGTGCTATAAAAGGTATTGCAGAAATAGAAAAATACTTTAGTAGTAGATTAGCAAAAGGTAAACCTTCTGTTGCTTTATTAACAGCAGTAAAAGATTATGAAAATATTAAAGCAGGACATAGAAAAGCTGGTGTAGCTGCTGGTATTCCTGATGCTCAACTAGATGATTATGTTTTAGGTAAAACTTGGGATGATGTTGTAGCTAATGTAGATAACAAAGATTGGATGGGTACTGGTTTAGATAAGAATGCTCAACACACAACAACACCTTATATTTCTGACATAATTGAAGAACCAGAAAGAGTTGGACAAGTATCTCAAATAAAGAGTTCTTTTACTGGTCTATCATATGAAATGACTGATGACATGGAAGTTCAAAGAATATTAGACCAAATAAAAATGAATAGATTAGGAGAAGCTGGAGCAAGTCCAACACAAGTTGCTAAACAATTACATCCTGATGTAGCCACAGAATTACATTTAAAAAAAGATGCAGAAACTGGTAACTATAAAGTTGATAAATCTGTTACAACAGGTAATGTAAGTGACTCAGGTCCTGTAGTAAGAGATTTAAATTATGGTAAGACAGCAGACATACATAAAAGTGTAAGTCGTGAAGTTGAATTAGATTTTACTGGTATAGAACCAGAAGGTTATGACCCATTAACTAAAAATAAAGTAGTATTATTATCAGGAGAAAGTGCATCACAAGGAGCTAAAAGAGCTGCTGTACTTGCTAAAGTATCTGGTTGGGATTTTGAATCAGGTAGTTGGAAAGCTAATAGTGATGTTAATTTATATGCAGGAAGACAACGTACATTAAGAACATTAGTTGACCAAGGTGCAATTAATCCTAATGACATAGCTTGGAATGCAATTGCAACTGATTTAGATGCAGGTACATTTGATAGTAGTAATATTAAAAAGTATCTTAAAACTAGTGGTGCAACTGATACAGCTGCATCTGCGTTAAAAACATCTGTTAATATTAAATCATCAGGTAGAATTAAATCACCTGTAACAATAGGTTCTAGTAATGTTCCAGATATTAAAACTGCAAAAGAAGTTAAACCTGAAACACCTGCACCTAAAACAGCAGACCCTGCATCTGTAGGTACAAAGAAGTTTACTGTTGATTCTTTAACTGATTCAGAAATAATGAAGTTACCTGCATACAAAGATTTAAGAAATAAATTAGGTGCCTCAGATGAATTAAAAAACTTAAGACCTGAAGCATTAGACAACATAACATTGACACGTACACGTAGTATATTAAAAGAGTTATCAAAACAAGAATCAGCAGCTACTAAAGGTTTTTCAAAAATAATAGAAAGAATTATTAAATCCAGATAGTTGTGTTATAATAGGAGACAATATGAGTAAAGAATATAAAGATATATTAGAAAAAACAGTATGGACATTTGTTGAAGCTTTTATTGGTGCATTAACAGTAGCACCTTTAGTAGGTGTAGATGCTAACGCATTACAACTTGCTGCTTTGTCAGGTGCTGGTGCTGCGTTAGTAGTAATTAAAGAGTTTGCTAAGAAACAATTAGTTAAACCAGCAGGTAAAGTAAGTAAATAATGGTTAAACCAAAAGGACATAGTCAATCTCAAATATATAATAATCACGATAAAACTAGTACTGATATACCTAGTGGTTTTGAATTTGTAGCAGAACAAATTGAACATGCTCAACGCGCTGCTAAAAGATTAGAACGTCATACTGAAATTATGAGTGGTAAAAGTGTAGGTGATTTATCTAATATGCCTAAATCTAAACAAAATATGTGGTTTGATTTTGGTTATAAATATGGGTCAAGTGATAAATATAAAAAACAAAATCCATATTATAATCTTACAGATACACAATTTGACAAATTTGTTCGTAAAGGTATTTCTTCTGAATATGTTGGTCGTAATCCAAGTACATTCTTTTTAGGTAAAAATACTTCTTATGGTAGAGAGCGAATTATAGAATCTAAAGGTAAAAAACAAAAGAGAATTAGTTAATGGCTAAACAACGTAAACCAGGTAAACCAGGTAAACCACCTAAGTATCAAAGACCAGATGATAATGGATTTATAGGTGCAGGATTAACTGGATTAGGTCAAAATGAATTACAAAGACGTGTTAAACAACACAATGCATTAGCACAAAAAGCTTTTCAATCAGCAGGTGGTGGTAAAAAAGAAGCATTAACTGCAGCTGATGTAGCTAATGTATACCGTGGTTTAAGATTTCAAAATCGTGCAAATGTTATGAAGACTATGGCTAATTATGAAAAGATTGGTAAAGACTACTACTCTAAAAAGAAAAAATAATCTGCGTCAGATGTTAAAAGTGGTTGCTTTCTCTTTTTAAAAAACCTTTTAATAAATCTCTGTACGCCACTGAAGTTCCTACCCTCTGTCTTCCATCATATATATCGTGATGATACTTACATAATATCGCTACATTATTAATATCAAACTTTCGTTTCTTATTACCGCCCATACCTATACCCTGTATATGTGCTAACTCCAGCCATTTGTTGTCGTTACAATAAGCCCACTCACAGCGTCCCCCTGCACGCTGCATGGCTTCTTCGCGTAAGTCTGATAAGCTATCCATCTATTGTAAAGTACATACCTTGAGGTAAGTTCCATCCTTGTTTAATATCCATCCATCTTACTTTACCTGGTTCATGTGAACCACTGTATATACAATTAGATATATACATAAACATTAAAGATGTAACTTGTTTGTTCTCACGATAATAATCTAACGAAGATTTTTCTATAAGTTTTAATATGTAATCTATTGTACGTTGTGTTACTTCACCGTGGTCTTTCTTTGTCTTAGGACGCATAGCATGTTCTACGTTAATACTTTCATGTAACGCGGCAGTTACTTTACGTGGACATAACTTAGCTTTACGTATAGCGTCTTCTGTATGTGTAAGACTTATCTTTATATCTAAAGTATTTTTATCAAATGTATATTTGACATATATCGGTATGTCTTTATCAGTAACACCTAGTAATCTTTTACCACCAAATGTTTCAATAGTCTTAGCTAATTCTATTTTTTCTTTTACCCAATTTCTACGTCTAGCTCTAGCACTATCGTCTGTAATATGGTCGCGTTCTTCTCTTGTTGTAAATGTTTTAAAGTTATTCATTACTCCTCCTCTAATTGTCCTAAGTGATAGTTGTAATCAATTACAAATTTATCCATTAAGAACCTAAGTTTTTTCATGTCAGGTGCTACGTTAAATGTATCACTACCGCATGCTTTATTAAATTGTTGTGCCCATACTTTCATATACTTTGGATGTGTAAATATATTTACATCATTAACGTCAAATGGTTTCTTACCCATATGTTTCATCTCCTAATCTTTCTATACATTCACCGCACCAATCTGTAATTATTTCATCTGTAAAAAAGTTTTCTTTACATACCATACAGATTAAATTTTTTGTGTGATGTATTTGTCGTCTGAAGTTTTTAAAGACATTAGATAAACTCATCTACATGTCCCCATACTTTTTCACAGTAATCGCAATAAACTTGGTCAGTTATTGGACATACTATTGATAGTCTTATACCACAACATTTCATTGTCATACCCTTTCCAGCAATGTTTACTACTGTTCCAATGATGCCAACCGTCATTGTATACTAACCAAGAAGCCACTGCTGTAGATACTTCTGGATTAAATCTATCTTCTAGTATACCAAGCTTAGGTGTTAACCAAGCCCAAGTGTCATCATTAAATTGCCAGAGTCCAACATCTTGCGTACCATTTGTATTGTTACCAACTGCACGTGTGCGGCCACGGCTTTCACAGTAAATAATATTAAGTGATTGCAAGATGTCTTCCTCCTTAAAATACCTGGATACTAAGTCTGTATGTGTGGATACATATTTAATGTTACCTTGTACGTATAAACATTCTTGGTATTCAGGTAAGTTGTTAGGTGTAAGTAACATAGGAAACAAACACCCAACTACTAGTTCTATCATTAGCTAATGGCAGCTTTTGTTGGTAGTTCATAACAATAGTAATGTACTAAACCACGTTTCTTTGCTGGTAAAGTTTTTATCTTATAACCTTTCTGCCTAAGGTTATGTATAATACCACCAAATCTATGGCAGTATAACTCAGCTACAAACTCCCAGTTACTTATAGGACTTTCTCCCATGTATCTAGTTAATACATACGCTACTAGTTGCGTCTTGCTGTTAATGTATGCTGGTATTTCTTCACCTCTAAATGTTTCAGGTATCATACTCCCCATTCCTCTGGTATGTCACTGTTATCTAACCACCATGATTTCTTCCATTTACCTGTATGCATAGGACACTCCATAGGTGTCTTACCTGAACAAGTAAAGTCTGGACTTTTATCTGACTTTTTAGACTTCCTGTTATCCCATACCATTAATTTATTAGGGCATGGACATTTAAGGTCGTCTCTATATTTGTTTTGTTGTTCCATTTTATTAACTATATCTCCTAACATATCACCAGATTCTTGCAATCCTGGTTCTATTTCAGTTGCTTTTAAACCAACACTTTCTAATTTTTCAAGTAAATCCATACTTTCAAAATCATCTTGTGTATATTCTACAGGCATCTCTACTAATTTTTCAATCATAGATAGATACTTGTCTAATTGTTTATCAGACCATTCAGTTTTATCTAATGGAAACTTCATAGTCATAGCATATTGATTAGCTGTGCCAATTATTTTATGTAATGTTTCTGTATTCTGTACAGTTTCAGTCATATTTTGAATTGTTTTACTTATGAATGATAAATCCTGTGCCATTAGAACGGTGGTTCTTCTGGTGTATCAACAACATTTCTAACTGTATCACCATTGTCTTCACCTATAATACTATCCATGATTGCATTCATGCGTTCAACATCTTCCTTAGTAGGTTTGTTTTCTTTCTTACGCATGTCAATCTTAGTAACTTCTACCTTATCTTCAGGTTCAGAATTAGCAGTAGCTTCTTCTTCTGACTGTTTACTGCCTGACCATAGCTCTACGCCAAGGCCAAACCTCATACATGCACGTTTGAATGCGTCAGACTCTGCGTCTTTTAAGTTAGTGCCATCGTTAAACTTATCGTTGTTTAACTTGAATGTATCTATATCACCAAAGCCATCGTAACTTCCCATGCCTTCAATAGTTATAGTACCTTTAGCACCTACTATTCTATTCTCACTGTTATGTGTACCATAGATAGGTTCACAATGCCAGGTGTATTTAACTCCACTGTCCCGTAGTCTTTCAACATAATGTGCATGTGGCACATAGTCACCGAACTTACCTGCGGGTGCTTTTCTTACTAACTCCTGTGGAAAAGGGGATAGCAAGTCAACGTTATTGCTCATAACATTCCTTCCTGTATTTTTATGTACGATTACATAAGTAGTGAGTACATAAAAATACTTCTATTCAATTTCTAAGTCTAATAACTTTCTTAAATTATGAATACCTTTTGTTACTGGTATCATTTTAAAATCGCCTTCGTCATTCATTAGTATAAAGTTTGGCTTATCACCTAAACCACTATACTCTATACTTTGTAAATGCCATTTAGACTTGACATTATTAATAGTCATATTAATATTATATCTTTTTTATTCGTTGTTGCCAAGCTTTACTAAGTATTCTGCTGTTACACCTAAACCTGGTTTAGCAAACAACAACCATTGACATGGTCTACCCATGCTAGCTAGTTGTTCTAAGGCATATGTGTTGTAGCTTTCAGTACTTCCATTAACCCATAACCTTACGTCATTAACATACATCGTTGTAGGTGTATGAAAATGTCCAGCAATTGCATAGTCAAAGTCTGGCATCAGACCTCTAGATGCTAATGCTTTCCAACCTAATAGCTTCTTACCAAAGCCATACCAAGGGAAACCACTGTGTCCTCTTACATTGTCACCATGCCATACAAAGAACTTACATTCTTCTCCTACATCTGCAATGTCGAACCAATGGTTATCACCTGTGCTATCAGGGATAGTCCATGACATTCTTTTTTCATTACGATATATCATTGACATAATCTTTCCAAGCATTCTATCTGCATTAGAATCTGGATGGTAGTCTTTACGTGCTCTACCACCAAGGCTGCCATGATTACCTATTACCCAATGAACTTCTACTTCGTTAAAGTTTGCTAGTAATATGTCAAAGAACTTTGTCAATATTCTAGGTCCATCTATTGTCACTTGGTTATATAAACTAGCGTCAATAAGATGTGTTTGACCTGGGAATATAAGCTCACCTTCTACTATATCTCCTGCAGCTAACACTACGCATTTGTTAACTGGGTGTGCAGAACGTTGTACATTAGTAAGTTCTATTATCTTATTAGCATATTCAACAACACGTTCTTCTGCTACTTCTGTATTGTAGTCAGGTGTTACCTTTGCTAATTGTATATCTGATAATACTGCTACTGCTACCTCTTCGTTCTTAGTTCGCTTATGTAACTTAGGCTTTGGTATCCTAGGTTTGTCCCACGTCCTTAGGTTTGTAGATACTGCGTCATACACAGCGTCAACCATGTCAGCTTTTTTGTTCTTAGCTTTCTCTAACTTTCGTAAGAGTTTTAGATTGTCAGCTTTTAACTCGGCTATCTTAGATGACTCTGCTTCTGCTAGCAGTTTTTCTATATTAATTTTCTTTGACATTAGCGTCAACTATATTCTGAAAGTGATGTCTAACTGCAGTCTCACTTATCTTTATGTTGTAATGTTCTTTTAGTAGTCTTGATACGACAAAGGGTTTGACTGGTCGTCCAGCTTTTACTCGGTCTTCAAGGCCATCCCAAAAAGGTTTTGCCTCGTCAGTTATTCGACTAAGTATAGCAGTTCTCTTACCATTCTCTGCTTCGTCAAGCATTTCATTTATATCCATGTGTTCATTATAACATTTTTATTTAGTATGCAATTAACTAAGTAATTAATTCCAAACTAAATAACACCTACTACGAATATATGTACTAAGCACCTACATACTGGCTCAATCCAATCCATTCTATACCTACGTAAAGAACTAGTGTCTAGTATCAGGTAAGTAGCACGCGATGGTTACTAGTGGTTACCTTCAATCTATTGGACGTTTATTCATAAGACGTAGCAGCAGTCATATAGTTTTGATTGACTATGTCATAATCTCCTTTTTATTTCCTCGATATCGGTTCCCTTCTGGCACAAACTACTCACCTCGTACGTTCTATGATAGGAACATACTCGTCTCGCAGTTTGTTGCCCACGGGAACCTCTTTACAGGGTATGCGTAGCAGTGTTCACTATGGGTTGATTGTTGACTCTAAGATGTAAACCTGTTGCAAGCTCTCCTTGCACTCTATTCTGCTACTCACATAGCTTTGATAAGCGGAAAGGAACACCTACTGTCTTGCGACATTACTATGTGTACCGTTTATCTTACTATGTATTTAATTTTAATGCGTATTCTTTTACTTCATCTATATCTTTTAAGTTAATAATTTTATTCTTAGTACATAGGTCATAACATTCTTTAAGTAAATTAAATCCTGATGTATCACCGTGTGCACCAAAGACATACATATCTGACACCCAAATTCTTCTAGCTGGCATAGTAGATAACCATTCTAATGCTGGTCCATCTACTACATTACCTCCACCTGAGTGCATGTCTAGATATGTATCTGTAACACGCTTACCATTCCTAGCAATAATTCTTAAGTCACCTGTTTTATAGCTACCGTTATACATAGCTATATTAACTGCAGGTAACATCTTCATTATATTTAGTATGTCATCACTATTAAAAGACATAGAACCTGACGCATCTATTAGTATGGTGCCTCCTTTAACATTAAGTTTTTGCTTGAATATCTTTCTATCAATACAAAATCTATTAATGTATTTAGGATTGTAACCATAATCCATAGGTCTATACTGTCTGCTACCTTTAAGTAATGCTTGTAAGTTAACAGATAATGGTGGATTATGTACTGTCATATCTCCCCATTTACCAATACCGCTACCTGTTTTGTATGTCATTTGTTCTAATAATTGTGTACGCATACGATTTTCTAATGATTTAACTGTACCGTCTAGTGTATCTTCATCTGATTGCTCAGCTTCATCACCTTCTTCACCTTCGCCACCTTGTCCCTGACTTGGTGGTTGATATGGTTCGGGTGGTTCCATAAATAATTCTAGATACTTAGACAATTCATCTGCCATTCTTTGTGTCTTTCTATAGCTAGGTGATTGCCCGGCACGATTGTTACGCATTTTGTATACAAATTTATTTATAATATCTTTACATAATGATAGTTCTGCTTTACGAAATGGTGAGATATCTTCCCATGTATCTACAGCAGCATCAAGTGTTGCTATAAATTGTTTATGTTGGTCCGATAATACTATTGAATTGTAACCATGTCCTTCATTATCTTTATGCATAGTTGCAAGTTCAATACCTGTAAGTATCACATCTGCACCAGGTGATTGATATATCATTTGTTTAGTTCTATGTTGTAACATATCTAAACACATAAATGGTTGTTCAATACCTAGTTCTTGTCTTGCTAATAGAAAATACATACGCAGCGACTCTATAGTATCCATAGCTTCTTTGCGTGTACCTGGTTTAAGTTTACCTCTAGTAGCTGGCGACCATTTAGCGTGTGCTATTTGTTTACGCCTTATCATACGACTGTGATTTACATTACATAATGTACAATGTCTATCCAAAGGTACATACATTTTCTTATTTAAGTTATCTGTATCTGCGTCTGGTTTATTGTCGGTTGTTTCAAACACATCCCAGCTATCCCCAGTTACTATCTGGGGATAAGGGTATGCTTTCTGTTGGTTATACATTATGCTTTAGATAATATAATTGCGTCTACTAATTCTTCTGCTTTTTCACCGAACACTAATTTACCTGCTGTTTCTGGTGTAAATCCTTTATCTTGTAAGTCAAAGAATTCTTTCCAAGCACGCACTGATACACGGTCTTCCGGGTCATCAATAAGTGTGGTGTCGTTAATAACATCATGCCATTCTTTAGGGAACTGTGCTAATGCACTTGGATGTATACTATTAACATAGATTTTAACTGGAAACCTATCCTTTAATGCAAGTGGTAGACTTTCCGGTGGACTGTTAGTTGTAGCTACAACTTGAAAGCCCTCGGCTGGTCTAACTGTTTCCTTTGTGTCATTGTTAAGTGTCAACATAGCAATGTCTTGGTCATCTAATATAGCATGCAAGAATGTCATTGCGTCTGGTGATGCGTGGTCAATCTCATTGATGACTAACCTACCGCCATTACGCCATGCTTGTATTGCAATACCGTCATGCCATTCAAATGTACCTGTACTTGAAGGCTTATAGAAACCTTCTAAGTTAGCAGACGCTGTGTCTTCTGTCATAGTAATTTGAAATACATTAGCAAGTCCGTCCATAGTTAATGGTGTACCTTGCTTAACTGCACTGTATGTTTTACCTGTACCTGGTGGCCCGTATAATAATACACGCCTTGATTTACCTAATACCTGTTGTATTAGTTTCCAACAATCGTTTTCCATATTGTTATCCTTCCTATTCTTCTTCAAGATAATCGTTAGGTATCCATTTAGCATAGATATCTATACAATTATCTGCTTTATTTTTTCTTTGACATACAATAAATTTACCTAAACCTTCTAGGTGTTCGATATTTTTTTGTATGAATTTCATTATGTTTCTAGCTGTACCTGATATCCATCTTGATGATGTACCAATAACAAACCAAGTATCTGGTGTAGCTAATAACACTTTAACTTTCTCATCACTGAGTAACTTAGCCTTATTACCTCTGCCTGCCATATCCGGTTTACCCGGTGTAGCTGCATACATACCTGTAGGCAATGTCATTCTTCACTTCCTTTCAAGTAATCCTCAACATCATCTGCAATCTTGTCACCTGATGTTATGAATTCTATATTATTTTTTGTCATATTAAATAAATTATCTGTATCCTCTGTTAAATGAGACTGTATAGTTGTAGGTTCTATTGATAACCAAGCTTTAAATACACCACGGTCTTCACTTGATTGTCTTATTGCCTCTATCTCATCTATAGTATAAGCTTTATCATTACCGTGACCGTCTAGTAAAGGATGCATAGTCATAAAGTCTGTCATTATCTCTGCTCTACGCATATTAACTACACTTACTGCTTGAACTATAGCTTGCACATTAGTTACTGCGTCTATTTCTACAACAAATACTTCTGGTTCATCATATGAGTCGTGTGTTTTATCACCGTGACTATCAAATCCTGCATAAGCTACAGTAACTGTATAACTTTTAACTCTACCTGTATTGTTGTGTTCAATATGTGGCATTATTCTTCCTCACTTTCATACCAATTATCATTTGTTTTATATGCTTTATTTACCTGGTGTATCACTGCTTCGTGTAGCATTGAACACCAACTTTTAATTTTATCGTCAAGCTTTTCGTAGTTGCTTGATGTAGCTGCGTTAGATAAATCATTAATAGTCCATTTGATTACTTGTTTTAATTGGTCATTACTTAATGTATCTAACATCTCATCTATATTTGGTTCCGCCATACTAGCTCCTCTCTTGTCGGCTGATTTCATAAGTGATGAAGCCGACAAGAGAAGGGCATTTCCTTTGCCGGCAACAACACTGTATTCGTTAAGCGTTACTCGGTATGAATAACTTGTAACCTACTTCCACCTATTCACAGCACGCTATGACGTACGGTTCATAATAGATTACAAGTTACTCATCACAAATGAATAGCTTGTAACACACAAGGAAAGTTTGTTAGACTTTTTACTCCTTAGCTAAGGTATTACAACCTCATGTGCTACAAGCTACTCACACTATGGTCATCACTTGCGTGACGGCTAATCAAAGGGGCATTAGCAGCATGAGTAACTGTGCATTTCAAGTAAGTGTTTCCGTACTTGAACTGTCTTGACTTATAGATAGTTTTTCTTCTAGTATCCTTTGTTCTATATCAAAATCTAATTGACATTCTTCACATACATGTCTGTTATTTTTTAAACAAGTTTTGTATGGACAATTTAAATCTATATTTGTATCAACATTCACAACATTCATCACAATCTGCGTCTATTACATCTGTTAATGTAAAGACAGCTACATTCTTTTCACATCGTCTACACCATAGTTGTATGTGCATACCATCTTTAGTTAAACCTACATCTAATATTCCCCAATCTCTTGGTGGCATACCTTCTGGTCTATGGTCTATACAACTGTTACACTGTGCATATAATTGTATTATATTTTTTTGTGCTATGTTATCATTTGGTGATGTCGCCATTTATGGCTCCTTTAATAGTGTCATGCATAGCTGCTGTATTATCTATTGCTTCTTGTGTATCCTTATCTGACCAAGGATAGTCGGACATACCTGTACCATTATCTAATTCAATCGTCCAAGTGTTAGTGATATGTAAGTCATACTCTCTAGCTATGTGATTGAGTAATAAGAATGGTTCTCCCCAGGCAGAATCAAAAGTAATTGTAAGTTTACCTCGGTCATTATTATATTCTGTGTCTAATATTTTAGTATCACAATCGCCCCACTTGGTGCCCCAGTTACGATACTGCCAATCAACTGGCTCATATGTACCGTGTTCTTTAATCATATCTTCTTTAACTATATCCATTACTGGTCGTGCTCCATCGGGGTCTTCGTACCATACGTCTACACGAACACCGTCAAGTTCTCTTGCACCTTGTCTGATACCATCAAATACACTAGGCATAGGCTTACAATTAGTTAGCTCTATTAATGTGAACTGTCCTTCGTCCTCTGTATAGTAATTACTTTCTATTTTATTTACAAATGCTTTGACATCTGCCTCTGCACCTGTAATTACTGCTGTATTGTCTGTCCAATTTGGCATATTATTTATCCTTTCCAAGATTAAATACTTTTTTTTCTAGTTGATACACTCTTTCGTGCATCGATTGTAATGCTGCGTTAATACTTGATAACACTTTAATTAATTCTTTGTTATTCATCAATGCCCTCCTCTTTCATATGTGCAATAGCGTCTTGAATTAGTTCATTCATTTCTAACATATTGAATTTAGTATCATCGTCACCATGTTCGTTAACATAATCTGTAAATTCGTTACGGAAACCATCATCTTGTAATGTACCTACCATAAGATTACGCATCAATTCATCAGGTTGATTACCTGTTAACCTATCACTTGATGTTAAGTAATCTACTAAAGCAAGTTGTATCATTGATAGTAACTTAACTTTGTCGGTTAATGTTTCAATCATTTTTATTAATGTTATATTAGTCAATTATTCCTCCATCTTTAAAGTATCGAAACACTTGTCGTGTGTTCCTGTTATTAATAGTTCTCTATCTGCTATAGATAATTCTGGAAAGCAATCTTGTATTAGCTTACCTTGGTTGTAATAGAATAAACCTTGTGAAGGTATAGTAACATTACTAATGCCACTACATACAATACAAGGTTGTGTTTCTACTTCATATGTATCTGTGTTATAATCTCTGCTTACTACTGTAAACATATCGTCCTCCCTTTGTTAATATATATATCTGTCTCTCGATTACAATAGTTGTGAGAGAGACAGATATATTATAGATATTAGAATGGTACAGTATCATCCTCATAATCGCTTTGGTTTGGTTCAACCTCGATGAAGTCATCATCTTTTATACCAAGATAATCAAAGTCACTCTTAATTCTTGAACTCATTTGTTTATCTTGTTGGTTCTTAATTGCATACGCAATCATATTCTCTAGAGTTGTTACTTGACTTTCATCAAATATACTATCTAGTACCTCCATAGCTTTATAGATAGCTACTATGTCATACTTTATTGGCGTGTCAGCCATATCTATTTCCTTTCTTCGTTAGTTGTATAGTTGTTACCAGGCAACAACCCGGTAAAAAAAAACTTTTTTAACCAAGTGCTAGGGGGCTTTCGCCCCCCAACATTCCTTGTTACTCTTGGGGAAGTATCCCTTCAAGCACATCAACTTCAACACCTTGTTGTGCCGGTGTGGACACTGCAGCCTTGACAGCACTGCTAACTGTTAGCCCTTTATTAGCCGGGTTATTGCTAGGATGGGTTGGTGACTGCTTGGATAACTGCCACGCACCTTCCTTGGATAGGTGAGTAGGTACATCTTTGTACTTCCCGGTTTCTTTATCCTTTACAGGTAACCAAACCATTTGGGAATACAGCGTGTATTCTAGCCCGGTGACTACACACACTCTTGGTGTGGGCATCACATTTTTGTTGCGTTTAGGGACTGCAACAGTCTCTGTTACTTCACTCATTATATTTCCTTTCTTGAGTTACTATTTATCGGTCTGTCTTTCCGACTTCCTTTGTCGGAAGGAAAGACAGAACGATTAATATGTAAGTTATTGTTATTCGTCATTACATTATGATATTGTCTACGCATATTGGAACTTAAAACAACTACATAGTCTTTCATTTTAATCTATCATCCTTCTTTCCGACTTCATTTGTCGGAAGGAAAGAAGGAATGATTGATTGAAAGCTATGTGTTGTCTAAGTTACATAGATATGCTTGACATATCTTGTATGACTACCATATGTCAACCGAAGGTTGTTCTATATAGTACGTAAGGTCTAAAAAATATACTGGTAATCTTTACAGTATGTTGCAGTAAGGTCAGTAAAGAGTTGCCTTTTTGAGCATGAGCGGGCATATACAGTATTGATTCTGATTAAACCTTTTCTTAATGTCCTTGGGTACTGCCTTTGTCTTTCTAGTGTACACTCTCACGTGTCAGCAGCTTTTGATGTCCCGGTCACCGCTTTACCTGTAACAAATTACTTGTGTTTAATGTTTGTAATAAATCAAACTATAGCATATAATTCTCACTATACAAACATCTACAGAAAGTTAGTGAATATGTCCACAAATCTCATCTGCATAGCAGAGGGTTGCAGAAAGAAATTAAGAGGTAGACAAAAAAAATTCTGCTCAGGGACGTGCCAGAAGCGTCAATTTGCCCGTGACAAGCGATATAATGACAAAGTGGACCCGAAGCCCATCAATAAAGAGTATAATGCTGATACAGGGGATTACGCCTCTGTACGTAGAGGGCAGTATTACCGAGCTTTCGTAAGCGAAGGTATAGCTGAAACAGTTGCAACTGGTGGGATATCAGTAGCTGAAGCAGCTTCCCTCCTTGGTTGTACTTCAGCTACGGTGTCCCGCATGCTCGCTGCCTACAAGATAGACAGTAGAAACGAAATAGCAGCAGAAGATTGGGAACTATCACAAGATGCAAAAGACTCATTAGAAAATTTTTCCGACTTCCGACACAAATACTTTAGAACAGAACTAGGAAAACATTATGACACCGCAGATTTTCATAGTCATTGGATTAATAACATTATTGATAGTATAGAAAACGGTAAAGAGTTACTAATACTGTCACCCCCAAGACATGGAAAGACTGAACTACTAATACACTTTGCTGTATATCAAATATGCAAAAACCCCAATACAAGAATTATGTGGGTAGGTGGTAACGAAGACATTGCAAAGAACGCATTATCTGCTGTACTTGATGTATTAGATACCAATGAAGAGTTAAGAGAAGACTTTTGTCCACCTGGACAATCTTTTAAACCTGATAACCGTTCAGGAAAGAACTGGTCACAAAATCAATTTACTGTAGGTACTAGAACAGTACCAGGTATTAAATCACCAACTATGGTTGCTGTAGGTAAAGGTGGAAAAATTCTTTCAAGAGACTGTGATATTATTATTGCTGATGACATTGAGGACCATCAAACTACAATGCAACCTGGTGCAAGAGAATCTACAAGACAATGGTGGACAACAACTCTTTCATCAAGAAAAGAGGAACATACTGCTGTAGTTGTAATTGGTTCAAGACAGCACCCTGATGATTTATATAATCACTTACTTGAATCAGATAACTTTACAAGCATAGTTGAAACAGCACACCAAATAGATTGTGCAATACCAGAACATCTTGTAGAAGAACATATTGATTGTATGTTATGGCCAGGTAAAAGAACTTTTAAATGGTTGCAATCTAGATTAAATTCTGCTGAATCAACAGGTGGTAGGCAGACTTTCGAAATGGTTTATTACAACCAAGCATATGTAGAAGGTACACAAATATTTACTATGAATATTATTGACCAATGTATGCGACCTGATTTAGTACTAGGACAAGTATATAAAAACTTACATCTTGTAGCTGGACTTGACCCTGCATCAAGTGGTTATCAAGCCAGTGTGTTATGGGGTATAGATACATACAGAGGTGAGTTGTATTTAGTTGACCTAGAAAATAAACGTGGTGGTGGTATTAGAGCTGCACTAGACCAAATGTCTGATTGGTTACATAGATATGATTGTAGACATTGGATAGTAGAAGAGAATGGATTTCAATCTGCTATTAGGCAAGATACAGGAATAAAAGAATTTACATTACGTTCTGGTATACAAGTACAAGGACACATGACAGGTAAAAACAAACACGACCCACTCTATGGTGTTGGAGCTATGGCTGATTTGTTTGAAAATAGAAAAATTCATCTACCTACTGGTGATGGAGAATCTAATGCAAAAGTACAGAAATATAGACAACAATTGTTATACTTTGATGGTAAGCCTGTTTCTAAGCGAAACAAGGAAAAAACTGATATAGTTATGGCTAGTTGGTTTCCTATGAAAGTTTTTAGGCGGCTACAAAAAGAACACGCTGCTGATATAGGTTTAGATTATAACCCTAGTTATGGAGATTACAAAATGACGGAGGCAAACGAAGCACCATGGGCATAGAGAATTTAGATATTAAAAACTATCAAGAGATAGTTAAAAATGCTGCTGAACTTACATCAGGTAAGTTAGTACAAGAACGACAAGTACAGAAAGCTAGAATCAAAGCAATTCTTAATGGTGGTGCTGATGGTATTAAAGCTTTACTAGGTAACACAATGGAAACAAGTGATGCTGATTTATTACCAGCACCTAACATGTTGCAGTCTGGTATTGACCGACTTGCACAAAAGATTTCAGGAATACCTCAAGTAAGAGTAGATGTACCTAATGATAAAGATTCAACTAGAAGTAAAATGCGTGCAGAGAAATTAGAACGTATTGTTACTAACTATGATGATAA
>Ga0163180_10000101_pt1 | contig 42560 bp, 28 predicted proteins | sample AtlANTMetagenome_2_FD_109647 | JGI IMG/M metagenome (GOLD analysis project Ga0163180, IMG submission 109647) | Marine eukaryotic phytoplankton communities from the Atlantic Ocean - Atlantic ANT 4 Metagenome | ecosystem: Environmental > Aquatic > Marine > Oceanic | place: North Atlantic Ocean...
GCATCTACGCCGTAGGCCTCGGCGATGGGGGTCGAGGGGTGCTCGAGTTGCTTGAGCACGAAGCCTCTCCAAACTTTGCGGGTGCAGCCGTCGACAGCGTACCCGACACATTATCCGCATATTTCGATCAACCGACCGACTTTGAAGAAGAAATCGAGGGTATAGAACGCATTTTCGAGGACCAGACCGCCATCGACAATGCGAGCTTCACAAACACAACCGCACTCCCTGAACGCTTCTACTTCCTCTGGTCTTCAGCCGATACCCAGATGCCCGTTGGAGCCATTCGGCCAGCCGCTGTCGCGCTCCGTAACCAAACCGGTTCCATGGTTGCAGTCAAAGACGCCGGTGTGCAGGATCATGTACTGAGCAACAGCGACATGGTCTTAGCTGAGGAGCTGGTCGACTTTTTGCTCGGCTCCGAAACGGAATTGCCAGACTAACAAACTCAGTCGTCATCTCGACCGCGCATGAAGAACGGTCGTTTTTTCGAAAAGTCGATGGGCATCCCCGACCGGATTTCATCCAGCAAGGCCAATGTGATCTCACTGTGTCCATTCCGGCGGGCGTAGTCTTCTGTCCGCTTGATAACCACCCCACGGACGAAGGAGGGTATGCGCTGCATCCGGGCCTTCGCGTCCTCGCTCCAAGCCAACTCTGCGGCAACCGGCTTGCCATAGGTGGTGTCCTTGGCCTGGATGAGGGGTTTTTGTCCATCGGGCTCATACACACAACTGTTATCTGGCCCCAAGACATCACCCGTGTTGGCAAAAGCGCGAGCCCGGCAGCCACCGCAGACTTCCTTAAACTCGCATGAACCGCACTTCCCATTGAAGGAACGCGTCCGGATGGATTGAAGCAACAGCGACTCCGACCAGACCTCCCCAAAAGACTGTTTGCGTAAGTCCCCAGCAATTTCGGGCAGATAGGGGCATGGCGTGAGCTTTCCGTCAGGTGTAATTCGACAATAATGGACCCCACAGGGGCACCGCGTGCTGTAGTTCGTCAGCGGCGAATCCGGTGCCACTTCATGGACGACTCGCATCAACGCAGGCTGACATTTGGACCGGACTAACATCCGACCCCGCATTTCCGACTCCAAGGTCACCAGCTCCTGAAGAATCGCTTCATTTTCCGCCGCGGGGAGCTCCTTCATCTCTGTGCCTCGGCCCGTCTCCACCAAAAAGTACAAGTTGAACGAGACGGCACCCTTATCCGCAGACCATCGAACCAGATCCGCCAATTCATGACGATTTTGGGCCGTGACAGACGTTTGCACAATAAAATCCATGCGCGCTTCACGCAGCCGGTCAATGGCCGCAGTTGTCAACTGAAGCGCAGATTCTCCGTGCCGAAATGTATTGTGGCGCTCAGCATGGAGAGAGTCGACGCTGACCGCCACCCCAGTGACGCCCGCATCCTTTAAAGAACGGATCCGATCCGCCGTCAATCCGGTTCCATTTGTACCGACAACAACCGTAGCGCCCCGGCTGGCCCCATAGTCCGCGATGTCTTCCAAATCCTTCCGAAGAAGCGGCTCTCCACCGGTCAACACAAACATGGGCCCAGGGTTGATATCCAGAATCTGGTCGGTAATCCGTTTGACCTCATCAAGACTCAGATCATCATCCGTCGGATGCCAGGGTCCCGCAGCAATGTAACAATGGTCACAGGCCAAATTGCACCGCTTTGTGAGATTCCAGGCGACGACATGCGGTACCGCTTCGGACACAGCGGTAGCCTGCGAAAACGTGCGTTTGCGCTCAGTCCAAGCCAACTCATCTATGGGAATTACGCGAGACATCTTCCCCCCTTTATCCAGGCGGAAGACTTCATGCGGTAAGGTTTGCGTCCAACACAAACCGTTTCACCCATGAGCTTGCACGACGAACGCCACCCACTCACCCCGCCTGAACGCGACGATAAACGGCCGTGGACGCACGGCGGTGTGGCTCCCACTGGCACTTGGGCCGATGTTTTAAAAACGACTCTCCAGCGTTTGATCACCCTTGAGCACAGTCAGACCCATGATGGAAACCGTTTGTTCCTACACCGGCTCAACAAGGATCTTCATGAGCCCAACTTGAAGCTCGCCCCCTTTCCCGCAGCGGTCAAGCAAGTCGACCACATGATGAAACGGGACAATGCCGATGCCTTTAAATTTTCAAAGCTCCTCGAAACAGACCCTGCCCTTGAACATGCTGTTTGGTACCAAGCCAACTCGGTGCAATACAGTAGGCCGGCCAACAGTCTCCGGGGAGCCATCGCCCGCCTGAGCCAGGACAATATGTGGCGACTCATCACCCGGGTCGCCATCGAATCCAGCATTTGGCATGTCCCCCACATGCAACCTTGGGTGGATCAGCAACGCCTACACGCCGTGGTTGTCGCAGAAGTCGCCGCCCACTTGGCCAATCAGGTTCGGTGCAAGGAATATGTGGCTGGACTGCTACACGGAATCGGACGCTTAAGCATTTATCGGGCTGCTGTTCGACATCGTCGAAGTCCAGCCCCTGAAACTGCCTTTGTGATTCAAATCTGCCACCAGTTCTATCCGGTTATCGGCGTACTCATTGGTCGAACATGGGACCTGGATCCGTCGATCGTCACCGCGATGGGTTTCCACAATGCGCCGACCAAAGCGCCTGAAGCAGGAAAGAAGTCGAGCTGGATGATTCATATCGCCAACATCATTGCCTACACCGCAGCCGCCGAAGCTGAAGGACTTGAGAGCGATGGCAGAGAGATCCTGGCTCAAATGAAAGGCGTTCGATTCGATATGGAAGAGGCTTTTGATTTGGCTCACGACGCATTGAGCGAAGCGGAAGCGTTTATAGCAGCCCAACATCTGAATGCAGAAAATCAGTCGGCATGACCAGGGCCGATTGCATCTGACGCTCTAAACCATGTAAAATGGCCCATTCAGGGGGAAGGCTTCGTGTCCGATGAACGCCGTCAGCATTACCGCGTGTCTCTCGCGACTGAGCGAGAGGTCCGCGTCAGTGTGTGCTTGGAGAGGGGTCAGCCTCAACAGGTAGGACTCATCGACGTGAGTGCCGGTGGTGTGGCTATCGGCGTGACCGCCGCAGATGCACTCGACGTCCGTGCATCCCAAAAAGTCTTTGTTCACTTTGATTCTGAAAGACTGGGCCAGCCACTCCGAATTGCGGGCCATATGAGGCACACCAAATACAGTGACGATGGTCAGAGCATCATGTACGGTATCGCCTTCGACCCGTGGAGTGAAAGTCGGCTCGACCTCACGCCTAAATTACGGGCACTATTCAATGAGCGCGAAGCCGTCCGTGTAGAGCCCGTCGAAGAAGAAAGTATCGACGTCCTCTTGGAGGTTGGTGAAACCGGAAGAAGCATTACCGGTGTTCTGCGAGACATTTCCGTCTTCGGCCTGGGTCTCTGGTTCAGTGCAGATGATGCCCAGCATCTCTGCGATGAAATGAAATGTAAGCTCAACCTGAACCTGCCCACCAGTCGTGAGGAACTCAGTGTCGACGTCGAGGCTCGCCACATCCTGACCATAGGCGATCGCGCCCGCGTCGGCCTCCGGTTCTGCAACGAGGATGCAAAAGTCCGTCGGGCTCAGCAACGAGACATCACTCAGTACGTCATGACCCGCCAGATAGAGATCGCAAGAGTCGACGCCGAACGCAGAAGAGCCATGGGGTCTCTCTACCCTTCGCGTTAGACCCCCACCCATGGCGACAATGTACACCCAGGTTCCCCGAGCTGTATTGTGGCTGCTCAAAGGGGATGACGCTCAAATCGGCGGTGAAGGCGGAGATACGGAACCTGCCCACACCATCGAACTGGGCTCGTTCTACATGAGCAGAGGACCCATTTCAAACATTCAGTTTGAAGCCTTTTCACCTCAGCATATCCGACACCCACAGAGTTCCGGCGATGACGACCCCGCCATTGTCAGTTTTCGAGCCGCTACTGGCTATGCCAAGTGGTACGCAGATCTCGCCAAAAAACCCTTCCGCCTACCCACAGAGGCAGAGTGGGAGTTCGCGGCTAGAGCCGCCGGACCAAAGCGTTACCCATGGGGCGACCAGGCGGACAAAGGTTCATCATTGGCGTGGACCCAAGAAAACAGCGGCACTAACTGCCATCCGGTCGACACACCTAAACCGGCCAAGAATGGCCTGTACGGGATGATTGGAAACGTATGGGAATGGACCTCTTCACTCTATCGGCCCTACCCGATCACACCCGACGATGATCGAGACGACCCGATTGTGGATGAACCTCGAGTGATTCGAGGAGGCAGCATTGCCGATTCCCTCGACTCGCTGAGCTGCGCAAAACGCGAACACCGCGCACCTGACACCGCTAGCGAACTCATTGGATTCCGCATCGTCAGAGCCCTGTAACGATGGACCAGAGCGTACGTTCTCAAACCTTAGAATCTCTGGATTGGCCCGTCATTCGAGAGGCTCTGAGTCACCAATGCCAGACCTCCCGTGGCATCTCCGTGGCCACGAACGATGCCTTCGCTCGCAACGGGCAAGAAGCAACCTGCTGGCTTGAAGAGGTACGCGAGATCTGGGGACTGGACGATCTCGGAGAACAGCCCCCATTGGGGGCCATAGAGGATGTCGCTGAACTGGTCTACCGAAGCACAAAGGGCGAAGTTCTGGAGCCCTTCGAACTGGTGGATATCGCCGCCAGCTTGGGCGCCATGTACAGGCTGAAACACTGGATTCAAAACCGCGAGGAAAATCTAAGTCACCTCGATTCACTGGCCTTGCCGATCGAGATCGATATTTTCCTGGTCCGGAACCTGGAAGACAGCTTCACCGCGACCGGTGAACTCAGCGCAGACTACTACCCTGAGCTCAAGCGAATCCGAGACCGGATGGAACAACTGCGGGAACAGGTTCGGAGTGTCCTCAACCAACTCCTGAATGACGAAGCGATGTCCGATGCTTTCCATGATCGCTACATCACGGACCGAGGGGGCCGGATGGTGATCCCCGTCCGAGTCCAGGCGCGGAAGAAATTGGGAATTGTCCATGACACATCGCAATCCGGAGAAACCGCGTTTGTCGAACCCACCGCCGTCGTCGAACAACAAAACGAATTGAAACAGCTCGAAGCAGAACTCAGACGGACAGTCGCACGCATTCTGACAGAACTCTCCCAGGAAATTGCCGGCGCCCACGACGAAATCACCCAAAGCCTTTCCGCCACCACACACATCGACTTGGCTGTCGCGCGCGCTCGACTGGGTCGTTCTCTCAAAGGCAGCATTCCGAAAATTGGTTCAAGAGCCCAGATTCACGTCACTCATGCGCGCCATCCCGTACTGACCTTGCGCGGCTTAAACGTCGTGCCCAACACCCTGCAAATGAGCGATACCCAGTCGGGAATCGTCCTCACCGGGCCGAATGCAGGCGGCAAGACCATCACCTTGAAAACCATCGGCTTGATGAGCCTCATGACTCAAGCGGGGATTCCCATTCCCGCCGACGATGGGGCGCGCATCGATTGGTTCGACCCGATTTTGGCCGTCGTGGGTGATCAACAGGACGTCTCCGACGACTTGTCTACATTTTCATCTCATCTGGTGGGACTGCGCGTCGCCATCGAATTGGCCAATTCCAATGCGCTGATTCTTCTGGATGAAATTGGTATCGGAACCGATCCGCGCCAGGGGGCCGCCTTAGCTCAGGCCGTGATTGAGTCTATCGTCGAATCCGGCGCGAGGACCATCGTGACCACTCACTACACAGAGGTCAAAGAACTCGCAGCCAATCATGAAAAAATGGAGCTGATGGGCGCCATCTTCGCGGATGGACATCCCACCTTCAGGATGGAATCCGGTCGAGTGGGACGTTCGCATGCTCTGGCCGTGGCTCGCCGCATGGGACTCGCCGCCTCTGTCATCGAAAGAGCTCGAGATCTCTTAGACACCGAGTCACAGCGCATGGACGAACTCTTGACTCAGGTCGAATCCGAGCGAGAAGGATCTCGAATTCTACGACTCGAACTCGAAGAAAGGCAGCGTAAGATCGACTTCGAAACCGCTCGTCTTCGTGAGCGTGAGATAAGACTCAATGCTCGACGTGATCGGGAAGACGCCGAGGATAGAGCCAATTTTCGCGACCGTCTCAAAGGGTTCGAATCCACCCTCAAAGCTGAGATCAAGGCACTTCAACAAGCTCCGAGCATCAAGTCCGCCAGCTCCCTCCTCGACAAAGTGAAGGCAGAAAATGAATCGATGCGACCACAGTTGGTGCCCCTCACCAGCGCAGAGTCGCACTCTTTAGAGCCCGGCCAACGAGTCAAACTCATCCGGATGGGTATGCACGGCACCGTATTGTCGGTCAAAGGCGATCAAGTCGATGTCGACATTCGGGGTAAACGCATGCGCCTCGAACGTAACGAGTTGAAGTACGCTCCAGATCACCCTCAGGCTCGACATAAAGCCCAAAAGAACTCAAAGGGCGAGTCCAAGCGAAGTCCCGATGGGATTCGTACAGACAGCAACACGCTCGACCTGCGAGGCATGCGAGTCCACGAGGCCATCGACGAAGTCGAAGCGTTCTTAGACGGGCTCCAACTATCCGAGCAAGGGTGCGCTTATCTGCTGCACGGGCATGGAACTGGAGCCTTAAAAACAGCCCTACGCCAGTGGTTACCCAAAAGCCGTTTCGGAAAGAGTTGGCGGACGGGAGGACCTGACGAGGGTGGCGATGCCTTCACAGTCGTGGTTTTTTGAGCCTTATCGCCCGAAATTAGCCTCAATTTTGGTGCTTGCGTGACCGTTGGGTGAAAGCCGGTCCTATCGGCCTGCGCCTCCTACGGAGGCCAGGGCTAATCCGGTAAAGAGCAACACCGTCCCACTGAGTGGCAATTCCCGGGACGAAATTGAGGGCAAAATGAAACCGAATTTTCTCATATGGGCGAGTCTAGCGACCTTCGGGTGCCAAGACACCGTCTCCACCCAAAATGAAACTGAACTCAGAGCGCTACGCGTCGAACTCGAACGCGTCCGAGACAAACTGGCGAGCGCAGAGACGACCATCGAGAAAAACAGCACCGGTATCACCGAGTCGGAAACCGACATCTCCAACTTGTGGAGTGCGATTTCTCAGACTCAAACCGATATTGAATCTCTCGATGAGTCCATGGTCACCGAAGAATGGGTCACGGACCAAATCCATGAAGGAACCGGTGAACTCGGCGCGCTTGCCACTCGCGTCGATGCTCTCGAAAATGCGTATAGCGATGCCGCTACCACCATTACCTCAACCGCTGCCCTCGCGGAAAAGGTGATGGTCAGCCCAGATGGAGATGTCATCTTCTACGACACGAATGTGTACATCCAAAATGGTACAGGCAGCACCGATGAACTCAATGGTAAGGGCAACCTCTTCGTCGGGTACAACCGAACCGATGGAACCCTCGAGCGGTCGGGCTCCCACAACGTGATCATCGGAGACCTCCATAGTTTCAACGCTCACACTGGCCTCGTGACCGGACATGAGAACCAGATTCTGGCCAACTATGCGGTCGCTCTCGGTACCACTCGGTCTCAGGCGACCGGCGAGTATGCGGTGTCTATCGGAGGCGAATTCAGCCATGTGTCTGGTATGTATGGCACCGCTATTGGCGGTGGCTTCAATTCGGTTGCAGGATCCAACGCTGTCGCCATCGGAGGCTATTCCAACCTCGCCACTGGCGTCTTTTCAGCCGCTGCCGGTGGGCAATCCAATATCGTGCACGGAGATTACGCGACCGTTGCGGGTGGGAACTTCACGATCGTCGAGGACTTGTCGAGCACGGTAGCTGGCGGTCATAGTCTCGATGTCGAATACGCCATCTCCACCGATGTCGTGGCTGAACTCACCAACCTGGTCGACGACGTCGCCGCCCTGGAAGTGTCCAACACCGCTCAGGACGAGGCTATCACCGAAGTTCAGCTTGAAATATCAACCATCGACGAACAACTCTCCATCGCGACGTTGTCTATCGACAGCAACAGCAGCAGCATTAGCGCGCTGGAAACAGAACTCGCTGCATCGGGTGGTACCATGTCGGCTTTGGCCGAAACCATCGATGACCATGCCATCCATCTGGACGATCTGGAAGTCCGAGTGCAGCAAGCGGATGAACTGCTCACCTACGTGGATGTCGACACCCGGGGCGACGTGGTGTTTTCCAACACCAATGTGCTGATCCAAAACGGAACGGGTGAAACGCCGAATGCCAATGCTAAGGGCAACCTGTTTGTCGGCTACAACGCCTATGACGGCGAGGATAGGTCGGGATCTCACAACATCGTTATCGGCGACTACAACCACGTCAGCAGTACGGCGGGACTCATCGTCGGAGACCACCACCAAATGACGGGCTACGGATCGGCCATCATCGGGGGTGACCTCAACTTACTGACGGGCGACAACTCGGTCATTATCGGTGGTTATACGAGCGAAGTATCCACCAACCTCGGCACATCTGTCGGCGGCGCACACAACACCGTCGTCAGTACCTATGGCACCACCATCGGGGGATACGGGAACACAGCCTCAGGTGAGTTCTCTACCGCAGGACCCGGTCGAGAAAATACAGCCTCTGGCGATTACTCCTCCGCCATGGGTGGAGCCCTCAACACCGCCGCAGGTGAAGCCACCAGTATCTCCGGTGGCTACGCAACGGAAACCACCGACGCCTTTGGAATGGGAACCGTCACCGCGCTTTTGGATGCCTTATCCACCGAAGGTGAGCGCATCGATTCCGTCCAAGATGACATTGAAAGTCTCCGCATCGACAACGATATTTTGATGGATTGGACCGGCGACACCGACATTCGAATGGCTAGTTTTGATAGCAAATTGGAGACGCTCGATTCGAACGATCGAAGCCATGATGTATCGATTGGTACCGCCTCAATGGAGCGCACATCGCTCAACGAACTCATCGTGAACACGCGGGCTGACCTTGAGGCCACAGATGCGTCGTTATTAACTCGGTTGAATGACCTGCTGACCACCAGCGCAGCGCTCACTTCAGCTGTTTTTGATACATCCGAGGGGCTGGAAGCCCTCGGGGGTCGCCTGGGGACAGTCGAAGACAGCACTGACGCCCATGCCGACCGGCTCGATACCGTCGAAGACAGCACGACCGCCTTGGACACCTCGCTGACGACCGTGCAAGCCAATGTCGCAACCTTAGAAGACCAGTCCGTCAGTTCAGCTTCCCGCCTGGACGACTTAGAAAACCACGCGGATGAGGCCAACGACTTCCTCGCCTACGTGGAGGTTGAAGACGGTGAAGTGATTCTATCCGGGACCAACCTTCGTCTGGAGAATGGCACCGAAGATACGCATACCGCCAATGGCAAAGGGAACCTCATCATCGGTTACAACGGATCGGCTGACTATACCGAGGATAGAAGCGGCTCTCACAACATCATTTTGGGTGACAGCCACGCCTACTCCGGTACCGGCTCCGTCGTTGTGGGCGATTCCCACGTGGTGTCCGCTTCCAACGCTGCAGCGCTCGGCGGGAACAACAACACCGTCACGGGCGAAGGTGCAGTCGCTCTGAGCGGAGCCAACAACAGCATCGATATGACGGCCGCAGCGGCAGTCGCTGGCCACTTCAATACCGTTTCGGGAAGTTGGTCGTCAGCCGTCGGCGGTTCTTATCACATCATCGACGGCGATAACGCTGCGATTGTCGGTGGACACACCGGTATCGTCAGCGCCGAACACGGCGTGATTGTGGGCGGATTCCTCGGAAATGTGACCGCCAACCTCGCGACAGTCCTCGGTGGAAGTGCAAGAGAAGCCACCGAATCCTTTGCCGTCGCTCCGTTGGACACCATCAGCGACAGTATTTCCACTCTGGAGTCCTTCACCGAAGCGTTGGGCGAAGGTGTATCGGATGAAATCGATTCCAATACCGACCGGATCGATAGCCTCGAAGCCTCATCGACGACGTTGACCACTACGGTCGCCACCCACGAAGCGGCTATTGAGAGCACGGCCACCAAGCTCAACCGGGTGGACATGGACTTGGATACCGTCGAGGACAACATTCTCACGCTCACCACGGAGGATGAAACCTTGTGGGAAGCCATTGACGACTTGGACGTAAGCCGAGACACCGCGGACGGGCTCTTCGAGTACCTGACCGTCTCTTCTGGTGGTGATCTCGTGTTTGAAGGGGCAAACCTTATCGTTCGAAACGCATCCGGATCCACCGATGGCTCACCCGATGGAAAAGGCAACATCATCATCGGCTACAACGAAATGGACGACGATGCCTCTCGCATCGGGTCCCACAACTTGGTGCTCGGTTCCGCCAACTCTTACTCTGGATTTGGAGGCATCATCGCTGGCTACGATAATGTCCAGACGGGAGAATACGCCTCCATTCTGGGTGGGACCACCAACTCTGTATCCGGTACCAACGCCGTGATTGTGGCGGGTACGACGAACAGTGCGACCGGCGACAATGCTGTGGTGGTGTCCGGCTACACCAACGAAGCCAGCGCCACCAGTTCCGCGGTCGTCAGCGGTGTGACCAACGAGGCCTCTGCCCCATTCAGTGCAGTGGTTGCCGGGAGCGCCAACGAAGCTTCGGGACTCTACAGTGCCGCGCTCGCGGGCGAATCCAACGAGGCGAGCGGCCAATCGTCCGCTATCGTGTCAGGGCTCGTCAATGATGCCAGCGGTCGAAATAGTGCCGTCCTGAGTGGTAAAGAAAACGAGGCCACCGGGAGCACCTCCGCAGTCGTCGCCGGATGGCTCAATCGAGCAAACGGTATCTACGCCGCCATACTGTCAGGCTACGACAGTGATGCAGACGGTGAATATTCGGCCATCACCAGTGGATTCAAGAACGAGACCACCCACTCCGGAAGTGTCGCCCTTGGCAACGCGTACGTCTCATCCACGGGTCTTTACTCCGTCGATCAATAGGCGCGTTAAGCGGTGGCCATGACTGATATCATGGCCACCGCTCAAGCCTGGGTCGACGCGGACCCCGACCCCATCACTCAAGCCGAGGGACAAGCGTTAATCGATAACGCCGACCACTCCGTGCTCTCTGACCATTTTGGGACGCGTCTGAAATTCGGAACCGCTGGACTGCGAGGACGGTTGGGGCCAGGCCCGAACCGAATGAACCGTGCCCTCGTCAGACAAGTAGCGGCAGGGCTCGGGCTCTACCTCCAAGAACACTCGCCCGACAACGCTCAAAAAGGCGTCGTGATCGGATTCGATGGCCGGCATGGCTCTCGAGAATTTGCTCGCGATTCCGCCGGTATTTTGATGAAGCTCGGATTCAAAGTCTATGCCTTCGACACTGTCTGCTCGACCCCTCAACTCGCCCATTCTATTCCCTTTCTTGATGCATCAGCGGGCATCATGGTGACCGCCAGCCACAACCCACCACAGGACAACGGATACAAGGTCTATTGGTCCAATGGTGCACAAATTATTCCGCCACACGATGCGGGCATAAGCGAAGCCATCGACAGAGTGGAGGGCGTGCCCACACCCATCGATGGTTCACCTCAACCTATTCCTCCGGAGGCGTGGTCCGACTATCTTGACCGCGTCATGGCGCTCCGCGTCCGCCCATCCACCGGGATTCGAGCGGCATACACCGCCATGCATGGAGTGGGGTGGGATCCGCTCAAAAAAGTCCTCGCTGCTGCCGGGCATACTGACGTTCATCCCGTTCCAGAACAGCGGGATCCAGACGGCGACTTTCCAACTGTCGCCTTTCCAAACCCGGAAGAGCCCGGTGCGCTGGACCTCGCCATCGTCCATGCTCAGGCGGTAGGTGCCGATATCATCATCGCCAACGACCCCGATGCAGACCGATTGGCCGTCGCTTTGCAAGATGCAGACGGCCGCTGGACCTCCCTTACCGGCAATCAAGTGGGCGTCTTACTGGCCGAGGAACTTCTCCAATACGGACCAGCCACACCGGGACGACTCGTGGCGACCACCATCGTATCGACGATTCTCTTGAAGAAAATTGCGAAAAGCCATGGGGCCATTTGCGGCGAGACCCTGACGGGATTCAAATGGCTGGCCAACATGGCGTTGGCCCACGATGGGCCTTTTGTTCTCGGCTTCGAGGAAGCTCTGGGCTACAGCGTCGGCAGCGTCGTCCGCGACAAGGACGGCATATCCGCAGCACTTCTACTGCTCGATCTCGCCAGTAGTCTCAAAGCGAAAGGACAAACGCTCTGGGACGCCTTGAACCGGCTGGACCAAAAACATGGGGCTCATCGCAGCCAACAAGTCGCGATCAAGATGGACGGTTCGGAAGGCGCAAAGGCCATCGATGGTGCCATGACAGATCTCCGTCAAGATCCCCCCACAGAACTGGCCGGTAGCGATGTGCTCTTGCTGAGGGACCTCAAAACGCGGGTCGCGCTGGATTGCAAGACCGGAGCTTCCTGGTCTGTCCCCCTCCCTCCCAGCAATGTCCTCGAATTCACACTCGCCGACGGCTGCCGCGTGTTGGCGCGACCCAGCGGTACAGAACCCAAGATCAAACTCTACGTCGAGGCGGTTGGAAAGACCGAATCGGAAGCCACGAGCCGACTAACTGAAGTGGTGAATGCAATTCGAAAGCGAACGGGTCTATAGAGCACCCTATCGAGTAAAGTCGTTGACCGCTCCAAGCCATTCGGATTGAGAAACCGTTCGGTCTCGCACCGCTTTTTCGCGCTCATCCAAATCCACGATATCCAACACCATCAGCGCAGCAAGTTGACCAATTAATTTGGCATGCTCCTGATCTTCAGGAAGATTCTTCAGCGTTTCATCCTTGATGGAGTCGTAGCCTACCGTCCCTTCGCCTCCACTCAATTGAGCAAAGATTTCGGATGCCTTGGCTTCCATCTCAGCGATCCCGGCTGATGGGCTCAAATCGCCCACAAAATGCTTACGCAAATCATCAACCATCGTCTGGAATTCGACCCAAGTGACCTTACCGTCTTTATCAGCATCCAGAGTTTCCATGATCTTTTCAGCCACACCGCCGACTTTCGCCGATCGGAACCATTCCCCTTCTGCAAAGCCCAGCTGATCATTGAGATACGTTTTGAGCTGCTCCTCGCTGAAGGCCAGGCTCGCGGCTTCGGTGTTGCTCTCTGCTACACCCGCGATCCGATTGAAGACGCGGCCCAGCGCGCCCTCGACCTTCATCATGTCCTGCGCAGCGGAATTCCCCATCTCCTGAGAAAACTCAGGTTGAGACATTCCGGCCGGCTGGCCTCCACCATTCTGCTGGGGACCATTTCTGCGTGCGTAATCTGACATCCCCTACACCATAGACACGCCGAGCGACTGCGTACAGCCCACAGCACAAGATTTTAGGATCCTGTGAATCCCAACTCTTCGAGATAGCGCTTGTCCAACTTCGACTGGCTACGCGAAAACTGGCTCCGCACGTACAAGGCAAGACCACACGCCATCGCCCAGATGCGTTTGGGCAAAGCAGGACGCTCTTCTGGAACAAAGCCTAGCCGACGCCCTTGATCCATCACCCGTTCGCGGACATGTTCTACAAACCGCGGAACATGAGAGAGGACGGGATGGCCACTAAACCGCTTCGCGAATGCTCCCGCCACCAGAGGGGCCACCAAGAGCTGCAACTCAACGAGTCCATAAAAGGGCGTTCGAAGCCAAGGACTTTCAGCCAAAAGCCGAACGGTTTCCTTTTCTCCCCAAGCCACATGCTCTTCTTCTTCTCGGCACACGACCCTCAAACGTTTCTTCACATCAGGGACACGAGGGTCATCGTCCGGGAGCGTCTGCAACAACACATCTCGGAAGATATCCAGAACCATACCTTCGCCAATCGCATGCTCCATCAGCACCTTCAGCGGGTAATAGTTATTGTGACTGGCCATCAGCTTGATGCCCCAATGCGGGGGTTCTGGCTGAAGCTCGAGCTTCCTGAACATATCGGCAAAGAGTTCGAGGTGATTGAGTTCCTGGCGCGCCTGCCGAAGGTAGAACTTCGCGGCCTCCAGACTGTAGGCCGTGTACAGAGACTTGCCGCAATACACTCCTGTCGCCTCTCCATACAGGGCTTGAGACAGGAGAAAGCCCACAAGAGCGCGGTCCGATTCATCATGAAGATCGAAGCATGCCCCTTTAAAGTCGAATTCAGGTTCAAAAGTATCCATGCTTCCACAATAACGGGGCTTCGACCCGAGTGGCTTGCACAGGGGCATGAAATCTGTGAAGGGAAGCCATGAACTTTGATCCACCATTGGTCCATGGGACCCTCATCAAACGCTACAAACGCTTTTTGGCCGATATACAGCTCGCTGATGGACAAGAGGTCACCGCGCACTGTCCAAACCCAGGCTCGATGCGAACCTGCGCTGAGCCGGGATGGGGTGCCAGACTCACGCCCGCCAACAACCCAAAGCGCAAATTGAAATGGACGCTGGAGATCATCGATGCTGATGGGGTTCCCATATTGGTCAACACAGCACGACCCAACAAAATCGTCGTCGAAGCCATTACAGCAGGTAAAATTGACCCATTGAGCGCCTATTCGAATCTTCGGACCGAAGTCAAATACGGCGAAAACAGCCGCATCGACATCTTGCTGAGCGAACCGGGTCACGCCGATTGCTATGTCGAGGTGAAAAACGTCACGATGGCCGCAGAGCCGGGCGTCGCCGCATTTCCAGATTCCGTGTCCAAACGAGCAGCAAAGCACATGCGCGAACTCGCAGAGATGGTCAGCGCGGGGCACAGGGCAGTCGTTTTCTTTCTCGTTTCTCGAGCCGATGCCCAGGCCATGCGACCCGCACACGAAATCGATAGCGCATACGCCACAGCATTAGACCAAGCCATCAAAGCCGGCGTCGAGGTACTCGCGTATAAGTTGGATTTTGGCGAGAACGCTGTCGCTGTTGGCAAGCCGCTTCAAGTGCTTCTCTGAGCCTATTGATGCGCTTAAAACGCACTCAATTGACGAGCCCCTTGGGACCCATCACACTCCTCTCCTCCCCCAGTGGACTGGTATCTCTTTGCTGGAACGACCGCTGGGAACAGAGGCAGCGCCACCTCCAAAGACACTTGGGGACTTGGGCCGAAGAACCCGAAGAGTCCAGCCCTGCCAAACGGGCGCTATCGGCCTACTTTGACGGAACTCCCGCGGCACTGCATGACGTGCCTTTGGATCTACTCGGTACGGTCTTCCAAAAGCGCGTCTGGGATGCGCTGATTCGAATTCCTGCCGGACGCTCATGGTCTTACAAACGTCTCGCGGCTGAAATCGGGCAGCCCTCGGCCTATCGAGCCGTCGCCAATGCCAACGGCAAAAACCCGATTCCGCTGTTCGTTCCCTGTCACCGAGTCATTGCAGCCGATGGGAGCTTAGGGGGCTTTTCAGCAGGGCTTCACCGGAAAGATTGGCTGTTGAATCATGAAACGCGGATACACCACTCCGAATGATGACCTGGTCTGTGACAGTGGGCGACCGGTCTTCGCCATCAAAGGCGTACACATGGCAGACCCACACTTCACCCGCTTGAAGTATCGATGCCGGAACCTCGCTGGGCTCTGGAGGCGGCTGAGGTGACAACTCACCCGTGTCCCATCCCGGCGGATCGCCCCCATCATCCATGGGCGGTTGAGGCGTCGAGACCCACGCCTCCCCATTTCGGGTCCATTCGAAGGTGTAAGTAATCTCGTCCTCATCGAAATCCCCCACGCCCGTGATCGCACATCGAAGACTATCGACGCTCGCTAAGGGCTCTTTTGGGTACAGGTCGACCCCGGGCGCAGGAGGCGGCGTGTTGGCAATCACAATGGTGTTGGACGACACCCCATCTCCACCCCCCAGCGGCTCCACAGACAATCGGACGGCTTGCCCTTTATCGAAATACTTCCAACCATGAAGGTGGTTCGCCGTGCCCGTGGCTTCCAAGTCGTCCACATACCAACGGTATTGAACCGGATATTCCGCTGGAGCCAGCCCCGTATCGACAGGCTCACCCGACAGCATCACCGTCGCGTACAGGGTGTCCTGAGTTCGAACCCCCTCCGGCCCGATGGATACACTCTGAATCTCACCGTCTTCGATGCCATCCTCCAACGGATAGCAATTGCCATCCGAATCCGGACGAAACCCTGTGTCACATCCCTTCTTCTTTTCCGAACAGCCGGAAAGAGCGATCATGAAGAGCCAGGACATCCTTAGCATCGCGTCACCATAGGGCCTCGGCTCAGGGGTCCGTGCAATCGGGAAACGCCACGACCTCGCCGCCCCCGCCATGGTGGTCTGCGAGCGATTCGTCCATCCAAGCCACATCGGGGACACCCCGATCCGTATCGATGAGCACTCCAAAATCACAGTAGACACCAGGAAAGCCCGGTTGACTCAACGGCGCAGTAATGGTGTATGTGATGGCTTCAGATTCCGGGTTGTCTGTGATCAACCGGCATAAAACATCGGCATCCTGTTGGTCACAACCCGGCGGGCCGGCCCAGCTACAGAAACCGTAGCAATACAATTGTTCGACATCCGAAAAGTCCCACCGACACGTGTCCGGATCAACGGAAACATTGAGAAACGGGCCCGGCGGAGGGTCGTATTCCTCTCCGATTTGAAGCAGTCCATCGCCGCATCCGGGTGGGGGTTCAGACAACTCGACAAACTCCATCGCAGTCCCCCCTTCCTCTTCGTCATCCCAACTGGTCACCGTGCACTGCCATTCTTCTCCCGGGCTGGTGTCGGCTGCAGGGACAGTGTCGCCCGTCCACTCATCGGTCAATGGGCCCGACCACACGACTCCCGTGTCTTCCGGATCCGTCTCTGGATACGCATCACCCTCCCGCTCCCAACCGAGGGTGTACAGAACTGGATCCCCATCCAGATCGATTCCGGCCTCCTGAATCTCACAGAAAAGCGGATCGAACCCACCCACAGGGTCCTCAGGCAAGATGGCGATCGTGGCCGCTGTAGGCGGTGAGTTTTGAACAACTACCGCCGACGCAGCCAGCGATGCACCCGTTTCATCGTCATCCGCGGGTGTCACCGTCAGTTCCAAAACATCGTGTTTCGAAAACCATGCCGCACCATCCAGACTGCTGCCGTCCGATGTGATCGGGGAACTGTTGACCATCCATTCATAGGTCGTACTGATGGTGTCACCATCTGCATCGCTGATCATCACCACGGCCTCTGCCTCTGTGTGGGTGTAGATCTCATCGGGTCCGATTTCGACCGATACCACGGTGGGAGGCGTGTTTTGAATGACCCGTGTCGCCGTGGTCGCTATGCCATCACCATAGGGGTCATAAGGCGTCACTCGGACCGACCAATTGTCATGCTTGGTCGTCAAGTCTGCACTGAGCGTGCCCGACTCGCTGATCAAATCGCCACCCTTGAACCATTCGTACCGGTACGAGACTACATCCAAGTCCAGGTCCACGCTCTCCACATCGAAGGCCACCGACAAGTCATCCGTTGTCGAGGCCGGGTCAGGCACAATCCGGATGGTGGGCGTGGTGGGCATGCTGTTGATTCGCAATACGCTGAGCGCGGTAGCTGTCAGACCAAGACTGTCCGTGGCTGTCAACGTGATGGCATGGTCTCCAACCGTCAGGCTCGCACTCGTCGCTAAAGTCTGACCCGTCGAATCCGGTGATCCCGTAAAAATCACGCCGTCCCTGTCCGACTCCCAAACCACGGTCAATGTCGACTCTTCTTCGTCCGCATCGGTGGCGGAGCCCAAAAAGGTCACGACACTACCCACGTTCGATACCGACCCGTCCGCCGGACTCCCGATGGTCACGACAGGAGGTCGGCCCACAATGAATACAATGTTGTCGGTACAGACCGCACCCACTTCGTCCATCGCCATCAACGTGACGGTGTGCGTCCCCAGGCTCAAGGCTCCAGACGACAGGGTGACGCTGCCATCCGAACTCGCTGTACTCTCCCCCAATTCACCATCTCGATCGCTGGACCAACGGACTGTCAGGGGCTCGGGGCCAATATCGGGATCTCCCACAGAACCGGTAAAGGTCGTCATGACACCCAAGGCACCCCCTGCACCGGACTCTGGCGACACCATGGCACAAGAGGGGGCCTGATTGGGCCCACGGACATCGATAGAACTGATAGCTGAACCCGTCAGGCCATAAAGATCTGTGCCCTCCAAGGTCAAAATATGTGGCCCTTCACTCAGCATGACCGAGCCTTCGGTCAGGCCGTCCGCATTCAGGTCAGGAGAGACATCCAGCACTCCTTCGACATCACTAGTCCACTTGGCGACAAGGGCATCCGATGGAGCATCCGCGTCCGTAATTTCGCCCAAAAGCTGAATGGAATGGTCCGAATAGTACAAAACCTCACCCCGAGGTCGAATCAAATCGACTTCCGGCTCCGAGGATACGATCACGCTCCGATCCGCCGTGCAGGTCGCTCCCAGTTCATCTGCGACCACCATAGTGAGTGTGTGTGTACCGAGAATCAGGTCATCGACAGTGAGCAATACCTTACCGGTCGACTCTGGAATACTCGGCGTCGCGTCAAGTTGACCATCATCGGCCCCATCGGGGTCGATTTGGTCGGTGTACCAGGTGACCGACAATATGCTGGGTGTCCCCTCCCAGTCCGGATCGCTCACCAGGCCTTCAAGATTCACCGGCATGCCCCGGGTCAAGACAGTGCCATCATCGGGTGCGGTCCATTCACAGGTGGGCGCTTGGTTGGGGCCCAGCACGTCGAAGCGCTTAGAACTTGAGGTGGCTTTCCCCGTGATGTCCGTCACACTGGCTGTGATCTTGTAAGCCCCTTTGGCCAAAACCAAGGGGCCCTCCACATCCCCATCATCATCAGGAGTCGACACCAGCTCCACGGGAATATCGACCGGATCCGGAAGGCTCACCTCTTCGAGGACCCAAGCGACAGACAGAGACGTAAGGTCGGGCGAGGCCGCATCCGCCAAAACGCTGACGACAGCACGAACATCAAACGAGACCTCTTCGTAATAGCGAGCGTCAGAAGTAGGACTCACTATCTCGATTTGAGGGGGCGAAGTCACCTCCACCTCCAAGCGAACAGAATCCGCTCCTGTGGATCCACCCGGGTCCTGGACAATGACCGTAATACTCCCTTCATCCGCCGCCACGGTGACGTCACAGGCCGACAACCCGGACTCACTCACCGGCACCGCATCGCAAAGCACCGTGTCCCCTGCCGACCAAGTGGCGAGCAGTTCGGACTCATCATCATCGGCATCGTCCACCGCAGCGAGCATCGTTGTCGACACGCCTTCTTTGATGGAATCCCCATCATCATGACTGGTGATTTCTACATCTGGCTCTGCGTTGAATGCCGTGAGCTTTTGCTCACCGCAGCCCAATACCAGCCCACAAAGGACGAGTGGCAGGCTACTTCGCATACCAAGAAAACGTACTGGGTGAAGAACCGCCCACAAAGGCACCATCCGAGGAGGCGAAAAAGACTCTATCCGTCACGTCCAGGCCAAATGTTTCTGAACTTGCGCAACTCGAGGCGGAGGGCGCATGACCGACACCACGGGCATCACCCACCGGACAGCCCGGGCTGTGAGGCCCTCCATAGGTTGTAGCGACCGACCACCAGGCATTGATACCCGAGTACGAAATACTGCTGAAGTGCAACAGCGTGTCCCAATAATATTTATGATGAGCGGGCGTCCCTGGCGAAAGAAGTCTGAGCCTGTCGTTCGTGCCAGATCCCCAGTCGAGAATGGCGTTGATTTCATCGTCGGATAGCCGACAGAACACACCCATCAACGGACATGCGGAACGATCGTAGGCAGAGCCATCAAAGAAGGCTTCGGGCGCTTCGGTATTACTGGGAGCAAAGGCCACCAAGGTCCACCCGCCTCCATCCGTGGTCATGTCGCAGTAAGCCTCAAACGTTTCACCGCCCGGAGCGAGGTAATACACGCCGTCTCGCGCTGCGGGGTACACCGAGCGCACATGGGCACACGAAATTCCGGGCTCGTCCTCTAAGCGACCCATCCAGCCCGCGATGAAAACGCTATGGCTATCCGACACGCTCATCCCATCATCGTCGGTGGCCACGATTTCACAGGTCCATGTCTCTCCCTCAACAAGAACTTCCGCGGGAATAAAGTCCCCAGACAGGTCCGTGCTAAGCGCATCCTCGTAAGGGCTCCCATCTCGGTACCAGGTCACCTCATACTCGATGGAATCTCCGTCAGGGTCCGTCGGAGCCTCGTTCACCAGACAAGTGAGGTCATGGTCTCCCATGTCTGGATGTTCCGGAGTGATTTTGACGTCAAGCGACTCGGGTGGACTGTTCCCGACAATGATCGGTCCCACTGTGTAGACCTCACCCACTGAATGGGCATCATAGGGCGTCACATGAACCTCGACCGACTGGTCCTTATTGAACCAAATTTCGCCTGTGAGCATGGGATAGTCACCACCTGCGGGTTCACCATCAACCATCCAGCTGTACTGGTAGTTCACAATGTCACCATCCCCATCAAATCCGACGACCTCCACCCCCAGCACGTCGTCAGTACCGACAACAGGGGGCGCGAAATAAGCCAGCGATATCGACGGAGCGGTGTTCTCGATCTCGACCGTCGCATACAGCATGTCGCCTTCGGAACTTCCATCGTAAGGGGTCACCTGGCAGATCACCTCATCCATGCTTGAAAAGCCGCCGTATAGGTACTCACTCGATGTGCCAGCGTCTTCGCCATTGATGAGCCAACGATAGGTCGAATAATCCGGATCGCCATCCACATCGGACCAGCCGTCATAGGTACAGTGGAGCGTATCGTCGACAGTCGGTGACTCTGGAGAGATCGAAACCGAGGCGATGGAAGGTGGCGAATTTCCAATCGTTTGAGTCCGCGTAATGGCCTCGCCATCGTCAAAGCCATCGTTCGGAACCACAGTACAAGACACCGTATCCCCACCCGTGAAGCCCCATGATAAAGAGCTTGATATTCCGGCCACACCACCGTTGATATCCCACGTGGTGACAGAAAAATTCCCATCTCCGTCTGGGTCGGTAAATCCCCAAGCGTTGCAGTGAATCGTGTCGCCGATCGCTGCCGGCAGCGGCGTCATCTCCACCCACTCGATGGATGGAGCGGAATTTTCGACCGTCACACTGGCCGAGATGGGCGGTCCCTCCGCAGAGCCATCCGATGGCGTCACCGTACACGTGAGGGTGTCGTCACGAACATACTCGCCATCGGCATAAGAGCCCGTCGAACTCAGGTCTCCGTTGACACTCCAGCTGATGGTCGATGCATCTTCATCGCCGTCCGGGTCCGTAAACCCGAGGTAAACACACCGCGGTGTATCGCCAGCGCGAACCGCCTCTGGATCGATGAACACAGCCAATGCATACGGCGCGGAGTTATCGATCGTCACAACATTGGAGCGGAGTGTTTCTCCCGACATAAAGCCATCGTGAGGCGTGACTTCGCAGTACACAGAGTCTCCGCGACGCGTCCATGCCTTGTCCAGTTCAGGAGTCGTGACCGGGAGCACTTCATCGCCATCTTCATCGCTCACCGTCCATTGAGTCACAACCGTCAGACCATCTCCGTCCCAATCGGTCAATCCCGTGTAGTCGCACAAAAAGTCGTCTGTCGTATCTGCCGGATCGGGCGAGAGCGCCACTGTCAGGATTTGCGGTGGGGTGTTGCCAATGATCACCTCCACTTCCGCGGGAGTTCCATCGGTCAAGCCGTCACTGGGAGTGACCGTAAGCCGCCAAACATCGCCTTTAGTGGTCACCTCTGCACTGACCACCGAGGTATCCCCATCCAACACCACGGTTCCGTTTTGAGTCCATGTGTATCGGTAGTCCACCGCATCGCCGTCTGGGTCGACTGAATCGACGGTGATCGACGCCACGAGATCTTCCGAACTATTAGGATCAGGCGGCACGATCTCGACTTCGGGCTGAGTAGGCACACCGTTGACGGTCACTGTGATCGATGCGTTATTCGACATCTCCGCGCTGTTTACGGCCAACAGCATGATGGTGTGGTGTCCTCGACTCAGTTCGTCGATCTGAAACTCCATATTGCCATCCAGATCCGGAGGCATTTCATTGAGCACCCCATCTGCATCCGAGCGCCATTGAACCGTGAGATCACTCGGGGAATCGATACTATCAGAGACCGCTCCCGAAAACTCCACCGAAGCCCCTTCGCTGATGATCGCCCCATCTTCAGGAGAATTAATGACCACCGAGGGCCCGGTTCCCACCTGAAAAACAACCAAATCGGTACAGAGACCATCCAGTTCATCGCGTGCCACGAGTTGTAAGGTATGCGTCCCTGGAAGAAGGTCCTCCACTGGGAGTACCGACCGGCCATCTGAACTCACGGCGGAATTGCCCAGCGGCCCTTGAAGGGTCGAGGCCCACTCAGCCATCAAGTAGTTGGAGGCCACATCCGGATCCGTAATCTCGGCCGTGAGGGTCAAGAGTTCGCCCGGAAATCCGACCTGTCCGTCCTCCGGATAAACGATTTCACAACTCGGTGGCGAGTTCTCCGGTCCGACATCCACAACCACCTGTTCGATATCGGTGTTTTCATCGGAATCCGAGGCCGTCACCGTCAGAAGATGGTCGCCAACGCCTAAACGAACGGACCCGGAGAATTCTCCCCCCCCTGAATGGTCCATAAAGACATCCAGATCGCCTTCGATATCACTGTTCCAGGTGAGTTCGACATCGTCATACATCGACTCGCCGTCTTCGACCAAAACCGTGAGTGGGATGCGATCCACCACATAATGATGCGTATCGGAGTCCGGTGCAGAGATCCTGACTTTGAGGGAGCGATCCACAGACGGGGTACCGGAGTCACTCGTGCTCGGGCTCGGGCTCGGCCTCACCACACCGTCTTCACTCTCAAGTGGCAAGCTCTTACTACAGGCCATCAACCCCAACAACAGTGCCATCATCGACAGTATCGCTCGCATGCTCCTCCCCTCAGCGGCAGTCTACCATTTCCATGGCAGATTCAAATGCCAAAGGCATACCGGTTTTACATGGTCTAGGAAGTTGGCCGCCATTCTTGTCCTTAAATGTCATCCCACTGAACGATTGTGAACCGAACCCTCTCACGGCTTTCAACTTGCTCTCTGCATTCAAAAAGGTTTGGCGTTGTTGGATGATCCGGCTATTTCCACACCGTTAGCGTGCCTGTCACAGCGAATCACTGGGACGTCACAATCGCCTTAAATGAAAGGGATACGTAGACTCTGTCATGACCCTCGCCATTGCACCCACAAGCCAAGCTTTTGCGCTCGACCTCTACGGGGTACTCCGGGAACTGGATCCCAATCATTGGCGGGAAGATCTCGAAGCCAGCATGCGGGAACGCGTCTTGGCCCTAAAAGACAGCCTGTCTTCTTTGTCTGATGCCATCGAAAACGCCAGCCCTGGGCCCGCGCTCGATACCGTACGGGCCCGACTCAGCGAATTGGCGCATGTCATGGAGGGGCACCTCATTCAGCCCAACCTCCCCGCGCGCTGGGAAGAGTTCCGTGTGGGCATGTTGCCTGCATACGAGCGTTTCGCCGTCAGCTTGAGGCACCTCGACATTCATGTGCCGTCGCTGAGACCGACCAACTACGCTCGAAACATCTATCACGTGGCCAATGCTCTATTCTGCGTCATCTGCTTGCGATTCTTAAGCGAGATGAACGTACTGCTCTTGGCGTTGGGAATGGCGACCTTGGCCTGGTCCTGCGAAATCGGCCGACGAATTATGCCGAGGTTAAACGATTTCCTGATGGGGCTCATGGGGAAATTGGCTCACCCTCATGAAGCCTGGCGGGTCAACTCGGCGACATGGTACGCCACCGCATGCGTCATCCTCGCCTCCATGTGGAATCTACCCGTGGCATCCGTCGGTATCGTTGTCCTCGGGTTCGCCGATCCTGCTGCGGCCATCATTGGCCGTAAATACGGAAAAGTTCAGTTGGTCAACGGGCGTACCTTGGAAGGGACTTCCACTTTCATTCTGGTGGGCAGTATCGCCTCCTGGATTTGGCTGATGGTGGCGTGGAGCACTCCCGCTGGACTGGCACTCCAAGCCGCCCTTGTAGCCGCTACCTGCGGTGGAATTGCGGAGTTGTTCAGCAGGCGTATCGATGACAACCTGTCCATTCCGGTGGCCACAGCACTCGGCGCATTACTGATCTTGGGCGCTGCCGTCTAAGCAGGCAAGCGTGTAACCATCGGCGTGTGTGTCGATGTATCCTCATCGAGGCAGCCCAAATGTTTTTCGGGGTCGCTCAGAATCTCATTGACCCGCAGGATCGCCTTCTTCGTGCCCAACCCATCGTCAATTCGTTCATCGTAAGAATATCGAATCGTCAGCACCTTTCCAGCGACAACCTTACCGTCCTCGACGACGGCCTCATCCTTGATCTTGCCGACCATGGCAAAAACTGATGAAGTGCCCCACTCATAAAGATGGTGGAAGCCCGGCTCCATACCCAAAGAGCCCAGATTCGCAACCACAGCACTGGTGTACAAGGCATCTTCTTTGGTGAAGGCATAGGGCAACAGATTCACGTAATCGAGCGCATGAAACAACCAGACAAAGAATCGCAAGCCCGTTCTTGGGAGCAAATCAAACAGTTGATACTCTTTGTCTGCATGGGTCTTCTTTCCCGACCGCTGATGATTGATACGGCCATTGATTCGCGCATTCATGGACGCAAAGGTCTCATCATTATCCATCGGCATGCGAACGACAGCGAGCTTGGCTTTCTTATCCATGGCCTTACGCTTCATGCTGAACGTAATCGACCGCTGCTTACGCTTGTATAGACGACGTCCAATCACAAACTGGTCCATCGTTGGGCTTTCAGCAATGGCCACATTCAAGGCGGCCACGTAAGCGTGGGTCACATCGCACCCCATGATGGGCTTGGCCTTCTCCAGGTATTCCAGCAAGTTTTCTGCTCGGACCTTGTCCTCATAGTAGACAACGCATTCATTGCGCGTCGGCATGATAAACCACATCAGGCGCCGATACGGGTGGACCCTCTTGACGAACACACCATCGGTTCGACTGGTCTTATAATGAGCCAAAAAGAGGAGCACAGCGGCCACAATGAGGCCAATCTGCCATGGGTTTAAAGCGCCGAAATCAGGCATACATTCTCCGAACTGCGCCGGAGAGGTAACCGATCTGAACTTTCTGAGCCGAGTTAGCCGTTCAAGAGTTCCACGACGTGGCCGGCCAGCGCTTCGTAATGTTGAGCACCGCGGGAGTCGGGAGCAAACTCAAAAATGTCCAGACCGCTCATCTGGGCCTGACTGAGACTGTTATTGATCCCGATATCCACGGGCATCAACACCTCTCCGTAGGCCGCTTCCAACTGTTCTCTGACGGCCTGATTGAGCTTGGTATTTCGTCGATCCACTCGGGTCATCAAGAGGCCCAAAATATCGATATTAGGGTTCAACCGATTGGCGATGGTACTGACCGTTCCAATCAGGGCATCCACTCCGTTGACCGCCAGCGGTGAGGGGTCACACGGTACGAGTACAAAGTCCGATGCCACCAGAGCGTTAACGGTGAGATTGCCCAAGTTGGGGGGGCAGTCGATCATGATGATGTCGAAGTGGGTACGGGTCACTTGGAGGGCATCCCGAAGAATGAACTCCTTACCCATCCGCGTTCCCAACAAATCTTCGGTACCGGCCAATCGCGGGTCACAAGGGGTCAGGTGGAGACCATCCACCATGGTTTCCGTGCTGATTTCCATCACCTCACGACCACCGTGCTCATCCGTGAGAACACTGGACAAAGCTCCACCACCCGCATGAACTTGGCGCTTAATGGCCGTATAGATGTGCCCCTGAGGGTCCACATCTACGAGCAGCACCTTAAGGCCGTGATACCGCGCCAACGCGCTGGCCAGATTCACACTCGTCGTCGTCTTACCTACGCCACCTTTCTGGGCAGCCACAGCGATGACAGACGCATTGTGTTTACCGCGCGGCAACTTAGGGGTGTTGTTTTGCGTTTGATCTTCAGCGCCAGCAATGCGCCGAATTCCGGATTTCAACAGGCTTCTCATGATGATGGCTCAGGGTGATGGTGGAAGGGTCGGTCCGAACGACGTTCGACCGGAGGGGTGTTCCAGATGTATCACATTCGAGGCCGATCGTGCAGCGTCAAGAGCAACTCTCGAAGATTAGTGAGGTCTCCAGGCCTCGACCACTTCCGCATCGTTGGGCTTTTGGGCCATCAGATACGCCCATATTGCTTTCAGGTCATCATCCGTCATGCCGGCATAAGCGAACCAGGGCATAACGGTATTCGGATCGCTGGGGCCGGCCTCCACCCTCAGGGCCTCATCGGTACGATACGCGGAAATTTTCTTGAGAAATTCCTCCTCGTCCCAGTACCCCAAGCCACGGCCTTCCGCTGGGGTGATGTTGGCTGAAATGGCTGTACCCATGGCCATCTTGAACTCCACACCTCCCGCGAAAAGATTCTCGTCAGCCGCCCCTTCCTCGCCTTCGGGTGTATGGCAACCCGCACAACCTGCGATGTCGGCCAAATACTTGCCTCTGGCTAAAATGTCATTGAGTCCCGGTGGTACGCCCCAAGCCGGAGCCGCCACACTGCTGCTCGCTTTTTTCGCCATAAAAACAGAGAGTCTCCGAGGATAGGTCCGACTCTCTCGAGGTTCAAGCGTGCGCAAATAGGACACAATGGCCTTTGCATCCGACTCCGTCATCGTTCCATAGGCTTGATACGGCATGATGGGGAACAGGGCGTATCCGTCCTTGTGCACACCGGAAGTGATCGCCCGAAGAAGCTCACCATCCGTCCACTCACCCACGCCCGATGGCGTGAGATTTCCGGCGAATACCATGCCCATATTCCCATCCGCCAATGGCCAGGATCGCCCCCCTTGGCCCTCAGTCCCAGGAATGGTGGGTCCCGCAAACACCTCCCAATTGGGCGTTGAATGGCAATGAGTACACGCCGCCACATGTTCGGCCAAGTACTTCCCTCTGGCGACAAAGTGCTCGTCTGTGGACGAAATAAAGTTGGGCACAGGACCCGCTTTCTTTTGGACACTCGACTGAGAACAGCCCAAAAAGGTCGCGATTGCGAGTAAAGCAACAGACAATGACATGTACACCTCAAGACTGATCCTACCCGAGGGAACACATACGACAAGGCTCCATGGCGTGGCAGGGGCACCGACAAACGTATAGGGCATTATGCAGGAGGCCACATGGGTCCACTTCTCGAGAAAGCAATGGCGTACTTCCAAGAAGATGATTGGGACATTCACCCCATCTCAGACACCGTGGTGCAAACCGCGTTCAAAGGCGACAATGGTGAGTGGGACTGCCTCGCTGTCGTCCTAGAATCTTCTGATCATTTTCTCTTTTACTCGATCATCAGCAACCGGGTTCCTGAATCGGTTTGGGGACAAATGGCACTGTTTCTCCATCGCGCAAATCACGGTCTGAACATCGGCAATTTTGAGTTCGACATCGCGCAGGGCGAGATTCGCTTCAAAACAAGCATCCAATGTAAGGTCGGCGGATTCAGTCACGAGCTGTTTCAAAGCCTGGTTCACCACAATGTACTGGTGGTCGACGAATACATGCCCGGTATCTTGAGTATCCTCGGAGAAGAGATGAGCGCAGAAGCGGCCATCATGATGATCGAGTCGCCCGCTGTAGGCGACGCTTAGCCGACTATTTCCTGCGACGTTGACGACGATTCTGAGGCCTATTGCCTCGGCGTCGACCACGACGGTCCAGGCCAAAGTTGATCGCTGTCCCCCCTTCGGTACCGGTGCCTTCTGGAGGGTTTCTGGCCATCAAATAAATGATGATGCCCATGGTCAATGCCAAGGTGACAGCGAGCCCATCCGCTACGGCATCACGGAGTGTGCCCACAGCGACACCCAGAGTCACGGCACCGGAAAATAGAGCTAAAGGAAGGCCGAACTTTCTCCTATTATCGGGGGCTACAACACCGCTCTCCGATGTATCTCCGGCATCATTCTCTGCCGCATTAGCACCGCAGCAGCGTTTATATTTCTTACCGCTATTGCAGGGACACAGCGCGTTCCTTGGCGTGCTCATCTCGTCTCCATTATCCGAATTTCACAACTAAGTTGGCGCTTATTCATCACCAAGTCCAGCCCGTATCCGTAGAGCCCGTATCGCTCACCTCACCAGTTCCCGTCTCTGGAGGAGCGGCTTGGCCAGCGCTATTGTCCCCCCAACACACCACGGCTTTTTGGGGCGTCACGGCACAAGTATGGGCTCGGCCCGCTGAAATCGATGTGTACTGTCCTCCCGGAACCGCCGTTTGCAAGAGGTGGTCTCGCCCCCAGCAGATCGCATACCCGTCACTGTTCAGAGCGCAACTATGCTGCCCTCCCACCGTGACCTGGGTGTAGGCGCCTGCCGGTGGTGTGGATTCACCAAAGTCATTGGTGCCCCAGCAATGAATATTCCCGGCCCCATCCAAACCACAGTTGTGCGTCATACCCGAAGAGAAGGAGACCAATCCAACGCTCGGTGGCAGTAATCGTCCATCGCCCGTATCTTGCCCCCAACAGCTTGCAGTTCCACTGGTATCAATCGCACAGGTATGGAGCCCGCCAGCGGCGACAAACCGGTAGGTCATCTCCTCCGGTACGGAAGCTTGACCCAATGTATTGGTGCCCCAGCAATGCAGGGCATTGTCTCGATCGATTCCACAACTGTGGCCTTTACCACTCGTCAGGCTCTTATAAATGACATCCGGAGGTTCAGTGAGACCGTTGTCTATGGTCGTCCAACACGACAATTGACCCGAGGACTTAAGCCCGCATGTATGCCCCGCCCCAGCCGAGAGTTTAAAGAAGGCTTCATCTGGCACGCTGATTTGCCCCTCTTCGTTCGTACCCCAACACACGGGGCTTCCCGCTGTACTCAGCGCACACACATGATCGAAGCCTGAAGCCACCGTGACAATAAGCGGGACTTCGGCATCCGCATCGGCGTCCGCATCGGCATCGGCATCGGCGTCCGCATCGGCGTCAGCGTCCGTATCCGCATCCGCATCCGCATCCGCATCCGCATCCGCATCCGGCCCCGACGCCGTATCCATTTCCCCTGCCGTCGTATCATCGGATTCCGATTTCTTGTCGTCTGAACCCCCGCAACCCATAGCCGCGAGGCTCAACATCATCAGCATGCACAGTCGCATCAACTTCCTCCGAGAGTCACAGCATACACCAGAGAAAAGATCAGTGAGACTTTCTCCGTCGCGAAACGGCACCGGCCAAGAAAGCCAAGCCGATGGTCAATAAGGACGTCGACCTGGAGCCAAGGACGCTACACCCACCCTTTTCTTCACCACTCGTCAACTTCAAACTCGGCGGTGAATAGCGGGCTTGATCGTCGTTTCCATTTCCGTCCCCAGCGGCACCCCCACCGGACGACGAACCATCATCACCTTCTTCTTCTACGATGCAATCGATATCCTCTTCGTCACAATCGAGATCGCAATTTCCATCATCATATAAGCCCCAGACCTCGCAGCGATCACGACTTCCGTGCACGTCTTCAATCTGGTCTAAGATCCATTCGGATACGGTATCTACCCGAGTACTTCCAGATTGCGCTCTACAGTCCTGATCGGCCCACGAATGGACCGCCCACTGAATCCAGTTCTCACCGTCCCAGTAGACCTGTGGCCCACCACTATCGCCACTGCAGACATTGGCGGAATTGTCATTGGTACTGCTGTATGAATAGATGAAGGTCTCGTCTACGGCATCCACGGTGAGTTCTGCCGATCGCTTCAAGCCACTCGCCCCCCCCGATTCATCGATTCCAAAGCCAATGGATGTGACCGTTTGATTGGGAGCAATGTCATCGATGGGATCCGTGGCTATCCAAATCGGCTCGACAAAATCGACAGGTTCTTCCAAAACCAAAATGCCGATGTCATTTTGACCCAGTGTTCCATTCCAACCGCTCGTCAATGGTTCGTAGTCAGGATGAAGCACACCATCTGAGAAAGCTACTGAATCGGCATTATCGATCCGAGACCCAAAGAAGGCTCGCCCCATGGTCACGACCAACTCGATATCAAAATCACCACTACAATGAGCGGCCGTCAAAATCACTTGAGGTGTAATCAGTGAACCCGTGCACATGCTGAACACCTGCTCCCCAAATTCGGCACCGAGGGCCACCGTGAAATCGAACCCTTCTTCACGGTCGGCATTCACCAAATCATTCCCAAAAGCGGGTGTTTGAAGAAAGAGAAATAAAGGCAACATCATCGTCTCCAGATACGTTCATGAGACGCGCAAGCAGACGGTATCCAGTCTGGCAAAGCGCGGGCTCGACTAAGAGGGGCAGGGGCGACTGACGGCCATTCTTCGCCGACAGAACCACTGAAAAAACCAAGTTGGATAATGGCATCTGACGCTGCGGCCGCCATTTCATCTAAAACATTCAAATCAAGGTTATCGATCGTATCGCAGTTTTTATGGTAGCAAGCGTCGTACGCGAGGCCCGACTCCCCACCAAAGAGGTCCGCCTCCGGTCCGGACATTACCTGCTCGGCGCCCGTAAACAGTCCGCCGGCGGGAATGCCTGTCCAGATAAATGGCCCGTAATCAGAGCGGCCATCGAAGGGCGTCTCACGATATGCCTGACCGTTGGCCTCAAACCACGATGAAAAAACACCCTCGATCCCGTCCGATCCTGGAGGCCCGGGTTGACCAAATCTACTGCCATCGCCGTCGTATACCATTCGAACGGGATTCGGCGACGCCACCATATCAAAGTTGAGATTGGCCATAATATCGGCGTGCTCGGACTCCGACATACCAAAGACGTAGTCCATCGAGCCCAACAGCCCCAACTCTTCCCCGCCCCAAAATGCAAACCGAATCTTGTTGTCGGGTTCAACAGTCGCGGCGGCGATTTGTAGAGCAGACTCTAAGACCAAAGCGACCCCGGACCCGTTGTCATTAATGCCCGGCCCCGCCTCCACGGAATCCAAATGTGCCCCAACAACCACGACGCGCTTGGCATCACCGGACGTTTCAGCGAACAGGTTTTGAGTAGGTATGATCAGACGCTCAAAGTCTGCGACGACCTCCACTTCTACATCTGCGGGCAGTGCCGCGAGCGCTTCGCCCACCGCATAGGAAAGAGTGAAGACGGGGATGCTGTTCTCGGCTTCACTATCCAAGGTTCCGCCAAACAAGTCTCTTCGCCCGGGTTGACCTTCATTAAAGATGAGGACCGCAGCCGCACCCGCAGTAGCGGCATTCGTTGTTTTCTCCTGAAACGTGCACGCTCCTCGTTGAATCAAGGCCACATGACCAACCGGGAACCCCTCAAAGTCTTCCGCTTCACAGCCACTCGTGACCACTCCCACTTCATCCGGAGGTGGAATCATGAGATCAACGCCGGTGATGGGTGCCGATACCGTCCCGCTGCCCATCTCTGACATGGCATAAAAGTCTTCGCCGTAGACCAGTTCATCTTCCGCACCGACTGCACCCAAATATGGGTCGGTGTTCCAAACGTCTTTCTCGATGTCAAAATCCGAAGCCTGAACCGCATAGCCCGCGGCCTCCAGTTGCCCTTTTACGTATTCGACAGACGCGGCGTAACCGGTGGAACCGGCCGCTCGATTCCCGCCATTTTCCGTCGCAATGGTCATCAGAGCATTGAGATGGTTGAGCATCCCTTCTCGGGGGATATCGACCACAGGAAGCCCTTCGGAATCGCCTGAATCTTCCGGTGGCTCCCCACTATCTATCGGTGGGGTCCCCGTTTCATCGGGTCCTGTATCGCTTCCACCGCCTTCAACAGCAGCCACACTGCCCGTATCGCCGTCCAATGGCGTATCGCCATCCAATGGCGTGGGCTTGTCGGCCCGGCACGACACCAAGAGACCCACCAACGACCATCGATAAATTGAAGAGTTCATCAAATCCTCCACAAACAGTGTATTCCGCTATGAAGGTGTGGCTTGCAAGGCCCTTGTCAACGAGGAGCAAGAATTCCGAGCGATTTAATCGTACGAATGTCCCGAGAAACATCGTGAGTCACCAACCAACTGGCTCGTCCTGGATGGTGGGCCTCCATAAAGGCCTGGGTACTTTCGATATCCGGAAGCGCGTGCCGCACCTGGAGCCCGGCCTGCAAAGACGACGGGTTGATCAGGGCCCAACCATCTCCCGATTCCAGCATGGGATCACACTGAAAGCGCTCCACACCTAAGGTCGGCCATTCCGTCGACCGCTGCCCCTTGCCGAGTAGAAACACGACTCCTTCCTCCACACCCGCTTCAGCAAGGATTGATTGAAGCCCGTTATCGACACACCAATACCGATCGGTCAAATCAGACTGCACCTGACTCAATCCCCCCAGAGAGAGCCCCACCAATAAAAAGCCAGTGAGCCGTGGCTTCAAAGGCGCAAGAGCATGCGCAAGAGCCAAGGGAACAACCAAATAAATCGGGTGCCAAAACCGCGCGCCATAAGCGCGCCCTGGACTCCAATACAACCCATAGCCGACCACTATAAGTAAGACCCAGACCCACCCTCGACGGGCCTTCATCTTCCACGCCCCCCAGAGCGCCAACACAGTGCCACCATGAAAACCGAGGAGGAGCCGATCGAAACGGAGCAAGGACTCCCAAGCCAAGTGCATCGCTTTCAACGGATCATGCCCAAAGCCACCCAATGTGGGCGAACAGCCCACGTCGGCCCCAAACCCCAAGCGATTGCACCCCTGCCGGCCCTGCCAGGCATCAAACCAGTCCGACATCGGAAACCGAAACGGGTCACCCGTCAGAAAAGCATTGTCAGCGAAAAGAAGCATAGCCGCCAAAGTCGGAAGGCCCACCCAAGCCCAAAGCATTCGAGATCGTTGAGCGGCTGACCACCCCATCACCAGCAATGGCCCCGCCAATAAGGCCGCATCAAAGGGTCGAGCCAGCACCACATAGGCTGCGCCCAGCGCACCGAGCAGCCAAGCACTGCGCTCGTTGCGCGCGCTCACAGCACACGCCATAACCATCCCAAGGGCCAGCAATACCGAGGTATGGGCCATGCGACTTCCGGCAAGCAACCATACGCCGGGAGACAGAGCCACGACGACAGCCGCTATTTTGGCGGCCTTGCCCCCTAAAACACTCACTCCGATGCGGTACACGACGAGCGGTAAGAAGCAGGACAACAGCGGATTGACCCAAGCGCCTAAATGGACACTTTCACCGATCGAAAGGACAGCTGGCCACCCCGGAGGAAATGGACTGAACATCGGCCCTTCCACACTCCAGAAAGGCAGCTGCCACATGGAGGCATTGTCAGCGATGGGACCCACTCGACTGAATCCCGCAAATAGTCGAGCCTGGAGCGTATAAGAAACCTCATCCGTGACGTGAGGTATTCCGGCGAGCAGCACCTGCGAGACATACGCGGACATCGCCCCACAGACTAGCCCACAGGCCGCCAACCAAACTCGAACATTACTGTGTTGCTTTGTTTTCAAGAAGACTTTCCAAGAGCTTCGTACCCTCCCCCACTCCAGACCGCCAAAAACCATGACCGGTGCGCCACTAGCCAGAACACAACAAGGTCACTTTTTTAGCAAGTTCCTACCCATGGAACAGAACCGCAAACGAAGCGCATCGACCGATCAGGTCTACGGATCCGAATGGCTGCACCACAATCCAAAGCCCCTTTACATTTTGCTTGTCGTATCCTGAGGTCGCGTCGGGGAGGCGTGGAAACCAACCAGTCCATAGTCGAGGTGGGGTTTTGTCAAAGGGGGGCGAAAAAGTGCTGGCGAGCGGTACACACGGCCGGGAGGAATTCGTCCGCATATTTTTCGCTCTGTATAAAAACCAACAAAGCGGAATCCTCGACATTCATTTCGGCAAGAAGAGCCGAAAACTCTATTTCTTAGGTGGAATACCCATCGCCTATAGAAGTGATTTGCCAGAAGAGGACATTGGGCGAACCCTAAGCAACGCCAATCTTATCCCTGAGAAGCAAGTCAACTACCTAAAAGAAAAGCTCAGCGATGGTGAAAACCTAGAACACGCCATCGTCATGAGCGGAGCGCTAAGCGCGGCAGAAATTGCAGAGCATAAACGCAGCCGGATTCAGACCAGCATTGGCTCACCTCTCCTCTGGGGGTCTGGGCAGTGGGAATTTCACCCTCGACCCGGGATTCCCATATCGGGAATCGATCCCAAACTACGGCCTGATCCTGGATCACTATCTGCGCTCTGGAACGCAGTTCAACACCATGTGAGCATGGATGCTGTGTTCCCAACGGTCACCGATGAAAAAGCGGGAATGATCGCCCTCGATCCACTCTGCAACGCCCTATACAGCAGCTTTGGTGTGGACGCCGCATTTGACGGCCTTCCCGAGGCCGTCGGCAACGGGAGCTCCGTCGAGGAGATTTTCCGGCAAGTTCCCGATACGACGGGGAACCTCGTCAAACTCCTGTGGCTCCTGGAGGCCGCTGGCTTGATTCATCGAGAGGGACGGCCACAAGACAAAAGCATCGATGAACTGCTCACCAATGCTTCGAATGCTCCACTGCCCAAAGCCAAACCAGTGGCAGATCGGGCGGAGCCAAAACGTGCATCAACCAAAGCGTCGGAGGACACCCCACTGGAGGGTACGACGGATAGTGCGGCGACCGCTCCAGATGGTCAAAAGAAGCGCCGCCCACCACTGACAGACGACCAGCTAAGAGCAGCGCATAGAAAGCGGATGGGCAAAGACTTCTATTCATTCCTGGGACTGCCTCCCGGAGCACCGAAGCACGCCATCGACCGCAAATGTAAAGGCCTCGCTCGACGATGGAGGATTCCTGGAAAGCAACGAGAATTGCCTCAAGAGGTTTCGGAGAAGGTCGAAGAATTGCTGGTGGGCGTTCAGTTGGTATGGCGAACCCTAACGGACGACAAACACCGTTCTGAGTACGACAAACGACATGAGCAGGGCCGAGCACCTCGAGTGGGTGATTTACGAGGCGCCACCTCAGCGACCATACCAAAGACGAGCAGCAAGGCCGAAAACGACCAAAAGGGCAACACGCTACATCCCGACCACCTCAAGGCTCGTGAGTTGATGGCGAAAAACAAGCATAAAGAGGCGCTTGTTTTGCTCAAACAAGTCCGAGTCGACAACCCTTCAGATCCCGACATCATGGCTGATCTGGGCTGGGCCACCTGGAATCTACAAGGCGCAAAAAATGGCGATGCGGAAGAGTTCCTACGTCTTGCTATCACCTTCGACGATCGCCACCTTCTCGCCTTGGAATATCTCGCAAAGGTCTTGGTAGAAAAAGGTGATCTGGACACCGCCCGTGTCCTCATACAACGACTGATGAAGCTGAGTCCCGATTCGGTTTGGGCCAAGAAAGCCTGGAAAAACCTGGCAGGGCGGCCTTCATGAGCGACACCACTCAAATACTCGTTCTGGACGATAACGAAGACATCAAGGGCTACTTCAAGAAGAGCTTCCCCAAGCAGTCTGTCAACGTACGGAATGTATCCGCCCCAGAAGATGTGCTTAAGCAAGCCATCAATGACAGACCCTCCCTTATTTTCATCGATGGCGACGATGCTGACCGCGCGCATTGTGCGCTCCAGCTCAAGTCCAATCCCAAAACTTCAGACCTGACCGTTGTCGTTCTGACAAAAGGTGAGAGCACCGATATCTTGATCGATTTGTGGTTCTCGTTGACGCCTCCTGACTTTACCGTCCAACGCCCCATAAAGTCTGGCTTCCTAAACGACGCTCTCGCAGCCTTGTTCCAAGGTAGCAGCCAGCCCGCAAAAGCGAAGACCAAGGCAAAGGAGACCAAAAAAGGCGACAGCGCACCCCCTCCGACAGGAGGAGCCGATAGCCAATTGGTGAAGGCATTGACCGACCAACTTGCGGCAATGGATGAGGAGCTCAAAACGCTTCGAAATCAAACCGCACAGGCGGCAAACGCAGAAGGTGCGGCAGAAGACGCAGCACAAGCCATCGCCACAGCAAAGGCGGAAGCAGAGAAGGAACTCAACAACCGAGACAAGCGAATCGGTGAGCTGGAAGAGTCCGTCGAAAAGCGGAATTCTGAGGTCAACGAACTCAAAGCGCGTCTCGACGAATTGGAGCGAAACCGATCCGCTGAGGCCGAAGCGGCTCAAACCAAAGCCGACCAGGCCTCGGATGCGGCCAAAGCCCAAGCCAATAAAGCCAGCGAAGAAGCGGGCGCAGCCCAAGCGAGAGCCGAAGAAGCCCTCGCCGCACTCGACAAAGCCAAATCGGACGGAGATTCCGCGAAAGCTCAGTTGGACTCGGCCCACAAGGTCGTCGAAGAAATTCAAGCTGCCCTTGAAGCGGCCCAAAGCGAAACAGACAGCGCTCGGCAAGAACTGGAGGCCGCAAAGAGTGAGCGTGATGCCGCCCAAGCGCGAATCGACGAAGCCGATGCTCGCGCCGAGTCAGCGCGAAAGTCCACAGAAACGGCTGAAAACCGCGCAGAAGAGGCGGAGACCAAACTCATTTCGACACGAGCCGAAGCCGACGATGCACGCAGAGAGGCTGAGATTGCTCGCCAGACACTTGAGCAAACCAAAAGCACATTGGACATGGCCCAGCAGGCTGCATCCACAGCCCAACAAGCCGCACAGGCCACCCAAGCGATGGCGGAACAAACGCGGCAAGCCCTCCAAACGGCTCAATCTGATGCTGAAAAATCTCGAAACGAACGGGAAGCGACCTCGGCAAAACTCGCGGATGCTCAGGGACAATTGGACGCCGCTAAGGCCGATGCCAACGCAGCCCGGAATGCCATTGAGGAACTCGAGGTTGAACACGAGCAAACCCAAAGCGCACTCGATGCCGCTGAGGTTGAGCTCGGCGGAATCAAGGAGCGTCTGGAAGAAGCGTCTCGCCGCTCCGCGACTGCCGAAGCTCGGATCGCTGAAATCGAAGAAACCGCCGAAGAGACGAAACGAGAAGCGGAAGCCAACGCAGAGGAAGCCCGACAATCCGCAGAATCTGCAATCGCTGAAGCTCGCGCCGCACAAACCGAGGTGGCCGAAGAACTATCCGGCCTCCGTGAACAGCTTCAAGCCAGTTTGCAGGAGTCCGAAAACGTCCGCGAAGCGCTCAGCCATGCCGAACAGGCCACTCAAGCAGCGAGAGAGCAAGCCTCTGTAGAAATTGAGCAAGCGCAACGAGCCGCAGGCGAGGCCATGGCTGCGGCCGAACAGTCCGCGGCAGATGCCCGAGCAGAGATTTCCGCCGAACTTCTAGAATGGCAGCAACGTTTTCAAGCCACCGAACAGGAACTGAATGAAGAAAAGGCACGTATCGTAGAAGCCCGTTCGCAAGCAGAAGAGTTGCAAACCGCGTTGACCACGGCCCATGAAGCCGCTTCGACCCATGAAGCCTCTCTCCAGACTGCCCGCGTAGAACTGCAAAGTGTCCACAGTCGGGTTGAAGACGCTGAGCACCAGGCAAAGACAGCCACAGAGCAACTGTCATTGGTTCAAGATGCCGCCCAACAAACTCAACACGAACTGGCCAACCTCCGCGAATCCTCCCAACAGCTGGAAGCATCGTTAGAAAATGCCCGTTCAAGCGCACAGCAAGCGAACGAAGAGGCAGAGGCAGCCCAAGCCACCGCCGGTCAACTCGAAGTTCGGCTCGCGGAAAGTGAAGAAGTCCGGAACCGACTATCCGAGCAAGCAAACGCCGCACGGGCAGCAGCGAGTGAAATCGAAGACCGCCTCTCTGAGAGCGAACAACAGCGTTCAAGCTTGATTGAACAGATCGAAGGCGTCCGCCTCGAAATGAACAACGCCGTCGCCGCAGCCCAACAAGCCGCCCAAACCGCATCGGAAGAGGCCATCCAGCATGCCGAGACCCAGGTTCAAGGCATGCGCGAACAACTGGATCAGGCGAGGCAGCAAGCCGAAGCAAGCCAACGGGCAATCGAAGAAGCGGAAGCACAGGTGCAAGCCCAGATTCAGTCCACTACCAACCAAATCGAGACCCTGACTTCAGAACGAAATCAGGCGCAGTCCATGTTCGCCGAACAATCTGCCGAACTCTCATCGCTTCGAGAATCGGCAGAGTCCGCAACACATCGCATCCGCGCCTTGGCCGAAGAATCGGCCGAACTCCAAGCCAGTGCACAGTCCCGCATCGAAGCTGCCGAGGCCGACCGAGACGAAGCTCAAGAACAAGTGGCCGCAGCGAAGGGACAAGCAGAAAACGTTCAAGCGCTTCTCGACGAAGCCCGAACAGCCATCAACGAAGCCCAGACAGCTGGCGCAGAGCAGCAAGCCCAACTGACATCCCAACTGGAAGCAGCGTCTCGAGACCGAGACGAAGCCCGAGCTCAAATGGCTCTGCTACAGGACGATCAGGCCAGCACAACAGACCGACTGAGCGCCCTACAGGAAGAAAGGGATCGCGCCACATCGGAACTGGAGGCGTCCACACAAAACCTCGAGGCCGTCCGGCAACAAATGGAAGGAGTGCAGGCCGATCTCGCCAACTCGCGTACCGAACTCGGTCAAATGCGGGAAGCCAAGGATACTGCCCAACAAAATTACGAGACTGCTCGCGCTGAAATCGCCGACATCCAAGCATCATCGGCCGAAGCGACCGAGAACGCATCGCGATCCGCTCAAGACGCCATTGAAGCAGCCCAAAAACTAGCCCAGGAACGCGCCGACGCGCTGACTGCCGCTCGCGAAGAAGCTCTTGCGACCGAAGGGGCCCGTTCAGGACTGGAAGAAGAACTCACAGAAGCCAGGAACAAACTTGCCGAAGCCGAAGCCAAGGCCAACCAATCCGCTGCTGAAATCGATCGCTTGCAGGCAGCCAACGCGCAAGCCGCAGCGTCTGGTGATGAGGCCTTACAAGCATTGGAAGGCGCCAAGGCAGAACTCGACGAGAAGCTGTCAGCAGTGAGACAGGTGGCGGACGATACCGCCAGTCAGCTCGCGACCACGCAGGCCAGCCTGGAGGCTGCCGAAAAAGCGCGTGGGGACGACCAGGCCGCAGCCGGCCAAGCGCTCCAATCTGTACAAGGCGAGAGAGACGATGCGCTATCGAAACTCAAAGAGGCGCGACGCGAACGAGACGAAGCCAATGCATCCAAGGCCGCAGCCGAAGCACTCCGCGCCCAAGCGCTCTCCGATAAGGCGAGCGCCGAGCAGAGTCGCGACGACGCACTCGCATCCAAAGCCGCTGCTGAAGCGGCTCGAGATGCCGCTCGGCGGGCCAGTGAAACGGGTGACTCCGCAGCAGCGGATACCGCTGAGGACCTCGCGAAAGCGAAAGCCGAACTCGCCACAATCAAGAATCAAAAAGATGAAGCAGCTAAAGCCGCAGCGAATCAAATCGCCGAATTGGATGCGCGCATCAAAGAACTGGAGAGCGTCGCCAGCGCCGCGCCTACTGAAACAGACGGATCCGATACGATGGTTGACGATCTGAAGTCTCAGATTTCTACATTGGAAGCCGAGCTCGCAGAAGCCAAGACTGCGCCCGCGCCGGCGCCCGCTGCAGTCACCAATGGCGCGGGTGGAGCCCAAGCCGCCGTCATTCTTCAAACCATTCGTTCATCCATTAGCTCTCACAAAAACCGAATCGACAGCGATGAGCAAGGCTGGAAAGACAAAGAAGTGGCCATCGGAAAAGCCATCCAACAACTCCTCGCCATGGTTCAGAAACAGCCAAGCAGCAGGGAAATGGTCTATGGCCTATTGAATGACTTGCAGGGCATCCTGGACACCGGCCGTGAGCTCGTGAAGCGGAACCGCCAATTTGTGGACGAGGAAGAGAATGCCATCACGGAGATCGAAAAGAATCTCTAAGGGGCCGATCCAGTCGTAAACACCGTTGTGAGCGTTTGAGCGCTACCTCCCCACTCCACAACCATCTTGGCAGTGTATTGCTCCCCTGGATCCAGGGGCGCTACAGGCAAGATGACGGCCATCTGGGAAAGAGCGTCATCGGTACTCGGATCCGACAGCAAGGCCTCTATTGGCTCGCCGCCCAGCCGACTGAATTCTGCCTCCACGAGACGTAAACTATATGGGTTTGTTTCGCTCCCACTGATGGAGACATCCGCCACCGTGACGGTAATGGGCGTACCCACCAGGCCATGGTCTGGAGCAGGATCTGGCATTTCCGAATCCGAATCAAAACTCGGATTCACGCCAGTCTGACCATTCGCTGGGTAGATGACCGCTGTCCGCACACCATCTGGCCAGACAGACACAAGAGTCATCGACGTGTAGAGCTCCACATGACCAAAACCCAACGCGAGCCAAGAAGGCAGCGTAAACGGGATCCGATGGTAGACACTATTGATCCAAGCATCGACGGACTCCACTGGAGAGTGGCCATAGGCAACCACCTCGGAAACGCTCTTTCCAGGACCGTAGTCGTAGCCTGACTCGACAATCCGATCCCTCACCCACTGCCCGGTAAAGCCGGGCTCACCGTCGATCTGGTGATGACTGATAGCCGCTTGTCTCGCCATATATTCAGCATGATTCCGACTGGCGTTATCCAGGTGTGGGTCCAAGACGCCAAGATCGAGCCCCATCAATTCCCTGTAACAGTTGGCTGCGTTCAGACCCTCTATCGCCTTCTGTGAGGCATCGGCGTACCCTATCTCATCGGTACAGCTCAAATCGAGATCCTTGGAATCCTTACATCCAACGACTCCAAAAGCGGCGAACAAAACCCATCTCATACACTTAGTTTATCGACCGTCGCAGGGATGTCACCCCACAGTGACCGAAAATCGGATATCAGCCACCCTACGACAGGATATGGAGGGCCCATGCTGTCTGCTCGTCCCGAATCTCCTCGGATGTTCAAGTCCGATTTCGTCGATTTCTTCTCACGAACACCGTGGTGGAGCATACCCCTATTCTGGGGCCCCATCGTCGTGGGTTTGATGGCCTATTCTTTGGGCTGGATGGATGTACCGTGGTACTTCGCTATCCTTCAAGCCGTTCTGGGTGTCGTGATTTGGACCTTTTCCGAGTATTGGCTCCATCGGACTGTATTCCATTGGGAGCCCGACAACGCGTTCGGAAAGCGGTTTCACTTCATTATTCACGGGTGTCACCACACCTGGATTGACGACCCGTACCGACTGGTGATGCCACCCGTAGCCGGAATCAGCATTGGCCTCGTCTTCTGGTTTGGTTTCGATGGAATCGCTTTACTGCTGACACCATGGGTAGCTCCGACTTGGGTTTGGGCTCTCTTTTCCGGGTTTTTAGCGGGCTACATCAACTACGACCTGACCCACTACGCCACGCATCATGTGAAGCTAAAAAACAAGCGCTTGATCAAGATTCGCGCTCACCACATGAACCACCACTTCAACAACCCCGATAAGAAGTATGGCTTCACCACCTTCTTCTGGGACAAGCTGTTCAAGACCTACTGAACGCGGTGACCCACTGATCAGCCTGGTGTGATGCTCACGTTCACCGAGCCGGACTCGGACGAGTAAAAGCCCTGGATCACAACCACGTATGTCGTGCCTCCCGTAAACGTTCCCACCACCTCCGAGGTGCGCTCAGAGTCGTCGTCAGAGGATGGAGCATCATCGTTGCAATGTAGCTCTGTTGAACAATCCGCAGCATAGACGGCAAGCACGGTATCGAAATCCGAACCCGCCGTACTGATGCGATATAAACGGGTCACGGTAGGTGTCCATTCGTAGGCCAAGTCTGGCGACTCATGTCCGGTCAGGTCACAGCTGGTCATCCATTCATCAGAAGCGCCCACTGTAGTGCCGGTCGTAACAACGCTCGTGGCGGAGATAGACCCATCAGTCGTGCATTCCGCTCCACCGCCTGTCGAACCCCCGCCCGTCGTTCCTCCTCCACACGCACAACACATGCTGAGGGAGTCAAAGTCGTCATCGTCGAACAAACCGCAGTAGGACGGGAAGTCGGTGTAATCGGCGCACGTATCACCGTAGGAATCTTCCGCCCCGTCATCGGTGTCCTCACACTCGCCTCCGGGATCGCCGGGATCGCCAGGATCGCCGCTATCGCCCCCGGTGCCACCGGTACAATCACCGTTGTCGTCATAAAACTCTGCGCAGTCCAGACGCGGCCAATATCCCGTGTAGACGTCACAATAGCCATCACCCAATGAGATCACGTAGTAGGACGCGGGGTAGCACTCCCCGTCGCAATCCGCGGTTTCACCCGCCGGACAGGATGAGGGAGCAGCACAATCCCCGTTATCAAATTCAAACTGCTCACAGTCGAAATTGGGGCCTGAATCATCACAGTATGAATCACCAATCTTACCGAGATCCGCGGTGGTGACACAGTCCAGATCACAGTCGTAGTAGGTCTCACCATCGGGGCATAGGCGACCCGGAATTGCATCCGCATCGGCGTCGGCGTCGGCGTCGGCGTCGGCGTCGGCGTCGGCGTCGGCGTCGGCGTCGGC
>Ga0163180_10000104_pt1 | contig 42145 bp, 46 predicted proteins | sample AtlANTMetagenome_2_FD_109647 | JGI IMG/M metagenome (GOLD analysis project Ga0163180, IMG submission 109647) | Marine eukaryotic phytoplankton communities from the Atlantic Ocean - Atlantic ANT 4 Metagenome | ecosystem: Environmental > Aquatic > Marine > Oceanic | place: North Atlantic Ocean...
AAACCTCAACTAAAAGAACCTAGAAAATCCATAGATAGAGATGAACCTGGCGCCAAAATGACTAAAGCATTTGATTTAGAAATTCCTAAGAAGAAAATTTTAGATAAAAATGCATCACCAGAAGAAAAGATTGCCGCGGCAGATGATTTACTTAAAAACTTACAGGCACAACAAGCCAAGAATGTAAATGTTGATAAGTATGTTGATGCTATGGGACCTATGCTTAAAGCAAGTGGATTAAACAAAGCAAACCCACAGTGGTATAGCCAGTTTGTTCAAAAGGCAAGAGCAATGAGAATGGAATCCTTTGAATTTATGAACAAAGTGTTAGAATATTGGAACATGACTTGGGAAGATATAGGATACAAAGTTGTACTTTCAGAAAATGCAAATGATAATGTATTGCTTTTCCCAATAAAAGCAATCAACGAAGCAGTAGAGATAGAGAACTTACAGAATTTAGCAGGTATTTAATATGAAGTTCCTAGAGATATCAAAACCTTTGGTAACTCAACTGCTAACTGAAAGTGTACTTGACGAAGCAAAGAATACACATTTAGAACATTTAGAAGATAACATATTCAATAAAGGTTTTGATGGAGCCAAAGAAGCAGTAGATTATCTATACAGTCTACATGAAATGCTTGAAGGCAATGCAAGTACTCCAGTAAGCATGACTACAAAATGGGATGGTGCTCCAGCCATTGTAGCAGGCAAAGATCCAGAAACAAAGAAATTTTTTGTAGGTACAAAAGGTGTATTTGCACAAAAACCTAAAATTAATTTTACACCAAAAGACATAGATGAAAATCATGCAGACAGAGGTGACTCAGATGGAAGTGGTTTACGAGAAAAACTTAAACTTGCATTAAACTATTTAAAGAGATTAAATTGGGACACAGTTGCACAAGGTGATATGTTGTTTACAGGCGATGATGTTAGAACAGCAACAATAGACGGAGAAGAGCATATAGTGTTTAAACCAAACACAATAACTTATGCAGTACCCAAAGACAGCGACATGGGTAAACAAATAACTAGTGCAGGCTTTGGCATAGTTTGGCACACAGAATATGTAGGAGGCCCTACACTTGCTGACACAGAAGCAAAGTTTGGTTTTGATAGTAGTGTGCTAGGACAAGCAAATGGCGTATGGCACAGAGATGCAATCATAAAAGATTTAAGTGGTACTGTAACACTAACAAAATCAGAAAGTCAAGATATAATGAGTGCAATTACAGAAGCAAGTAATTACATGAAAAGCATAGATGCAGAAACATTTGGTTGGTTAGAAAAAGGAAATGATTTAATTGGTAAAGATTTTTTACAACAACTTAAAGCACATGTAAACAATCAAGTAAGAGCAGGACAATTTGATGAACCTACAAAATTTGCTTCAGGTTTTGTGCAAAAGTATATAGAATTTATGACAAAGAAAATAGATAACTATAAAACACAAAACAAAATAGACCAAGCAACAGGAGATATGATTGCAGGTGTTAAATTTATTAAAGAACATGTACCAGGAATTGTTGCGGTATATGACTTGTATTTAAAAATAATTGAAGCAAAAGTAAAATTAGTTAAAAAATTAGAACAGATAAGACAAATAGGAACATTTGTAGAAACAGAAAAAGGTTTTGAAGTTACAGGCGAAGAAGGATTTGTTGCAGTAGACAGAATGGGCAATGCCTTAAAACTTGTAGATAGATTAGAGTTTAGCAGATTAAACTTTGGAACAGGACGACCAGGAGCATAAAGTGTCACAATACGAATTTGATTTTCAGTTAATAGACCAAGAGATAAGTGAAAGTAGACTATTTAGATATAGTAGTCAATTTGGAAATTTAACAGGTAGAACTATTGCAGACTTATTGTATTTGAATACTTTAATGCTATTAATGTTTTTGTATGACAAAGAGCAAAGAGATTATGCAGTAGCAGTAGCAAGAAAAACGGTACAGTTTGGACCTTTTGCAGTATTTAGAACTACTTCAACAGATTTATACATGTTGGCATTTGCAGTTGACCATCCTGATTATAAAAGTTTAAACATCAAAAAGAAAGATGTAGCATTTTTAAACAGCCTACAATTACAAAATAGACGATATTATAACTTTTTAAAGAAAATGGCTACAATAGAGCCAGGCAAAAGTGAAGCATCTGCTTTCTTTATACGTTTGGAAAACCAATTACAGATAAAAACTGCATTGTACAAGCAGTTAAGACGTTTGATTATTGATTGGAAAGATTTAAAATACAGTCAAAAACAATTAGTTGTATCAAAGTTATTACAACAATTAAGAATTAAAGGTAGAGGCAGTGAAAACTATCAGCATTTAGTTGCAATGAAACGAGAAAGAAAGTTTAACAATGCTCCTAAGTCAGATAGAAGTTTGGCTAAAACAGCCGTTGGTACTGCCGCTGGTGCTTATGTTGGTAGTAAAGTAATTCCAAAACTTACTAAAAACAAATTAAGCAGTAGAACAGGAGCAGGCATAGGTGCAATAGCAGGTTATTGGGCCAGTGGTAGACGCAAACAGGTATAAATACAGTTATGTTAATAAGTGATATAATAAACGAGATTCAAGACGACGGTAAGCCTAGAAAACTTAGAGGTCAAGAGTTAAACGACGAAGTCGCACAAGAACTTGATGATGAAATAGGACCTGTTGGTTCTAGGATACCTCAGTTTGTAAACGTACCTACAGCACAAATTCAAATGATTGCTAGAGGATTATATCTATCTGGACCTCCTAGTATGACAATAGGTAAAGCAGTTAAAGATGCATTGAAACAATGGAGAGATGGAAAAGTAAAGAACGATGATAGCGGTGACGATAGTCCTGATAAAAAAGGCTTTGCTAGTGCTAACATGGGATTTGATAGACCTGACACTGAATTAAAAAGAGGATGGAACAAATCTACTCATAGAAACAAAGCAGATTCTGATATCAAAATTGATATACCTGACATTGTAAACAAAATACCTGGTGTAAAACAAGCAAAATCAGGCAAACAAATGGGCAGTAGAATAGGTCAATCCGTAGCAAGAACTATTGCTGGTGGTAATGCTCCCAACAGAAAAGGTCGATTAGACCGTTAATTTTTTCACAAATAAACACTCAAAAAAACTCCCTTTTGGATAAATAATAGTAACGAAGAGGCACACGCCTCACCATTATTAGGAGAATTAAAATGGCACAGACTCAAAACGCAGGCGCGGCAGTTGCCGCAGGACACGTAGGTGGAAAGGTATTCGCAGGAATCCAAATCGACTTTGGTGCTGACGTTTCAGCAAAATTGGCAGTAGGTTCTGCCGTTGATGTAACAATGAAAGCAATCCAAAACGAAGGTTTAACACCTTTGGCTATCGGTGCAGTAGATGACACTGGTGGAACAGGACAAGGTCTTAAAATTATATTTGAAGGCGAACACGGAACTGACACTTATGACGGATCTAACAGTGAATCCTTAGCGGCTCACTTGGAAGACGTTGTACAAGCATTAGGCACAGTTGACGGAGTCAACTTAGCAGGTGCGGCTGTTACAGCATTTGTCCTATAAGTTTTAACTTATTAAACAGAAAGAAGCACACCTTAGGGTGTGCTTTTTTTTGACTTTAATTTTTTCAAAGTACTTTAATTCATTAAATTTTGTATAAATAAAAGTAACCAATAGTATATCACAGAAATTAACGGCGGTGGTTACTAGACCACGATGTACTAAAGATTAGGAGTGTTTATCATGGCACAAACAAGAGTAAACGGTGCAGTACTTGATAACAGTCAATTATTAATTGGATCACTTAGTCATTTTATTATCGACGAAGTAGACGGAACTGACAACATTAGCCAATTTGGTTACTCAAGTGGTAACGCATTAAAAGGTGAATTAGTTGTTCAAGCACTATCTACAAGATGTACTCCAGTTTTAATTAACAGCATTTCTGCTACAGTTATGCATGTTGGTGTTGAAGGACAACCTTCAGCGGCTGACTTACTTACAGCAATCCAACCAGTTCTTACTGGTTCCGGTGCAAACGCAACTGTAACAGCAGGTGAATACAGAGTAGTGTAACCTAAAAGTACAAACTTTTAAAAAGCACACCTTCGGGTGTGCTTTTTTTTGGCTGTCGTTCCTATGCCCAAAATTTCGTATTAGTGATAAATAGTACAATATACGGAGACACACATGAGTTTACAGAGAACAGGTGCAATGGGTTCAGTGGAAGTGCTAACAGGCAACATTGAATTTTTTACACTTTTTACAACATTAGATATAACAGTTACAGGTGACTACAGTAATAACACTCAAAAAGATTTTGAAAGTGTAGTTCAAGTAATAGGATTAAGGGCAATGCCTACTGTAATGAATAATCCTGTGTATCTTAATGGTGTAGGTGCAAATAAATTAGAAAGTTATGGCTCACCAACATTAACAGGTGCAGGATATATTTTTAAATTTGCTACAGAGCAACCAGGTTCTCACACAGTAGAGACACTACAGGATGAATTAAACGGCGTAGTATTAAATGCCGGAACTGTTGATACTAAAAGTAGTATTAATATGGAATTTACTAAACAGGATTTACTGTAATATGAAGAACAAACAACCAGAAACAAAGCCAATTGAACAAGAAGTTTATGCTAACAAAGATAATTTAGAAGCACACATCATTGCGGATATGTTGCGTATTGAAAGTATTACAACAGAACTTAGAGAATTTAAAGAAGATACCAAGCACAGACTGAATAAAATGGAAAATTGGTTAGTTGCTATTGTAGGTACAAGTTTTACTACATTGGTGGCATTAGTAATTGGTTTATTGGTTAATTTTTTAGGTTAATATGAAATACGAAGATATTATTGACGAGGATATTCTTGAATCCAGAATGGTCTGGCGTAGAATGGGCAAGAAGATTAAACGTGCTGTTAGATGTACTAGCGGTAGACGTAAAGGAAGAGTTGTGAGTAAGCCTTCACAATGTTCAGCACCAATTAATATGAAAAAACGTATGACCTTAAAGAGAACAAAAGCAAGAATGGGTAAACGTATTAGTAGAAAAGCAAACAGAACAAAAAGACTAAATCCAGCATCAAGAAGATTGAGAAGTTTGAATAGAAGTACAAACTTAAGGCGTGGTAGAAGATAATGAAGTTCAAAGATGTAAGAACCATTGAGTCTATATTAACTGAATATGGTATGAAACCTGGTTCAAGTACACCAACGTCTCAACAATCTACAGGAGCAAATGCAAAAGCAAACAAACCAAGTCCTACTGTAGATAAGAAAACACCTCCACAAAAAGATTTAGGTAGTCCAACTACCACACCAGGCTTAGACGTTAAAGAGCCAGAACAAGAACAACCACAATTTACTCCTATTAAAACAGGAGAACTAGAAGTAGATGCAGAATACAAAGATGAAAAAGGAGAAGTATTAGGCAAAGTTGTTAGTAAAGTTGGTGACAAGCCACAACCAGACAAAGTTGTTGTACAAGATAAAAAAGGTGAATATCAATTATTAGATCCTAAAGACGAAGTATTTGTAGATTTAGAAGAAAATAAAAAAGTTAGAAAACTATCTCAAAAATCTACAAACAGACTATCTTCACTTGTAAAAGATGGTAGGAAAAAAATTAAAAAACTTGCTAAATTAGGATTAAAAGAAGCAGACGAAAAATTATTTGAAATAAACTTCAATAGAAAAGAAGTTGTAAACAGTTCACTTGATGCACAAATACGTTGTGGTTGGGAGGCAGAAACTGTTTGGGAAAACATAGAAGGTGATACTGATGATGTTGATAATTTATCACTGAGTGAAGTAGATGACCAATACGGTGGAGTTGATTGGGATAGTATTGCTGAAGGTTATACAGAGTGGCTTTATGATAACAAAGTAGATGAATTCTTTGATGATATGGTTAGAGATTTTGTTGACGAACGTGAAGATGACGAAGACTACATTAACGAATTTATAGAGAATGAAGGTATAGAAGAAAGCGATTGGGATGATTACAGAGAAGGTGTACTGAGAACAGAATATGGTGATGAAAGATATGAAGAAGAGGGTGCTGAAGAACTGTCAGAGTTATATGGATATGAAGATGAAAATTGGGCAAGAGAGTATGTTGATGAATATAGAGGGCAAGACCTTAGAGATTATTTAGAAGAAATTGCCAGAGACGATGATGATGTAAGACAAGCGGCATACGAAGAAGCAGAAAGTAATTACGATTATGACGATTGGATCAATGACAATTGGTACAGTATGAGTTCATTCTGTGATGATTATGGTATAGATTATAGTTATGGAAACAACTTAGGACAAGTTGCTGAACTTGTTTCAAAATTTGTTAGAGATAGTAGTGCTTTTTCAGATGATTATGTGGAACATGGCGACTATGGTAACACCAGTGGCAGTACAAAAAATTATGCAGTAGAGTCAGACAGTAGTATTGACGGATATGGAACAGGTGCAGAAATTATATCACCAGTGTTCAGTACTCCAAGAAGAATGTTAGCAGAAATGAAAAAGTTTTTTGAGTTCCTGCAAAGTGAAGGAGCACTAACAAACAGCAGTACTGGATTACATATTACAATGAGTTATAACCCACAAGATGGTGAAACTGTAAATCATAAACCTGGTACAAGCGAAGTAATAGCAAACAAAGTTAAAATGGCTGTGTTGTTAGGAGACCAATATTTGTTAAGTGAATTCTTTAGAAGCAGTAACACTTATACCAAAAGTCAATACAGAGAATTAGAAGATGCTGTAAGAAATTTACAACAAGAAAGTGGCACAGAAGGAATTAAAAAAGCAGAAGCATTTTTAGAGAAGGCTATAAGTCCAGACAAATTCCGTGCTATACATTTTAAAAGTCAAAAAGATTCCCAAACTAATACTAACCTTATAGAGTTTAGAATAGGTGGCGGAGAAGACTACGAACAAGAATTTGATAAAGTATTCAAAGCAACAGTAAGATATGCTACAACAATGATTGCTGGGCATACAGACCAATATCAAGGCGATTATGTAAAAGCATTATCAAAATTATTAAGAAAAGCAAGTGATTTAAGTAAAGCAGATGCTGAAGAAGTAGAAAATATGAAAGACCAGTATGCAGATGTTTCTGCAGATCCATTACTGGACACATCAAAAGCAATAGTTAGTTCTAAAAAATATTTAGAATTTACACAAAAAATGTTAAGTGGTATGGAAGATATCAAAAAGGCAACAGAATATTTAGATCCAAAAGCAGATGTTAAATGGAAAAAACAATGGATGGAATTCATTGAAAACACAAATGAAAGTTTAGATGATTTTGATAGTTCTTTAAAAAGAAAATTAGACAAAATAAAATATTCAAAAAGAGGCGGAGTAAAAGAAGATAAAGACGAAGATTCAAGGTCAATAAAAGGATATTTCAGACCAGCCATGGAACCACCTAGTGAACGAGCATTAAGCAAAAGAGGTGAAGGTTTAGCAAAATTTACTGAAGCATTAGGTATGTTAGCAATAGATGTATCAACTGGTATTGCTAGGAAAGTACCAAATGCAAAAAGTGTTGGTGCTTTAAGAAGTTTCTTGAAAAAGAATGATATTAAAGAAAGAGAAATTGAATTTAATATAATACAAGCAATTGAATCTTTGCAATGGGAACATAATAAGAGCAATTCTGCAAAACTTACTCATCAAAGTAAAGTTGAAATTGTTAAAGACGGTATAAACAAATTATTGCAAAGAGATATTATTAGAAGACCAGATTTTATTTCGAATCCACAAGTAGAAGCACTTGCAAAAGGTATGTGGAATGTTGTAAACAATAAAGACTTTGATCCGAAAGTACTAAAGAAATTAACAAAGTTAGCAAAGGATGTTAGATTAGGATCTGATAGATTAGGAGATACAACAGATATAGAAAATGATATCGCATATTTAATTAAAGAAACTGTTGATAAGAGACAGTTCAATGACTTTTATAACAAATTAACAACTTCAGGTTATGGCAGTAAACCTGTTTTTATATCTCCTGGTATGATATATGATAAAGAAAGTTATAACAAACTTATTGCTTATGTTAAAAACTTTGAACCTTATGACCAGCCAGTAAGCAGAAATCACAATCCAAATATATATGGAGATGATTCTTACGAAGATGTTTCATTAAGCAACTATACAATGTTGTTGAGAAGAAGATTCGCGTTTTTAGAACAACAACACGAAACAGATAAATCCAAAGCAGTTGAAACATTGCAAAAAATGGCACCTTCTATTGCTAAATTTTATGATACAAATAAATCACAAGACGAACAATGGTCACAAATAATTGGCATAGAAAGAGATGAAGTACAAGATTTACCAAACATGTCAGAAAAAGAAAAAGAAGATTTTTATGATTTACTTGGCGAAAGGGACGGAGAGCAATATCTTGGATTAAGAAATTATAGATATGAAAATATTCAAGGCACACTAGATGATATTATAAGAGGTTCAACAGACGGTAGAACTGTTCATAATTTACAAGATTTTGTCACTGACTCAGTAAGAGAGATGTTAGGTTCATATTATAGAAACAAGGAACGTTATCCTTTTTATTATAAATTTAATGAAGTTAAAGATACTATCAAATCTAGATTTAAAGGACTTGCTGATTTTATGCGTACTCTAGATAAGATTTTTGTAGATAATGGATTTGCAAGTCAGGATGATGCTATCAAACGTAAACAACAATTAACTAAAGATAGAGATAACTTTAAGAAAACAGTTCGTAACAGTTCGTATGCTACTATTAACATACCTGCACATTCTATAGCATATATGAAAAAAGATGAATATGCTAGAATAATGGAATGGATAGAGATGTACGGAGATGAAAAAGATGAAGCAGGAAGTCCTATGGAACCTAATCGTACATTGTTGCAAGATGTAGTTGATGGTGCATCAAATGTAAACTCAGGTTCTAGACGTCAAGGCATGTTTTATGTTATTCCATCAGCACATTGGGGTCCATTACAAGATGCCACGGATAATTTAGAACGACTTAAAGCACTTAAACGTATAGGAGATATGAGTCAGGATTGGAGATATCAAAATTATACAGTATTGCTACAAAAATTTATTGATACTTATGGTATAGACTATAAAACATTACGGAATGAAGAAAAATATAAAATTATTGATGGAGAAGATAGAAGAAAACTATCAAATTCATTTAAAATTGAGTTTACTGGAAAGTTAGATGGTAGAGCAGGTATGGGTGATGTTCAGGATCTTATTCCTGCTAAAGAATTACAAAACAAATTTTCAGGTGAGCCTTTAAATACAAGTAGTGCTCTTTCCTGGATAATAGATGATGGGAATACCCAAAAAGCATTAGCGGCATATGATTTTAAAAAGTACCATGGTGCTGAAGCAGAAAAGATTAAATCTATGGTTGTGCAAAACATGAAAGAGAAAAGAAATGGTTTCTATAAAGCAATGAGAGAAGTAATGGAAAGCACACCAAAAGGTGTACAAGCAGTAGATGACCAAAAAATAATAGATGCGGCTGGTGTTGAAAACATGAGAAAATCATCTTCCAATAGTATTCAAGATGCCGCAAATTGGAGTAATTTAGCAGACTTCCTAAAAATAGAAAGAGGTGTAGATAACCAAGGCCCGAACATATTAGAAAAAACTGCTAGAACATTTGATGGAGACCACAATTGGAGACCTGAACCAGACCCAGATGTATGTTGTATAGAAAGATGGGTAGCAAGTGTAAAAACTGCCGCTGAATATATTAAATTAAATTACAATGTAAGTGCTGGAAACTATTTCAGAAAGAATCCAGATGGCAGTGACGGTGATGATGTAGGCTCAATTTACGGTGATGGTGGTAGAGGCATGCCAGCAGGTGCAAGAGCACGAGCATCAAATAACGAAGAAGTAACAGAACAAGATTACGAAACAGTCAGGTCGAAATATAAAGATTTTGAAAGAATGATGAATGCGGGTATGCAAGATTATATAGTGAGGCGTGACGTAAACAGACTGGTAGATTTTCTTAAAAACCCAGACAATGATGAAGATTTCAAAAAGGCTGTTTTACAAAGCATGATGAAACAAAAATTACTAGGTGCCAGGCCCGGATCCTTCGATGGTCATTTAGCCCTAGGCAGACAATACCTAGCTCAGAATGAAAGTGTGTTTGACAAGTTTGACAGATTACCTTTAGAAGAGCAAATAGAAATTTTAGCAAATTCAAAAGTATTAGAACGTCCGTTATCTAAAAGTGAAAAGAAAGACAAAGAAAAATATGTTAAAGGCATGAAAAAATCCAAAGGTGATTTTGAAAAACGTTATGGCAAAGATGCAAAAGCAGTTATGTATGCAACAGCAACGAAGATGGCTAAAGAAAGTGTAAACAATTTTAATAGAATAGAAGCAATTAATAAACTTTTAGCAGACCATTTTCCTGTAGGCGATTTGAAAAAACAAATGTTGGCTTTTCAGGCAATACCTTTACCTTCTATGCTAGATGCATTTAGAAAATTGAGAGCCGATGCAGGTGATGATGCATGTGCTAGAAATATTTTAAGATTTTATGTTGATGCTTTACCTGAAGAAGAAAAGAAAAAAATTAATTTGCAAGAATGGAGCAAACAACACATTACTAAATTGTTAAAAGAATATACAGATTTAGGCACTGAAAAAGATAATATAATAAAAACTATTAGCGGTTTAGATGCATCAAACGAACAACATGCAAATCTATTAGACAGAATTTACAAATTACTTAACAGTGAACATATTGGTAAAACATTGGATAATGCATTTAGTTATCCTCTAATGGACGAACCACTTTCAGATAAACAAAAACAAAAAGTTATACAAGATGTAACAAAAATTATTGGTAGCATAGATAGTGACTATGGCACTATGAGTAAGTTTATAACTAGATTAGAAAAAACAGGTACAGTTGTAAATATTAAAGAATTAGATAAACCTTTGAACACATTTGCAAATGTGTTTGGTGACGATATAAGCATGAAAGCATTTGTGTCTTTAACAGCATATGGTGTTGGTGTAAATCAAAAAGGACCAGGCGAATATGGATTAGCATGTTTGAGTAATAAAATTAGACTAGCATCAGGTGAAGGTGACTTGGAAATAGAAGGAATAGGCAAAGTAGAATTAAAGGCGGCTACTAGTAGTACTGGTGGTAGAATAGGTTATGGTGGTGGAAGTCAAAAGGCTAAGAAAGCCATTATAGACAAATATGCAGAATATATTCCTACAGTAGTAGATAGTATTGGAGGAGTTGGTGGTAGTTTAGGATTTATGAAATTTATTAATGGACTTAATCAAGACTTGCCAGTGACTGATGCAAATAATCAAAAAATAAGAAAACAACTTGCTCTAGAACTATTTTCAATGGATATGGAAAATTATGCAGGCCCTATCGCAGACATTATTTCTAATAATGTAAGTACAGAAGAGATTGAAAATGTTTATTTAAAACAAAATTTCTTATGGTACAAAGATAGAGATGATTTTGATGGATTGCTTTTAATTAGTATTCCTAATCAAAAGACTGCAATGATTAAAAATGAAAATGACCTAGTTGCATTTAGACGTAGTGGTCATGCAATGGCAACATCTATTAGTATTATACCTACACAGGCTGGTGCTGGTAGAGAACAATGGGCTCAATTAAGTCTTAAGAAAGGTACTTTATAATGAGAGCAAGTGAATTTAAAAACTGCCCTAGGACCAAAGAAAGAAATTGCCAGTGCGAATCTTTAAACACAATCAGTGAAGCAGAAGAAATAGTAAAAGCAGTAGTTCAATTAGAACATGTTGAAGGTGATATATCAGGCGGTATTGTTTTAAAACAAGAACCAAACAAACCTACAATAATCAGAGGACAGATCAAAGGACTTGAACCAGGCATGCATGGTATTCATATACATGAGTTTGGGGATTTAAGTGATGGGTGTGATAGTGCTGGTGGTCATTACAATCCAGACGGAGTTGACCACGGTGATTTAATGCAAGGGCATGTAGGCGACTTAGGTAATATTGTTGCTGATGAGCAAGGTGTTGCTAGTTTTAAAATTGTTGCTAGACGTGTAGATTTAAGTGGTGACCGAAGTGTCGTAGGCAGAGCAATGGTTATACATGCAGATGAAGATGACTTAGGTTTAGGTGGAGATGAAGAAAGTTTAAAAACAGGTAATGCAGGAGAAAGACTTGCTTGTGGTGTTATACGTTTAAGAAAAGGTATAGAAGAAAGTTATAGTAGAACAGTTTCAGATAAACATTTTGATAGAAATCAATTGCCACAAATTAGAAGAAAACATTTAGATAAATCAGAATTAAAATACAAAGAAGGTACAATTAGTATAGACAAAATTAAACCTGTACAAACTCAACGTGTAGATGGATTAAGTAAAAAAGCAGAAGATGTATTTCTTAAAAAAGCAGACAGACCTTTTATTTTAGATAAAAAAGGTTATTTAATTAATGGTCATCATAGATATGATGCCGCAAATATATTAGGTATTAAACGTGTTCCTGCAATTATAGTTGATGCAGACATAGAAAAAGTAATGGATGTTTTTAAAGATAGAACAAGTGATACAGCAGTAATGCAGGAAAACTATTTTAAAGATTTACTAAAATCTAAAATGTCAGAAGCAGAAGTTATTAACTTTCCAGGCACTTATGTAAAAAGAGAGTATGTAAATATAAATGGTGTTAAAATGCTCAAAGATGTTTGGGACTATATGAGTCAAGATAGAGAAGAAGAGCATGGCTTTGATGACAATATGAATACAGTTAAAAAAAAGATTAGCAACTTTACTGGCAACGAAGATCCAAGAATTTTAAAAAAAGCATACCAAGTTGAATTAAGAAACTTTATAGATGAGTTTGAAAACCAAGACATGGACCCACAACCATTTATAGATGAACTGGAACAACTTGATGAAAGAAATCTAAATCCTGCTGTTAAAGATTATATCAAAGGCAAAAAGACTAAACTTATTAAAGTCAAAGTAGCAGACTTAGATGACGAAGCAAATGATGACCGTTTTGGTAGAGTAATAGATGTTGATCCAGATGTAGGTGTTGATTTAGATAATCCAATACTGTTAGATGTAGATGGCAAAACAATACTTGATGGTTTCCATAGAGTATATCAAGCAAAACGTGTTGGCAGAGATGTAATACCAGCAGAGATTATAGACGAAAACTTTGCTGACGGTAAAAAGAAAGGCAAAAGCAGACCTGGTAGAGTAAAACGTGCAGGTGCAAGTTGTAAAGGTTCTGTTACTAGTTTACGCAAAAAAGCAAAAGACAGCAGTGGTGAGAAGTCAAAAATGTATCACTGGTGTGCCAACATGAAGTCCGGACGTAAGAAAAAGTAGTTAAATACTACTAATGCAACTATCCAAAATACAAAATCCATTTAAACAATTTATGAAGTCATGTGGACATGATGTATCACATGTTCCTGATAGTTCTATGGATACACTATTTGGCATGAGCGATTTTTTTGAATGGTCCGAAGACCAGCACAACAATTTACCTATTTTACATGTTATTTCTTTAGATGGATTTGCATCAGATGTAATATTTAACACATGGCAGGAAAATGCTTTTGACCAAATACTAATTCCAGCCTTTATTGCAGACAATCCTAATGCAATCGTACTATTTGAAAATAGTGCTGAAGGTCATTGCGACAAAGATATATTTGAGTTTATACACCAAGTTACACGGCATTATGCCCTGTCTAACGTGTTTTATGGCAATAGTTGTGTCAATATATCAGATATTTTTAAAACGTTTGCATACGACACTTACGACGTTTTATACACAAGGAATTACAAGGAAGACACTATGTTGCAGTTGGATATAAGTTCTAATTATGAATTTAACAATAATAAAAAATATCTATTTAATTGTTTGAATAATGCACCTAGACCCCATAGAACATTATTGCTTGGAGCAATATTAAATAAAAATTTGCACAATAATATATTAAGTTCACCTGATGTACCATTTGAAGAAGTTGTAACAAATGCTATACAATATTTTACTAATATGGATGATATAAAAACATGCACTACATATTTGGAAAAATTACATGATGTGTACCCTTTAGTGTATGATGACAGAGATGCTGATGTTGTACACATGAAAAGTGTAGGAGATACAGAAGGATTATTTGATTGTGATATACAAATAATTACAGAATCAAGTATAGGTAAAGAATTATTTTTTACAGAAAAGGTTTTCAAACCAATATTGATGAAGCAACCTTTTATTATTTTTGGACCACATAGAATTTATCAGCATTTAAATGAAATGGGATATAAAACTTATAATCATTTGTTTGACAATATTGAATTATATGATGGTGAAACAAATGTATTACAAAAAATAGATATTTTAATAGATAATTTAGAAGTATTATCCATTAAAAAAGATAATTCTGCTATATGGGATAATATTATTTCATTAAATAAGGAAATTGCTGAACATAATTTTGATGTATTTCACAAAAATGCAGAATTTATTTTGAATAATATCAGAGTTGATTTGGATTCTTGGCTAAAAGTGTATCCGGAATTTGATAAAATATTTCAAAAAGGATAAATACAAGTATGAAGATTTCAGATATCATAAATGAAACAGCATCCGTAGGCGGAATGAGTGCAGGAGCAGTTGCGACAGTAGTAAAACCTATTGCTAACGATGTTCAACGTGTTGTACAGAAACCAAAGAAGCCTAAAAAGACAAAACACGCACACAAGAAGCCAGGTCCAAAAACAAAATCAACATTAATTAAGAGATAATATGAGAGTATTGTCTACTAAAAATGGTCCCACAGTAGTAAGTTCTAAAGAATTTCACTTCTTTGACAAATTATCTCATGAAAAAGGTATATATGAATACGAGCTCAATGAAAATGAGTTGCATACTGCTCAGGAATTAAGGCAACGTGGGTTAGTATTAAGAGTAAATGACAATGGCAAAGCAAAATTCAAAGTCTATCCGCAAAAAGACTAAAATAGACAAACGCAAAGTTGCAAAAAAATTAGAACACGCAACAAAAAAAGTATTATCCAAAAATCTATTCTTTTCTGTACAAAAGAAATGTGGATTATTTGATATTGTAGAAGCAAGTTCTAGACAACCTGTGTTTAAAGACGTTGTACTTCCTGAAACAGCAAGACGTATAGTTAAAACATTATCAACTACGCCTAAAAGAGGCATTCCTGCCACAGTATCAACTATAGAAAAAGCATTGGATAGATACCAAAGACATGTTGCAAAACATTATACTGATTTAATTTTTTATAAACACACAATGAAGACCACTAACGATAGTCTAAAATTTTATTCTACTGAAAGTAGAGCAGAGTTATCTATAATGGCTTTGAGAAACGCAAAAGAATCTTTGCATTCTAATATACACACCTCAGTCTAGTAAATTTTTTCCACAGTATTTTCGTTCTTTTTGATAAATACATTTATAATTTTAACTTTATCGGGAATTGACATGAAAATTACAAATTTTAACCAAACTCCTCAAGATACAATTAAACAAATTAATAAGTATCTCAAGGAAAATCACGGTGTAAAAGTTACAGGCTTCCATTCTAAAGCAAAACTTGAAACTGTGAAAGAAAAAGCAGAGTCTCATATAGTAAGACTCAGAAACACAAATAAGAAATTCAACTTAGATCCAGACTATGCTAAGTTTTTAGGCGTTAGAGATGTTATCAACGTTATGATTAACGAAGGCATGTATGCAGAAAGTCCAGCAATGCAAGAAATGAAAAACAATCTTGTACAAGAAGTTCAAAGACTTATGGACAGTGGATACACAATGGATGAAGCAAGTAAACAATGCATGAATAACTTTAGACAAGATTCCAGATATGCACACGATGATGAATTTGTATTACCGATAGTTTTAAAAGCCGCAAAAGATTACATGGAATCCTCATGCGGAACACGTGAAGATATAGAAGATTTAGGAACAATTACCGATACTGAACTAAATGAATATCTTTTAAAAGAACTAGCAAAAGAAGTTGGAATGGAAATTGAAGATGTCGATACCCTTAAAGCAATAGAAGAAAAATTAGATATGTTTGCAGAAGTTAGTGGCAAAAGCAGAGATGCAGTTGTTGGCTTTTTGAACGGTTTAGAAGAAGATGCAGTAGCAGGTGGAATTCAAATGTTTGGTAAAAAAGTTGCTGAACAGAATAAATTTACTGGTGCTAGAAAAGATGCTATTGCACAAGGTAAAGACAAGTTTGAAGTAGATGGTGAAGAATATGACGTTACAGGCGATACTTCAGACGAGAAGAAACAAGCAAAGAAAGAAAGCATGTTTGATGATATTATTACTGATATGATTGCAGAAGAAGTTGAAGTTGAACAAGCAGAAGTTGTAATGGCACTTAGAGCATTAAGTGATGATGTACAAGGTCATATTGAAAGAATTGGTAGAATGATTAATGAAGACCTACCTGCAATAGCAGACCAATTAAGTGCAGAGTTCGGAGCCCAACAGGCACAAGGTATTAAAATGGAGGCTGAGTCAGCCTTAGATGCATTACTTGTTGCTAACAAAGGCAGTAAAGAACAAATGGACGCAGTTATCGGACAACTTACTGGTGCTGGTGCAGGAATGATGGACCAACCAATGGACGCAGGACTTGGAGCAGAGGAACCTATGATGGATGAACCTGTTGCTGATAATGTACCTGCCGCGGCTGGACCAGAAGAAGAGCCACTAGGTAGAGCACCTGTAGACGCACCTGAGGTGTAACATGAAAATCCGTGAAGTAATACTTTTTGAAAGTTACTTCGACGACTTGCAAATTGCTATCAAAGATAGACTTGCACAAGTAGTTGGCGGTGATATGGACGAAATCCCCACAGAAGTTTTTAGAGACCTCATGTCAAAAGATGGTTTTCTTTTGAGCACCGACGAATTAAAACAAACATTAAATGACATGGACGTTGTACAAAGTGTAGATGATGAAGTAATTACACCTAAAGGCAAAATTCCAAATGACATGGCAGAGCCAGATGCTGAAGAAGAACCTGAAGTAGACGTTACTTCAATGGCAGGCGACCAAGCAATGCAAGACGTAAAAGCAGACTTACCCACATAAATCTGAAATAAATACTAGTATGAAAACTACTCTGCTAGAAAATCTTACCAACCCTTACCAAAATAAAGAAGAATTATCTTTTGAAGAATTTGTAAAATGTTTTACAAATGCTATCAGTCGACTTCATACTTATGTTGGCACATATGATGTTAATGATTTAGCAGATGATTTACAAGAACGTTATGTTTCAGAAAAATTTTTAAACTTTGAAAAAGTAGTTAATATAAATTTAGCGGACTGTCCAAAAACATATGATAATCTTAATATGGATTCGGATGATTATTTAGATGTTTTACATAAAGAATTCAAACCCAGAGATAATAACAAAGATTCTTTTCTGAATCAAAAATACAGAACAATTGAAAGATTTTTAAACTTAGGTATGTCAGTTAAAGAATGGAGAGCAGGTTATAAAGACTTCTCATACAATATTAATTCAATAGGACTAAGAAATGATTTTGAATTTGATGACTTGCAATCTAATGAATTTATTCCAGTGTTTGGTTGTAGTCATACATTTGGAGTAGGCAATCCTACTGAAAGTCTTTGGCATTCTAATTTAAATGAAGACATGCCAATTTTTAATTGTGGTATGAGTGCAAGTGGTATTGTAGAAGTTTATTTGTTGCTAACAAAACTGTTTAAAGAAAAACCTTTTAAAAAGGCTTATGTTTGTGCTCCACATATTGAAAGGACTGCTCATATTAGTAATAAAGGATTTATTGAAGGCGGAACATTTTATCAAATAACATTAAAAGAATGGTTTAATATAAATGAATGCTTTAACAAAGAAACAAGAAATATGTACAGCCATATTGTTTTAAATGCATTAAAAGATTTTTGTAAAGTAAATGATATAGAATTAATTATGTATGCAAGACATACATTTTGGTGTATGAAAGATTGTATAGATTGGAACATTATATTGCCTTCTACCATGCGTACAAGTCATCATCCTATGGTAGAAGTTGAATATGCTAACAGTAAAAAGCATAGTATAGAAACATTAAGAGAAAATGTAGGCAGAGATTGTACACATTTTGGTTCAGTATGGCATAGCCAAATCGCGAATGTGTTTAAAAACCGTTTAAATAAATACTTGTCATAAGGAATCATATGGATAAAAGACCTAAAAAATCTGACTTATATCTCAGGATACTTCAACCATTTTTAGAAAAAAGAAAAATGGCTTTCCCTGACTTTGTAAAGGCATTCACGGCAGGTATTACTAGAATGCATATAGGTGATTATCTTTACAGTCAGGAAGATTTTGTTCCCTCTTCTTGGGAGTTTTACAAAGATGATTTAATTGGCAACAGAGACTATTTGATACACTTAGAGGATTTGCCCAAGCAATATAAACATTTGTCCTTAGATACTCCTCACACTACAAAAAAATGGCTAGAAGCATTTTCTGAAAAAGATGTCGATCAAGAACCTAACAATAGAAAAATAAGAGATGGTGTTGTTAGTAAGTTTACAGATATTGGAATGTCAGAGGAAGAATGGTGGTCAACATACGACGAAGGAAATCCAATTACTTACAATATTAATTCTCTTGGTTTGCGTAGTGACTTAGAATTTGAAGATTTAGTACCTAATGAATTTATTCCTATATTTGGTTGCAGTCATACACAAGGGTTGGGCACAGCAGAAAAAGATATTTGGTTTAACAAAATAGGAGAAAATCTTCCTTTGTTTAATTGTGGATTAAGTGCAAGTGGACCTATGGAAGTATATTTGTTACTAAGGCAATTATATGAACAAAAGCCTTTCGATAAAACTTATATTTGTTTACCTCATGGAGAACGTACAGCACATGTTAGCAATAAACGTATTATAGAAGGTGGAGTACATTATCAACAAATATTTTTAAAAGAATTTGAGCATATTAATACAGCAATAAATATGGAAACTAAAAATATGTACACATCTATTACTATATCTGCTATAGAAGATTTTTGTAAAGCAAATGATATTGAACTAAAAATGTATGTAAAGAACACATTTCAAGGTGTAAAAGATTTTATAAATTGGAATATTATTGCACCCCCATTAACAAAAATGTACAGACCTGTATTAGGAAAAGAACTACAAGTTGTAGATCCAAAGATCCATACACCAGCACAAATTAAAAATGCATGTGCTAGAGACCTTATTCATTATGGAGTAAATTGGCATGATAACATTGCAGAGTATATGATTGGTTGACTAGAACACTATAAAATGCTATAATAAACCTTAAGGAAAAAACATGATTTTAAAACCTAAATTTGATTACAAAATACTGCAACGTAAAACTACTCCACAAGGAAGACAATATGTTGGAGATGATAATGTTCCTGTACCTAGTGTAACAACAGTATTAGACAAAACATCAGACAAAACAGCCTTAATTGCATGGCGTAAACGTGTAGGTGAACAAGAAGCAAATCGTGTTAGTAAAGAAAGTGCAGGGCTAGGAACAAAAGTACATAATGCAATAGAAAAATATATTCTAGGAGAGTCAGTTGAATTTGGTAATAACGTGGTTAGTGTTATGGCAAAAGAAATGTCTGACTTAGTTATTAATGAAGGCTTCACAAATATAGATGAAGTTTGGGGAACAGAAATAGGTTTAATTGCACCTGGTTTATATGCAGGAACAACAGATTGTGTTGGAATGCATAAAGGCGAAGAAGCAATTATAGATTTTAAAACTTCTAAAAAAATTAAAAAAGAAGAATGGATTGAAGACTATTATTTACAATGTTGTGCTTATGCAATGGCACATAATGAAATGTATGACACAAATATTAAAAAAGGTGTTATATTAATGGTCAGTAGAGATAATAAATTCAAAGAGTTTGTAATAGAGGGTGCAAGGTTTGAAATGTATTGTGACCTTTGGGAAACAAGACTTACAGATTATTATGCATCACTATGAAACAAGTAGTTTTAAAACAACATGCAGTCGGAGAAATCTCCACAGATAACTTTGAAGTTGTTACAAAACCAATACCTGAAATAAAAGACGGAGAATTTTACATACAAAATTTTGTGTGTGGAACAGATCCATACATGCGAATTTCAATGAACCCTGTTGAAACGTTTCCTAATTATCCTATGGTAGAACTTGGAGAAGGCATACCTGGGGAAACAGTTGGTATAGTTGTAGAAAGTAAAAACAAAGACTTTCCTGTTGGCACTTACTTATGGCACAAATTAGGTTGGAGAACACATTCGGTAGGAAATAAAGATACAGAACATTTTAAACTTAATATAAGCGGCGACCGTGTAGAGTTTGCAAAACGTTATCTTACATTGTATAGTTTAGTAAGCAAAACAGCATATTATTCTTTAACTAGAGTTCTTAAAGTAAAAGAAGGTGATGTTGTTTGTGTAAGTGGAGCAACTGGAGGTGTTGGTAATTTAGTTGTACAATTTGCAAACTTAATGGGTGCAAAAGTATATGGTATTACAAGTACAGAAGAAAAAGCCAAACTTGTTGAACAATTAGGAGGAACAGGTATTGTTGTTCCTCGAAAAACAAACATAGCAGGAATACAAAAAATATTAAAAGAGTTTGAACCATTTGATGCTTACCATGAAAATGTTGGAAATGATTATTTCTTTTCTGCATTACAAAATATGTCATATTCAGGTAGAATGTCTTACTGTGGTGTAATGTCTTTATATCAAAATGTTATGCCAACACCTGGACCTAACTTGTTTGCCCTTACAGTGAAAGATGTTACAATTAGAGGGTGCAATATGACTAAGGATTATGCATATGGTTCAGAAGAATGGAAACAACAATTTGATTGGATAAGTGAATTCGAACAATTTGTAACAGACAATATTGATGCAATAAAGTGTATAAATTCTACATATAGTGGCATAGAAGCAATGCCTGAACAATTTGTCGACCATTTTACTCCAAAAGACCCTGGATCTGGAAAATCTTTGTGCGAGTTGAATTAACTATATTTGCTGAAAGTGATAAATACAATTATTAAAAGTAATTGGAGTTTACATGTCACACCAAGACGATGCAAATTTAAAAATAATAATCAGCAGAATCCAGCAGAGAAGAGGATTAAAGCAAGATTTACCTCAACCTCTTAGACCTGGAGAAATTGGTTTTGCTACAGATAGCAAACAGGTTTATATCGGTGCTGATACAGATGATTTAATTAGTTCAACATATAACAAAACTGTATCTTTCGAGAATACATTAGGTGCTTCTGCTACAACATTAAGTTTGGCAAATGCACAAATAATTAAATTTACTGTGCCTCACATTAGGTACCCTAAAGGTTCCGGATCGTTTGACGGCGTAACAAAAGCAAAATCTTGGAAAGCAAATACAACTTTAGTATCTTCTGCAAACTTAACATTAGCAAATGGAAGTTCTGTAGCAAGACAAGTATTTGATAGTACAGTTTCAGGAAATAACTTCATTACACAAAACCAAACAACAAGAGTTTTTAATGCAGACGATATAACAGTTCTAGTTAATAACAAAGCACAACATGGTGATTCAAGTGGTACAGGTGCTACAGTAAATACAGCATTTGACTATAACTTTGTTACAGGTAATTTAAGCACTAGTGACCATTCTTTATATTTAAGATTTGCACCAACAAATTCAGATGACGTTGCAATTACATATTATGGTAATTCACATGTTAATCACATTTTATCTAATACAACTATAGCAAGTGGTTCTAGTTTAACTGGCTTCCATGCTAACATGAGTATTCCATCTTATAGATATATAGATGACGACTTAGTATTAGTTAATCCAGAAGTTGGTACAGGTTTTATTGGATTAGAGAAAAAACATATCGATGTTGTCACAGAAGGTTCAGGTATTGCAAATGTAAGCAGTATTACAACAGGTAATATTATATTTGCTAAAGATCCAAAAGATCCATCTTTAACTACTGTAGACTCTGCAAATGCTAATAATACAATTTACAGTGGAATAGGTAATGTTACAAGTTCAGTAGATTTTGCAAACTCTGTAGTTACATTTGATACAGGTTCTGAAAACATTGTATTTACAGAACTAGCAAATGCTGATTCTGGATACAATGGTTATGTTTGGACAGAAGGTGGTTCAACAGACGGTTCAGTTACAGCATCTACTAATAGTTATTATCATAAAAAACTATTACCTATATCAGCAAATAGTGTGGCAAATACTTTTTCAGTTACGTTGCCTTCTAACAGTTGGTCAACAGGTAGAAATGTAACAGCGGCAGTTGATTCCAGTAATACTGTAACACTTACAGCGAATGTAGAAGGATTAAGAAACGGAGACAATGTTACGTTTATAGGTAATACAACTCTAGTATCAGGTAGCCCTTATACAGTTGCAAGTGTAAACAGTGGTTCTGGAACATTTACTATTACTGAAGGAGCACTTACAGGCGGTATAACAAGTGGATTAGATTTCGTTAATGTAGGACAGACAGGTACTGCAAATATTATTCAGATAGTAAGTGCAGAACATGGATACGTTTCAAATACAACAACAGGTATAATTGTTACAGGAAGTTCTAATACAACATTAATTAATAATGCAAACTTTACTTTAGCAGATACTAGTAATATAACAAACAACACATTCTTTATACAGTCTAATGCGGCTGTAGATGCCAATGTAACAGGTAGTTTTAATCCAAACCTTACTAATCTTACAACAGCAGATGGTCTTACAATAAAGCCAGCATACTTGTTGAATACATCAGGTCAAACAACATTAAACGGAATAATGTCATTAGTAAATGGTAAAAACCAATGGTTCTCATTTAATTTGAAACCAGATAAAAATGATGAAATATATGTTATTAGTGATGACCAAACACAATATAGATTATTTAATGACCCACAAGATACAGTTGACAGTTTGGGTGCATTAGGTTTAACTTCAGGTTCATATGCAACTAGAAGTGGTAATACAGTAAAAGCAAAATTAGAAGTTTGGTTAACAAAAGTTTTAAGCGATGAAAGAGTAAACATTGTTTCTGATGTGTTTATAAATGATAAATTTAGTGATAATGCAGATGTACAAAGTTTAGGCACATGGAAAATAGATGTCGATACTACAAATGGTGAGATAGATTTTGCAAGTAGTGATGAAGCAGGACACTTTGCAGAAGTAGTAAACAAATTATACTTCAAAACAAACACTCCTGATAAAAGAGGTTTAGTTACAATTAAAACTAATATAGAAGTACTTACTACTCAAGCATTACAATCTGGAACAGCAGATACATTCTTTTCACAACCAAAACAATTAACAATTGGTACAGGTACAGGTATTGCACTTACTGACTTAGGAACAGACTCTACTGCTATTGATACATTCTTTATAGATTATTCATTAGTAGGAACAGCATTAGACAGTGGTAATAGTTCTGTTACAAGATACTATAACCAAGTAGGTACATTAATTTACAATGCTAATCCGTTATCACAAACAGATGCCGGTGGCAATATAAATGGTTCAGTAACAATACAAGATGTTAGTTCGTCCTCACATGATTATCATGCAAATGGTAATGTTTACTATTCAGGTGCTGTTGAGTTTAATGGTTCAATGGCAAATGGTACAGTGAATATTACAGCAGACAATAATGTTAGTCCTCCTACAAGCAACGTAGTTATGAAATATGTTGTTCGTAAGTGGAAATCGCAATAGTAATTAACTATGTTCGAAAAACACACAGACGTCGAAAGCCGTCTAGTACAGTTTAGACAAATTCGTAAAGACGCTCAGTCTGTAAAAGATGTACTTGAAGCATTTTCTACTGTAAAAATTCACAGCCGTTATTTAGATTATTACACTCCAACAGAATGGATGAAACCGTTTGACATAATTGAAAATGGATATTTTTGCACAACTGGTATTTCTATTTTGATGTACAACACATTATCGAATTTAAAGTTCATAGAACCATGTCGAACATCATGGAAAGTGATAAGTAATCATGTTACAGGAAAAGATGGAGCAATATTCATTAATGATGGTTTTGCATATAATCTTATACCTGGGGAAAGAGTTTTATTTGAGCAGAACAATGATTATATTGTTCTACAGGATTTAAAAGATATCACAATTCCTACAATATAATCATTGACAGCCTTTTTGTATGATGTTATAATAGGAATTCTACATACATTATACAGGATAGACAATGCAGGTACAGAAAAGAGATGGTCGACTAGAAGACTTAAACATAGACAAATTACACAAAGTCGTAATGTATGCTGTCGACGGCATAACAGGCGTTAGTGCCAGTGAAGTAGAAATCAATTCACAAATTCAATTTTTCGAAAAAATCAAAACAGAAGATATTCAAGAAACACTTATTAAGAGTGCGGCTGACCTTATTTCAGATGAAGGACCTAACTATCAGTATGTAGCAGGTAGGTTAATTAATTATCATTTGCGTAAGGAAGTATATGGAACATTCGAGCCACCTTGCTTATGTGACATAATTCAAAAAAATGTAAATATTGGTTTTTACGATTCAGAGTTTGTAGAACTGTACACTAAAGACCAAATAAATGAATTACAAAATTTTATAGACCATAGCAGAGATGAATATCTCACTTATGCGGCTATGGAACAATTCCGTGGAAAATATCTTGTACAAAACAGAGCAACAGGTGAAATATTTGAAACACCACAAGTTGCATATATGATGATTGCGGCAACATTGTTTGCAAAGTATCCTGAAGAAACAAGAATGGAATATGTAAAATCATACTACGATGCAATTAGTCAATTTAAAATTAGTTTACCTACTCCTGTAATGGCAGGTGTTCGTACACCACAAAGGCAATTTAGCAGTTGTGTACTCATTGAAACAGATGATAGTTTAGATAGTATCAATGCAACAAGTAGTGCTATTGTAAAATATGTAAGTCAAAAAGCAGGTATTGGTATTGGTGCAGGTAGTATTAGAGCAATAGGTTCTAAAATTAGAAGCGGAGATGCAACTCACACAGGAGTCATTCCTTTTTATAAATTATTCCAATCAGCAGTTAAATCTTGTAGTCAAGGTGGCGTAAGAGGTGGAGCGGCTACATTATACTATCCTATTTGGCATTTAGAAATAGAAGATATGTTAGTGTTAAAGAACAATAAAGGTACAGAAGATAATAGAGTACGTCATATGGATTATGGTGTACAGTTTAACAAATTAATGTATGAAAGATTAATCAGTGGTGGAAACATTACATTGTTCTCACCTAGTGATGTGCCTGGATTATACGACTCATTTTTTACAGACCAAGACAAGTTCCAAGAACTATATGAAGCGGCAGAACGTAAAACAAGTATTAGGAAAAAGTCTATTCCTGCTATTGAATTGTTTTCTGCGTTCGTACAAGAACGTAAAGACACAGGAAGAATTTATTTAATGAATGTTGACCATGCTAATACACATGGTGCATTTATAGAAGATGTTGCACCAATTAAGCAAAGTAATCTATGTTGTGAAATTGATTTGCCAACAAAACCTTTAACACATATTAATGATGAAGAAGGTGAAATTAGTTTATGTACGTTGAGTGCTGTGAATTGGGGAGCAATTAAAAAGACAGAAGAATTTGAAAAAGTTTGTGATTTGGCAGTAAGAGCATTGGATGAATTATTAGATTATCAAACATATCCTGTGTTGGCGGCAGAAATTAGCACAATGAAAAGACGCCCATTAGGTGTAGGCATTATTAATTTTGCATATTGGTTAGCAAAAAATAACACTAACTACCAAGATCCTAATTTAGAATTAGTAGATGAATGGGCAGAAGCATGGAGTTATTACTTAATTAAAGCAAGTGCCAATCTTGCATTAGAGAAAGGTGCTATACCAGGCAACATGGAAACAAAATATGGACATGGTATTACACCTAACCAAACATACAAAAAAGACCTAGACGAACTTGTAAAACACAAAGAACGTTTAGATTGGAAAGGTTTGCGTACACAATTAAAAGAATCAGGCATAAGACACAGCACATTGATGGCACTTATGCCAGCAGAAACATCTGCACAAATTAGTAACAGCACAAATGGTATAGAACCACCACGCAGTTACATCAGTATCAAACAAAGTAAGCATGGAGTTTTAAAACAAGTTGTTCCAGGCTATCCTAGATTGAAAAATAAATACGATTTACTTTGGGAACAAAAGTCTCCAGAGGGTTATCTTAAAATTATGGCAGTCCTACAAAAGTACATAGACCAGGGAATTTCGGTAAATACATCTTATAATCCACAACACTTCGAAGATGAAAAAGTCCCAATGAGTTTGTTGTTACAACATCTTATCATGTTTTACAAATATGGTGGTAAGCAGTTGTACTATAATAACACACATGACGGACAAGGCGAGATAGATATCGAAAAAGAAGAGGGAAGGAAAGTATTAGAAGTAAATATGGTTTCAACGGTAGATGAATATATAGATGAGGACGATTGCGATAGTTGTAAGATATAATGACAGTATTTAATGCAAAAAATAAAAAACACCATACAAAAGCAAAAATGTTTATGGACCCTAATGGCGGGGTTAATGTTCAACGATTTGATGTTGTTAAATACAAGCAGTTTGAAAAACTAACTGAAAAGCAACTTGGTTTCTTTTGGAGACCAGAAGAAGTTGATATTCTTAAAGACGCAAAAGACTTCAAAGACCTTACAGATTTTGAAAAACATATTTTTACAAGTAATTTAAAAAGACAAATATTATTAGATAGTGTACAAGGTCGTTCACCTAATCTAGCATTACTGCCTGTGGTAAGTGTTCCAGAACTAGAAACTTGGATTGAAACCTGGGCATTCAGTGAAACTATTCACAGCAGAAGTTATACACATATTATCAGAAACGTATATCCAGATCCAAGTAAAGTGTTTGATGAAATGTTAAACATCAAAGAAATAACAGATTGTTCAGATGCTATTACAGAAAACTATGATAAACTTATAGAACAAAACTATGCTAGAGAACGTGGTTTGCAAAGTTATGATGAATACGAACATAAAAAAGCATTGTATAGATGTATTATGAGTGTAAACATTTTAGAAGGTGTACGTTTTTATGTATCATTTGCATGTAGTTGGGCATTTGCTGAATTAAAGAAAATGGAAGGAAATGCTAAAATAATTAAATTTATTGCTAGAGATGAAAATGTGCATTTGGCAAGTACACAACAAATGCTAAAGATTTTACCACAAGATGATAAAGATTATGAAAAGATTGCAAAAGAACTTAGAGAAGAATGTACTCAAATGTTTTTAGATGCAGTTGAACAAGAAAAACAATGGGCAGACTATTTGTTCAAAGACGGAAGTATTATTGGACTAAATGCAGAACTGCTAAAACAATATATTGAATTTATTGCAGGAAAACGTATGTATGCTGTAAAATTAGATTCACCCTTTAATACAGGTACAAATCCTTTACCTTGGACACAAAAGTGGATAAGTGGGGGAGAAGTACAAGTAGCACCTCAAGAAACAGAAATCAGTAGTTACGTTATTGGTGGCACAAAACAAGACGTAGACAAGGATTCCTTTAAAGGATTTAGTCTTTAAGATAAATAAAAGTGTATAGTTTTTATACATTTTAAATTATACACCATAAGACATGGTTTAAAAGTCTATTTACAATCGTTCATTCACTCTAAATGTAGCAGTGAACGGAAGTAGGTAACCTGAAAACCTCTATCTGAAAAGATAGGCAAGCAAGTACCCATCCTGGGGAACGAGACCGACAGTAACCGAAGGAACGCATCTAACTTAATTAATTGAGGAGGATGATATGAACTTTTACAGAGGTATCAAGTACAATCCCGCTGATATTAAACCCGAACAGGCAACTGCAAAGGGCGGTATCTACCGAGGAACAAAACATGATCCTATTAAAGCACAAAAGTCCATTAAAGCATCTAGCGGCACATACCGCGGTGTTAAATGGGTTGCGTAATAGGTCTGTCTTATAGACAAACGGAAAAGGGTCGGCAACGGCCCTTTTCTTTTGAGTAAATAGATAAATACATAGTAAATATTTTATGGAAACAATATTATGGAAATGAGAGAACTAATAGACTTAATTGAAGAACAGCAAATGATTGCTGAACTTCTAGCAGAAAAAAAATTAGGTAAACTAGGTAAAGCAATGGCTACACTAGGAGCAATCGGAAGTTTAGCAACAGCATCACCAGGCGTTGCAGGACAAGAAGTTGCATACGATTCACCTGTTGATAACCAAAATTCAACTAGTAGTGCTGTAAAAGTTGCAGACGGTCCAGGTGAAGTTGCACCATACGAACCTACAGCAGATGATAGTGGTCCAAAAGAAGTTGCTGATGACGATGTTAAAAAGAATGCTAAGGGAGTTCTTGTTAAAGGAGATGGTAGTGCATTAGATTATGATACTTGGGAATCTAGAGTTGCAAGAGCCGATGGCATGAGTTTAGAAACAACTCCACTTAACAAGATGAAACAAGCATACCTAAGTTATGTTAGGTCAGTACAGCAACCTGGCTCTATACCAGGGTTCAACCCTGGCTAGAATGTAAAAAATGCCAGGTGTAACTAGAGTATTATCTGATAATGCAGTAGGAACTATTTTGGGTCCTGGTGCTCCTACAGTTAAGACAGAAGGTCAATCCACTTCAGTTATAAATGATAGTGTTTCCCCACATGGTGATCCACCACACGTTTCAGCAACAATAGTATCAGCGAGTAGTACAGTCTTTGCTGAAGGCAAACCAGTTACTAGAAAAGGGGATAGTGCCAGTTGTGGTCATTCTGCTACAGGATCTGGTACCGTATTCTCCGGCTAATCATGTACAAGCATATATAAATATGCTGTATGCTAATAATTCAATTCCTTGATACAATCGACACATCGACATTACCTGTCGAAATAATACAATCTTTTAAACATAACACATACCTTATAGATTGTGAATTAAGAGAATACGAAAGAATAAACAATATCACAAGCAATTATCCGGTACTAAGTATGCAATCTAATGAAGATTGTGGCTATATTGACGTCTATGAACGTCATACAACGTCATATACGACAGTTACAGCAGAAGATACACTTGCGCCACTCATAGAAAAACTAGACCTTTTAGAGGCCCTTAAACCACAAATTTTGTGTATAAGTTGGCAAATGGACCGTAATTATATCGTAGATTATAGGATTCAAAAACTTATAGAAGCAGGAAATATGGTAGTTTGTGCAGGTGGTAACCAAGATTTACCTGTAATAGATATTACTCCAATAGCAGTAGATGGAGTTATTAAAGTGGGCGGAAATCTGCATAATGGTCATTATCAAAACTGGATAGATTTATATGATGTGACAATTCCTACACAACCAGACAGTAATAAAGCAGTACATGAAGTATGTGAATTGATGACAAATAAAACATTAGAATTAGATTTTAAATTAGGTTTTTATAGTGAAAGCCATGTTCGTAGTGCTCCTTGGCCTCTAAGACTCGCACAAACGCCGTCTAACAAAACAAAATATTATGAATTTATGCCTGTATCCAATTTAAGATACATTGCAGGAGAACACTTATTACCCAGTCGACCTGATGACCAAGTTAGCATTTTATCAGGCAGTATTCCATTAAGTAGTTTTGTAGAACCTAGATTTATAGATTTAGAAGATAGTTTGCCTAGAGGAATAACATTTGATCCTAGTGTAGGTTGGTTATATGGAACATTCAAATATAAAGAAGATATGTTTCACAGAATATTAGCAGACATAAACGGGCAACTGTTTGAATACCATATTATAAGTTGCGATGCAGATAATAAACCTTCTTATGAAGAATGTAAAAAGAAATATTTTAATAGAGAATATGATATGCCTCCCTTTGACATAAGAGAATATTGGGTACCAATGAGTAGACCTGTTAAATTACTTGAACCAGGAGACCCATTTATTAGAACATATAACTTAAATGATTTACATTTATATAGGGGCATGTCATGAGAGGAATAACATTTAGCGAGTTTGGCAATGGGCAAAATGTTGATATGTTTTTACATGCTCCAACTAGAAAGTTAGGTACTCCTATGCAAGAAGCAATTCTAACTGCAAAAGAAATAAGAGAAAAATATACTAAAGATATTTATGTATGGTGTGATTATAGTGTGCAACACATGTATTCACAGGTAGCCATGCAGGCTTTTAAAATGGCTGGCATAGAATTTGTTGCGGCTATACCTGTATTGAGTAATGACCTTAGTAAAAGAGAAAATGATTGCAGTATTGCATATTGTGAATCAAGAGGAATAAAATATGAATTGTTTCACATAGATGTTCCTGAATTATTTGACGGACCGGATTTTATGTATTGGGGAGAAAACTTTCCAACTACACAACCACAAATGACCATAGTAGGTAAATTCTTTGACTTACTGCCAGATTGTTGTATTGTATATCCAGGTTTTATGATGCATGTAAGTAATAGTGATTGGACTAGAACAAAGAACAATGGATTTATGCCTTTTGTACCACATCAAACACAAGAACATGCGGCTGAACATGCCGGAAAAGAATATACTAATTTCCAAGAACATTATGTAAACATGTATGCTAGTTGGCTTTTCACACAAAGTTATGGTGATGTTTTAAAAATGCCAACCCAAAAATTTGTTGATAATGCTCCTCATAGATACTATCAATATGAGATGAGAACTATAAAACAAGCAGGTTTTGACATAAAACCTACTACTCAGAAACTAATTTCCATCGAATTGCTTAAAAGTTACTTCGGACATGATAAATACGATAAAGTGCTTAGACAGAAATTGTCGCCCTTTGGTCCTTTGACTATGAAATATGCAAGTTTGCAATATACGGTTAAAGTTGATGAAAACTTAAAAGAAATGTTAGAAACACACTATGAGCAAGATTTTGACTTCCTTAACAAACTTTTTTAAAGATAAAGCAAAACTAAACTTTTGGTTTTACACACTTCCAATTCAAATAGTTGGATTTTGTATCCTGCCGATTATGGCATATAACGGTGATTGGAATTATCTTTGGTTAAGTTTAATTACATATTTTCTATTTGGATGCGTAGGCATGGCTATAGGACTTCACAGGTATTGGGGTCACAAAGCATTTGATATGCCAAAATGGAAAGAAAGAATAATGACTACCTTTAGTGTGTTTAATGGTTATGGTAGTATTTTTCCTTGGGTAATGATACATGAGAGAGGACACCACAAACATAGCGATAGAGAAGATGATCCACATTCGCCCCTCAAAGGTTTCTGGCATGCCTTTTTAACTTGGCACAGAGAACAAAAATATTTTGATAAACATATTGATAGACGTGTATTGGTTACTTACATAAGAAGAGAATTTGTAACAGATAAGTATTACACGTTTTTAAATGACAATCATATTGCAATTAACTATGGAACATTTGCACTAGCATGGTTATTGTTTGGTTGGCAAGTTGCACTATACGGAATCTGGTTTGGTATATGGGCAACATTAATGAATACCAGTTTGGTAACAGCACTAAGTCATTACAGTTGGTTTGGCTATAGAAATTTTGATACACCAGATAATAGTGTAAATAATAGAGTAGGAGCAATCCTAACATTTGGTGAGATGTTACATAACAATCATCATAAAAATTGGAGAGCAACTAGTAACAGTCAACATTGGTCAGAAGTAGACATGAGTGGCTGGGTAATTAAAGGACTTAAAAAATAATGTTATTTTATTTAATATTTTTACCAATAGCGGCATTAAGTTTAGCATGGTCCATGTTTAATGGAAGTATGCAACTTTGGTGTGCCACAGCATTTTTCACTATGTTATATAGTGGATACGGTATTAGTGTTGGATATCATAGACTACATGCCCACCACAGTTTTAAAACATATGAACCTATACGCAAGTTATTGCTATACTTAGGTTGTCAAGGAGCACAAGGCTCACCGGTGACTTGGACATTACTTCACAATAGAAGTCACCATGCACACACAGACAAAGACGGAGACGTACACACTCCAACTAAAGGATTATTTTATGCTTTCTTTGGTTGGATATTTCAAAAAGAAAATCACGAATTTGCTAGGAAAGAACTTTTTAAAATTAAAAAGACTTTAGATCCGTTTGCAATCTGGTGCCATAAAAATTATGTTTTGTTAATATTACTTAATTTGTTTTTAATTTCATTATTAACAGTTTGGTGGTTTGACGGAAGATATATACTTGCTAGTTTAAATGCAAGTTTTTTAAGTGTAATAATTAGTGGTATTGTTAATGTATTTGGACATTTACCTTTAAAAGGTTTAACATACGAAACAACACCAATGTCTAATAAAAGCACAAACAATCCTTGGTTATCATTATTTACATGGGGTGAAAGTTTACATAACAATCATCACTATCAACCAAGAAGATTAAATTTTAACACAAAATGGTATGAGTTGGACGTAGGCAGATGGATGATAGCAGTAATCAAGAAATCTTAAGAACTTTTTTCGATGGTAAAATAGGCTGTGTCGAATTAGACGACTATTGGATGCCTATGTTAGAAAAGTTTTGTGACGTTGCCGGAAGTTTAGGATTTACACAAAATGCATCGCCCGATGCAATGAAAGTAGACAAAATTAAATATCATTGTATGGTTCACATACCTACAGAAGAAATTTATGCTGTAGCAGGTGTACAATATATGCCTGAGTATAAAGAAGGTTACTATAGAGTATGGACTAGACTATCACGTATTCCAAATGAACATATACCTATGACTAAATTTGCTAGATATGGTAGAGGCAGTGAAATGCCTGAATTTGATGGATTGTTATATTTTAATTGTAAGTGGGCAAGTGAACAAGATAATTTTAAAGCAACTTTTGGCACAACATTAGCAAATAAAGCCTACTCAGACAATTATGTAAGAAGCACAAACACTATAACTGATTATATAAAACGTAATTGGTGGAAACAAAAAGGCATTGCTGTTCCAGAAGGTATATATGATTTTTATCAAGTACCTCAAGTAGTATGGAATATCAATTTTAATAAATTTAAGGAATATTCCGTATGAAAAAGAATGTAAAAAAATTAATTTTTTCCGTAGAAGGAATGAGAAATGTTTATTGGGACGAGTCTCCAATAGCAGTAGGATGTGAAGTTTCAATACCTTTTAAGTTTGACGGTGACCAACCTTTGTGTATTATTAGTCATGGTTCAGGAGGACTAGGCAATGACACAGAACATTTTGTAAATATTTTAAATGATCATGGTGTTGCAACATTATGTATAGATAGTTTTTCTTGCAGGAACATGTCAAACATCAATTGGAATGAATTAGGTGGCTATGTTAGTCCAAGAGCAAGAGCATATGAAACTGTTGAAGCATACAAGTATATTTTAGAAAATGAAGAAAATTTATTTCCAAACTTAAATGTAAACAAAGTTGCATGTGTAGGATTTAGTTGGGGTGCTGACAGTATTGCACAAATTATTGCACATTATGGAGATGTAATGCCAAAAGAAACTTTCTATGCTTTAGTGTATGGAAACTTATGGCCCTTTGAACCAGAATTTGTAAAAGCAAAAGATTGTGATGTAACATTATATCATGGAGAAGCAGATAATTGGACTAGCCCAGAACGTGGCAAAATATTTGCTAGAGAAACAAATAGTGAATTTGTAGAGTTTATGGATTGCACACACGGATTTTGTAAACCTGGATATGATGATGAATTAGCAGAACAAGTAATAATTAACCACCACGCAGAGTTTCCTGTACCAACTAAATTAAAAGATGTATTTGCATGGATACAAAAAGGAAAAATTTGGAAAGACACAGATTTCAAACGTATTGATGCAAAGATGACTTTTGATGCAATGGCAACTCATAGAATTATACAAGACATAGTAAACAAACTTATTACCGATAAATAGTAGTATGGCAAAACTACTATGGGTAAAAGGTCCTCACACTACCGACCCAGACCGAGCAGTACAAATTCAATGGAGTATGGGTAATACCTGTAACTTCAGTTGCGACTATTGTCCTAGCATATTGCATGATGGTAGCAAACCTTGGATGCCTACAGAAAAATATTTACAAGTTGTAGACAAAATTTCTAATCATTACAAATCTAAAAATAGATTTATGCATTGGGAGTTACTTGGAGGGGAAGTAACTACTATACCTGACTTTGAAAAAATTATAGAACGTATTGCATCTTATAGTTCTAGTGTAACAATTTATACAAATGGTAGCAGAACAACACGTTGGTGGGAAGAAGCAAGAGATTATTTGACTGGTGTAGTTATCACATATCATCCTCTAACTATGGACGAGCAACATTTATATGATGTAGTAAGTGTCTTAAAAGACAAATTAATCTTAGATATTAATATTGCAGGGATAGGAGGTCAAATAGAAAAACTGTCTACAGTTGCAGACAATCTTAGAAACATGTTTCTTGATGGACAAATGCAAAGCATATATGATGTAAACATAACTATCAAAACTATGTACAAAAAATACTTAGGTCCTGAAGCAAACCACCATCAACAAGAAACGTACTACAAATATACTCCAGAAGAAATAAAAATTATGCAACGTCCTGGTTTATTACCAAACCCAAATCAAACGCATAGCGATCCAGATGATGAACAAACACATCCACGTTTTTGGAGTACAGAATTTATGTATGAAGATGCACCTCCAAAATATGTACAAAGTCATCAGATTATAAATGAAGGACTTAATAGATTTAAAGGTATGAAATGTGAATTAGGTTTTGACAGTCTTAATATTGATATGAATGGTGAAGTTGTTAGCAGTTGGTGTGGTGCTAGAAACTTTGGTAATATTACACAATTAGATAATTGGGAGATTCCTAAAACTGAAACACGTTGTCCTTACGAATTTTGTAATAACCTAAATGACATCAGCATAACTAAATCGTTGTAAAAATACCACACTTTAATAACTTTTCGTTATAAAGGAATAAATACCTTTTGTATAAACAGTAGTTATTATATATAATAAGTTTTATGTATATCTAATACACACTAAGATGAAAAAGATTCACACTAAATTAAAACACATAAAAACCTCCGATGTTCAAGATTCGTTTGAATTATTTTGCCTTATGTCAATATTTTTAATCTCTACTGTAAGCATAGCAGGATAGATTATGGCATGGTTAGAAAAAGCAGTATTAGATGTAAGCAATGCACACTATGAGCCAAAGTTAAATGAAATTATAAAAGACTTTATAATGGAAAATACTTGGAACACGCCTTTTATTATTAAGACAGGTAGTGATGCAAAAGTAAAAGCCACGGTAACACATGTACTTGATGATAGTTTAATATCACATACATATTGGCGTGACAACGAAATAGAAATAGTAGAAGTATAAATGAATAGTACAATAAGACAGGCAATAATTCTTGGATTAATTATCGTTCCTTGGGAAGTGCCTGTCTTAGTGGCAATTACAACATTAATAACATTGTTTTAACATGAAAGAAGTAAAACTGTATAAAGAAGCAACTCCAGAAGAATTTGCTGAATGGCAAGAAACAGAATTAAATTGGTGGGCAGAAAGACAATTCCCAATTATATGGATTGCATGTCTTGTACAAATATCCGCACTTGCATTTATGGGTGCCGTTATGCTTTTAAACTCCCATATATTCTAAATAAATAGTAATATGATTCCTTATTACTTCGACTTACCGTCTTTAGAAATACCACAAGAAATATTTGACATGCCGTATGTTCAACATCCAAGTGACTTTATGTCACCGTCAGGTAAAGGGCAAGGAGGTAGAACTTTTCAATATAGAGCAGTACCTACTAACTGGTATGGTGTTGTAAAAGAATATCTAGACAAAAAAGTAAATTTAAAATTTGGTGCAATTACTTTATTAAATACAGAACCAGATGGCTCTAGTCCTTGGCATGCCGAAGGTCCAAATTTATTTGGTCGACAATGTGCGTTAAACTTTATGTTAGTAGGAGACCATGAAAATTCTTATGTGCAATGGGCATCCAGAGGAGAAGAAGATATTCGTACAAATGATACAAGAGGCACATGGTGGGAGGCAGACAATAAAGAAGTTTTAGCAGAACATAGGATGACTCCTAACAAAGCAACAATTTATAATACAATGCATTGGCATAGAGTGTTTAACTTTACTGAACAAAATAGAATAGTAGTAAGTGCGGCTATAAATAAAACTATAGAAGAAGTATATGACATGTATCAAAGTGGAGAATTAATAAATGGATAGGGTGGAAATACCATATTATTTCGAAGTACCAGAACTACCAATGCCTCCATTTGACGTAACAGAATATTTTATAGATGAAGCAGAAAGAGAAATTGCAAAAACAGATGTAAAAACTTCAGATAGACTGACAGGAGAATCTAGGTCTAATACTGCAAACTGGTATCAAAGTTTTATTAAAGTAGAAGAAAACAGCAGTCAAGACAAGAGAGATTTTAAACAAGTTAATTTATATGAAGAAGCAAATTTTAATTTAACAAAAAATTTAAAAGAATGGTTACAAGACACACTAAATTTAAAATTTTCTAGTGTGTTAATGTTAAGAACTCCTGCTAATGCAAACAGTAGATGGCATTGTGAAGGTCCTGTGTTTCATACAAGACAATGTGCATTAAATTTTCCAGTGTTCGGAGACTTCGAAAAGTCAGAGGCACAATGGGCAACGTTTCCAAGATTTAAAAATATAGATCCTAGAGAAAATGAAAAACACGGATTTGTTACACAGACAGATATGAAAGAAACAGAAATGTTATGTCGTTGGACAAATCAAACTGTTCCTGGATTTCAAAATACAATGATAATGCACAGAGGTTATAACGAACATTGCGATACGGACAGAGTTATACTAAGTGCGGCGGTAGAAGACACAGCAGATATAAACGTTGTTTATAAAAAATACATCGATGGTAAATTACTGAAATAAGATAAATATTGATGTATAATACAACGAAGTAGGAGACGACGTGTCAAACAAAACGCCATATGAAATTCGATTAGAATTGATACAAGAAGCCAGACTTATCCTGCAGGCAAAAGCAGGTAAGCCGGAGTTCATGCCTTCTACAGAAGAAGTTATCTCAGAAGCAGAAAAGTTAAATCAATTCATATCGAAAAAACCAGACCACACAAGATAAAGAACATTATTTATTAGCCACTTTGTATCAAAACTATTGACTTTGATAGTTAAATACTGTAACATATTACTTTAGTTTTATATAGGATACAAAATGGCTAATAGAAAAGAACGTCGAGCAAAGGCAAAAAAGACTGCCAAAACTCAAAAAAATCAAAACAATCAAGCAAGTAAAGTTAATGAAAACGTAGAAGTCAATAAAGACAATGACGTATTGTTTAAGTTACTTGACGCAAAAATTGAAATACCAATTCAAGTATTAAGAGATAAACACATTTTTATTGCAACACCATGTTATGGTGGACAAATTGGTGAGCCTTTCTTTAGAAGCATGATGAGACTTGCAATTTTATGTAATAAATATGATATTCAATTTACTGTAAGCACACTGGCAAATGAAAGTTTAATTACAAGAGGTAGAAACACACTTGTTAGTTTCTTTATGGAACACCCTGAAGCAACGCATTTATTCTTTATTGATGCTGATATTGAATTTGATCCAAACGATTTATTAAGAATGGTTGCATATGATAGACCTATTACAGTAGGAGCATATCCTAAGAAAGCAATTAATTGGGAAAGTATTGTTGGAGCGGCTAGAAATAATGAAGAGGAAACAGCACAAACAATTGAAGGACACAGTTCTAATTATGTTGTAAACTTTGATTTCTTAAAAGATGACAACGGCAAACCTACTCCACAAATTCAAATCAGAGATAATTTAATCAAATTAAAAGATGCTGGTACAGGCTTTATGTGTATCCAAAAAGATGTAATACAGCAAATGTTTGATAATCATCCAGAACTAAAATATGCAAATGACATCAACGTGGATCAAAAGTTTGAGAAACACATGTACGCATTATTTGACACAATGATTGATCCTGAGAGTAGACGTTACTTGTCTGAGGACTACACTTTTTGTAGACTGTGGCAAAACATGGGAGGAGAGGTTTATTTAGATCCTCGAACAGCACTTAATCATGTAGGACACTATACTTTCAGAGGAAATATTAGAAAACTAATTACAGGATAAGACATGACAGAAGCAAAATTACAAGAACAAGTTGGTAGTGTAATAAGTATTATACTTCCTACAAGAGGGAGAACAGGCGGAGCATTACAAGACAGTATTAAAAGTCTTTGTGAAAATGCAGATGATCCTAGCAGAATAGAAATAATGTTAGGTGTTGACGATGATGACCAAGACTCAATTGATTGGGTAAACAACGAAGCGGCAAATTTTGTATCGCCTTTTGGTTGTGCATGTAAGGCTAAAGTGTTTAAACCTTTAGGATATGAACAATTAAATGTTTATGTAAACCTATTATGTCATGCAAGTTCAGGTGCATGGTTATTCCTATGGAATGATGACGCACTAATGCAAACAAAAGGTTGGGATACTGTAGTTAGAAGTTATGATGGTCAATTTAAGTGTTTAGCACCTATGGACAACCATGACCATCCTTTTGCTATATTTCCTCTTATTCCTGCAGATTGGTTTGTGTTATGTGATGCTTGGAGTATTAATGCACAAAACGATACATGGGTAAGTGTAATTGCTAGAATGAATGGCATATTTGAAAGAATAGATATTGACATATTACATGATAGAGCAGACTTAACTGGTGGCAATGACGACGAAACATTTGAAAATAGAAAATATATGGAAGGTAATCCACAAGATCCTAAAGACTTTAATCATCCAAGTATGCAACAAGCAAGAATGCATCATGCAAGTAAAATAGATTGGTATTTAAAGAAAATGGGTGTACACAAATCACCTAGTCCTTTTGAACAATTTATTAACGGACAAGTTAATCCTTTTGATGATATGCAAAATCATAATCCAAAAGGAGCAGGGCAATTTGGTAGTATAAACAAACCTAATAATTCTAATCCACCAACTTCTACTAAAGAAAGATTACCTGACGACACTAAGTTAGAGTTGTAATGAATGAATCTGTTCAAGATTTATTGAACTGGGAACAACCGTCTACACTTTTTCCAAGACAACCTAGACAACCATTTTTTGATGTAATGCTATCTTATCCTTTTTGGGAAGAAGCCAAAGTACTAGATATTGGCGGCAACTGTGGTAATTTTTTACAAGACGGAATAGCAAATGGTACAGTAGATCCTAAAAATTATTACTGTTTAGATGTAGATAAAAATGCAATAGATTACGGTAAAGAAAATTTTCCAGAAGCAAATTGGCATCATCACAATGCATTTAATCATATGTACAATTCCAAAGGCATAGATAATTTAGAATTTCCTTTTGAAGACAATATGTTTGATGTTGTATTAGCATATAGTGTTTACAGTCATACTACATATGAACAATTTATATTTGACTTAGAACAAATAAAAAGAGTCTGTAAACCAGGCGGACAAATTGCAATTACATTTGTTGATAAAGAGTCTGCAGAATATTTCACAAACAAAAGAATACAAGATTATCCAAATAAAAAATGTTTAACACATAAAGATATATTAATGTGTGACATAAACGATTTTAAATATTTCGTTGATAATGATTTGCTATTGGACCATTTATTTGGTAAAACTCCAGTGAATCACTTAGTTACGATATATAATATTGAATGGCTCAAAGAAAACTTACAAAATGTAACAATAAAGTATCCTACTTCGGGTCATGTGCAAAAAACCATGGTATTAATAAATGAAACGTAGACCCTATCAATCAGTTGATGAATCACACAAAGAACAACCAGACATACAATTACTCACACAAAAACTTGGCATAGGTAGGCATGACCTAATTTTTATTGCAACTCAAGTTGCTCGTATAGAAAAAATCTCTCCAAAAGAATCTTTAATTAAACTAGAAGAAATAGAAAACTTAGAAGAATATTTAATATCCTTAAAGTTCAAAGAAGCAGAAGGTTGACAAAACCCAAAAAATATGCTATCATTGAAAATGCTTTTGCAATGCAGGTGCAAAAGGCCTCACTACATTCAGAGTAAATCTTCATTTTGTTCAGGACGCGGTAAGTATTTTAGGGCAAAACTCTAGGTAAAAAACACCCACTTTTTTTGGTAAATCGCTTGACAAATACTCATATTTCGAGTATAATATAGTTATATTAACAAAAAGAAGGTAGGAAATATATGAGTAACTTAAACACAACAAACCAACATCCAGAAAAGATTCATGTTATACCTGGATATGCAATAGGGTCTTTTACTTGCTACAATGCAAACGAAGATGACGGCAAATCAGTAAATATTCAACTTACTAGTTTAGAAGAAATGTGGTATGGACATGAAGAAAACATTGATCATCCTGCACACAGCGAATACCCTGTAAGTGTAAATGTTCCTCACATGAAAGTGATGAGAGAAAGAGTTTTTGATAGTGTTTTGAATAGAACTGGCATTGATGTTAGAAAATTTGACAGTATTTTACATGCTACAACATCTCCAGGTAGAGATGAGAAAGGTAACATCCTTGACTATGCTAACAATAATATTATTAGGAACGTATAAATAGGTTGACTTTTACCTTAAAATAAGTATAATAGTTTTATAGTTAATAAACGAGTGGTATTTCGTATATTAGGTGGGATAGTGTAATAAAATACACCACGATACAGAGTAGATTTGAACCGTGCCCAGTAAAGTCCTTAAGTGTACCTTATTAACTAGTGCAACTTTTCCCGCGATGCGCCGGTGTTTACTGCACGTTAATCCTTATAACATAACTTGCCAGACAACTGATCAAGGTCTATAACTCGATCCGTGTAGATAGAAATAGGGGTCTTTAAGGCTCGGGTAGGGACAGGTTTGCGAAACAACACCAAGTCCACAATTTATTACTCGACATGAGTGTAAACTGCAAACCATCCCGCCACTTTTATGCCCTGTTCGTCTAGTGGTTAGGACACCGGGTTTTCATCCCGGCAACAGGAGTTCGATCCTCCTACAGGGTACCAGGCTCGGATAGCTCAGTTGGTAGAGCAGGGGTTTTGTAAACCTCAGGTCGCTGGTTCGACTCCAGTTCCGAGCTCCACTTTTACTTGACACGCCTATACAAAATCAATATAATATACATTATGGGACAATACGACGACAGAGTTGAGAGACAAAGACTCCTCTTAGAAGCAGAAGAATGGGCACAAGGTATCAGTTGCATTCAAATACATCAAATAACAAGCATGTGGTACGAAACTGATTTTACTAAAAAAGAAATAGAAGTAAATGGTCCAGTTACAGATACTACATATAATAATGGTGTAATAGTTCGTACAAGAGACGGAAAAACAATACACACCTTTGGAGAAGAATTAAAAGGCGATGCACTAATAGATTCATATTGTAGATCCAGTGCATAATTTTTCCGATAAATACTAGCATGAAAGAATTCTTAAAAAGTGCTAGTCTATTAATAGGTTGTATATTATACAGCAGATTGCTATTTGCAGGAGTTCCTGAAATGGCAAATATTACACCTTTAATTGCAATGGCAGTTTTCTTGCCATATATGACATCTAATAAAAACATACAAACGTTTTTACCCGTGTCTATGTTGTTTGCCACAGATGTTATTATAGGTATATACAGCAATATGTGGCTAACATACGGAATAATGGCTTTCATAGGCGTCATCTCCCGCGTTTTACATGACGGGAAGTACTCAACACTAATGGGAAGTTCTGCATTAAGTGTTGTTTTATGGCACTTAATTATCAATATTCCA
>Ga0163180_10000105_pt1 | contig 41946 bp, 61 predicted proteins | sample AtlANTMetagenome_2_FD_109647 | JGI IMG/M metagenome (GOLD analysis project Ga0163180, IMG submission 109647) | Marine eukaryotic phytoplankton communities from the Atlantic Ocean - Atlantic ANT 4 Metagenome | ecosystem: Environmental > Aquatic > Marine > Oceanic | place: North Atlantic Ocean...
AGAGGAGATTCAATTGGACCTATTCTCGATTATTTAGAAGAGATTGGGATTGATCCGAACGAGGTTCGACCCATTGCTACTGAAGGTTCTTCTAAGGGAGATGTGATAGCTACTATGATTGCGCAGAAAATCATGAGCGACGGCAAATCTAACGTCCAACGCATTGAGTACTATGAAGATTCTCAACGTAATATTGACGACGTACTACAGAAAGTGTGTCATGACGATCAATTGGAATCAATTAAACCACAAGGTTTTGAATTGCTTGTCTATAAAGTCGTTCAAATTGAGGGTGGCTACAAATTAGAACCGATTACATGTTAGTATTATACTAATTAATTGTGGAGGGTACAGCAATGGCCGACAACGGATGGGATACATACTCAAAATTAGTGTTACAACAATTGGAGACGCTAGCGAAGGGGATTGATGGCTTGCGAGATGAACTCGCGCATGTAAAAAATCAACTGACCGAATTAAAGGCAAAAGAGGATCGAGTACAAGATCTTAAAGATTGGAAGGAAAAAATTGATGAAGTTGCATCCCCCACACAGCTAAGAGACACAATCAAAGAAATAGAGGAATTGAAGCAGTTCAAAACAAAATCAGTCACTATTTTTGCAGTAGTTCAATTTTTGATGGCAGCAGCCGTTGCTTGGTCTAAAATAATGTAACGTTTGACAGGTGATTTCCACCTTTCGAATCACTAGATAATAGTGATGAGCTATAAAACACTAACCAAACAAACTTTTAAAAAAATCATGAAACAAATTTCAGGAGATATCTCTCCCGAGGACGGAGAATTATTTCCTGAAGCTGTCATATTAGGGAAAGGTGATATTTGGTGTTTTGATCCCACCACACGTTCTATGAGGAGAGTTCCCCGTGGAATCAAAGTCTATCTTTTGACATTTAAGCCAGATGAATTAAATCGTTATGTGGCATATACTCCCAATGGAAATATTATTATGGTTGAAGAAGAAGAACTTTTAATTACTGAGTGTGACTAATGTTATTTACATATAATAAATTTTGGAAAACCATGACTGTTCTGATAGGGAGTTGGGCAATATACGGTATATTTGGATATCAATTCACCGCGATTACCTTATTAGGACTGTTAGTGGCGCATAATTTGGCCGATGACTCCTCGTAAAAAAAATAGAAAGCGTAGTCCGAGTAAGAAAATTCTCACTGTAGAGGTTATTAATTATACCACTCGCACACGGAGAGTTATTCATCTTGATGAGGATCAATCCGCTAATAAAAATGACGAAAATGGGAATGATTTAAATAAAAAAACTCCTATTTATGTCGATGAAGGGATTAAACAACCGAAAAAATAGACATTACGCAAACTTGCCATTTAAATTAAATGCAAAAGAAAACGTTTACGTAGTGTTTTATACAGAAGAAAATCGTAATGGTACTTCTCAAACATGCGAGGGTCCATTTATAGATGCTGAAAAAGCTTTCGAGATTAGAGATAATTTTTTGGCACAAGGTATATGCGCGTGGATAGTTAGTTATAATGGATAAAAAGTTAGAATTTGGTGAATTGCATGCTAAATCGCTTCATATTGGTGATATAGTAGAATGGTCGCGCTGGAATTCTGACAAAAACGATTGGGATTACTTTTACGGTATAATACTAGAAATGAAAAACCAATTTAAAGCTAATCGTCTTGTATCTATTTCAACCGTAATTCCTTTAAATGGGGCCTCGCGTGAAATGGAATTTTTTACTCTTAGTTTGCGCCCCGTTTCCCATCAAAACGAACATTTAGAGAATAATAATGAATCCTGAATTTATAATTTTTACTGGACCTATGTTTAGTTCCAAAACTACACGTCTATTAGCTGCATTGGACCGCTATAAATATCAAAAACGCAAAATTATTGCTTTTAAACCAAAAATTGACGAGCGATATACTAAAAATGAGATTTCTACTCATTCTGGTGCGACTTTAAAAGCGCACCCAATCGAAAAAGGCGCTGAAATTCGTCAGATGATAACAAATTACGACATAATTGCTGTTGATGAAGCCTTTATGATACCCAATATTGCAAGTGAACTTATTGAAGCCTTCAAAGGAGGAAAAACTATTGTAATTTCCTCCTTAGAGTTGTCTTCTGATTGTAATGTCTTCGATGAGATGCAAAAAATGCTTCCTTGGGCCACTAAAATTGAAAAATGTGCGTCTGTATGTACCATATGTGGCGCAGATGCTTATTACACTCATCGAAAAGTGCAAAATTTAGACGAAATTACGGTTGGAGGTGCCGAATTATACGAACCGCGGTGTTGGAAGCACCATTCGGCGTTTTCGGGACAACAAAACAGCTTCGTAGACCATATTGCCCTACGAGTATCGGACTTGCAGGTGGCTGAAGAGTGGTATACTCAACAATTAGACGGAAAAGTAACCTTTAGGGACCCCAAGTACATCAGAATGCAACTTTCTAACACAAATATTGCTTTAATTGATGAAAAACATTATCCGCATCAACATTTTGGTATTTTAGTCGAAAAAAAAGAGAATTTAGCGAATTTAGAAGGTATTCGCGTCGAACATCGCGATGGAACCGTAGGTGTATATGTCAATGACCCATTTGGGAACTATTTAGAGTATATTTGGTATTCCGACGACCAAAAAGAGGTATTTTTAAATGATTGACGTTTTAAAACCCCTAATTAAGCAATTTTTGCCTTTTGCGCAGCAACAAATGGGGTTTACGCGTCCACCGCGACTGTTTTTACGTCAAGACACTAAAAATGCCTCTAATCCTTTAGGAAAAACCGGTTTTTACGATCCCGACAACGAATCGATCACACTTTACATCACCGGCCGGCATCCTAAAGACATTATGCGGTCATTGGCGCACGAATTGCAACATCACACCCAAAAATGTAACGGAGAGTTTGATAACACCGAAAATATGGGTGAACAAGGTTATGCACAATGCGATCCTCATATGAGAACGATGGAGATTGAAGCATATAAAGCATCAATAGTTTTTAGAGATTGGGAAGACTCTCTCAAAGAGACTATTTACTACGAACATTTACAAAAAGGAGATAAAAGTTCAATGTCTACAAAAAACTGGAAAAATGGGGAAATCAAAAGTCTCCTGGCCGAAGCCTGGGGTTTCGGGTTTAATTTAAAGAATCTTAGTGAAGAAAGAACCGGCTCAGGAATCGATCACGGAGGTGATGACGATAAAGAAGCTGAAGAAGAAACTGAAGGTAGAGCCGACAGCAAGCGTGAAGAAGAAGGATTGGAATTGAAAGAAGACAGCGGTTATGAAGAGAAAGAGCATGATGAGCACAACGCTTGGAGTGACGAAGATCATATCGATGCAATTGAGAAACATTTGCGCGCGCTTCGACATGATCGTGATTATGAAGAAGATCATGAATCCCTTGAAGAAGGTAATATCGATGAGCGCAGGGGTCGCGGCCGCAAAGGACCAAGCACACGCACCGATGATCCACGCTTACGCGAAGCAATTGCTAAACTTCAAAAGTCGGGACTTTCGAAGAAGCAGCTTTCTGAGGTTCTAGAAAAAGCAGTACGCATTTATAAGGGAAAAAGGAAGTGAGTAAAAGTTGTATATAAATTTAAGCTTAAAAAACTTAGAACCCAATTTATACATCAACTGTTATTAACAACAGAAGGGACTGGTATGTCATTAGATTCAGAATGGAGAAATTTTCTGCTTAACGAAAGTTTAGATGAAAAGAGTATTTTTACCTATATTCAAGGGTTACAAGAAATTATCAATAACTTTAAGCCTCGTACACTTGCGGAAGAGCGTCGAATTGCATTAGCAAAACAGCATATACGTGAAGTACGCCGAGTGGCTAGAAGAATTCTAAATGAAAATATGTCCCTTCAAGAAAAACTCAAACTCTTAGAAGAGAATAAGGAAGATTAAATGGGCGCTGCCAACACACATCTTACCCATCTTGAAGAGTTGGTACTTACACAAGGACCTCAAGGCTATGAGATGGCCAGAGCATTTTTGCTCGAATTATTAAGAACTCTTAAAGGGAATACTAATAGCGCAATCCAAACATCGGTTAAATGGGATGGCGCGCCGGCTATCTTTGCTGGGGTTAACCCAGAAAATGGAAAGTTTTTTGTTGGAACCAAATCTATCTTTAACAAAGTTCCAAAAATAAACTATACCGAAGAAGATATTATTAAAAATCATGGACATGCGCCCGGTTTAGTTGACAAATTAACCAAAGCATTAAAATATCTACCTCAACTTGGAATCACTAACATTTTACAAGGTGATTTTATGTTTGATGATGAAATGCTAGACGTTGTTAATATCGAAGGAGAGCCTCATTATCGGTTTAAACCAAATACTATTGTGTATGCGGTTCCTGTTGATTCTCAACTTGGTCAAGAAATAGGACAATCAAAATTTGGCATTGTTTTTCATACTACTTACGATAGTTTGGATAGCGGAGCTAGCTTTGGAGCAGATGTAAGTAATCTTAATAGAGCGCCTGGGGTTTGGTTTGACGATGCTTTTTTTACTGATGATACGGGAACGGTCACTCTAACAGAAGACGAAGAACAAAGAATTATTAGTTTAGTGAAAGAGGCTGATGGTGTAAACAAAGAAATAGATTATAATGATTTACCCATGGCAATGTTGAACATTTATATTAATAGCGAGATTAAGTCCGGTCAATTTATAGAAGATCCTGAAAACTCTTATAACGGATTTATTGATTGGTATACAGGACGTACCGACGCAGCAATTAATAAACTGAAAACTCCACGAGGACAAGAAAGAAAACGAGGACAGCAACAACAAACATTGGAATTATTTGAAAATAAGAAGAGAGACATCCTTAATCTTTTTCGAGTGTCGCGGCTTTTATTTGAAGCCAAGAATATTTTTATTGAAAAATATAATAACGCTGTGTATAACACCAAACACTTTGTAGACGACGGTTCAGGAGATTTAACAGCTACAAATCCAGAAGGTTATGTAGCTGTTGATCACAGCGGTAACGGAGTTAAGTTTGTAGATCGATTAGAATTTAGTCGAGCAAATTTTGCGGTAGATAAATCTTCTAAGTTCGTTCAAGAACGTACACTCACCATTCAAGTATCCAAAGACAAACAGATTACAAAGACTTTATCGGAATGGCTAACGCATGCAAGAAACGCCGGCCACACGTACCAGAAACCTCCTCAGTTCGTTTATAAAGATATTATGGCTGGTACTCCCATTGTAGAAATTGTAAGCCAGGAAAACGCTGAGAAGACGATTTACAATGCTGTTATTACTTATGCAAACAATTTGATTGAAGAATCTAAAAAAGATTTTATGAACGACAAGTATACAAGTGATCCTTATCCTCCTCCTATACCAGTATTAGGCGAAGATCCTAACGAAATTAATTTAGACATTGAAGATGAAGATGAAGATCCTGTCATAGACATTGATTTTGAAGATGAGCCCAAACAAGGAAAAACAATTGCAGTTGTCCCAGGGGCCTTTAAGCCTCCACATAACGGACACCTTGATATGGTACAAAAATATGCTGATATCGCAGATGAGGTAAAAATTATTATATCTACACCGACTTTAAGCGGAAGATATATAACTACAACTGGTCCAGACGGAAAAAAAGAAAAAAGAGAAATAACTGCTGATGATTCATTGCAAATTTGGAAATTATTAACAGTTGATATGCCAAACGTTGAAGTCGACAAATCATCGCACGCTTCGCCAATTAATGCGGCATATGAATATGTTGGTCAAGATGGTCCTTTGAATATTGGCGATAAAGTTATTCTTGGCTGTAGTGCTAAAGATTGCGATTGGAAAAGATGGACTGGCGCTGAAAAATATATTAAAGATGGTGTGGAGTTATTAACTCCTAAAGGCACAGCTGTGACACCTATGCAGCGACAGGATGATGTCCCATTTAGCGCTACTGATTTTAGAAATGCACTAAGTAATCCAAACAATAAAGATGAAATTGCTGAATTCGTTGGAAAGGAAAATGTTGACAATGTTTTAAAAATATTGGGATTATCGACTGAACTTGAAGAGGCTAGTACAGCTTCTGGTGGTTCTAGCCCGGGCGCGCCAGTGGGTGCGGATGGTAGTCCATGGGTTAACGGCCAAGAAATTAAAAAAGACAATAAAAAAGAAAAAGAAAGAAGTAAACTTGTAACTAGAACTTTAGGAATTGCAGAAAATAATACTATAGATGAAGTTATGAGACTAATTATGGAAAGAGGCATTTTACGATGAACCAAGACGAACAAATCTTAAGAGAAAATATACAAAATTTAATTCAAATTGTCAAGAAAAAAAGATTACTCGAAGAAGAGCAGCTGCGGGGTTTAATCGGCGATTTAATAGAATTTGAACACAGACACTTAATGGCAGAGCGCGGAACACCAGATGTAGATCCTACTCCAAATAAATCTACCGGTATTAATGTTCTTGAAGAACTTCTTAAGAAGATTGTACCAGTTTTAGAAACAGATTACAAGTCTTTGACAACTAATATTGAACAACGCCAATCTTTTCGGGCGCATATTATTAATGCGGTGGTTAACACTTTGACCCCTGCAATTCTTAATAATCAAACTGATGATGAAGTTGAAGATTTAGATGAAGAAATTGATATCACCGTAGGCGGCGATGATGAAAAATTTATTGACATTCGCACAGATGCCGAAAAAAAAGCTGAAGAAGAGGAAGCAAAACCAGACGAACGAGAAGAATTTGGGAGCGGAGTTGAGGGCGATGAGACCGGCCGTAATATGGCTTACCAATCTTTCAAAAAAATTGAAACTGCGGTTATTGATTCCTACGAACTTTTGTCAGATCCTGAAGATCAAGAGTTGTTCTATGATTACTTGATTGCCAATCTTAAATTGTATTTTGATAAATTTGAAGGAGAACTAGATTCAACTGTATCTGAGCCCTCAAACCAAGCTTACGACGCTGCTCAAGATGCCAGCGGCGCTGCAGCCGGAAGTGAAGATGAAGAAGAAATTGAATTCGAATTATAAAAAATAAAAAAAAAGTACTTGACAAGCTTCTGATTTTTTATTATATTATATATGTGTTGGTTATGTGATGGCAAACAAACAAAAACTTTCAACAACTATCAATGATAGTATCATAACTAAATTAAAAGATCAAAACAAATTAAATGACAGTACTCTAGTGCTTATAGCTAACCTCAGTCTTGAAGATCTTGTAGCTGTAAAACTAGAACTTTCAGCCAGTCATATGAAGAATCGTTTGTATGGCTTTAATCTTTGGCAAAAAAGTCAAAACATTTTTAAAGAAGCTTTGTTGAAATTTGCTATTTCACATACACAATCTAAAAAAGATGCAGCTCGGTTTCTCGGTTTAACATATAGCGATTTTAAGAAAGCTCTAGCTAGATATAAAGTTACTAATTATTTTAAAGAACAAGATATATGAGTTGGAAAGTATACAAATGGGATGGCCGCTTTATCCAAGGTGAACTTATAAGTACCCACAGTACAGAATCAGCCGCTTTGAAAAAAGCAGAAAAAGTTATCAAACATTCACGTACACAGCGAGAAGAAAGTAAAAAAGAAGTAGTTATATGGCTTGATAGTGAAGAGGGAGTGCCCCTTGGAGCAATTGTAAAGCGAAACAAAACAGAAGAAATAAGGGGACGAAAAAGGATTCGACAGAGTAAGAAAGAGGAATAGTGCAAGTAGGTTAGATACGACCTTGACAGTTCAAAAACAATAGTTGCAAATAACAACAACCATTTCGAAGCAGCTGCTTTAGCAGCTTAATCGGGAGGCCGCTCAAAGCCTTCTATCCAATTTGAGCAAAACCAACAATGAAGTTGTAAAAATAAAAAAACCATCGATTGGAAAAGGTGAGGGTTTAGCTTGCCAGTTGATTAATCACCCCGCTTTTGTTAATTTTCAGATAGTGGAGGCCGGCCGTCAAACCGGTAAAAATTAACTAAACTTGTGAATGACTAGAATTGGACTTATTGTGGACGCGGGTTCGACTCCCGCCGTCTCCACCATTTAAAGGAAAATAAATGATTAGCTTGTGGTTATTATTAATGGGAACTCTTAGTGCCAACACTGGTACTGTGTCCACCATCGACTCGGAAACTAATGTAGCACAAGTGGTGTTTTATTTAGGAGCAGAACCTACAACCATGCATATTCCCACTTTTTTAATTCCGTGTAATATTGAAAGAGGACAGCTGTTGTATGTGAGAAAAACTGAGGATATGACGTTGGTAAGATGCAGTGCCTTTCCAGTAATCCCGCCGGCACCTCAACCTACGTTAGAAGTTCGTGTTAATCCGACAACGGGTGAAATGCAATATGTAATTCAAAATATCCCTTTGGAATAAACAATGTGGAAATGGATTAAACATAGATTGGCCCATAAATTTGAGCATTTTTCTGTTGCAAAAATTAAAAACTTTTTAAAAGAAAATGGGCTAGCGTTTGTTATAATATTTGTTGGCTGGGAAATTGTTGAAGATGTTGTATTTCCGATTATATTTGGAGTTCTTGGAAATTACGTACATCCAGCATTTTATGCGGGCATTCCGGCTTCTTTAATATTATGTTTTCATTGGCTAGCTGTTCCTATTCTCTGGGGCGCGTGGCTTAAAATAAAGAAGAAAAATAGTGATGTGAAGATTGATTGTTGTGTTCACGAAGAAGAACACTACGATTAAAAAATAAAAAAGTTTGACATTACATAAAAAAATGGTTATATTGATAAAACAAATTTAAGGAGAAAATAAAATGATTAAGAAATTACTAGCATGCGTTATTGGATTAGCGCTTACAACTACAGCAGCCGCAGGTGATCATGCTGTTTCCATCAGAGATGGTGCAGACTGGACAGCCCGTAAAGGTTTGCGTTTCGGATACAACTATGTACATGGGGGCGATGAAAGTGAAAGACTTAGAAGCCCACATATGTTTGCGATTGGGTTTGAAACTCAGCAAACAATGTCTGGCGGTGATTGGTTAGATTTGCTTTTTATTGAAAATCTTACTATCAGCGGCTTAGAACAAAGTGTTATTATTCCTTCCGCAAATGCATTGGTTGGATTTGAAATTAATAATGCTCTTCAGCTGGCTGTAGGAGCCAACGTAACTATCTATGATCCGGCAGGTGATAACAATTATATTCATCTTGTCTCGGCCATCGGCTGGACACAAGCCGCAGGACATTTTAGCGTTCCAGTACATTTGGTATATATCCCAGACATTAATGGATATTATAGAATTGCTGCAACAACAGGAGTAAATTGGTAATGAGAGAATTTTTAAGTTCACCTTATGTAAGTCTTGCGTGTGCTGGTCTTAACGGAGTATTTGCTTTAACGGCACTATCCAACGGAAGTTGGTTTATGTTTGCAGTCTGCGCAGGGTTTTCTGGACTCTGCTTCAGAAACTATTTGAGAGATTAAGATGAATAAATATTTACAAAACATTAAAAATAGAATATACTTTTCTAAAGAGAAAACGTACGAGATTGAAGAAGATATAGACTGCGAAGTAACAGATGAAATTGAAAAAGCTCTGTGGGAAATGAAGGAAGAGATGGATCTTCCAACAGAAGAAGTAGAAAAAGCAGTCACAAGTCGACAAAAAAATAAAGGAAAAAAATAATGAGAACAGTCGAAGTTGGAAACAACGTAAAAATCCACTATGTTGGTACCTTGACCGATGGTACTGAATTTGATAGTTCGCGCATGCGCGGAACTCCCATCGCTTTTGTGGCGGGAGAAAGTCGGTTACTTCCTGCATTTGAGAATCAGGTTGTAGGTATGCAAGAAGGAGAAACAAAGTCGTTTACGCTTACTACTGAAGAAGCTTATGGTCCTCATAACCCAAAAGCCATCAATGTAGTACCAAGAACGCAATTTCCCCCTGATTATTCGTTTGAAGTAGGGGGAGAGGTGCAAGGTACATCGCCTGTAGGTACTCCAATTTTTGCAAAGATTGAATCATTTACTGATGAAGATGTTACGTTAGATATGAATCATCCTCTTGCTGGTGAAGACCTAACGTTTGAAGTTGAGATTGTTGAAATCGCCGAATAAAAAATAAATAAATTTATATTTCTCCTCATTAAAAAACATGTTATAGTTATTAATGAGGAGTTTTTGTATATGAAGGTTAAGGTGGCCTTTTATAAGGCTAAGGGAAATTGGCAAAATCGCATTGTCCGTTGGTGGACAGGAAGTCCATATAGCCATGCGGAGTTAGTGATGCCTGACAATTATACTTGGATCAGCATTAGCCCCTTCTTAACTGGAGAAGTTGCTAAAAGAACAAAAACTGATTTTGATTTAGATAAATGGGATTTTGTATCTTTAGAAGTTGATGAAACTCAAAAAGAAATTATTTTAGATTTTTTTGAAGAGACCAAAGAATGTAAATATGATTGGATCGGAATGATCTTATCGCAATTTTTACCTTTTAATATTAAACGAAAAAAGAAGTGGTATTGTAGTGAATGGATCGCATATGCACTGAGAATTTCTGGGGTTATTGATTGGAAGGTGATCAAATTATATGATCAAACCGACTTGTCCCCTGGCAGGCTCCATTCTATTATAATGAAGCAAAAAAAGACTGAATCCGATTAGTACACTACGTACTAATAGGGATGGCAAAAAAATATTTAAAACTTCTACTTGCGTTTGCAGTAGCCGTTTTTACCGGCTGCTCGCCAGATTACGGTATTATTACTGGCGGCTCAACTGAAGTTATTTATGAAGAAGTAGAGGTTCCGGTTTATGTTTATGAAGAAGTACCAGCCGATCCAGGCGAAATTTGGATAGATTCCTTTATCCAGCCTCAAAGTGTCGACGGTGTAGACATTATATGGGTAATTGATACTTCCGGATCGATGAATATATATGATGAAGAACTTCTTGCTGGAATTGAAGCCATGATGTTGGCACTTCCTTCGTCGGGCTGGCGATTAGCAATGATGTCTAACGATCCGGGAGAAGCGTCGATAGAGGCTCAATTTCCATTAGTTCCTGGCGATTCACTTCAAGATGCCATTGATATGTATACTGCGATGGGACGAGGGCATCGCGAAGAAGGTTTTGACGCTGCCTATGAATATCTTGTTAATAACAGTTATGCACAAACATGGCTCCGACAAGATGCTGCGTTATTAGTCGTATTTGTTTCCGATGAAGAAGATCAAAGTGATGATCATTTTCCTTTAGTGAGTCAATTTACTTCATGGTTCAGTTCACAACGAAATGGGTCAGCTTATGTGGCTAGCATAGTCAATGTAGAACAGGCTGATTCAGTGTGTGAGAGGACACCTAGTGTTTATAATATCGGTTACAGGTATATGGAAGCCACTAACTATTTTGGAGGCACTGTGGTCGATATATGCTCGGGAGATTGGTCACCGGGAGTTACCGATGCCTCCACGCGTATAGAACCATCGGAGTCGTGGCCCTTAACTCATGAACCCATTGAAGAATCAATTCGTGTGTTCATTAACGGAGCTTTAAATTACGATTGGTACTATTCAGCCACAGATAATACTATTTACTTCACAGTCATACCGGGCGGAAACGACTTAGTGGAAATAGGTTATCGCTATTTTCCTGAACCTGCAGATACCGGAGATACTGGCGCATAGGTTGAGGAGATGCGGCATGGAATGGTTAATAACATATATTTTAATAAATTGCTTGACATTGGGTTATTTTGGTGTTAAATATAGAGAGTATAGGCGTAAAGAAAAACTTCGCGCTCAAGAATTAAATGTTAAATTATATTCTTGTTATTTGAGAGCAAAATCTGAATGAATCCTAATAATTTGGTTCTATTTGATATTGATGGAACACTGACCGAAGCACGAAAATCGGTAACTAAAAACGTTTTAATCGCATTGCGCGAGTTAGCACGACACGCAGAAATTGGTTTTGTTACAGGTTCTAGTTTGGAATATGTCAAAGAACAATTGTGGCCATTGCTGGCTGATCCGCTTATACGTCAAAACTGTCATATATTACCATGTAATGGAACTCAATATATTATTCCATACGGAGATGAAGAGGTGTTTTTTGACACCCTTTCAGCAGCTTTTATGGAAGAACAGATCGGACATCAACAATTTAATAAATTAATGCAATATTTGTGTATACTTCAAGGTGAGCTAGTACAAGAAGTTAAAGATGTGCCCTTGACAGGAAATTTTATTCAAAATCGCGATTCAATGATTAATTGGTGTCCCATTGGTCGCAATGCAGTCCAGCGAGAACGTAACACTTTTAAATCGTTAGATTCTCTATACAGTATTAGACAACGATATATAAAAAAAATAAAAAAATTTGCACTTGAACAAGATATTGGTGTTACAATTAAATTAGGAGGTAACACTTCATTTGATATTTTTCCTACTGGCTGGGATAAAACTTACGTATTTAATCATTTTGATAAAAACGAATGGATTTTCTGGTTTGTAGGAGATCGATGTTCAATAGATGGCAATGATTTTGAAATATTTTCTGCACTCAAATCCTCGGGGCGAGCGTTTGAAACAAGCGGCCCCGAAGAGACTGTAGAAATTATAGATTATTATATTATGCCTGACTTATAAGGAAAGAAAATGGATCCAAATAAAACAAACAACAAATCATGGAAAAAGGAAGGGATTTACCCTACTTTTGAGGAAGCTGATAGTATGCGTTATGCGCTTTTATCTACCAATACTGATGGAAAGCTTCTAGTAAAAATTCGTCGCTGCGGTCTTCGCGGTCACCAATTCAAAGTAGTGAGTCATTATCCTTCTCCGGTTAAAAATAAAGGAAAGAAAAATGGGTGATGGAAGAAGTGACGGAATGCCCTATGTCCCGACGCGTCCAAAAACTGTAATGGTGTCGGGCGGATTTGATCCAGTACATGCGGGTCATATTCGTCTTATTAGGGCGGCCGCAGCACATGGAGATGTGATAGTTATCGCAAATTCGGACGAATGGTTGTTTCGTAAGAAAGGGTTTGTGTTTATGAGCTTTCAACAAAGATGTGAAATATTAAACGCAATTAAAGGCGTTGTTTTAGTAGATTCGGTAAATGATGATGACGACACTGTTTGTGATGCAATCAAACGTCATAAACCGGATTACTTTGCAAATGGAGGAGATCGCGGACGGTCGAATACTCCAGAACAATCTTTATGTGAACAATTAGGTGTAGAATTGTTATGGGGAGTGGGCGGAGACAAAAAGCTTGCAAGTTCTTCGGATTTGGTAGAAAAAGTACGAGACTTTTCACCCACCCCAGGGTCGCCACCTAAGCGCGCCAGTTCGAAAGTTTCTCAGAAGTAATAAATTGTATTCTTAAGCTGCTATCTACTATAAGATGGCTGAAAGTTTAAAAATGAAAGCGTTAAAATTAGATGCATCTTTTCGTCCTATCGAAATTATTGATGCCATAGAAGCATTAGTTATGTGTTTTATCGGAAAGGCAACGGCGGTTGAAACGTATACTCGTGAGATTCGTTCAGCCACACAGGTATTTCAATTGCCCGCAGTTATTGTTCTTAATAAAATAATTAAATTTCGACGTCATGGGATTCAGCCTACTCGCCATAATCTGCTATGGAGAGATGGTCATCGATGTCAATATTGTGCAAAAAAGTTCCCCGATCAGCAATTAACTCTTGACCATGTTATACCTAAAAGCAGAGGCGGTCAAAATTCATGGGAAAATTTAGTTGTAGCATGCAAAAAATGCAATCAAAAGAAAGGCTCCCGGCTTCCGTCAGAATCGGGAATGCAACTTTTAAAACCACCACGACGCCCAAAAGAAAGTGTTTTGAGGAGCGTCAAAAAAAATCAAATTTCAAATTTATGGAACAATTACCTGTGGGAAAAAATATGAGAATAGCTAAGAATACAATTTGTTATATATCCGAAAGAGGACATAATAATTTCTTTTATCCGAGCGATAGTAAGGTACTTGTAAAAGAATCTTGCGAAGCACAAGAATTAAGCTTCGTATCAGGAAGTTCTAAAAAGGCCATAAAGATTTTAAAAAAGAACCTCATACCACTAAATGAAATCAGTGAGACGCTGCTAGCACTTCATAGAGGAAATGATATCTATATTGTTGTTTGGATTGAAAAATAAAATAATACTTGACATTTAATTAACAATACGTTATATTACAAAAAGTCATTAAAAGGAGAAATAATGCCTACAAAAACAGATGAGAAGATCACACAACTTACTCAAACCGTTAATAAGCTTAAAGTGAGATTAACACAGCTAGTCGATGAGTTGGCCACTACTCGGAATGAACTTAATAAGTTTAAGAATGATGTAGCATCGGATGTAAAGTATTTGACTAATCGCGTCGATGGCTAACCCTAAAAGCTTTTCTAAATTTGCTTTAATTTGGTATAGTCAACAATTTGCAATTCCTTTTTGGATTATTGGTCATGTACACTTGCATCTTAACGACTATCATGATATAATAGAATTATCAAGCTCGGCCATAATGCATTTTATGGTCGCTCTTGGTTTTTGGCTTGATTGGCAAGATTATAAAGAGGAGAAATAATGTATAGAACAATCATCGCGTTGGCTATTTTGGTAGGTTGTACCGAAACAGAAACGACAACCACCGCAGCAGAAGGCGAAACAACTACTGAGACTACTGGTGATGTGACGGTAAATACTGATAATACCGAAAACACTACCAATACGGAAACTTCTGTAAAAACCACTGAGAATAGTAGTGGAACCGCTGTATCGTCGGATTAATAACGGTACGTGGCCGCCGAACGTCACGTAGGCGGGGGTTTGCCGGTTTTCCTTGGACGCAGAAAAACCGGATTTTTTACCTATCTATTATATGGATATGGGTGATTTGATACTACAAGCTTTGCTGTCGATGTTGTTGGGTGCTTTAGTATATTTATGGTTTTTAAAAGTGTTTATTGTTCCTGTAGGTTCGAATGTATTTGACATTAGAATTAATAGTGATTATAATATAGATGAAGCAAGTCCTTCTAAAGTAGAATAAATGTATTTTTTTCAACAATATGGGGCCCGTCGAACTGGCACAAACTATCTTCAACTTTTGCTAGAAGAAAATTTTACAAATGTAGCAGTATTAGATCACACTTTAGCCTGGAAGCATGGCTTTCCTAATTCTCCGTATGAATATAAACGCAATGTGATGCCTCTGTGGCCTGATGAGTCGGCTATCCGGCATAGTGTATATAAAAGATGTTGTGCGGGTAGAGAAGATTTATTTGCAGCATTAAAGACTGCGGTAATTAATGAGCAAATTCGTCATTTGGTGCATATTAAAAATCCTTATGCGTGGATTGATAGTATGTGGCGCTGGTCCATAACTAGTTCAGAGAAACCAGAGGCTGAACAACATTACATATATTTTGATTTTGATAAACAACCTAATTTGTCCGCTTGTGAAGAAGAAGTAATAGCTTCAATTGAATCATATAATGTTAGATATCAAGTTTGGCTTAGTGATATTCCTTATAAAAGAGAGACGTATCTGGTGAGATATGAAGATGTAGTTAATAATTCGGTGAGCTTTTTAGACAAATTTTATGCTCAATTTAATTATTTACTCAAAAGAGATCCTGATAGTGATAAATGGATAGATTTTAATAATGGGGTTGATCCATCTCCTCTCAAGACGAAAGAATATAATACCTCTCATTCTTATCGGGATTATTATCTACAACAACATTACTTGCGAAATTTGCCTCCCAATATTATTAAAATAATCACTGAAAATGTAAATTGGGAATTTTTTCAAAAGTTAGGTTATTTCCCCATCCAAGCGACATAAACCATCGAAGAGGCTAATTAAAGTAAAACCTGAAAACTCATGGCTAAAAAGAACTACGTGCTCGATACCAGTGTTTATTTAACAGACGCTGATGCTATTTATAAGTTTGATAATCACGACATCTTCATTCCGTTAAAAGTGCTGGAAGAAATTGACAAGCACAAAAAACGACAAGATATGGTGGGCATCAATGCTCGTCGTATTATTAGAACCTTAGATGAGTTACGCCAGAAGGGTTCTTTAGAAAAGGGCATTCGAATTGATAAGGGAAAGGGGATCCTTAAAGTATTGTCTTATGACGCGCTAAAAGATTCTGTATTTCCCGCTGATTTAGATCTAAGAATACCCGATCATGTGATTATCGCGACTGCAACTGCCTGTCGCGAACAAAGTAATGGCCGCAAAACAATTGTAATTTCTCGTGATATTAACATGAGAGTAATTTGTGATTCCATAGGTCTAGCTGCGGAAGACTATGTTACCGAAAAAGCTGTACCCACCTTTGAAGAGCTTTACACAGGATTTGTAGAATATCTGGTAGACGATGCAGTCGTAGATCGTTTTTATGATGGTGAAGAAGTGCGATTGGATGATGAAGAAAAAGAAGTTTTATGGCATCCAAATCAATATGTGATGATGGTAAGCAATGCTAATCCTAAAAAAACTGCCTTAGCGCGCTTTGAAGCCTCTCACTTACCCTTAAAAAAAGTTATCCATAGTAAGATTCCGGATTGGAAAATTAACGCAAGGAACAAGGAACAGTCGTTTGCAATCGATTTGCTATTAGACCCCAAAGTAAAGATTGTAACTTTAGTAGGTCGAGCCGGTTCTGGAAAGACTCTCTGTGCAATTGCGGCAGGATTGCAGCAAACTATTGGCGTACAGAGTGAACAAAATTTATATTCTCGGTTAATCGTGTCACGACCAGTGCAGCCGTTAGGTAAAGATATCGGCTTCTTGCCAGGTACAATGGAAGAAAAAATGCTACCATGGCTTATGCCAATTCAAGATAACTTAAAGTTTTTAATGGGAGATCGGACTTCACTTGAAATGTATATGGAAAAAGGAAAGATTGAAATTGAAGCGCTCACCTACATTCGCGGCCGCTCTATAGCTAACGCTTTCATTGTTATCGATGAGGCGCAAAATCTTACTATGCATGAAGTAAAAACAATTATTACTAGAATTGGCGAGGGCACTAAAATTGTTCTAACAGGCGATGTTGAACAAATTGATAACATCTATGTTAATGAGACTTCAAACGGTTTAGCTCATGCAGTCGAAAAATTTAAAGAATACCCCATTGCGGGTCATGTCACATTTAAGAAGGGAGAGCGCTCCGAAGTCGCGACTCTTGCTTCAAAAGTTTTATAATAAACAAACATTCATTTTAATGATATATTAGTAAAGGAAGGTTAAAAATGTCTGAAACTGAAAACACAAACAACGTTCTCACTGAGCAGGAGATTCACACAAGCCCGCTCTTAGCAATGCCAGTAGAACCTGATGGCGAGCTTAAAACATATTTAGTAGAATACGTGGGTACAAAACTAGATAATGAAGAAGTCACAGTTCATATGATTACTGAAGTATTGGCAACTGAATTCCCAGAGTTCGTGTTCGCCATGGCCGAGGAAAACTTTTTAAGAGGATATAAACAAGGCTTAGATGATGCTACACTACTTGAAACACCAACAGAACAAACTAATGTCGGAAGCGAATGACTTTTACACGTCTCGCGGAACGCATGTTTATATCAAAGATGCTTTAATTAACGACACAATTAATTTAGAGCAAGTTGTCGCCAATCTAGAGAGCGCGATTCCTGAACATCTTCTTAGCGAATTAGAAATGATTATAGTTGGGTGGTTTGATGAATTTGAGGAAAGAGGTATTAACGCCTTCTATAAAGATGGCATCTTACATGTTTCCAATATTCAAGATGATGAGGCAGATCTCTATGATGATCTGGTGCATGAAACCTCTCATTCAATCGAATCGGTCTATGGGTACGATATATATGGAGATCATAAAGTTAAAAATGAGTTTTTGCAAAAAAGAGAGTATCTTTATAATATACTAGAATCTATGGGATATAATATTCCTAAAAAGTATTTTCTGAATGCCGAATATGATAAAAAATTTGATAACATTCTTTTGAATGATATTGGTTATGACAAACTGCAAACAATATGCCAAGGATTATTTGTTAACCCATACGGCGCCACTAGTTTGCGGGAATATTTTGCAACTGCATTTACTGACTTTTATTTACATCCGGATCATTCTTATTTAAAACGAGTAAGTCCAGAGCTTTATAAAAAATTATTACTCCTTCATAATCCAAAAAAACTTGACAACCAGTAAATAAGCGATTATAATATAAATTACTGGAGGATATTTTGCCACATATTTCATATTCTGAACTAAAAGATTGGGTTCATTGCGCTTTCTATCACAAACTGACCCGCGTGGATAAGATCGATGGATTTAAAGGAAACGCTTATACTGCTTTTGGGACAGCTATTCACTCGGTTTGTGAAAAAAAACTATTAAAAGAGGACATCAACGATGAAGAGTTTTTTGTTAGTAGTTTCGCTGATTGCATTGCTGCATTGGACGACGATGTGGATGTGGATGATAGACTCGTTTCTGACATGGTGGGACAAGGTAAGAAAATCCTCCCCGAAATCGAAGACGCCCTCCGAGAATACTTCGGAGAATTCGAAGTCTTAGCAGTGGAGTGGCCGCTGATGGAAACCATCGACGGCGAAGAAGAATATAAATTCAAAGGATATATCGATGCCATTGTCTCTACACCGGATGGAAAAGTTCATATATTTGATTGGAAAACATGTTCTTGGGGTTGGGATAGAAAAAAGCGAAGCGATAAGATGATTACTTATCAACTAACTCTGTATAAACATTTTTTTGCAAAAGCCGCTGATATCGATCCTAAAAATATTGAAACCCACTTTGCGCTTCTTAAGAGAACAGCGAAAAACAACAGAGTTGAGTTTTTTAGAGTCACCAGTGGCGAAAGAAAAACCAAAAACGCATTAAAAACTTTAAATATGGCACTTTACAATATTAAGAAAAAGCGCTATATTAAAAATCGATTGTCCTGCACTGCGGGCTACGGTTGTAAATTTTATAGGACAGAACATTGTCCGTGAGGAATAAATGAAAAAAAAGAAAATTTTAACTATATCTGATCACCCTCTTTCTCCTTCGGGAGTGGGTACTCAAACTCGATATTTTATCGAGTCGCTTTTAAAGACAGGCCGCTATCAAGTGGTGAGTCTAGGCGGCGCTATGAAACACAAAGATTACACGCCTAAAAAAGTTGAACCGTTCCAAGACGACTGGGTAATTTATCCCGTAGATGGCTACGGTAACGCTGAGATTGTTCGATCTATTCTTCAAAAAGAGCGTCCGGATGTATTGTGGTTCATGACTGATCCACGATTCTACGGTTGGTTATGGGAGATTGAAAATGAGATTCGAAATAAGGTGCCCATGGTTTATTATCATGTTTGGGATAACTTTCCGGGCCCCACCTTTAATGGTATTTTCTACCGCTCCACCGATGAAGTCGTATGTATATCTAAGGTAACACAGCAGATCTTAAAAGAAGTTTCGCCAGAAGTTTCCTCGCGCTATTTGCCACATGCAGTTAATGATCAATGGTTTCATAAATTTAAGACAAAGGAAAAGATAGAAAGCGCCCAACAATTACGTACTAATATCATAAACTCTAGCCCCACATATCGAGACCCTGCGAAAAAGATATTTTTTTGGAATAACAGAAACGCACGCAGAAAACAGAGCGGTACACTTATCTGGTGGTTTTCTCAGTTTTTAGATAAGGTAGGGCATGATAAAGCCTGTTTGTTGATGCATACGGATCCCCGAGATCCTCATGGGCAAGATCTTCCTCATATCATCAATCATTTAGGTGTGAATCAAGGTCAGGTCCTTTTGTCTACCAATAAGGTGGATCCTGAACATCTTGCTACGATGTATAATGTTGCTGATTATACTATCAATATTTCTGATGCTGAGGGATTTGGATTAGCAACGTTGGAAAGCTTAGCATGCGGCACTCCAATCATAGTCAATATGACCGGAGGGCTTCAAGAACAGGTAACTGATGGTGATGGTAATTGGTTTGGATGGGGCATTCAACCGTCTTCAAAATCAGTTATTGGATCCTTGCAGGTTCCCTATATTTATGAAGACAGAATCGCACAAGAAGATTTTACTAATACACTTATCAAAGCATTGAACTTGAGCAAATCAAAATATAAGAAAATGAGCATACAAGGGATGAATCATGTGAGAGAGAATTATAATTTTAAAAACTTTGAAAAACAATGGATAGAAACAATGGATGAAATTATAGAAAAACATGGTTCGTGGGAAACACGAACGGGTTATAGAAGATGGCATTTAATGGAGGTAGCATGAAGAAAAAACTGTTATTTAAAGGACCTCTTCTAACGCGTTCGGGATATGGCGAACAAGCTCGATTCGCATTGAGAGCTTTGGCTTCGCGACAAGATATTTTTGATATTTATATACAACCAATTCAATGGGGGCAGACCTCGTGGATTTCGGAAGACGATGAAGAGCGTCGTTGGATTGATCGCACCATTGAAAAGACCATTGGAAGAATCCAACAAGGCGGAACGTTTGATGTTACTTATCAAGTAACAATCCCTAACGAATGGGAGAAAGCCGCACCGGTAAATATTGGATTTACAGCTGGGATGGAAACTACTAAGGTCCATCACCATTGGATTCAAAAAGGTAACGAGATGGATAAAATTATCGTAGTATCGACGCATGCGAAGAATACCTACCAAAATACTACATATCAAGCAGTTAATCAAGACACCAGCGAAACCTTGAAGCTTGAATTAACAACTCCAATCGATGTCGTAAATTATCCAGTAAAGTCTTTTACAGATCCTGAGCCTGTAGATTTAAATTTAGACTATGATTTTAATTTTCTCGTAATGGCTCAAATGAGTCCTAGGAAAAATATTCCCAACACCATTCGTTGGTTCGTTGAAGAATTTCATGATGAAGAGATAGGACTCGTTTTAAAGCTTAATATCGCTAAAAATTCAACTATGGATCGTGAGAACACGTTCCATCAATTAAAGTCTATTCTTAATAATTGGCCAGATCGTAAATGTAAAGTTTATTTGATGCATGGTGATTTAACTGACAACGAGGTCCATTCATTGATTAATCATGAAAAGATTAGCGCCTTATTAACCCTTGCACACGGCGAAGGGTTTGGGTTACCAATCTATGAAGCGGCATATAGTGGTGTACCTGTAGTTTCAACGGGGTGGTCAGGTCAGTTAGATTTCTTGATCGACAAAGAGGAAGGAAAACTAAACTTCTACAATGTAGAATATGATATTCAGCCGATCCCCGAACAAGTTGTGTGGGAAGGCGTAATTGTTAAGGAATCGATGTGGGCATACCCGCGCCAAGCGTCCGCACGAGAGCAAATGAGAAAATGTTATACAGATTTAACGTCGGGCCCCGACAACCGCGGCACTCAACGTGCTATTGAAAATGCATCTAGATTGCACAATGTTTTTTCTGAAGAAAACCAATATGAGGCTATGGTGGCGTCGGTATGTGATGCGCTGGGCATCGACCCAACCCAGTCATATGATGAGCCAGTGTTAGAATTTGAATAATGAGTAAGATAATATTTATATCAGATTTTTTTGTTGACGAAATAATCGGAGGTGCAGAAATATATGATAATATTCTCATTGACATGTTTCAAGCTGACGGTATTGAAGTAGTAAAGTTTAAGAATTCAGACCTTACTGCTAAACATGTGCAACTTTATCGAGAGTGTGGTAATTTCTTTGTAGTCTCTAATTTTTGCATGATGAAAGAAGAGGTGATGAAGGAGCTTATAGAACATCCTGGCTCTTATAACATTCTAGAGCACGATCATAAGTATTTGACGACTCGGGATCCGTCTCAATTCGAAAACTATATAGCTCCGGCCGCAAATGTGGTTCACCGCGAGTTCTACTCTAATGCTAAATATATATTTGCACAATCTCAAGCTCATGCGAGATGTATTGAGCAAAATTTAAATCTTACTAATGTTATTAATTTGGGCATGAGCCTTTGGACTGACGAACAATTAGCTATTTTAAGCAAAAATATCGATAATCCAAAACAAGCAGATGCTTCGGTAGTGAGTAGTCAAAATCCCACGAAAAATACAGAAGGAGCTATCCGCTATTGTAAAGAAAAGTCATTAGAATATACTTTGATTGGATCAAAAAACTACGAAGAGTTTATTGAACAACTTTCTGGTCACCAATCGCATGTTTTTATTCCTAGGGTATACGAGAGTTTTAATCGCGTGCTGCTAGAAGCTCGTATGTTGGGGTGTAAGGTATACACTACTCATCTTAACGGGTGTGTTTCAGAACCATGGTTCCGAGAATACAAAGGTGAAGAACTAATAGAGTTTGTAAGGTCTGAACGTCCTCGCGTATACAATACGATTAAGAATGCCATTTTAACGGAAAAAAACAATAGGGTTCTTGCACCGGATTCGAATGTAACAGTTATTTTAAATGCTTACCGAAGACCATATAATTTAAAAATGCAAATAGAAGCCATTCGCAATCAGTCTGTTAAGCCTAAACAAATTTGGCTTTGGGTAAACGCTCATGAAGATAATAAAGATTTTGATTTCACAACGTTAGGAATTGATCGTATTATCCACAATGATTATAACTGGAAATTCTACGGAAGGTTCGCAGCTGCGCTTTTAGCTGATACCGAATATTTAGCACTGTTTGATGATGACACAGTTCCCGGGGATCGTTGGTTAGAAAATTGTCTTCAAACAATGAAAACACACGAAGGCATTTTAGGATCCGCCGGCATTATTTTGAAAAGTAAACAATATATGGATCATGATCGCTGCGGATGGCCTACACAAAACAAAGAAACCACCGAGGTTGATTTGGTAGGACATGCTTGGTTTTTTAAAAGAGAATGGTTGAGGTATTTGTGGCAGGAGAAACCTACTACATGGGACAATGGTGAAGATATCCAGTTTGCTTTTATGGCAAAGATTCATGGCGGGATACCGACTTACTGCCCACCTCACCCACCTGAAGATCGCAGCCTTCACGGCTCTATTTTAGGTAATGAATTGGGCATCGACGATAAAGCTACGTCAACTAATACAAACGTTTCACACGCGCAGTTTTTTGGTGAAAGAGACGTGTGCGTACAAGCCGGCCTTAAAAAAGGTTGGCAAACTGTTAAAGGAATAAAATTATGATTTTGATTAGTTTCGGCACTCGACCTGAATATATTAAAGTTAAGCCTCTGATTGAGGCTTTTAAAGATAGGATTCCCTATAGACTATTATTTACCGGACAACATGAAGATCTATTGACCAATCTAGAAGATAATACACGCAAACTGGTTATCGAAGAAGGAGTTAATCGACTTGATTCTATCGTGTCATCCGTAATGAACAATGAAGATGTGTTTCAGGATATTAAACAAGTAATTGTACAGGGAGATACGACTTCTGCATTTGCGGTAGCACTGGCGGCATTCCACCGAAAGTTAAAAGTGGTGCACCTAGAAGCCGGATTACGTACTTTTAATAAAAATCATCCTTACCCAGAAGAATTCAATCGAAGAGCTATTTCTTGTTTAGCGGATATTCATCTGGCACCTACCGCCACATGTGCTTCTTATTTAGAAAGCGAGCGCGTTGACGGAAAGATTTTTACTGTTGGCAACACTGTATTAGATAATTTGATCGACATTAAGCCGTATTATAGCAACAAAATCGTTATTACTATGCACCGTCGCGAAAATCACAAAATGATTCCAGAATGGTTTAAGATGTTTGATAAATTGGCATTAGAAAATCCAGAGTTTGAGTTTATTTTGCCTATTCATCCAAATCCAAATGTTAGAAAACATCGCGAATTGCTTAAGTATGTCACTGTTGTGGATCCGTTAGGATATTCTGATTTCTTAGAATTACTATCATCCGCGTATATGGTTATCACCGACAGTGGGGGTTTACAAGAAGAATCGTCTTTCTTTAAAAAGAAATGTTTAGTTTGCCGTGAAAAAACTGAACGTATTGAGGGAATGGGAGAGTTCTCTTTTATGTGTGGATTAGACGATATTGAAAAGCTATTTTACATGATTAAAGATAACCACATCCCTCATGAAGAATGTCCTTATGGAGATGGGCAAACTGCACAAAGAGTAACTGATATTTTAGTTAAAGAATTTAATTATGAAAAGAATCGAATTTCGTGGGCCATGTGGACATGAAACAATTTGATCAAGAGTTTGACAAGATTCTGAGCATGCTGCAAAAAGGCGAAAATTTCGCATTCAGCCGATTTTCAGACGGCGAACTTTTTATCATGCAGAATAAAACAGTAATCTTGGCGGATAACCACTACGTGACAGGAGATATTAAAGGTCCGAATGTATACACCGAAGAAGAACAAAAAGAGTTCTTACCTGAACGGGATGGGTTTTATCGTGACAAATTGCTGGAATGTTATAAGCACATTCAGCCAAATTATTTTAAAGGCATCTGTACGGGAACTGATGCGCATGTAGGAGATAAGAATTTTGATTATCAAATTAAACTACATGGCGGTGATCACGAGACTCTCACTTTCTCTAATCTCCTTATCAATGCAAATTATAAACGATTTGTAGAAGAAATCGTACCGCTCTTATCAAAAAGAAAAGTTATTTATGTAGTCAATAAATTGGCCGATATCAGTAGACTCCCGTTTAAGATTGAAAAAGCCTTCAGAATTGGTTCGAATTGCATGATTAATGATTATAATGTGGTAGAGGAAATTAAATCATTTATTAGCTTGCATAACATTCAAGATCATGTTATTCTATGTTCAGCAGCTTCATTGAGCAATTTCATTATTTATGAAAATTTCAAGGAAAATTCTAATAATACGTTTTTAGATATCGGAAGTTGTCTTAACCCTCTGCTAACTCTAGAGGGCTGGAAATATACGCGCGGCTATTTAACCCACTATTGGTTAAATCATAACAATCATTATGGAAATCAGGTAGATCAATGGATGTTGTGAAGAGTGTGGGTTATTTGAGCCGGCTTGAGTACCCAAACTGGGAAGTTTATGATCAATTTCATTAAAAATGATCCTCAATACTGGGAATTTATTCGGACTCTCCGAAATATGGAAGGGGTTAAGCAAGGTTTTGTTCAACAACAAGAGATTGGAAAACTCCACCACGCGCGCTATATGTTACAATATAATGATTGTTACTATATTTGTCTAGTGGAAGGGCAACCCGCGGGCTATGTGGGAGTTATAGATGACGATATCCGTGTGGCTACTCACCCAGATTATCAAGGACAGGGCGTAGGAGCCTTTATGATTAACGAGCTGATGAAGAAACACCCCACGGCGTACGCAAAGGTTAAACTAGATAATGAAGCTAGTATTAAATTGTTTGAGAGATGTGGTTTTAAAAAGAAATATTATTTGTTGGAGAAGTGAATGTTACATAATCCCTATAAAATTGTAAAGATGTTTGAAGAAGAAATAGCTCATTATACCGGCGCGCCCTATGCAGTCTCGGTTAATAGTTGTACGAACGCACTCTTTTTGTGCTGTAAATATTTGCAAGTGGAAGAGGTCACCATCCCTTCACGCACATACCTATCAGTACCGCAGTCTATTCTACAGGCCGGCGGAAAATTAAAATTTAATGAAACCCTTAAGTGGGAGGGAATATATCAACTTTCTCCTTATCCTATTTATGACGCCGCCAAACGCTTAACGTCTGCTATGTATATTCCCGGAAGTTATATGTGTCTTTCTTTTCACATTAAGAAACATCTCAAAATTGGAAAAGGTGGCATGATCTTAACAGATAACAAAGAAGCTGTCGAATGGTTCCGTCGGGCCCGTTATGAAGGCCGCGGCGAAGTAAAATACCATGAAGACAATATTGACAGTGAGGGGTGGAATATGTACATGACCCCCGAACAAGCAACAAGAGGACTAATGCTCATGCAGAATTATCCTCAAGATGTTGCCGATATCCCTGAAGATCCTCCTTATCGAGATTTACGGGACTTTCCTTTATTTAGCGAGATTGGTTAAGAGATGAACAATATTGCGTTAGTGATCAATACTGTTTCCACCCATAGCGACGTATGGAAAATGTTTTTCGGACAATTAGATAAACATTTTCCTGCAACTATTAAGCGCTACGTGTTGGTGGATGGTGAAGAAAATAAATTGCCCTCTAATTGCGAAGTGCTGTTGTATGATAAAAATCACAAGTATCAGCAACAATTCAGTCAGTGCATCAAGGACGTTTCCGAAAAGTATTGTATATACATCTCAGAAGATTATGTGCTTTACGAAGATGTACGAATGGATCTTATCGAACACCATCGCCAAGTACTAGAACTCAATTCACAAGTTTCCTTTATTCGATTTATGAGAGGTGGAATTATTGACTCAGGGTTCCCTAATTTTCAGTTTTATGAAAATTTATATGAATTATCAAATTCGCTTCCTTACTTTTATACTAATCAGGTTGCACTGTGGCGCACGCGAGATTTAGAAAAGATTCACGTCCACGGCCCTAATCTCCATATTGCAAATAAAGATTGGGAGAATTCGTTTGAATTCCAGGCATCGAAAACATGTCAAGAGTTAGGCATTAAAGGGCTGTATAGCTATTATGGGGAGAAAAAAAGAGGATTGTATCACTACGACACAATTGTTTTTCCTCACATCTCAACGGCGCTTGTGAAGGGCAAGTGGAACCTTTCTGAATACCCCGACGAACTTTCCCTGCTATTAGAGATGTATGAGATAGAATCAGAGAATAGAGGAGTAGTATAATGTTGATTGTTGGTGACCTCTCGGCGGAAGTGCCAGATACAAATGCCTATCACTGGAATTTAGAAGAATATTCTCAAAATAGCGTGAATGAAGTTTTATTGTACGGTTATAATGCTTCGGACAATTTAGCCCTGCAAAACAGGCTCGATGGTTTTACACGAAAGGTATATTTCAACAATTGGGCCCCTTGCGAGTTTGCTCAAAAAAGAGAGGAAAATGGACATGATGCATTCAAAAAAGAGGTATTTTTTGATGAAATTTATTCAATTTGTCCTTATAGTAACAAGTGGCTTAATTCTCTAAATTTAGGAAGAAAATACAAAGATGTGTTTTACCCCTTTCACCAGAAGCTAATTCCCGAATCAACGGAAAAGATCTATGATGTGATCTATCACGGAGGAATCCACGGACAAGAACATATAGACTGCATTCGAGCGATGTTAAACTATAATTATCGCTTTTGTAGTATGACTCATCACATCAATACGCTTACACAACAATGTCTCAGATATGCTACAAATGTAAATTTAGCTTTTAAGGAAAAGATCAAATTAATCGCTCAAACAAAAATATCCGTCTGTTATAATCTGGTTCATGTTGATCCGCAACATGTGCCGGCAATCCAGTCCTATGACGACTGGCAAAATAATGAAGCATTCAGTGAAGTTGGAAAGTGGAACGTAATGCCCCAATTTAAAACGAGATTTCACGAAGCAGCTATTTCTAAAACACTTAATTTGGTACAACGTGATGCATGGAATGTTATAGAAGATTATTATGTTCCGGATGAAGAATTCATCTATTTTACAGATGGTGCCGACCTTCAGAAAAAGATTGGAGAGATCACGCAAGACTGGGACAACTACACACATGTGATAGAAAGAGCTTATAATAAAGCTATGAATTACACATGCGAACGATTTATTGAGAGCATAAGGAGTGAATAATGAATTGTCGATCTTGCAACAGTGAGAATATAGAACTTATTTTAGACCTAGGAGAGCAGCCATGGTGCAATGACTTTCTTACAGAGGAACAATTAGGGAAGGAAAATCTTTACCCCCTCCGGCTAAATTACTGTCATGATTGTGAATTGCTACAACTTGATCATACAGTGCCCAAAGAAACAATGTTTGATGATCATTGCTATTTGTCGGGCATGACAAAGACGCTTCTGAATCACTTTTATGAAGTTGCTGAAGAAAATGTTAAGCAGTTTAACATACAACCTGATGATCTGGTAGTTGATATCGGAGGCAATGACGGCAGTCAACTTTTGCAATACAAAAAGGCCGGAGTCGATAACGTGCTAAATATAGAATGCGCTCGTCGCGTCTCGGACATTTCACGAACACAGGGTATTAAAACCATTACTGAATATTTTAATCGTCAATGCGTAGATAATCATATTGGCCATAGCGCTGTAAAGCTTTATAACGCTAGCGGAGTTTTCTTTCATTTAGAAGAGCTACATAGCGTGATTGATGGAATCAAGTGTTCTTTACGAGATGACGGGGTATTGATTGTCCAATTTATGTATGCTGGCGCAATGGTAGAGAATCTTAATTTTGATACCATTTACCACGAGCACTTATGCTATTACACCATGCACAGTTTAAATAATCTGTTAGAGCCCTACGGGATGCAAATATTTGATGCATATTATTCGGAAATTCATAGCGGCTCTATTATAGCAAAGATTACTCACATTGATGGCGATCTGAATAAACCTACCGAGAGGTACTTAGAACTATTAGAAAAGGATAAGAAATACTCTTTAGCAGCCTTTAAGAAGTTTGCTAAGACTATCCAAGAGAGAAAAGAACAACTACGTACTATACTACAGTTTTACAAAAAAGAAAAAAAGACTATCTATGCATACGGAGCCCCTGCTAAGGGTAATACTCTCCTTAATTATTTTGGCATCGACCATACATTAGTTGACAAAGCTGTAGAAATTAATGAATTAAAGATTGGCAATTATTTGCCTCAATCACATATTCCTATTACAAAGGAAGATAAAGATGATTTACCGGATTATTACCTTCTTTTATCTCACAATTTTGCAAAAGAGCTGATTAAGAAAAACCAGGATATTATTAACCAAGGGGTAAAGTTTATCATCCCATTCCCTAATATTGAAATCGTAGGAGGACGTTTGTGAAAATTTTAGTAACAGGTGCCACCGGCTTTTTAGGAAGACATTTGTGCCCAAAGCTTGAAGCTTTAGGCTACGAGCTATTTATTTCTAACAGCAAAAAGGTCAATCTTCTGCAGTATGATAATCTGCGCGTTTATGATGTACATAAATTTGATTATATTTTCCACCTTGCAGCAGTAACAAAAGCCGGCGATTACTGCCTGACTCATCAGGGAGATCAGTGGCTTTATAATCAAACCATTAATACAAATATCTTGACATATTGGAAACTGCAACAGCCTCAAGCAAAAATGATCTGCATGGGCACTAGTTGTTCTTATTCGCCCGAGTTGCCCATGGTGGAAGACAACTACCTTCTCGGACCTCCCGAGAAAAGCTTATATACATATGCAATGACAAAGCGGATGCTGCTGGTAGGGCTACAGTCGATTCAGCAGCAGTATGGTTTAGAATGGCTTTATTTTGTACCATCTACTTTATACGGGCCCGATTTTGAGTTGGATGATAATCACTTTATTTTTGATTTTATTCGTAATTGCTATAACGCAAAATATAATGAGGAGGAATTTGTAGTTTGGGGCGATGGTCAGCAACGTAGAGAATTGATCTACGTTGATGATGCTATTAACATTATGATGAAACTAATGAATGAAAAAAACGAAATTTTTAACCTCGGTACGGGACAAGATTATACCATTAATGAATTCGCAACAGAAGTATGCAATATTTACAATTATGACTTTAATTTAGTAGGTCATGATATGAGCAAATATGTAGGGGTTCGTGAAAAAAAGATTGACATAAGTAAAATATCGTGTTATCTTGACAACAACTTTACACAAACTTCTTTACGCAAAGGTTTATTACGATCTATTGAATATTTTAAAGAAGCGATATAACACCCACCAACCATGATTTCACACAAAAAGAAAATTGTATTTGTGCACATTCCTAAAACTGGGGGTAAATGCTTAAGCGAGTTTCTATTTCCTTATTGTGATGAAGAATCACTGCGGTTTAGCCCTTTTGGAGATATCTCCGATTTACATGCTACAGCAGCTCAGTACGTGGAACACTACGGACTTGAACAACTTGATGGGTATAGGTTTTTCACTATTGTTCGCAATCCTTTTGATAAGGCGCTTTCGTTGGCTCTTCATCAAAATAAGAATGTTTTTGAAAGAGAACACTTTCGTCAGGTAATACAGTCCCCTAAAGAATTCAATTTGTGGCCCCATAGCCATGCACATTTTTTGCTTAATAAGTGGCTTTGGCCGCCTGAGTTGTGTAAAATGTTTGCAAAAGGCGCTGAGGTTCCCGTGGACCAAATTATTCTGGATAAATATCCCCACCAACCTCTGAGAGCGCAATTTAATAATATGAAGAAGATGTTGTGTCCTGCTACAATATTGCGATTTGAAAATTATGCTCAAGATGTCTCGGCATTTTTTGATATGTGCGACATAAAGTACGATATGGATAAGTTGACCGTGAAAACAAACACAACTGATCACCAGCATTATTCACAATATTATGAAGAAGAAGAAATCGCGGAGATAAAATATGCATGCGGCTTCGATCTGCAATGGCTTGGTTACAAATTTGAAAAAGGAGAACAAAAGTGAGAATTCTAATAACTGGGGGCGCTGGGTATATCGGTAGTGATCTGGTCAATTATCTCGTAGAAGATCATCATGTCACCGTACTTGATAACGTAACCTACGATCCTACATCTTTGCTTCGATACACATGCGAAGAAAACTTTCATTTTGTAAGAGGCGACGTCCGCGACTTGCGCTTACTGCGCGAGCTAATGAATAACACTGATGTTATAATACCCCTAGCAGCATTGGTAGGGTTTCCGCTATGCGATAAGGATCCGCGCACAGCCAGAGAGGTCAACCACGAAGTTAATACGTGGATTGCCGAGAATAAATCTAAAGATCAATTGGTGATTTATCCGTGCACAAACTCAGGCTATGGAGTTGGAGAATCTGGTAAGGTATGCACAGAAGAGTCACCCTTAAACCCGATTTCTCTATATGGAAAAACTAAAGTAGCGGCCGAAGCCGACTATCGCGGAGTTGATAATCATGTGACCTTTCGCTTGGCGACCGTTTTTGGTCCCGGATCTCGCATGCGTACTGATTTGCTCGTAAACAACTTTGTACTTAAAGCTCTGAAAGAAAGACTGTTGGTTCTGTACGAATGTGAATTTATGAGAAATTATGTGCATTTAGGTGATGTGTGTCGAGCATTTCGCTATGTTCTGGATAATTGGGAAACCTGCAAGAACGAAACTTACAATGTCGGCAATGATGCTATCAATATGAATAAGTTGCAATTGGCCGAGACCATTCAAAAGCACATTCCAATTGAAATCATCCGCGCAGAGTTCACCACCGATCCTGACAAGCGTGACTACATTGTTAGCAGCGAAAAATTCTACTCTAAGGGATTTGAATGCAAATATGATTTGGATGATGGAATTAAACAACTAATAAAGGCTTACTCAATTATTGACGAGCCATGGTACGCGAATTATTGATATGACATACGTATTTGACATAGATGGAACAATCTGCACCACGACTGACGGTGACTATGCCCTTGCAAAGCCCTTAAAAGACCGTATAGCTATGGTAAATAAATTATACGATGAAGGACATACTATAGTTTTTCAAACGGCTAGAGGCATGGGTAGAAGCGGTAATTCGGTAGCATTTGCATACGAAATGTTTGAGAAAGGTACGCGGTACCAACTTGATACATGGGGTGTTAAGTATCATTCATTATTTTTAGGAAAACCATCGGGAGACATTTACATTGATGACAAAGGAATTAAAGATGAAGACTTCTTTACCAATGAAGCACGTTGATAAAGGCTGGGGCTGGGAACGCTGGATTGTAAATTGTGAACAATATTGCGGTAAGTTGTTGTTTTTCAACAAAGGCAAAAGATGTTCGTGGCATTTCCACAAGATTAAGGATGAGGTATTTTATCTACAGTCGGGTAAACTTATGGTATACTATTCAGATGAAGATGATCTCGCAAGTGCAAAACAAGTAATTCTCAATCCGGGAGACAACTTTCATGTATATACTGGTTTAAGACATCAAATGGTAGCATTAGAAGACAGCGAATTATTCGAATTCTCAACACAGCATTTTGACAGTGATAGTCATCGTATTATTAAGGGGGACTAATGACACAAAGAAGATATTTGCCTACTTTATCAGAACTTGTCGATCGGTTATCAATCGCACAGTTGAAAGAAGTGTTTATTACAGAACATAAAACAGAATATGCTCAAGAGATTGCAGATATATGTCACGATATTCAATTAATTCTGGATCAATCAGAAGATGTCACAGCCGAAACTATTCGTGCTATTGTGGTTCTCTCGCAGATGAATTTGCATATTTGGCATAATGAGTCCAATTATCGCAAGGGAATTAAAGATGGAAACAATCTTGAACTCACTCACGGTTTAAACGGTATTCGCAACACAGCTAAGAATAAGATTCAAGAAGTAGTGGGTGGCCGCAAAGATTATAAGATTGATTGTTTAGCTGCTGAATTTAAAGATTGGGAGATTAGTTGGAAAAGCGAGTCCTAGTTATCGGCGATAGCTGTACCGACGTACATGTATATGGTACATGTTCTCGTCTGTGCCCTGATGCGCCCGTACCGGTATTTCTGCCCGAATATACGCGCCAGAATCGCGGAATGGCAGGAAATGTATATGAGAATTTGGAATCGCTTGGTATTAAAACTGAAATCATCACAAACGAAGACAGTGTAAAAAAGACTCGATATGTTGAAAAAAACACCAATCATATGATTGTTAGAATCGATTCGGGAGAGGAAAAGATCAAAAGGATCAATAATCTCCATCTAGTGGACTTTGAACAATACGATGCAATAGTAGTATCCGATTATGACAAAGGTTTTTTGACAGAAGAGGATATCGCATTTATAGCAAAATCTCATTCTTTGGTTTTTCTGGATACTAAGAAGCTACTGGGTGATTGGGCCAGTGAGATTACATTTATTAAGATTAACGAAGTAGAACACGCACGCACCAAACATACGCTCGCCGGAACCACTTGGTCAAATAACTCACTGGTAGTGACCCGAGGCTCGCGAGGGTGTGCTTATCGAGGTGAGATTTTTCCAGTTGAAAAAGTTGAGATTAAAGACTTGTCTGGCGCCGGCGATACATTTTTAGCGGGATTAGTAGCAAAATATTTAGAGAGTAACGATATGAGGTTATCTCTTAAGTTTGCGAACGAGTGTGCAACAGTTGTTGTGCAACAAAAAGGAGTAACAATAGTAAATGACGTTTAAAGAGTATTACGAATATTACCTAACACTTCACCAGAATCGTATTAATAGATATTTGCATTTTTTAGGACAATGTGTTACAATAAGTTACATTATTAGTGTGATAACCATCGGATTTTGGTGGGGATTGTTAGCTGCTCCTTTTGTGATATACCCCTTTGCATGGTCGGGTCATTTTTTCTTTGAAAAAAATAAACCCGCGGCTTGGACTAACCCATTATGGGCTAAAGCGTGTGATTGGGTAATGTTTAAAGAGATGTTGACTGGAAAACTAAAATGAAATTAGTATGGGTGAATGGATGTTTCGACGTTTTACATCGTGGTCATTTTGAAATGCTTAAATATGCGAAATCTTTAGGAGACTATTTAATGGTTGGAATCGACTCGGATGATAAAGTGAAGAAAGATAAAGGTTCCGATCGTCCCTTTAATACTGTAGAAGACCGACAATACGCTTTAGAATCATTGAGATGTGTAGATAAAGTGTTGACATTTGACACTAAAGAAGAACTTCAATATTTAATTGAGCTTATGCAACCCGAAGTGATGGTGGTGGGCTCCGATTGGAAAGGTAAAGAGGTAGTGGGTTCTGAATACTGCACAGAATTAAAATTTTTTGATAGAATAGAAGGATATTCTACAACTCAAATATTGGAAGGAATTTAATGAAACTAGTTGTAATCACAGGATGTTTGGGACTTATCGGGTCTTACGTGACAAAAGCATGCTTAGAAAGAGGATGGAAGGTGTATGGAATTGACCGAATAACATACGCGGCCAATTCGCAGTTTTTACAAACATTCCTAAAAAATCCTAACTTCTCATTTGTAAAAGAGGATATTAGCACACTCAGGCATCTACCCGATTGCGATTATGTTATCAATATAGCTGCGGAATCTCACGTAGGAAATAGCATTATTGACAGTCATGACTTTATTCGATCTAATGTGATGGGTGTGAAAAATTTGTTAGATCTTATTCGTCGCAAACCAAGTAATGTGTCTGATCGTCCTATATTTTTCCACTTCAGTACAGATGAAGTATATGGAGACATCACGGAGGGCGAACACATAGAAACTGATATATTAAAACCCAGCAATCCATATTCAGCGTCTAAGGCTGCAGCAGATATGCTTGTCCATGCATGGGCTCGCACGTACGGTTTAAAATATGTAATTTTGAGACCTACGAATAATTATGGAATCGGACAATACCCAGAAAAATTGATTCCTGTAACTGTTAAGATGTTGATGAGAAACAAAAAGATTAGGCTCCATAATAAGGGTGAGCCTATTCGAAACTGGTTGCATGCAGCCGATACAGCAGCGGCCGTAACTGCTATTATTGAATCAGGTGTGACTAATGAAATTTTTAATGTAGCGGGAAGCTTCGAGCAGAAAAATATCGATACTGTGACCAAGATTTTTGATTGCTATTTTAAAGATGAACGTGAAAATGTAAATTATAAAGAGTTATTAGACTTATCTTTTGTAAGAGAAGGGCAAGATGTGCGTTATGCATTAAACGATAATAAGCTGCGCGCTCTGGGCTGGGAACCTACAAGAAATTTTGATGAAGAGCTGCTTCATATAGTTGAATACTATAGAGCTAATTTTAAATGGTAAAGGAGAAAAAATGAAGTTATCTAATCAAGCAATCGGCGCCGTAATGATGGCGCTTCAAAATTCGTTACTAAGCCAAACGGATATTGTTCCTGTTCTACAGGAATGGGAACTAGAGAATGGGAATGAAGGACTGGTAGTTAAAAATCCCCCGACGGTAGCAATGCCAGAAGAGGTTGTGGTTTTCTCGGAAGAAGAGACCACCGCACATACCGCTGAGACCACAGCCACGGTCACGACGACTACTACAACTAACACATAATGCCCCGTTATCATTACAGGTGTTCAGAATGTAATATTGCGACAACCGTAATTCATGGTATTAATGATGTACACACACAATGTGATTTTTGTGCAGCAGAAGATACCATGATTAAATTGTTAACAAAACCAACGATTCTTCGCAATTACTCTCAAATTAACGCTGAACATGGTGTTGGTGAAATTACCAACGAATATATTGAGAAGAATCGTGAAGTACTAGAAGCAGAGAAAGAAAAAGCTAAAAAGGAAGTATATGAGCCGTCTTGAAATAATATTGTGCGCGGTGACATTAGTGTCGCTATTGTTTAGCGTAGGTATGTTTGTGTATGCCCGGGCCACCGTCATACGCCTACTGGCAGTATCAGAAGAACTGGGGGATCTAAATCAAATGACAAATGCATTTGCTAACCATTTAGAAGCTGTCTATCAATTAGATAATTTTTATGGAGATGAAACTCTAAGAGCACTACTGGAACATGCTATATCGCTAAATGAGCAGATGGAAACATTTGAATTCATCTATTCGCTCACAGAAGAAGAGTCGGACATGCTAAATCTAAATGACGAAGAAGAAACGAACTAGAAAAAAGAATCATTATTTTACGCAGGAACATGAAGATGCGATTATAAGATATAGCCAAAGCAATTGCATGCGCGAACGCACTGAGCTTTATGTAGAGTGGATTCAACCGGCCTTCAACGAGATGGTCGATAAAATTGTATTTACATATAAGTTTACTAATTTACCCAATTGCGATTCGCTGCGTGATGAATGCAAAATATGGCTCATGACAATACTGGAAAAATATGATCCCAGTAAGGGCTCCAAAGCCTTTTCTTATTTTTCAGTAATTACCAAAAATTGGTTTATTCATAAGGTTAAGCGCCAACAGAAACGTAATCGCCGCGAAGTAGATTATGATAATATTTCGAAAGCCTATGAAGAGGAATTCTTATCAACCAATGAATCTTACCTGAGCACACGCCAAGAAGAAGAATTTTGGAAATGTTTTTATACCGAATTAAAATCTTGGGATACGCATGGGATGAAGGAAAACGATCTGAAGGTATACAAAGCAATAGAGATTCTATTTGAGTCTAAAGAGGATATTGATATTTTTAACAAGAAGGCTATTTACCTATACCTTCGGGAGATCACTGGGCTAAACACTAAGCAGATAGTTAATTCTCTTAAAAAGTTCAGGAAAAGATATTCGAACTTTAAACAAGACTGGGAAAACGGGATGTTATGAGTGATAAAAATTTAGATTCATTGATTGAGGAAGCGTTGGGAAACATACGCAACGATCGCCGAGCCGCACGTGAATTTTTAAATGAAATCGCTAATATTATTGCTAACGAGCCGGAACAGAACAAATACCTAAGCAGCGTCGCAGCTAAACATATTGAGACCCTCCAGAGATCAAACGAACAATTAGTAAAACTAATCGGATTGCGCCAGAAAAGTACTAGCCAGTCTGCAGAGCTTTCCGATATGGATAAAGAAAGTTTATTCGATTTGATTCAAGAGGGTTCTCCCGATGGCTAGAAATAAGAACTTTTTAGATTGGACGGACTTCACCACTCCCGCATCTGGCCGTGAATTGCAAAATAATTCTATTCGCAAGACGCTTAAATATGACATATATCAAGATAAAACTAAGTTCAAGGCTGTAGCTCTTACCGATATGCATCCATTAAGTCAAGAAGGTGCAGATATAGTAGCAGGCACCGCTTATGACCTTGATGAAATAGGTACAGGTGATTTTGCAAGTCTAAAAAATATTCGCTGGGTCTTTCGGGCTCGCATCCTCGGAAACGATAGCCCGCATAACTTTATTCCCGATCCATGTGACACCACATATGTACGTACCACCGACGACATTGCAAAGGCTATGTCCTACATCCAGATGCATACTCAGTTCATCACTCCTACTGATTACGAGATGGACGAAGGGGACGACTTAGTTCGCCAAGGGGATGTAGTATGGGTTGAGTTAGATAAAAACGTCTCGGGATATGATTTGCAGATGGGCCGGTATGTTAGCAAGATCACCGCCGAACATGTGGGTGAAACTTCAGTCATGCGCCGCGGTCGCATGCGCACAACAGCGACAGAACACGTATGTGATAATATGCGTGATATCTTTAACGAAAGGGATGCCGCGCGCATACCGACTGGAGATGAAGGGTTAATATCTCCTCCTTCAGATGCTAGGGTGGCTTCAGTTCGAATTCCGGTCCAAGAACCTACCAGTCCCGCGGTAGTCGCTCTGATACCCACGATTGTGGGGACAGAATCTACAGTTTTTGGGAGCCCTGGACTAACAGACAGTATGCAATTACTGCCGACTACTCTTGAAATGGGTAGTCTAGGACACAGTGTTGTGCATGAGCCATCTCATTTGCGTCTTGTCTCTCCGGTGGTCCGCAGCGCATGGAGTAAGTTTTATTGGCCACTGGTGGCAATGTTAGCCGGAAGTGATTTGGGAACGATTGGGCGCCTGATCCCGGAATCAAAATGGGCATCCTATTTGGACGGCGATGCAATCAGACGCGGAACTAGCGCTTCGGGCGTGGCTCGAACTGGATCTGGAGCATCCGAGTTGGCTTTGGTGCAGCGTCTTAACTCTGCATGGAGATATCGTGCTCCGCGATCTCGGTGTTCACATTTGGGTGACCGATCTATACTTGATTATAATGAAGCGATAAAAAACGATCCGCGACGTACTGATGAGATTGTGAGAAGTACAAATCCTTTAAATCCCTTAGAGGTTAAAGCGCTGGTTGAAAATACAGCCATGCGATTTGGAATGCAGCCTCCCTATGAAGGGCTCGGGTATAATGAAATGGATCCTCGTGTGTTTGAATTTATTCGCTTGATGTGGGACACACCCACTGTAGAAATGCCCCAACATTGTGGAGGGCTTTTAGGTCCTGCTGGCAGACAACCAACAGGGCCCGCTCGCCGATTAGCAGAAGGATTTAGCGCGTTGGGAAAATGTGATCCGAGAATGTGCTACTGTTGGAACAATCCGGGCGACCAAGCTTGGAGTGCCGCATATATCTCTTCTATTCTAAGAAATATAGATCCCACTTTTCCGGGATCATTTGCGCATCATTTCTATGTTCAAGCTGGGCTTATTGGACGAGGTATTAAGGCGGATACTTACAATATAGGGAGTATTAATGACGCCTTGTCACGCACGCCAGTTAGCTTTTCGTATATTGGACCACATTGGCAAACCTTCAGCTTGACTGACGAAACAGTTCAGATTAATGTAGGAGATGTACTGGTAGAAGACAAACATTACCCAGGATCGAGTTGGCCATCCTCTCACGGAGACTTGGTGTGGAAGATAACCGGTTTTCCAGGAGAAGAAATGTTATGGCTAGCCGGCGGCAATCTCAGCAATACTAATAGGACTGACATTCAGATCCCTGCCCCAAATCGACTTGTGGGAAAAAATGGAGTATTAGCAAAACCGTTGCACGGATACGCCTCACGTTGCGCTTGGTACAAGGTCGTGCTTAAAAAGATGATATAAGGAATATAATATGGCTAGAAATAAGAACTTTTTAGATTGGACTGACTTCACGACCCCGGCGTCGGGTCGAGATTTACAAAATAATTCACTTCGCAAGACTTTGAAATATGATATATATCAAGACAAAACAAAATTTAAAGCAATCGCTCTGACTGATATGCACCCAGTAAGCCAACAAGCAGCCGATATCATCACTAATCGCAGGTATAATTTTGATAGACTTACTACGTCCGAAGTAGCTAGTATGAAGAATGTTCGCTGGATCTTCCGCGCGCGCATTTTAGGAAATGATAGCCCCCATAACTTTATTCCAGATCCTTGCGATACAACATATATTAAAGAGGGAGATGATCTTCTTAAAGCTATGTCTTACATTCAAATGCACACTCAATTTATTACTCCTACTGATTATGATTTTAAAAAAGGAAAAGCTTTGGTGATAAAGGGGGATGTGGTATGGGTTGAGTTAGATAAAAATGTAGTAGGGTACAACTTACAAATGGGAAGATTTGTATCTAAAATTAAAGCGGAACATGTAGGAAGTAGTAGCACTGGGGGCACTCCTGATATACCCTTTCACTGCGATAACCTGCGCGATATCTTTCAAGAGAGAGATGCGACCCGCGTTCCAATCGGCGCGTCTGGTCCGATAGAGTCTGTAGAGACTAGTTTGCTAGCCGATCCAGCTGCTCGTTGGGCACATGAAGAAGGAAAAGGCTCGCTAGCTGAGTTATTAAGCTTTATCGCTGCCGGCGAAGGTAATTATAATTCAATTAATGCAGGAGGATCCGGCGATCGACCAGGGGGCTCAACTCAGTGGCCTCAGCCCGGACCAGTTTTTGGGCCTTTAACGAACATGACAATTGGTACGTTACAAACACATCAAGCTAAAGCTGTTAGTGATAGTACGCGTATTTTTGCTGCAGGTCGTTATCAGGTCATTCCCACTACGTTGACCGCCATTCTTCCTCGCACTGGACTAACGAGCACTGACCTTTATAGTCAAACCAATCAAGATAAAATCGGACACGAACTGATTAAGTCAATTCGAGACACTCGACTCTATTTGCAAAGAAGTAGTAGTGATATTCGGGCTGCAGCCCTAGGGTTAGCGAAAATGTGGGCATCGTTGCCTGATCCCTCTACAGGTCGTAGTTTCCATGGCTCCGTTGGAGGAAACGCTTCCTCTCACACTGTCGATCAAGTCTATCGAGTTTTAGTCCGCTCCCGAGGGCACATCTAATGCAAATTAAAAGAGAAAAGCGACATGTCACGAAATAAGAACTTTCTAGATTGGACTGACTTTACCACCCCCGCATCGGGTCGGGAATTGCAGAATAATTCTATTCGCAAGACCTTAAAGTACGATATATATCAAGATAAGACCAAATTTAAAGCGATCGCGCTCACGGATATGCAGCCATTGAGTCAAGAAGGCGCAGACATAATTGCTGGCACTGCTTATGATCTTAATACTCTTGCAGAAAATGAATTAGCTAGTATGAAGAATGTTCGCTGGGTCTTTCGCGCTCGCATCTTAGGAAACGATAGTCCTCACAACTTTATCCCTGATCCATGTGACACCACATATGTTAAAAAGGCAGACGATTTGAGCAAAGCTATGTCTTATGTCCAAATGCACACTCAGTTTATAACCCCTACTGATTTTGATATGAAGCAGGGACGCGGACTAGTTCGCCAAGGAGATGTGGTGTGGGTGGAACTGGATAAAAACGTCGTAGGGTATAACTTGCAAATGGGAAGATTTCTATCTAAAATTAAAAAAGATTTTATCGGAGGGGGAGGAACCTCCGTCGAGCATACTTTTTACTGCGATAACCTGCGCGATATTTTTCAAGAGAGAGATGCAACCCGAGTGCCTATAGGAGCTTCGGGCCCGATAGAAGGAGCAGACTCAACAAGAGCTTCTAACACGACAACAAATCACGTCAAATGTAGCCGTCATACGGAGCTAAATGATATTTTACAATATGAGGAGGCGATTCTGCGCGCCCCCCAACGCCGACGCACTATTGTACGCTCCGCTGCTCTTGCTCCTACCTTCGGTATGGTAGTAAAGTCCAGAGTTATTTCGATGGCAAATGGTTTTGGATTCGTCGCTGGTGCCGGCAATAGTGCCACCAATAAAAAAGAATGGGATCCAAGCGTAGCACATTTATTTCCACATATGTGGTCCGCCCATGGAGTTAATTGTCCGCAAACTATGCGAACAACTGGTCAAAAATGTATAAATAATCGATACCTTGCCGCTCACCCCGGAGCGAAACCTCCGGGATGGCCAACAGGAACACCTTTTAACGGAGAATATTGTTGGCGCTCACCCGATGGTCGCTCGTCAACGGTACCGGGCGAGGGTTACGGATATCATTGGTCTGCCGCCTATATCTCCTATATGCTAGATTTTCCTGGATCTGGATTTCCTGGAGGAGCTTCTCATCAGAAATACGCCCGCTCCGGCTTAACTACCCGCGGTATTCCCAGCGCCGGCTATTACAGCCCTAGAAGTGGCTATGGAGATGGCACCTGGGAAACATTTAGTTTATGGTCCGAAACTGTAGAAATTAATGTAGGAGATGTTTTGGTGGAAGATAAATGCTATCCCGGCGCAGATCACCAATCAGCTCATGGCGATCTCGTATGGCAAATAACTGGCACCCCTGGTAATGAAGTTTTGTGGATAGCCGGCGGAAACTTAAGCGATACTAACGTCACTCGAATTAAAATACGAGCGCCAAATAAGCTTTTAGGTCCCGGAGGTGCACCTCCTGTAGCTAGTGCTTATTACTCTGGTAGAGATTGGAGTGGTAAATATAAAGTAGTTGTTAAAAAAATGAGATAATAAACTATTAAAGTGTGTTACTCTCTACATTATAAAAACACTAATATTTGTAATCAATACTAATTATTTGAGGAGATATATATGCCCCAAGGACCCAGAAAATATTTCAATATTGCATGGCAGCTTAAGAAATCTGCAAAAGAGGATTTAGAGAAGCTCCCTGTCATAGATCCAACAGTGCCTGAAACGAGATACCCAGGCTCCTCAAAAGAAAGAGCGAGGGGTATGGCGGCGATGTTGCCGAATCCGAATAATCTCCCCCCAGGTTCTCAGGAACAGCTCCGTGCATACAGCCTTGGCA
>Ga0163180_10000106_pt1 | contig 41571 bp, 32 predicted proteins | sample AtlANTMetagenome_2_FD_109647 | JGI IMG/M metagenome (GOLD analysis project Ga0163180, IMG submission 109647) | Marine eukaryotic phytoplankton communities from the Atlantic Ocean - Atlantic ANT 4 Metagenome | ecosystem: Environmental > Aquatic > Marine > Oceanic | place: North Atlantic Ocean...
CGAGTCAGGTAAATACACCCTAAATAGGGACTTATTAGCCAGTACAGTTAAAACAGCTATACGTCTACTTGATAACGTAATAGATTTAAACTTCTACCCAACAAAAGAAGCTGAAAACGCAAACATGCAACATAGGCCAATTGGTCTTGGCATGATGGCCACTCACGATGTATTACAGCTCGTTGACTTACAATACGATTCAGATGAAGCCGTAAAGTACGTCGATGAACTTACCGAGTTCTTTTCTTATCATGCTATTCTTTCTTCTAGTAAGCTCGCTCAAGAAAGAGGTAGTTATAAAACTTACTCTGGATCTTTATGGGATAAGGGCGAATTGCCTATTGATACCTACAATCGATTACTAGATTTTAGAAAAAAATCTTCGGGCACCCTCCGGGGGGGTAAAATGGATTGGTCAGAAGTAAGGGAGAGTATTTCAAAATATGGAATCCGAAATAGCAACACTATGGCAATTGCTCCTACTGCCACTATTGGTTATATCAACGGTGTGGAGCAGAGCATCGAGCCGAACTTCTCGGTCCTCTTCGTCTACGAAAACAAAAGCGGAAACTTCTACATCACAAACGAACAATTCGTCAACGACATGAAAAAAGAGGGTATTTGGAACCCTCAGTTCGCGGAAGCTGTCAAGGAAGTGGATGGAGACGTAACGCTTCTCGATATCCCAGAAAAGTATAAAGAGAAGTATAAAACTGCCTTTGATCGAGATATGTTCAAATTAATTGAATGTAACGCCGCTAGACAAAAGTGGATTGACCAAGGCATCTCATTTAATCTTTACAATAAAGGGACAAGCCTAAAATATCTCAATGACATTTATATGGCAGCTTGGGAAGCGGGCTTGAAAACTACGTATTATCTACGTAACCGAGGAGCTTCCAAAGTTGAAAAGTCAACTAAAAAAGAATATACTGAAGAAGAACAAATAGCTTGTTCTATTGCCAACCCTGAAGCATGTGAGGCCTGCCAATAATGGATTACTCTAAAGTAAATATATTTTATCCCGTGATTGGATACACGGGGATGGTTCACTCTGATTACATGATGAGCACCATCGACTTTCTATCGGTTTGCAGACAGAAAGGAATCAAGATCGGATTAAGGTCTATTTGGTTTGAAAGCTTAATTAGCCGCGGAAGAAATGCGGCTGTAGCTTTCATGCTAAACAAAGACTATACCCACCTACTTTTTGTCGATACTGATATACAGTTTAACGCATTTGATGTTTTAAAACTGGTTGACGAAGACGATGATGTAGTAGTGGGAGTCTACCCCAAGAAGTATTTCAATGGTCAGAAAATCGAGCTAATGGCCTCGACAGGCAAGCTCCCCGAATACTGGAGGCATCTAGCAACCGATTTCTCCACAGAGCTAGATTTCGAAGAATTTAAAAAATCTAAAACTCAAACTTCGGTTGAAGCTAAATACGCAGCAACTGGCTTCATGCTCATAAAAAGAGAATGTATAGAAAAAATTATCAAAGAAAAACCAGAGCTTCATTACAAAAATGATATAGATGGATATATGGATGCGGGAGATAACTTTTACGATATTTTTCAGTGTAAAGTAAATGAAGAAACTAAGAAGTATGAAAGCGAAGATTATGGCTTTTGTAAACTCTGGACATCTTTAGGCGGAAAGATAAAAGTCGTCTCTGACGTAAATCTTGGCCATCGCGGTTTTAATACTTACTTAGGGAATCTTAAAGCACAATCTACTTATTATACGAAATGAGCGAATCAAAGAACGGACAAATACTTGGGAAAGATGTAGCGGGGGTTAACTGTATTCTTCCGCACAAGCATAAGACCGCTTGGGACTTATTCTTAAAGGGCTGCGCTAATAACTGGATGCCAACAGAAATCTCTATGGCAGACGATATTAAGCAATGGAAAAACGGAGAAATAACTGACGATGAAAAACTTTTGGTCAAACGTTCACTCGGCTTCTTTGCCGGTAGTGAATCTCTTGTTGGTAATAATTTATTACTTTCTGGTTTTAGGTACATTACTGATGCTGAGTGTCGCCAGTATATTCTTAGACAAGCGTTTGAGGAGAGCCTTCATAATCTTACTATTGTCTACGTTTGCGATTCTTTGGATCTTAAGATAGACGAAGTTTATCAGGCCTACCTAAACATTCCGTCAATTAAAGCTAAAGATGACTTCTTGATGAGCATTACGACTGACTTAAGCAGGTCAGATTTTAACCCTCACACCCAAGAAGGTAAAAAAGAAATTTTAAGAAATTTTATTACTTACTGGATTGTTTGCGAAGGCATCTTTTTCTTCAGTGGGTTTGCAATGTTGCTGGCACTTGGCCGCCAAAATAAAATGCAAGGTGTTGCTGATCAGATTAAATATACCCTACGAGACGAAAGCTCTCACATCAAATTCGGTACTTATGTAATCAATCAAATTATAGAGCAAAATCCTAAAATATGGACTAAAGCGTTTCAGCAAGAGGTAACCGAACATGTACAGGAAGCTGTACAGCTTGAGATAGCCTATGCTAAAGATGTTTTACCTAGGGGTATTCTCGGGCTTAACGCTGAGATGTTTGTAGACTATATGCATTACATCGGCAACCGCAGGTTAGAAGGTATCGGCCTTGAATATAGATTTGAATCAGATAAAAATCCTTTCCCGTGGTTAGGGGAAGTAGTAGACGTTCAAGCTATGGGGAACTTCTTTGAAAGAAGAGTTAGAGAATATCAACAATCGGGTTCCCTTGAAGATGACTTTTGATGTAACTTCTTACAGATATGCCTCGCTCAGATGTTTTTTGCCCACTAGCTTTTAAATTAAAACAAACAACCTGTGAAATAATAGCTTTATGCAACTCATTAGAGCATTTCAAAGGAGAAAAACTTAATGGTGAATTAGTAGAGCTAGATAGAATCATAACCTCAATGCAAAAAGTTAAGAAAAGGTTAATTGAACAAGATGAATGTCTCTGAATTTGAAAGAAATAAACCAGTGGAAACTCACAAAGCGATTATCTCCGCTAAGGAAAAGTACGAGAAGCTAATAAAGGACACTGTGGTTATGGAAGACACTGATGCTGTAAGAGTTGAAATGTCCCGTATATTCTTAAATGATTTAAATAATATTTTTCAAAAATTCGTATCTGGTCGATAATATTGTGTAAGATTATTTATGGCTAGCATAGCAGATCAATTCAAAGGGCTCCCAATTGGGACATTAATCGCAGAACCATTACTCGGAGCAGCAAAAGCACAGGGCCAACTTGCTCACACAACGGAACAGTTTATAAAAGACATCGGACTCGAAGACGACGGAAACGGAAAACTTAGTGCTCGTACCGTGGAATTCGATTATGATGCTCCGGTAGAATCTAAAGCAGCAGACGGAACCATCACCACAACTATTGAAAACCGAAAGATGAAGGTTCCATTGTTGTCAATCATTCAAACTCCCAACTTGGGAGTAAAAAGAGCCACTGTTGATTTTGACATGGAGGTTAAATCCAGTACTCAAGACACAAGCTCTGTAGACACAAAAACTGACTTAAGTGTTAAGTATGATAATTGGTGGTCTCCCGTGAAGGTAAACCTTAACGCTTCTGTATCCACCAAAAGCGAAAATATTCGCAAAACTGATAACTCCGCAAAATATACTGTTCACGTAGAGGCCCGGGATGACGGAGCCCCTGAAGGGCTGATGAAGGTCCTTGACATTCTCGGAGCAGCTATCCAACCTGTTCCTGCTGGCGGTGGCGGTGGCGGTGGCGGCGGCAATAAATAATGTCCGACGACAAATTATCTTATTCTAAATCTGGATCTTTCAAGGGTGCTCCTGCGTTAAAAACGTTTGATCACCTGATCCAGTGTCTTTATAACTCCGTAGTCTATGCTCAACGTTATGTAGAAACTGAGCATTTAAAAAGGGTCATAGGCACGTATTTTGACGAGTATGGTCGGCCAATTACAAAAAAAATGATGCTTCCTACTAGTGAGGGAGAGCAAGAAGTAGAGATACCTCTCATGACCCTTGCCGGGCACAATCATCTTAAAATTGATTCTCTCGAAATGGAGTTTGATGTGGATTTAGGTCAGTTTGAGAACGAGGATAATCATAAAAAACGACGCATGATTGCTATGATTGGCCGTAAGGATCCTAAAAAAACTTTAGCAAAAGTAAAATTAACTATAAAAAACGGCGAAACCCCTGAAGGACTAGCTAGGGTTAATGATAAAATTGTAAAAACTATCCCAACTTAATATAATATAACTATGGCAAGTGGTTATTTAAGACTAATGTTGGATTCAGCCCGTAGATGCGCAGCGGCAACTCAAGACGCGGCTGAGGATGCTAGGAAAGCGGCTCAGGAAGCTCAAAATGAGGCTCTAGAAATTGACCAGATGGCTCAGGACGCGGCTTCAAAAGCGGTGGAAGCCAGCGAGAGAGTAAAAGTGCTAGAAGCTAAAATGCTTAAGCATGACAATATGGCAGAGCAAGCTGCCAGCTAAATTACCTTTCCCTTTACGAGATCAATTATTATAATTTGATTCTCTACTCGAATGTACTTAGCTACTACGGTATTTTGGTGGTTTCGGACTTTAGTGTCTAATCTCAACCCCCTTTCTTCAAGTGGGTTGACGATATCTGATATAAAGTCAAACATACCCCTTTTCCTCAAGAAGTTCCAATATAAGTCCCTAGTGCCCTCTTCGCACTCTAACAGCACCTCCATTCCACAATCAATCCTACAGTACGACAACACGTACCTGAACGGAAGCGCTTCCGTTGGCGGCTCAGACAAAGGAGCATGAACCAAAAGATTCATAAAATAATATTACACTAATGACACAGAGAAATCTAGTAAATGATATTCCTATAACACATGACGGCTTTGCCCACGTGAGCTGTATCGTTGAAATTCCAAAAGGCACAAACACTAAATATGAATATAATGAAGAATATAACATTTTTGAATTAGAAAGATGTTTAGTTTCTTCTCTACAATATCCCGTAAATTATGGCTTTATTAGCCAAACTTTTGCATTAGACAACGATCCATTAGACGTTTTGATTTTTAATCACGACCCCATAGACAGAGGTAGTTTAGTGCAATGTAGGGTTTTAGGTGTTTTAGATTTTGTAGATAACGACGAAATAGACTATAAAGTAATAGCTGTCCCGCACTGGTCCCCAAAAAGCCGCTACCCAAGGTTAAACTCGATAGAGCCAGAACACCTTAAAATATTTAAACAATTTTTTCGCATCTACAAAATAGATCGTTCTAGCTCAACTAAAGTGGGAGAGTGGAAAAATGGCAAAAAAGCTAGTACGGTAGTTTTGGATGCTCATAATAGGTGGATAGAAAAACAGAAAGCGTGAATTTTCCACATAAAGGGTACAAAGAGATAAAAGAGGATCGCCCCCCCATACCTCAAAACACCTGCCCACATATAGATAAGGCTCAAAAATATCTAGAGGGATTGAGGGATCAAAATGAAGCTTTGAGAGATGTTGGTAAGTACTGGAGAGCTACAGCAATAAACCTACTACAAGAATGCTGTGATTTAAATAAGTATATTAAAGAAATTGAAAATGAGTAAAAAAAGGAAACAGTCGCTGTAATAATACTATATGAAAAAACTAATACCACTATTGTTTGCGGGCTCTATATTGGCACAAGAGAACCCTTACGATACAATCTCTAAACGGAACGCCTTCGCCTTACTTGAAGAAGCGCCAGCAAAAGTTGAGGTTCCAAAACTAATAGAGCAACCACCTATAAAACTTAACCTGACGGGTATCATAACTAGGGCAGGAATTACTAACGTTTATATGTTTTCTAAAGATATACCGAAAAGGTTTTTGACGCTGTCCTCTAAAAGAAGAACGGACAGCGGGGTAACTCTTTTAAGCGTAGAGAGAGGGTTAGTAGAAGTAGACAACAACGGGGTGATAGAGCTGCTTTCGTTTGATACCCACAAACTACCGTCCATTGTCACATTACCCAAGCTTAACACCAAACCGACAATCATAAAAAAGAAAGACGACAAAAGTAAACCCCTCAATACTACGCCAGCAACCCCTAAACCAAACGTTGTTACTGTACCTTCTAGACGGCCAAAAATAGACCCAAGAGTCATTCAAAAAGGGCTGGAATATATAGATAGAATAGACGACAAAGAAAAAAAAGAATATATTCTTCAAAGGTTAGAAAGACTTCAAAGTGGTCAAGACAAACTGGATAGAAAAATTGACTCAAATGAGAGACGTAGGCAATACGACGAAAGAAGAAAAGATAAGTGACAATTCCCAAAAAGAGACTTATAGAATTTACAAATCTAGTTAATGAATGCTGCGTGATTATGGATCACGATTATGTCGCAGATTGGCTTAATAAACCAAATCCCGACTTAAACATGGACAGCCCTATGGATGTATTTAACCTTGATGAAAACCCAGACAGGATTTACCAACTTTTGTATTTTATTGACATAGGGGAAGCTGACCTATAAACACTTAAGTTTCATATGGCGTGCTACTTATGACAGCCGTCGTCCCATCTGGAAACCTAGTTCTCGTCACCAGAAACACAACGCCGTTGATAGTTTCTTTTTGAGTAAAGTTCCCAACGTTTACCGAACTAGTAGGGGTATCATTTTCTTCTACGATATTATATTCCACTACAGATGCGTCTAGTATAATCTCAAAGCCACTTACTGTATAGCTTGTTCCTCCTGTAAACAGAATATTAGTCTTACCCCTGAATTCAATCGCCTCTTCGGGCACTGTAACTGTAATTTTATTATTTGAATTTCTTGTAAATTCTGCCGGCATAATTCCATTGCTTATATTATCAGGCGCTGCATTGTATGAAGGAGAGCCAAGGTCAGTATCTATTTGACCACTAACAGTTGATAAATACACTGCATCCACATTATTTAAGCCAAATCCAGTAAATTCTATTTGAGAACCGGTAACTCCCCGACTTGGTCCGTATCCGGTAACATTCATCCTTTCCCCTGTAATTATAAAATCTTCAGAAAAGAAGTTCACCTGCTTCTCAAGTCCATCTACCATATCAGTTATGAATAGTTTACCCGTGCCTATGAAATCGTTTGGAACTCTTACTTCAAGCTTATTAAAAAATGTATTGTAATTTATAGGATCGCCCAAAGCGCCTGATCCGGTTACATTGTCTTCTATTCCAAAATTAGTATCTATGCGGGGACTAGCATACAGACCTTGAGTGCCTGAGATTCCCACTGCGGCAAAGCTTCCCGAAGAAGCAAGAGAAGAGCCAAAATTAACACCAGTTATACCTATCAATTGACCTGTAGAAATCTGATTGCTAGAGTTTTGCCCTGTAACGCCAGTTATTACAGGCAAAGGGTTGTAGGCAAATACCTCAACTATAGAGTCGTTATGACGCCCTGTTATTAAAATATTTTGATTTGATATCCCAGTCGGTAACTTTATAGATAGGACATCCACCCCACCCGAAATGGCGTTTGTCGTAGTTTCAGGTTTTATTAGTCCGCCAGTTGGATTTTTAAATACTATATCTAGCCCAGTAACATTTTGGCCGCTAAAATTCATGATACCATGAGGAACAACCGCCCCATCGTATCCAGAAAGCAGAGATATATTTAAAGGAAAAGGGCTATTAACTTCTCTAGAAATAAAATCTTGCAAAATAAAGTCTCCACTATCCGGATTAACCCCGGTAGGCAAGATAAAAGACATTGTATTAGGGTTTTGAGACTCAAATACGTTCAAATGTATTTCCGAATGAAGACCAGTGAATCTAATTCCAGTTGTTAAGTTAAGTCTTTCTCCGGTAATTGTAATGGTATCTGTGCCACCAAATATTTGATCATCGCTGTTGTAATAATACGGAACTTGACCAGTAACGCTCTTATAAAAACCACTTATTTCAGGAGCAGCAGGAGTTACGTTAAGAATCCCAGTCGAAGCAACAAACCCTCCGCTAGTATCAATATTTATTAAATTACTTTGTGTATTTTTCGGGATATCAAAAACAATACCCGTAAACTGATGAGGGTTACCCGCCGTAGGGACCTGCTCAAAATCTGTGATTACTTTTTGACCTAGAGTCAATCCCGAGGGTTTTATCTTTTCAAAAGCTCCAGATAATATAACCCTCTCACCTTGAACACCACTAACACGACTAACACCACTTAAAACTGGGTTGTTGAAACCTGTGAATCTATGCAATGAAGTTCCAGCTCTTTGATTAACAGCACGTATTCCGTAAGTGTTTCCAGTTTCAAATACGTTTGGATAATTAAATACTATTTCAGTGTGGTCTGTTGAGTAACCGCTAACATTTAGCTTTTGCTGAAAATTAGCTAAAGCGAGTGAGCCATTACCACCGTATAACTGAACCTCTGTACCTGAATATAACCTCTCCCCATATATAGTACCAGTAGATCCGGGTAAAATGCCCGAACCTCCCGGTGAAATACTAGTAATTACTGGCGTGCCATAAACAAAAAACGCGCTTTGTACGCCTACATTCCCAAAATGACCAGATATATCTAAATCTAAAAATCCTCCAACTGAACTAAAATTAGACGTGTCTGGAATAACGCTCATCAAACTTTCTCCGGGTGTTACCTCAACAATTTGAACTTCTTTAAACTCTGTCCCTACGCCAACATTACCACCTCTATAATTTAAACCGGTTATTCCATAAAGATTTTCCCCTTTTATAATTATGGAGTCTCCCCCAATTCCAGACTTTGGACTTAACGAAGTAAAAGTAGGGCTGCCTATCCCGGGTCTAAATCTTACCTCATTAACATAAGTTTGCGGATAGTCGTCGCTAAAGAGGTCCACACTTTGAGTAGTTATCTCCACCCCTATCGCCACGTTGCCGCCAGAGACGTTTAAATTAATTCCAGTGGGGACATTACCCTGAATTCTATTATATCCACCTGCATCTCCAATTATCTTGAAGTTTCCCGTTTGCCCCCCTACTGACACTAAGCACCCAGTACCCAAAGATCCTGCAAACTCACCCGTATGAAATACTCCCGAATTGAAATTATAACCACTTATAGTCATAGTGCCCCCAACCTGAACACCCGGCGTTATACCGACTACTTGAGCAAAAGGCTCAAAAGAAAAATCCTCTGGAGCAAGATGAGGGATCCCACTTTCAAGAAGTAAATTAATTCTACCCCTTGTGTTTGTATACGTATCTCCGACTTGAAGTCCCGTAGGAACCGTAGCTTTTACCCCGGTTCCTGCCAGAGAAGTAAAATTAGTGAAGTTAATATCATTTATAGATACCCCAGTTACTCCGGAAAGATTTTGACCGCCAATAACTAAATCTTTACCCCCAAGCATTTGACCTGAATTTATACCCGTAACCGCAGGGATAGGTACAAACCTGTTAGAGCTTTTCCCGCTTGCTAAAGAAGTGTTCCCCAAAGTTCCAGTCCTAATAGATGAAAAAACCGACACTTCACTATAATTGGCCCCGGTAGGAACGACAGCTTGTATAATGTTGTCTGAAAGTACTTCAAACTCAGCTAGCTGGTTCCCCATTGTCCCCCCAAAATTAACATCAGTAACTTGGTAAAAATTTTCTCCAGAAATTTGAATTAAGTCCCCCGCTTTTCCACTAACAAACTCCGAAGATAGCCCGCTTACAATTAATTGACTATCGGAGTCAAGTACTACATACTGACTACCTAAGTCCAGCATCCCCTCTCCCACGGAAACAAATAAATTGTCAGTTGCAGCAGCTGCGGGTACTTTTCCGCTTATCCCAGTGGTTGAAATATAAAAAAGCTCCTCTACTTCTTCTTCACCAAATAACACGGAATCTACAAAATTCATGTTACTACCACTTAGAACAAATAGTTTTTTAGGGTTGAAATCTGGCATTTTAAATATTCCCTCCTGTAGTCCCGATTCCTATATTACCTTCTTGCCAAGACGAGTTAAAATAACTCGCAACGAAAACAAGGGTATCCTGTGTAGCAGCTTCGGTAACATTAATTGTTTGTTTTATATAATCTCCAACGGATGAAGCTAAATTTCTACCGCGAAGCACTCCAGAGCATGTAAAATTTTCTACTACTGAGTCATTTGAATTTTTTAGATCCACTGAAATCCTAGCGCTATTTCCTGAAACTGGTAAATAGCCCGTAGGACTATCAATCTCAAAATTCATATTAACAGTTTTTGGGCCAAAGCTTACTGAACTTGGTTTAGTTTCGTTCATCAAATAAACTGGCTGCACATCGCATTGATAATTGTAAGTTCCAGCTATAAAATTATCCACGGCCCCTGACAGAACCGTATCAGTAATTGGAATATAATGAGAGACGGAAGCGTCTTTAAAGTTCAAAACCTCTTTATCGTCAGGAGCCTGCTCTGTTGTTGGTTGGAAAACACCATCAAGCTGATCAAAGAATGATACGGATACGCTAGCAATAGCCGGAGCGTTAGGTCCAAAATTTACTGAATAAGAAGTTAAGTATCCGCTGTCAAAATTCAAACCTCCGAAATTACCCGACATAACCTGACTATCTTTAAGAGGTATCTCACCTTGCCCCGTTATAAAAGATTTAAAGTAGTCAGTTCCTGTTAAATAATAATTAAACGAGAGCGTTCCCCCTACTCCGTTAGCGGGGACAAAATCTAAGGTATGACGTTGGAGTATATTAAAAGATGGCTGTATATTGGCTTGTAACGAAAACTCAGCATTAGAAGCTAAAATTTCATTTCCATTAATCTGAAGTTTAGAGTTATTGGCTGTATAGAACACATTAATAAACGGCTGTTAAAGATTTTTGAGTTCTGATTATATCATCTAAACCTACTGTTGCAGCTGTACTTATTTGTTTGGCATCAGTAACCCTAACAAACATTCCCGGATCGGCTCCTAAGTTACCGAGTCCTTTTAACTGTATAGCATAGTCAGCTGCAGTTTCATCATATTTTAAACCAGAGTTGAAAACATCCTCTGAAACGTTTATAGATTCTGAAGCGTTAGTATAAAATGTTGTAACAGGAAACTCTTGTCCAATTTTATATATAGGAGTGTGGTTAAAATTTATTGAATAATCAGCACTATAAATCGTACCTGTGGCGTATCTTTCCCCCAACTCCGCGCTAGATTGATAAATAGTAGTATTTAAGCTTGACGGCATTGTAGTGTACCTTCCGTGAGCGATTCCAGTTGCAATCGCATCGTCAGTCGGGCTTGTCCCAATACCCACATTTGTACTAACCCCGCTCAATCTTCCGCTTACAGGTAGGTAAGAACCTGATCCAAAAAGGGTAAAAGACGCACTAGAAGAAGAAATACTGTTAGCAGTTGTATTAAAGCTGTACGAATTAAGGAAGCCAATCCCACTTACCCCGGCGCATTTTACAATAACACCACTCGCTTCTGAGTCTGTGGAATTTTTTATAGCATCAGCCAGATAATTAATAATGTTTCCTTTTCTGTCTGACCCAATTCCGATTTCGCCAAAAGATCCTGTGATTGTGGTTAAAAAATTGAAAGACATGTCTCCAGCTCTAGCTGCAGAAGGAAATTGACCTATTGGACCTTTTTTACCGACAGCGAAAACGGGAGCCTGTGAATTGTTGAAATTTATACTACAGTCTGTAGCTACTAGGGTTTCATTATAGTTTGTCCCTAGAACTCGAATCTCAACCGGAGCCTTATCGTAAAATACTCTTGCCATAGCCTTTTTTGATATTACACTATTTTTCCCTTAAAATGAAAGTTCTTAAATTAAAATTCACTGTTGCATTTGAATCATTACTTGCGTTAAAAGATTCTGACGTTAATAACATATTGTCAAAAGAGTACGTTAGTAATATATCGTTTGTATTATTTTTTTTCAAAGAAATTACTGTATTTTTGAAAATTGTTTCACCCGGAATCAGTCGCATATTTTTTATTTCATAATCGTCAGGCTGAATTTCAAAATTTACATTAACCTCAATTGGCGTGCCCGCTATTACCCCAGTAGGCGTATCTGAGCCAATTGCGTACAAAGGAAGGCGTGGAGTAGCAATATTTACGTTGAATGAGCTAACCCGGTTAGTCTCAAAAGTATCTAGGTTTATCTCCATAGACCCATAACTAGGGATACTTAATTCAGGGTTAGTTAGCCCATCACCATACTGCTGCCAAGAATCAAACTCAGCTCCTGTTCCAAAATTTCCATAAATCACAGAGCTAGTGCTACTTTGAGGTATTTGCCCGATACCACACGCTACAGAGTAGGTTTCTAAATACCCCTCTGTGAAATAAAATCTTTTATCCCCATGTTCCACTATACCACTAAATGGGAACGTTCCCGTAAAATTTTGCATAGGGTCTCTAGAGGTATAGCTAGAAAAGTCATCCACTGGGGGTAAAAAATGAGTCATTAAGGTGTCTACTGACAGAGTCGCTTGCTGAGGACCCTGTGGATAGTAATCTATAGTGCTTATACCTAAATTTCTTACAGGTTGAGCCACAGAATCGTAGGAAGCCGCCAAAGACTGTACTCCAGATATCCCGCTTCCGTTGATTGTGAGCTTTTCAGCTTCCCTTGTAATTCTACCTAACATTACCTTATCTTTATTTTACACTCTTTTTTCAGTGTATTATAATAATAAAGGATTAAGGAAAAATGGCTAATAATAGTATATATAATGTCCCCCCTTTTAGGGCTTCAGACACTCATGCTAAAAACGATATTGTATTCGTGGCTGAGGAGTTTACTAACTCTAGCACCGATACCCCCAAAAACGTTAAATATTACTACGCTTTAAAGGATTTAGCCGCCAACACAAGCGTCACAGACACAACTTCTTGGGGAGGTATCACAAAAAGAACCGGCAATGCAAACATAGACGGGTCAGACACAATGCCTGAATTTTTATGGGTGCCTTCTTACAATATTTCTGTGAATTCTTCACCAAAATCTAATAAAATAGTTTTCGGAAATGGATATGAACAAAGATTTCAGGACGGAATATACAACAATTTAATAAAATTGGATGTTTCATTCGAAATGAGGGGAGATCTTGAATCAAGAGCAATACTTCACTTTTTAAAAGCAAGAAAAGGTGTTGAAAGTTTTTTAGTCAAACATTTACCACCAATTTATGCAGATGGAAATTACAAAAAAAGGTTTTATTGCCCCAATTTTAATTCTCGTTTCACTTTTCACGGGAATCATTCCATTAAAGCCACTTTCATAGAAACTAATAATTAAAAAATGCCAGACTACAGTCAACAAACACCAGCCCAAGCAAGGAATTCAATAAAATCCCTAAATGCGGAGCTTTCTAATTTAACACCGTCTTCAATGGTGACAATGTTTGAAATTGACATTTCGGAGCTGGTAAAAGATTCAGACATAAATTTAGCTACAGACGCTGCCGAGCAAGGAATATCTCAAGGTAATTATGAATCTGCAATTTTAAGATTTCATAACAACATCAAGGTTTTTAATTCGACTATCGTCTGGCAAGGTAAAGTTTACTATCCGGCCCCAATTACTTCCGCTGGATTTGAAACTAATACAAAAGGATCCCTCCCAACGCCAACGCTTTCAATTAGCGTTAACAGCGAAAACGGCATAGATCAATTAGCTTTGCTAAGGTATGAAATTAGAAAAATGGGGGATATCATAGGAGCAAAAGTTACGAGAAAAAGAACTTTTGCAAAATACTTAGATAAAGCAAATTTTGGAACCTCAAAAGAAGCTCGAATATCCAAAGAAAGTAATATGCTCCCTGAAGGATATGAGCCAGATCCATACGCATACCTACCCGATGATATTTATTACGTAGAAAGAAAACAGACAGAAAATAAACTTAACATAGTTTATCAATTGTCTTCAGTTCTTGACTTAGAGGGAACTAGATTACCTAAAAGAGTAGTTCTTTCAAACAAATGTGTTTGGCAGTATAGGGGCATAGGCTGTTGGTATCAAGCCCCAGCAACAAAAGAATTACAAACCTACAATTCTAACAATACCTCAACAGATGTCCCTATCCCGCTACTTAAAAAAGCCAGACTGAAGACTCTTAGATTAAGTGGCGATATTGAAACAAATGGAGGAGGTACAATTTCAGCAACGTCAAACGCTGCGGAAAAACTACAAGGCTGTGGAATGCTGAGGGCTGCCCCTCCCGTGGCAACTGATTCTAATGATGATATCCAAACAGAAGCACAGGGGAACCGAGATAATCAAGAGTATGAATTTGCAGACCAAGGAGAATATAACCCCCAGTTTAAACAAGCAAGAACTACGGAGGAAGCTTCTCAAATGGGTTACAAAGTAGGAAATTACGTCTGGGTATTAAAAAATGGAGTTAAATACTATTACGTATGTAAAAGAAATATGGAGGAGGGTAATAACGTCAGCCCCCCTAATTCAGATTATTGGGTCGCAGATGAATGCTCTAAAAGTTTGACTGGATGCAGGTTAAGATGGGGGGCAAAAAACAGAAAATCCGCAAATAAAGGAGGGTGTCAAATAAGTATGGGAGACTTGCCTTATGGAGGCTTTCCAGCGGCCAATTCAATTTCTAGAGGGCTAGGTTAACATATGATTAGCGAAACAGTAAAAACTCAAATCAAAAAACATGCATTAGAAAGCTTTCCCAACGAATGCTGCGGGTTCACTGTTTTTGATAAAGGTAAACCAATAGCAGTTCCATGTAAAAATTCCGCCTACGACCCAGAAAAATATTTTTCGATATCTCCTCAGGATTATCTTAAAATTAGTAACCGTTTTGCGATTTCGGCGGTTTATCACTCCCATCCAGCCGGGAAGTCAAAATTTTCCCCTTATGACATCATCAATAGCAAGGGGCATATGATAAATTACATCATGTACAATGTTGAAAAAGATAATTTTATTTTTTATGACCCAAGTAAGGATAAAACTTTTATCGACTACAAAGAATACAGAGCAGGGTCAGCTGATTGTTATACTTTTGTACAGGATTACTTTAAAGAACTTAACATAACTTTAAAAGACATAGAGTACACAAGAGAAGAAGACTGGCATGAACGAAGGCCTAACCTAGCTAGAGATGTTATGAAAGTCAATCCTGAGCTTAAAAAACAAAAAGACGGATGCGCTATGAAAAAACATGATTTCCTTCTCCTTTCAATGATAAAAGGAAAAACAATAAACCATGCGGCAGTTTATATCGGTGACAATAAAATTATCCATAGACCTCGTAATAAATTTGTCACGATAGAAAAGTTAACACCACAAAAAAGACGTAAGATTACCGAAATTTACAGACATGAACAACTTAACTAATATAAAATTTCACGGAGTATTGGTCGAGCAGCTAGGTAGATCAGAATGGAAACTAGCTGTAAATAGCGTGTCCGAGGCTTTAAGAGCTATTGAGTCAAAAACAAAAAAACTTTATAGATCTTTTCTAGAAAACGATAAGAAAAACATTCGATATAGAGTTTTAATTAATGAAAGAGACGTAGCATTTGAAGAGGGTAAAGATCCTAACACTATAGAAGGATTAAGCTCATCCGAAATGTTAATGAACATAAGCAATTTAAAAACAATAGACATTGTACCTGTTCTTGAGGGAGCTAGGGACATCGTAGGGATACTTGTTGGAGTAGCTATGGTTGCGAGTGGCATCGGGATGGCTGGAGGTTTTGCGGGGCTAATGGCTGGTCAAGGCGGAATGATGGCTGGAGCTTTGGTAATGGGAGGAGTAGGGCTTATTGCCGCTGGAATTACCAACCTCTTAACACCTATGCCAAAATTTGGAGACTTCAGGGAAATAGAACAAGGAGGATCAAGGTCATACCTGTTTAATGGGCCAGAAAACACTATACGAGAAGGCGGTCCCGTATTTGTTGGTTATGGACGCCTTTTAGTAGGAAGTCACGTAATTCAAAGTGCTAGCGACACCATCGATATTAACGCTGACGTAGTTCCTAAAGACACTTGGGGTAACCCAAGTTATGGACTTAAGTACAACTTTAACCCAAGAATACCAATCAATGTAAGGAATTGGGATGAGGAAGAATAAAATATAAAGGATTAATAATATGGGTTTTATGGATTTTTTATTTGGAGGAGGAGACGATCCGGAACAGGCGCGTCCAGCTGTTACTGATGTCTCTGCGGTTAAAAACGCAGATGGAGAATATGTTACTTCTCGATCCTATGCAGAAACTGTAGATTTAATTTCCGAGGGGCCTATCGAAGGTATAACCAGCGGCACTTATACATATATCAGAGACACCAATATCACAGGCTACCAAAAAGTTGTTTTTAATAATTATTGGGCAACAGGCGTGGCAGGCGGAAACAAAACCACTGCACAAGCAAAAGAGCTTGGATTTTTAAGGTCAATTTTTTGGAATGAAGTTCCTATTGTTGACCAAAATGGTTTTTATAACTATCCCGATATAAACGTAAATTATACAAAGGGAACCCCAATAGGCACGGTTCCAAAAATTAATGACGCTTTACCTCAACTAGGTTCTATTCCATCTAGTGATATAATGGACCTGTCTATTAACAGGCCAATAGGTGAGAGGCTTTACGGCCCTGAAATAAAGGGAGGTGACGACACGCCCACAGATGTAAAGTATGCAAAAATAAAAGGACCAATAGATAAATACTCAAAAACTTACAGAGTATTAAATAAAGAATGCAACAAACTTATAGTAAATATAAAAATTACTGCACTACAGGAAAGTTTACAATTCGGCCCCAAAACATACACGAAAAGGCCTCAAGCAACTGGTTACGGTGATCAAAAAGCTAGAAGAATTGAGTATTTTATTTTTTATAGACCTATATTCAACAAAAAGTTTAAAAATATTGAATCTTCTTCGACAGCAAAAACTGACTTAAACGAAGAAGGCTGGAGGTTAGGCAAAAAGGAACTTGTAGAAGGTAAAATAGATTCTGGCTACATAAGAGCTACAGTTTTAGATTTTTCAGACAGGGGGTTTCAAGACAAAGAAGGGTTTGAAGGTTGGCAAATCAGAATCGTTAGAACAACCCCAGAATCTCTTACTTCTTTTTTAAGAAATCAAAGTTTTGTAGATTCACTGGTTGAAGTTTACGGGACTAAATTAACTTACCCATATTCGTCAATGGCTTATTCTATATTTGATGCAAGGTCTTTCCAAAGAATACCTACCAGAGCCTATGACACGCATCTACTAAAAGTTAAAATCCCAAATAACTATAATCCTTTCTTGAAAAGCTATGGAGAAAGCAGTCAATCAGCTACGAGCTACTATAAAGGAATAGCTATTGGTGCAAAAACCAACTCCCTGATTAGCAGCGATAAGAATACTTGGACTAGAGCAAGTAGTTCAGCGAGTACAGTTGAAGAATGGGACGGTAATTTTGCTGAAGAGCTTTGTTGGACGGATAACCCTGCTTGGTGTTTTTATGACTTAATCACAAACAATAGATACGGTTTGGGAGACTACATCAGCTTAGACCAAGTAGATAAATGGGCTCTTTACGACATAGCTAAATATTGTGACGAGTTAGTTGATGATACATACGGAGGATTTGAGCCGAGATTCACTATAAACTATTTAATAACTACCCGCGAAGAAGCTTTTAAAGTTTTAAATGACTTGTCTTCTATTTTCAGAGGCATCTCGTATTATACGAATGGTAGCATTTTTTCCGCTCAAGATAAATACAAACTTCCTGTTTTTCATTTTAACAACTCAAATGTAGTAGACTCAAATTTTACTTACGCCAGCTCAGCAAAAAAAGCTAGGCATACTGTAGCTATTGTTAGATATAACGATAAAAGAAACAGCTACAAACCCGCGGTAGAGTATTTAGAAGACGAAGAAGGCGTAAAGAGATATGGTATAAGAGAAATTCAAACTTCAGCCTTAGGTTGCACCAGCAGAGGACAAGCGAGAAGATTTGCCAAATGGATCATAGCCAGTGAGTACGAAGAAACTGAAACTGTATCATTCAGCGCGGGAGGCGAAGGGGCTTATCTTAGACCCGGAGATATTATTACTATTTATGACAATAATAGAAATCCTTTCAAATTAAGCGGTAGAACAAACGCAGTAATACAAGGAAATGAAAACATTAATCCGGTTTATAAATTAGATGAAAATCCCTTAACTGCATTTCAAAGACAAAATGTAAACAGTATTATAGTTGATCAAGCTCTTAATTTAGAAGACGGAATTAAATACAAATTTTCATTATTGGCGCCAACTTACGATTACTACTCAGGAACTATAGAAACAAGCGATGACCTGCCCGGCATAAGAAGAACTCAAATACAGAATTTAGCTTTTAATGGATCTGACGCTATCAATGTCACAGGCACAGCAGGAGCTTTCCGATCTGACTTTATAGCTGACAACAAAGCTGTTTGTACTCAAATCTATTTTAATAGCGGAATGAGGGTAGAAGATGTAGCCGGTGCCGCAAAAGGTAATGTTGGCTCCCCGTACACAGGAAACCAGCTTAATTTTCAAGATTATGTTATTACTGGCTATACCAATAGTGCAGTGGAAGGATACAGCAACCAAGGAATAGACTATTCTGGAAATTATTTTTCTGGCCAAAACTTGATATGGTCTATCGAGCCTTTATTTGACTCCGAACCTTCTTATCTCAATAATCACGAGTCCTCCTACAGGATAATAAACATAAAAGAAGAAGAAAATCATGCCTACAACATCCAAGCTTTAGCTTACTCTACAGGTAAATACGAAAACATAGATAGTATTGGGTCTTCTTATTCTAGCTCAAACGACTTGCAGATCTATTTCCCGATCTCTGAAAGCGCCTCTCAATCAAACAGTTTGAGCCAGTGGACGAGCTCGTATCCCAACCAAACTTACTCACCCAATGCTACCGAAGGTCAAAGAAACAATAATATACTAACCGTAATTGAAGATCAACCATCTATAAATGGTATTATTCAGGACAATTTAGTAACCATAAAGTCAGAATTTAGCGTAGCCGGATTTAAAAATAATATCGTGATTGGAAATGAGTCTAAAAGTACTTCGGTAAATTATGGACAAACGTTAAGCGCGAATAGGATTAGCTACTCTTTTAGCATAATCACCACAGGAAATCCCCAAATTACAAACAATTGGAATGCTTTAAATGACCCGAGAATAACGCCAGTAGTTAATACTTCTGCGCAAGACCCAAGGGAAACTTCAGTAACGTATTTAGTAGCCCCTGAATACTACGAAGATATTAGCCAGAATGAGTATTTATTAATAACCTCAGAAGATACGAAGTTTTTTAATAACTCAAAAAGTAAAATAGAAGTAGAAGCTTTAGTTAGCTCAATAAATAGAGATAATGGAGGTAACGTTTTACCTTTCTATATAGTTATATATCCTATTTCAGATGACGGAGTAATTGGACATGGGCTTTTAAGAGGAATTCGCCCAAGTACAGAAGCTATAAAAAAACTTACAACACCAGTTCAAGCCTATACAATCAACGGTCTCACCACCAGAGGAGCCGATGGGCTTCCCGTTCAAGCGGGCACACCCTCTGACCCAAGATTATTTGCGTTAGACAATACTCAACCGGAATTTGAATGGCAGATAAGCTCTCAAGACCCAATATTTAACAGACCTTCAGCAGAAGAAAGCGATTTTGGTAGATACGAATTAAATTTCACTAATGTAGAGGATATACAATATAGAGTTACTGTAAGAAAGCCGTCTACTACTAATATTCCTACCAGTCACATATACTTTGAGTTTACTGGGTATACATCGCCATCTACTAAACCTACATTTGTTTTTGATGAAACGTATAACAATCCCGACATAATCTCTGATATTTCGAGTGACGGTCAAACATATAACAACGACGATCTAAATAATCGAGGTATTGGTAGGCACATAATAAGAGCAGAAGACGGTGCTATAAAAGATATTTTTTACAAGTCTGTCGACAGTGGCGTAGTGATCAGAGACACCCAAGAGCTACCTTTAAGAGAGTTTGATATAGTGGTTGAAACTCAAGATGTAAACGGCAGAACGAGTGTTGATAATTATGTCTATGCTAACACTATAAATCAAGACACTAACGAAAATCCAGAAAAATATGCTGAGAATCTTTTTAATGCCGGGTATGACATTTTAGGAGTTTCAATAGATTCCCCTAGTGGAGTATTTTTTGCGCAATCAAATAGTGAAAAAGGCTTTAGTAATCAAATTTTTGATATGGATACAGTGTTTAACAGAAACTATCCTTATAAAGCTACGGCCAGATTGATAACAGAAGGTGGAATTAATATAACTATTGAAGAAGTAGAAAATAAAGAAGGCGAGTCAACAATTACCGCTGAAGAAGCGGATAAGTTTTTCAATGATGCTCGAGGTGTCGTCTATTATTTTACCACAGGAGACGCTCAAACTGAAACCACTGAAGACACAACAATATTCTCTAATTTATCACCACAGTTTGACCTTGATATAGAAAAACAAAAGTCTAATAATAAATATCTATTAAAGAGTAATAAAAATATAGAAGAAGAGAGAGCGAGTAAAATAAAAAATTTAGAAGTCGCTGTAGACGGAGGTACTCAAACAAAAGGTGTCGCTTTTGATGGAGTAGTCACCACCAATAGGCTTTCAGCGGAAGATGCTGCAGCAGATAACGGTTCAGTAGTACGTAGAGGATTTTATTTATTTGAAGGAGGAGACACGATAGGGGGATTCACCATACCGTTCCCCATGATTACTCGTGAAGAAGTTACAAACATACAATTCTGCATGGCTCTTTTTGATTCTATATCTTTTAAAAGGGCTTTTGAACAAGACTCTAATCTACCTTTATTTGATAAGATAACAGTAAATAACGAAACAAAACAGTTAGCAAAAATTTTCTCAGATACAAAATTAAATTTCTCCACATTACCATTGAGTATAGACGCTAAATATTCAATAGATAATGCCTTAGGTACGGACAAACCAACCGCGTTCTTAAATCCTTTAGGAACCTCATTTAGAATGGGTGAGTTCAATCCAAACTCAAACGCTGTAAGTTCTTTAGGGTACCAAGCTTGGGGAGAGGTGGTAGTAGGGGCTAATCACAAAGATGCAACTCAACTCAATTTCGACCCCGAGCCTTTTGGGTATTCAAACCGACCTGATTTTAGCGTCGCTCATATTTTAGGTAGCGATTATTATATAAAAGGCCAAATAGGAAGCATTTTTAACATTGACTCATCAATTTTAACTGAAAGTAATAATGAACCAGCCTACAAAGAACTGACAGTCAACAAAAAATTTGGGGTAACAGAAGAGGTAACGCTAGAAGGGCGCAAAATTCTTGACGGAAGCGCGAACCGTAGACCTTCTATAGTAAAAGGCTCCGCAGATTTAAACAACATTAAGGTGTATGGAATCGCTAAAACGTCTTCTTATAACAGGCCCGGTAAGGCTAGAGACTGGAATAGTTTGCCCAGTAACAAAAACCGATGGAATGAATATATGTCTAGCTACGCAACTATAAGGACACTAATTATGACAGTTCCTTTAACTGATGATTTAGCTAATTTACCTACAGAAAGATATTCTGTGGATTTATCAATACAAGGTTATCTAAATATTTCCCCCGGTTCTACTACTCATGTAACTCATGAATACGACGATCAACCAAGGTCGTCAGTACTTCTCCCATTACGCGGGGTAGCTCAAGAATACCTCGCTTACGAGGTCACTAACTATCATACGGAGTATCGAGTGATAAAAGGGGCTGGAGTATTCCATGCTGTTATTAGACAGTGGACCGATAATTACCTTGATGCAAATAACCCCAGTGCCACGCAGAGTATATGGAACAGAACCCCTTTTGAAGGTCCCTCAAATTTAGTAAACGTAGGGGGTTTAAAAATTAAATTTGGTGTTTTAGCTGATCTTAGATAATAATCTTTATTATGAGACCCGAGGTTTTTGAAGCTTCAATTAAAAACAATACTGACAGACTATACGTAATTGGTAACAGGAAAGTAGTTTGTAAAAATGGAGCTTTCATTCATATAGGTGGGAATCAAGTTCATTATCAATTAGAGAATACGGAATCTTTAAATATAAAAAGAAAGTTCACCGTAAGTGGTCAAAGCATCCAAACTAAAAATGATTTTACTTATAGAATCTCGCCGTCAGATATTTTAAACATAACTTTTAATGAATACGAGGCCTGCGATTTTAAAAACGTAAAAGATAATAATAAATTTAAATACAAGATCGGGGACTTGATTTACTCTCAAGGAGGAGTAGCTTCAAGCAGCAAAGACAACTTAACAGGGGAAAACACAGAGTTTAATGTAACTAAAGTTGACGCTAAAGGAAACATTTTAGAGATATCTATTTCATCCCCGGGTAAATACGTCACCCCTCCTCAAAACCCAGTGAAACTACTCCACGACTCAGGAGAATTCATTACAGCAGATGTAGAGTATGAAGAAGCAGAATCATCCTCCATTTTAGAAAGGGATATAAAGTCAATCGTATACAATGAGGGGAAAACAAGTATAGAATTTCACTATCCCCTTCCTCAAGACGTTAAAGAAGGGGAGTTTGCACTAACAAAACAGGTAATTATTCTTAATAAAAAATATAGCTTACCTTCAGCTGAGCTCATCCCCTGTGAAATGACTTTTGATTTTTCTCCAGTGGTAAAAATTCCACTTTTGTCCAATAATTCATCTAACCCTTACGCTATGTATAACGAAGGTATTAAGATGATAGAAAAGAAATTTATTGAAATGGAAAAAAGAATTTCAAATCTTGAAAATAGAAATATTTAATTCTGTTGGTGGAGTAATCCGCCGGGCCTTTGCTGTTTTATGATTTCTTCCAAAACAACACCTTGCAAAACGTCTCCAAGCTTACTGTTATTTTGTATCTCCTCATTTTCGTCTCTGGCAGATTCACCTGACCCAGATTGGGTTCCAGCGCTTACCTCTGCGTTTGCCCCACCGCTCTTGTCTACATTAATATTAATTTTAACGTTATTAGTAGTATTGCCGCCAGTATTTAACGTAGAGCCTCCTCCTGCTACAGCTGGGCCAGTTTGATTACCAACAAGACCTCCTCCAGCGTATCTAGGAACATTTCCGCGGTTAAGTTCTGTCATGAACCCAACCCCATGAGTACGGACAGCTTGTGGGCTCATTACATATTCTCCGCCCATAACACGAGCTAAACCACCATTCGCATTTCCGGTTTTAGGAAATCCTCCGCTTGGCATGGTACCCAATAAAGACCCAGACATTTTCATGTCTTGATAATCCATATAACCGTGTTGTTGAGCAAATGCATCCCTACCGCCAGCCATTCTTATATCGCTTCTTATAGCAGCTCCGTGCTCCCCAGACAGACCCCCTACCCCAACAGAGCCTCTCCTTGTAGCCATTGCCCCAGCTATTTTTGCCCCTCCAACTAACATGGCTGCATTCATGAAAGCGCCAACCATTCTCCCTCTTTTCTCTTTTTCTACTGCTTTTATTTGATTTCTACGGCTAGCTTTTTCTCCTGCTACGTAATCCATGTAGCTAGCGATTCTTTGTTCTTTTTCAAACATTCTCGCGGTTTGCGGATCACCCTCATTTAATCTACCCATTAATGATAATGAATCACTAACTTCAAATCTTCCCTCTGTGGGCCTAGCTCTTTCGCTAACTAACCTACCGGTTTCAGGATCTCTTCTATAGTAAACAAAACCTTTAGCAAGCGAAACATTAGCGGCACCTCCGCCACCTGATACAGAATCAACTCTACCGGCATCTGGATCCGCTCCCCCTAAGTAACCTAAACTACTTCTACCCATACCATAGTCTCTAGAAGGTATAGGTTTAGGAGCGTTAGGCTGAGAGGCTGCTTGTATTACGCCGGATAAAGCTCCACTACCGGCAGCTATTAATCCCATGGTCCCAATTCCCGGGCCAGTATTACCACCGTTTGCGTAGCCGTTTATAGCATTAAGGGTTCCAACTCCTATTTTATTGACAGCAGATTTTTTAATCACAAACTCTCCGCCGGACATTCTAGTCATCACATCATCTTTATAACCTGAACCGCCTGTAACTAGACCTCCTCCAGCATAACCGGGGACATACCCTCCCTGAGCATAAGCTCCTTGTCCAGCGCCGGGCATCATTCTAGAAAAGAGCATGTTAGTAAACATTTGACTGGACATCTGGTTAATAGAATTAAGGATGCTTTGAGCCATGTTGGCTAATGCTCCTTGAACGCTAGAAGCGCCGCTAGAAATAGATTGAAATGCATCTGCAAAAGAGGACTTCATGGTTTGAGCTACCTGACGACTTCCGTTTTCAAAATCTCTCAAAGCGTCTACTTCGTTATAACCCATTTCATTTATAAAACCTGCACGGAAAGCTCTTCCAAAATCCCCTTTTTCAACACCAAAGCTTTCAACATTCTTAGCTAATGCGGCGCTATAAGCAGAGCTTACATCTCTCATACCTTTTCTACCTTGACCAGCTAAATTTCTAGTCTCGTTATACTCAGCTTCAGCTAAAGCAGACTGAATCATTCTTTGCTCCTCTCTCTTAGCTGTGTTTAACTCGTACTGGAGCTTGATAGTTTGAAGGGTAACTTTATACTGTTCTTTTGCTAGATTTATAGCATTAGTTTCATTTTGTACAGCCTTATCTTGGGAGGAATTATATTTTTCTTGAGCTTTTCTAAGTAGATCTATAATTTTTGGAAGTTCTTGCATTGCAAGCTGATCCCCGGGGTCGCTCAATATACCTTGATCTAACTTAAGTCCCTTCACGCCAGCTAACCTTTCAATTAGCTTGTCAATCTGGGATTGATCTGCTCCCGCCTCTATTTGATCTCTTAATTCAGTAAAGGCAGCTAAAGCCTCACTCGCTTGAGGTCCACCAAACCCTTTACCTTCTATAAATTTAACAGCATTCATCCCTGCCAAGCCCTCCTTAATACTAACTTCAAGAGCTTTGGCAGCTATACCTTCAGCATTTCTTCTATCTAAACGAGCACCCGCTATAGCCTCATTTCTGACCACACCAGCAACTCCCGTAGAGTCCATTCTCGCGTTAGCTTGAGCTGTGCGTAAACCAGAACCTAAACCGAATATAGCTCTGCCCTGTGCCGCGTTTCTGGTCATCGTGTCTAGGGCTCTTTTCGCGGTAAATACAGACTGCCTGTAAGATTCTTGCTGTTTCATTGCTTTCAGCAAGGTTGCCGTATACGTCTTTTTCTTTTCTGCCGCCTCCGCTTCTATTTTTTCATTTTCTTTAACCGCTTTATTGTATGCTTCTTGGTCCGTATATCCCGCGATGATTGCGCTTATATATTTTCTTAAAGCCTTATTTCTTTCTTGCTGGGTTATGTTTCCAGCCATCGCCTCCCCAGTTATGGCTTGAAAAAACCCACCTTCATCAGACTGCATCGCACCACGTAAATCATCAGGCTTCACGCCAAGAATTTTTGCTAATTGATCTGTTCCCCCTCGGAATGATGAAACCCCTCCTTTAGCTATATCAGCAGGGTTAGTTCCAGCAGCAGCGAGTCTAGACATTACTTCTCTTTGCGACATTCCTGCCTGACCCCCAAACCTCTTGAGGAAATCTTCTCCCGCTTGCATTGCGAATCCTGCCCCCGGTTTAGCTTTAGCGACACCCGCTGACTTTATATCCGATATCTTAGCACTTTCACTTACGAATTTTATATACTCTTGAAATTTAGGGTTACTAGTAAATTTGTCTCCCTCAATCGCTGCTCTTTGCATAACCCCAATGGAGTTGGTACCAAATAACTTTCGGGCTAGCGCTTCATGACTATTCGGCCCCCTACCCAGCCTCTGATTTAATAGCGTGTCAGCATCGTCTACGGTTTTTTGTTTAGACGCTTGCATCAGCGACGATATGTTTCCGGCTGGCAAATTATTTAATACAGAAATCTGACCTAATCTTTTATTAAACGCAGTTTGAGCCTGTTTAAATTCTTTAGGACCCGCGTCTATTAAAGCTTTTAGCTCTGGAGTATTGGCCATAGGATTTCCCATAGGTAGATTTCCTTTTTCACCTACGCCCAACTCCGTTAACATTGCGGCTTTTTTAGTAGTAAACTCCGTTGCGCTCATCCCACCAGCTAGATCAGCGAAAGATTGTGTTAGCTCCATTGATTTCGCAATAGCTTGGTTTTGAGCTTCAACCTGCGCTTTGAGAGCATCTGTAGCGTCCTCACTTGATGAGGTCAGCATTGGCAAGAACTCAGTGAGGGCAGTTATGGCCATCATTCCGAGTGCCCCTTTGGGACCCCCAGCCAGTCCCGCTACCCCTGCTCCCAAAATTCTTCCCGTAGCAGTGCTTGCCCCACCCATAATCCCAAGTCCCGCGAAGCCCGCCCCACCTTTTCCTATTTTAGTTAGACCGCTTGCGGCCCTGCCTATAAGACCCGCGGCAAAATTTGGAACTCCGTGAGATTTTGGATCAACACCCATTGATCTGGATCGATTAATTCCTTGGCTTAAGCCACGAGGTTCGTCAATAGTGTTATATACTCCGAGCCCACGAGGATTTCCTGCACCTCTAAGAGATGGGCTAGACCCTACTCTAATTGCAGAAGCAGGGACTCCTGCCGACATTTCCCTACCTATAGCGCTAGAAAGGGGGGTAAAGTTTGGTACGTACCCTAAAGCCTTACCTCCCGTGAGTCTTTTTCTTTCAAGGTTTATAAGCTGCACTCCATGAGCTCTGGTAGCGCTATCATTGAAATATTTTTTAGGCATCTCTCCGCCTTGAGCGGATTTTAATCTTCTTTTTGCGTCAATTCTAAATACAGGTTGACCAAAAATTTTCTGCAGAGCTGCAGAAGGAGGTCTCCCAGCCTCAAAGTCAAAGTCAGCCCCGGGAATAGCCACAGCTGCCTTCATAGCCATTCTCATTGCCTCTTCAAAGACTTCCCCCTGAAGACCTGCAGGCAGCGGTCCCATCCTACCCGGCTTACCTTCAATACCAAAACGGGTCATTACTTTTTTAGCAATATTTCCCGTGCCGGATTCAAGCTCGTCGGTAAGAAGGGCTTCGAACATTTTTTCAGCCTGAGCTTCTTTGGGCGTATTTATAAAACTCTGAACTCTAATGTTGTTAAGCCTAACCTTAGCTCCCTCGTTCTCTAAGTCTTTGTATAACTTAGGTGAATTATTCCTAAGCCCCGCTAAACTTTTCACGTCGGCTAAGGGGGAGAATGTTGGGCCAACCTTTCCGTCTGCTAAACCTAATATTACCCCTATATCACTGGCATCTAACTGATATACGTGCCCTGCTAAATTTGGATGTATTTTTTTCTTTTCGGATTTTCTGGCTTTTGTGGTTCTTCCTCTTACGGCTTTTGAATAGTTTGGAACAAACCCACTAGCTGCATAAGGGTCAAAACCATGCGCAGCGCCAAAAGCTGCGCGGTATCCAGCTCCAGCAGGACTGCTTGAAGGGGGCATTATTGCTTTTTGCGACATTCCGGGGAACTGTTTTACAGTTTCTGCGGAATTGTACATCATTGTGCCTGCTCCGGGCTGCCTTATAGTTTTTATGGACCCAGCGGTGTATCCTCCAGCGGCGGCAGCAGCTCTCTCAGTGTTTGGATTAGCGAAATTAGGAACAAAACCTTCAGCCCTCCCCGGGCCACCCCTCATAAAAGCTCTGCCGCTAGATCCCACACGAGCCCCTCTTCCGTACATGCTGGTAGCTAATGCTCCACCATACGCGCCTAAAGCTGCCCGTTGAGCCTGTTGCGCTTTTATAGTTGCTAAAATTTGTTTTTCTACAGCCAATACGTCCAAAGTGCCCGCTTTGACTGATTTTAATAAAGTCGGTTCTTTTGCAATGGTATTTACTACAATTTCCTCTAGCGCTGCTCTTTGTTTAGTCGCTGCGGTAAGACCCATCATGTCTTTTAATGCGGATGATGCAAACTTGCCTAAACTTAGAGCTAATTTACTGAATACAGCAGTTATTAAAACTAAACCGGGGCCGCCTATAAATTTACCAATACCTTTAACTATATCCTTACCGAACCCCTCACCAAAAGACTCAAGCTTACCACCTTCTTTAAAAGAGTCTATAATTGAATTTACGGCCCCTAAAACATTTCCTATAGCTGGCCCAAATATGTCTCCTCCCAAACTCGCACCAGCTTGAGTTAGGTTGGCCATGGTTCTATTTACCAATGAGTCTAGAGTTTTATTTAGCTTTTCGTTTTTCTGATAAGCTTCATCAGTAGCGCTACTTGCAGCTCTCAAAGCTCCAGCGTAAGCAGAATTTTGTTGCGATAAGTCAGCTAACGCAGATTTTAATATGTTAACCTGAAACACGCCAGCTACGTTTTCAGCAGTAGAGGCCTGTTGAGATTTAGTGAGATTATTGAAATTTTTGGCAAGGTTTTGAAGCACTTGAATGCCAGAGAGCATTTCGCCATTCATACCCCTTGTGGCAACTCCTATATTTTCTAACCTTTGTTGAACATCACTTCTTTGGATACGTGTGAATATAGTTTTGAATGCGTTACCAATAACAGCACCACCTCGAGCAGTACGCTGCTGCACTGCTGTTGTAATAGCCATCAACTCATTCATACTAACTCCTGCTGACTGCGCAGAAGCTCCCACACGAGCTATAGATTTTGCTAAATCCTCTGAACTTACAGCAAATGCTGCATCAACTTTAGCCATTCTATTTACAACTTGAGCGGATGTTACCCCTTCTTTGTTAAAAGAGTTTACGGCGGCGGTTAAGGATTTTACGGCATCTGCCGCATTCATTCCAGTGAGACGGGTAAGTATTAAAGCGTCTTTTGTTCGGTTAAGGGTCTTTTCCATCCCCAAACCTTGACGGGCTAGTTCTGTAGCCGCTTCTGCAACAGTACCGAAACCTTGTGCGGTTTCTTTAGCAACCCTAAACATACCTTTACCAAATTGGTCTAGCTGTTTAGTGCTGGCGTTCATGACGACATTTACGTCAGCCATGGCTTTTTCAACCTGAATTGTAGCCTTGACCATAGCCCTCATGGCCCGCTCCACATTCATTATAAGACCAGCTGAAGCGCCAAAAGCGATAACACGAGCATTAGAAGCTTCTAGGGATTTATTAAACTCATCTGCGCGGACAGTAGCTTTTGATAAACCAGTGCCAAGAGCTCTGACTTTGTCTACGCCACCTCCACTACCACCAGAGAAAGCTTTACCCATGGTTTTACCCATTTTGTCAAGCTCACGATTCATTTTCCTAATCGTGGCTTCCGCTCTCTTGGCGTTTAATTGTAATTCAACTTCTACTCTATCCCTAGCCATATTCCTAAAAGGATATTACACTATTTTTTAGTTACATTCCGTGAAGTTTCATCATATCTTCCATGTTAAGCCTACCCCCCTTTTCCGCTGCTTTTTGAGCCAAGCTTATAGTTTCATTTGGATTATCCAAACCTAAACGTTTTAAGTCTTCTGGAGTAGCCCCAACTAAAGAAGTAGCACTACCGTCTTGTCCTGCATTTTTAGACTTATCCAGCGTTTCTCTAGCGTTTTTAGTTGACTCAAACCACTCTACAAACTTTTCAGGGTCCTCTTTTACGTCATCAGGAACTTTAGCCTCAGAATTTTCCATTAGACTTTTATAATACCTACCATAACCAAAAAGTTCTATTTGGTAAAAAGTTAGTTCTACCAGAGGTTTACCAAAAAAAACATGAGCATTGTCTTCACAGAGGTAAAATAAATTACTAAAAAACCCAGATAATGATATCTTTTTTAAGTTCATCGACCCGAACTTCTTAGTGCTCGAATTATAAATTGCAATTAAATCTACTAATTTACTTTCTTCCAAGTCCTCAAACTCTGATAAAGTGAATAACTTTTCGCCTTCTTCAGTTAACAGCGCATTGTACATGTAGTATTCATTTATTCTTCTAGATGCATAGTTTTCAGCGCAAAAACCAATAAGCTCTTCTTTTTCAAACTCTAATTCAGCTAACTTAAATTGCTGATCTTTAATTTGAGAATTTAAATTATCTATATGGGCCTGAAGATAGACTTTACTTTTTGAGTTTCTTAACCCAGAAAGCATACTTTTAACTTGTAGAATTTCTTTATTTTTTGCGTCGGTCCAAATACCCTCTTTTAGGAGATATTCGACTCTTTCCTCTCTAGTGGGAAGGCCTTGACCGACAGCCTTGTCATAAAAGAATTTATTTTTTATATCGAGCTCTGCTGAGTCGAAGTTGGTAAAATGTTTAACACGTATTTTTCCGTAATCTTTAGAGTTTACCAGAGTAAAACCCCTAAGAATCTCAGAAAATATAACTTTTAAACTTCCATCTTCCACACGTTATGACTCAACCTTTTCTGGTTTTTCCTCGCTGGTCTTAGCCTCCTCCTCATCAATCTTTAAGGCCATATCAATCATCTCTTGAAACTCTTTTTGAGTGTTTGGTCTTCCAACAAACCAAAAACTTACGTAGTATGCAACTTTTCGAGCCACAACTAATTCATGAACGTCTTCACCCTCATCGATCTCATCGTACCTGTCTAGCTTTTGCTCAAACGTGCCTTCTCCAAAAAAAGGTACTTCTTTTCCGTCTTTATCAGCGTATGCTAAGTTAAGCATCCACCATAAGATAACTTTATTTCTAGCTCGGCTTTCTGCGGTTTCTTCATATAAACCGTCTTCCATTAACTGAATATCACGAAGAGTCCTTCTCGCAGGCTTCATTTCCTCTTCGATTTCTTTTAGTCTTTTCTTTTGAGCCGCGGTTCTTTTTTTATCTTGTACGTTAAGAATTTTGGACTGTTCTTTGTGGAGTTTTTCAAGAGTGGCTAAAGTTTCCTTATACTGCTCGTTTTCTCTATCGTTTCTGGTTCCTCCGTCGTTATCAAACCTTTTCTCTAAAAGCGCTCTAGTCAACAGTCCCGCTTTAATTCCTTCGGCTAGCCTTACCCCATAGTATAACTCAGCTTCGTCTGTCATTGTACGAGTGGGGCGACGCAAGAAATACTTTTTGGGAACGTTTTTCTTTACGTCTTTAGAAGTTGTTACCTCAGTACCATCTTTTTCTTGTTTAACGGTCTCTTCTTTAACGGTTTCTTCTCTATCGACAGTAAATTCGTATATACGTTTCATTTTTGTTTATTATTGTTATATTCGATGAATTTATCAAAATAATCCTCTAGTTCACGAATAGTATCGTTACCTAAATCTAGTATTTTTTTTCGGATTCTTTGATGTTTTTCTTCAGGGATTTTTACCCCATCAGCTTGAAGGTCTTCTAGTATAAAAAAGAATTGTTTATACAGGTTTGTAATTTTCCGTTTTGTTTGAAACGCAAAAAAATTATTGATAATATCCCTATCCGGTCCTTCTTCCTTAGACATGCCTTGTACTCTATATCTTACAGCAAAAATACATAAAAGTACAAAAAAAAGCCCCTCTTTCGAGGGGCTTGATTTAAATGTTTGCTTTATAATTAAGCGTCTGGTATATGATAACCACTCATAAAAACACCGTGATCAAACTGATCAGGTCCACCAATCTGAGTAGAGAAATCTAAAGTAACACTTTTATTTGATCCAATATCAGATGAGAAGGACTGACTGTCTAGCTTAAGACCTTTTAGGATATAATTACAAACAGCATTATCATCGTGACTACCATCGTAACACTTTGGATTTTTAAGAGTGATTCTAGCATCAAACTTATCATCACAGTTAATAATGTCTGCAAGAGATCCCGTTGTTAAGTTCGAAAGTACGGCGTCTATACTCAAGCTCGCGTTAATTGGGAAATCAATCGTTCTAGCAAACGAAAATTTGTTGCCCAATTTTTGAATTGGAGACCGGCTTAAATCGAAGCTAAGGTTATAGCTTTGAATGTGCGCGTTGCTAATGTTAGCACCTGCATAGTCCGGGTTAGTTATGAGGTTAGCTTCTGTACTCTGATAAAGTCCTGTTGCAGTATTACCTTCAGTTCTCCATGTTCCTGCTAGTTGCTTCGCAAGCGTCAAGGTAATGTCACCGGGACGCAAAGTACTAATACTATCTCCATCTTCGGTACTTAAGTCAGTTACTGGAACAGGAAGTTTTACTGTCATCCCAACTGATTGGCCATTGCTACTATCCACGGCAGGGCTATCTCCGGAAATATATTGGACGGGCTGATCAGACCTTCCGTTTGTGTATTCAAGTCCTCCTCCGTTATAATTAGCGGCGCCTCCAGAGATATAAGGAAGGTTTACAAAATTCATATTTTGACCTTCCACACTGACAGATACCGTGGGAAGACCACCAACAGCTCCCTCACTGGAGTAAGAACTTAAAAATGCATTACCTACCCCAATCATACTAGCACCATATGAAAAATCTCCTGTGGTAGTATTATCATTAGCGTCCTTACCCTCTTTAGTTGTTAGGACGAAATAATTCTTTTGATAATCACTTGTAGTGCTATCAATAACATTCTCAATACATGAAGCAAACGTTCCATTTCCACTTGGAGTAACGCTAAACCCTAGTCTATTTTCATTTGAAAAGTTAGCTAAATAGTAACTCGTATCAAAAGAAACTGTAGGGCTTTCCGTAATGATTTGATCAATTGCGGCTAAATTGCCGAACTGATTGACGTCCTGACGAGATACCGAAAATGAATAGTTCGCGCTTTGAACTCTTGCCAATTGCTCGATATCTCCATCACTGAGAGCTCCCGTATTGAAAGCTGAATTTACAGTACAGTATACTGCCTCACTTTGATAAATAACTCTTGTTCTTGCCATTTTTTTAATCCTTTAAATTTTAGTTATAGTTGTATGGGTTATCATGATAACCGCTCATGAATATTCCTTTATTTTTTTGACTTGGTCCTCCAATTTGAGTAGAAAAGTCCAACGTAACTGTCTTATTAGAGCCAATGTCAGATGAAAAAGACTGACTATCCAATTTGACACCTTTTACCACATAGTTACAAACAATAGGCTTAGGACTAGTCTCACATGTTGGGTCTTTCAAACTAACCCTAACGTCAAACGGGTCGTCGCACTCAATCATTTGAGCTAAAGATCCTGATGTTAAATCAGACACGATTGCGTCCACGCTTAAACTAACATTAATTGGAAAATCAACAGGTCTTGCAAAAGCGTATTTTACCCCTAATTTTTGAACAGGACTTCTAGAGAGATCAAAATTAATACTATAACTTTGAATGTGAGCATCTTCTATCTTTAGTCCCGCATAATTAGGATCTTCCATCCCCCTACCGCCTTCTTGAAACCCATCAACACCAATAGTTCCTGTAGCAGCATTGTAAATTCCTGCATCTCCTGACTGTTTATTTATGTTGATTGTAATATCACCGGGGAGCAAAGTGCTTATATCACCCATCAAGCTCCCAGAAATTCCAGTTGCGTTTCCAGTAGGGATAGGCAAACAAACAGGAAAACCATACTGACTTCCGTCAATTGGATTTACTGCAGGAGTGACCCCAGAAAGGCCTATTAGAGAACCGTTACCCTTAGTTGCAGATGTCCTAAATCCAGCTCCTGTTGCGGGCTGCGCGTGAGCAGGATTATTTCCCGTATCAGGTATACTGGTAAAATTCATATTTTGCCCCTCTACGCTAAATGAAACTGAAGGCATACCGCCAACAGCCCCTTCAGTAGAGTAAGAGCTAAGAAAACCGTTACCTACCCCAATTATACTTTCGTAATTACCGGAAGCACTTAAGGGTACTCCCGTCGTGCTTACTTTATTAGCATCCTTGCCTTCTTTTGTGGTAAGTATAAAATAATTTTTTTGGTAGGCGTTATTTGAACTATCTATTAAATTGGTAATTGCAGATTTAACGCCAGTAGTGTCTGCAGTAGCTAGACCATTAGTATAAACCGTACCCTCCCCGCTCTGAGTAACAAAAAATCCTAAACGATGCTCGTTTGTAAAATTAGATAAAAGGTACGTAGCGTCCAAGGAAACAGTCGGAGCTTCCGTAATAATTTGATCAATAGCTGCAAGATCCCCATATTGATTCACGTCTTGCCTAGCTACGCTAAAAGAGTAATTCACGCTCTGAACGCGGTTAAGGTCCTTAATATTAAAACTCTGAGACCAGTCTGGACCACCGTTCCCGGTTTGAGCAACGTTATAAGCTACATCTTGACTGCAATATAGGGCTTCGCTTTGGTAAATTACTCTTGTTCTTGCCATTTTCTTTTAATTCCTATTGAAGTTTTCTTATCTTAAATTACATTTAATAGCTTCAAAAGAGAAATAAAATCACAGTCATCCGGGATTTCTAACCTTACTAATTTCAAAATCAATTAAAGTAGAATAAACATTTGGGTTAAATTTTCTTACTTCGTTTTCCAAAACCCTATCAAATCTTGATATATTGACTTCCTCTATAAAGCATTTTTGTGCCGCCCCTTTACCTCCAACTACTGACTCGTAGTCATACTGAACATCATTTCTGTAATACCCAAACTGGTTAAAAGGCATTTCTGAAGGTTCAAACAAACAGAAGTATTTTCTAGCTTGATCCCTAAACAGTGAGCCAATTGCATCAATCTCAAATTGGCTATCAGCAATTACTATAGCTCTTACATCAATAACCGTACTATCCTGACCGCCAAAAGCAAAAGGATCGTTGGTGCTTCCGTCATTTTTTATATAAACGACAGGAAATGTTTTGGTGTCAGCTTCTAGACCCGTAGGCACAATATTCGCTATCTTATTTCTATTAGTATACTGACTTTGAAATAAAATCTCATCTTCTGTACGGTTTGTAAGAAAAGTATTAAAATCTTTTATCGCAAAACTTCCAGTTACGTTTCCTCCCTGTTCCCCCGACCAATAAGAGCGGCCATTATTGTAATCAATTGCGTATAAACCTGTTGAAGCGCCCTGACCGACGTTAACTAAATTGCTCCCCACATAGAGGCCAGTGGGTATGCTAGCTCCTGTAATTGATGCGTCAGACACTATTTGAGAGTAGGAACTAGCGTAAGTTTGATATCCAGCGAATTCTTGAGAAACGTTATAAAACTGGCCCGTAGTATTTTGGTAAGCCTCCCCGTCATCAAGGAGAGTATGGTCAAACCATAATAAAAAACTAGAAAGTACTTGATTATCAAATTGTGGTTTCATTTTAGTTTACTTTTCGCTTTTTCAAGTATATTAATTATATACGGAGTAGGGCTGAATTTAATAAAGTTAATTTGTCGCGATGTCTGTAAGGCTACTCCTGACCTGCTATATTTATCGTACAAAAAGCCAGAACCTTTTCTTGGCTGAAATACCGTCTGGCTATAATTTGTTATACCTTTTTCTACCCCCTGAACCCAGCTTTTAGTAGTCCACGGAAGGGGCGTAACTGAATAAATATCCAGCTTATTAGGCATCATAATATCAAACTCGACCCTAAAAATGTTCTTACTTACTTTAACGACTCTTCCTTTTTTGCTTGAAATATTAAAAGAATTTTCTAACACTTCCCTAAGCGCTACTATCGGTTGAGAACCTTTTTCAAAACCCAAAAAACCAAAAAAATTACCCTGACCACCAAGTAAACTACTTGATCTTCCACTTGGTCCCTTTTTTATTTCTTTCGTAACTTCATGCTTGTCAAATTGTTGCAAAACTTCTTTTTTTATAGCGTTAGCCTTTTTTCTAACTTCTCTATTTGCAAACTTTTCTAAACTTTTGGGAACTTCAACAGAAATCTGCTTAAGAATCCTATTCATATCCAACTGACTTCTCTTTGCCATTAAGTTGTCGCCTCCAAATAGTAAACATAATAGGTTTGACCTACAAAAAATCTAGCGCCATCAGAGCTAACTACATTAAAAAGACTTCCGTTTATCTCAATTGACTCGGTTTTTCCTTTATCGATATAATTTTTACAATCCAACTCTACTTTAATCCTAACGTCCCCTTTTTCTATCATAACTTTTAACTCATCTTGATATTCTAAAGGTTGATTTTCTTTATAGTTTATAATTGCGTTAAATGATTGGCTTACAGGGGTATATGTAGTTTGAGTTTTCGGCGCCCCATAACCAGCATAAATGTTTTGATCCGCGGTTAACGTAACAGTTTTTTTGGGTTCTTTATTGACAATTATAGTACCTTTAAAAGTGTCGAAATGATCAGACAGAGCTGCTTGCAGCCCTGCTAACGCAGACGATGGAATTAAAGACGCCATTATACCCCTATACTATACGGAACCCTATTGTAAGGATAACCGTCGTTATTAGTTGCGTACTCACCTCTTACAGTATCGTCCCCAGCAACTTGAACTGGAGAAGCTTTTCTAAGCTTGTAAGCGTTAATTAAATCAGTTAGCTCCATATACTCTTCTTTTTTCAAAGCTAGGTATGTTTTACTTAACTCGTTTTTGTTAATTTTTCTGACTCTTGATCCATCGGATGCAACCTCCACTACGGGATCGGTTGAAGCGGCGCCAATTGTACTACGTATCTGCTTATCGTAGTAATGCACAAAATACATTTTTTTCAATATGGACGCTTCCTCAGCTTCAATAGTAACAGAAGCTGGATCACCAAGACCTACAGCGCCTGTAGCTTCGTTGAAAGCTTGAGGAACGTATTCTGAGTTATCAAAACTGCCAGAGAATTCATAGGCCTCTGTTCCGTGGTCGTAAATCTTAAACGCCGTGTTAAGCCTATTATTTAATTCACCAACATTACTGCGAATCCAGAAGGAAATCGCAGGGATAGAAAGAGAAGATGGCTCAGCCAGTTCTCTGTAAATTTCGTCAGCTATGTCTACAATCTTCATCTTTTTTAAAATTACACATCTTTTTCAACCACGAGGCTATCTATATCAGCTCTTTCCCCATAAATTGTGTAGAAACAATCAATTGACTCGCCATCCGCCGCTCCAATTACAATTTGAGATAATGAAGTGCTAACAACATATAAATGCTGGAACCCTCCTCTTGGCGTTAATTGAACTGTAACCGTGTCTTCTCGCACAAGGCCAGACCAGTAATCCGGCAAAGTAATCGTATTTGATTGAGTTGTTCCTCTATGGTAAACTCCAAATTCTGGACCTTCTAAGCAGCCGTGTTCTAATTTTTTATTTTCTTTAGTTGGGTGGTCAATTAAGAAAGATTTTGAAGAAGCCGATAAAGATCCATTTACCGTGAGCTTAGAACCCGGATTAGTTGATCCTATTCCAATGTTACCGGTCTGATGAATCCTCATAGCTTCTATCGCGGTGCTACCGCTACCGGTATTGTTATAAACAGTAAATGCTATTTCTCCTTCATCTTTGTTTCCGGGGTTGTACCAATCATCACCCGCCATGAAATCAATACTGGCGACCTTATTGGTGGTCCAATACCCTTCAATGCCTCCTATTTTCCAATTAGGACCACTTCCTCCCCCTACGTAATTCTTGCATTTAAGATAAGACCCATATTCAGAGCTGTTACTATTGAAAGTTTCTAAATTTATGCACGCTAAATTTGAGCCGTTACTATCACCAGCAGCTTGCACACTTCTTATATCAAGCCTACTAGTTGGATTAGCTGTTCCTACACCAACATTACCGTCACCTTTTACAGCCATTCTGGTTACAGAATCTGTAGCGTCGTAAAATTCTAAAGTGCCATTTATAGTCTGACCATCAACAATCTTCCAGTGTTGAGTGGTGGAGCCAGTTTTCTTAATTTCGAAACCTACAGTAGAATTTGCAGCTACTTGAGTTAGTACGGTTGTAGTACCGGAAGTTTTATTAATATGAAGGTGAGCGGCGGGATTATTTGTCCCTATGCCAACTTTACCATCATTTTTAATAACCATCATGCTCTGAGGAGAGCCTATATTATCAGTTATAAAATGAAAATCTCCTACATTTGTAGCGGTTTGATATTGATAAGCTATTCTTCCGTCAGCATTTCTTGCTCTAAAGTCTATATTGGCGTAAACATTATTACTTTCTTGAGTATTATAAATTAGCAAGCCCTTACCTACTCCACCTCCACTTAAGCCCTCCTGAGTAACATCAGTAGAAGTGCTTACATATTTAACTTCAAATGTTTTAGTAGGCGTCCCAGTGCTAGTCGTATCGTTTACTAAAACTCTAGCTACTGTCCCTCTGTCATATATGCCAAGTTTTGGAGAAGTACTATGAGCCTCAGTAATAAAAAGAAGTTGTCCTTGGTTACTAGTGCCACTATATTGAAATGCTATTCTTGCGTCTGCATCATTACATCTAAAGTCAATTGGAAAATAAGTATTAGCAGTAGTGCTTGTGTTCTGTCCCCGAATTCCGGGGCCTGCAGTTCCGCTCAAGAAACCGGCTTTAATGTCCGTAACACCAGAGCTATAATTAACATGTAAATTGGATAAAGGATTATCTGTCCCTATACCGACATCACCGTTGCTGTCAATGAACATCTTGGTGCTATTATTAATTCTAAAGTCCCAAGAAGTATCTTTTACGTGCCTAGCCGCCCAAGCTCCATCGCCATCTAGAAAACCTACGGCGTGGGCCTGACTAGTTCCCTCTTCTGCATAAACATAACCCCAATTGTCTCCATCATTACCCTTTAATCTTATTGCTAGTACCGAACTGTCATGGGTATAAAAATCAAAGTTGTCACCGGCTGAATTAAAAAATGAAAGTGAGTTACTGCTTTCAACCCATTGAATATAAGCGCGATTAGAGCCGCCGTTTTGCCAACGAATATATGGATTAGCCGAACCACTTAACAGTATTTTTTGGTCGGCTGAACTATAAACCTGTAAAGGTGAGTAAGCTGTAGCTGTACCTATTCCGACGTAACCATTGCCTTGGATACGCATTCTTTCTCCAGACGTCCCGGTGCTGTCTGTGAAGAATGAAATATAACCAGTATTATTAGCGCCTGTAGTTCCACCTTGAATCATTGCTACAGAGCCAATGTTGTTAGCAAAATTTACGGTAGAAACTACATCAGTGCTATTATTATTATCATGAGTAAGTCTTATTTCAGCTCCACCCGCTGCAGAGCCATCACTTTTGACTTCTAATTTTGCATTAGGGTCAGAGCCACCCAATCCTATACCAACGCCAGTAGTAGTTATTCTTATTTGCTCGGCGTTGGCCGCATACAGTAATGTTTTGTTATACCCTGTGTTTTGAGCTAATACAGTTCCTCCGTATCCGCTTAAAGTCATTGGGGTAGTATAGTTGTAATGAGCGGATAATTTTGCATGATAGGCCGTGTTTTGTGCAGCCTGAAGTATGATTCTAGCCTCACTAGAAGCCTCTACAGTTAATCCTCCCGATGCTCCTGTGTTGTCGATAAAAGCAGCACCAATTACATGGAGCTTTTGCGATGGTGCATTTGTCCCTATACCAACATTACCACCAAGATGCTGTAAAGCTAAAGCTCTTGCTGTAGGATTATGATCGTAAACCTGAAGACCGAACCACCGGTTTGCTGCTGTACTACTAGAACTAGCGGCTGTAAATCTTAAATGCGTGTTAGTTGATCCTGATGAAGATGCACCTTGAATTCTTGTTATCTCAGCAGAGCTATTATCGGTAACAGTACCCACCGCATGCAATGTAGCAGAAGGACTTGCTGTACCTATACCAACACTACCTGCCTTCCACGCCATAGACAAAGTACCACCATCATACAAAGATGTATAAGCGTTTCCTCCCCTTCCTATGAAGTTGCTTCCGGAATAATTATCAAAATAATACCACCTAACACTAGTATCTGACCTGAACCCATAAGAGTCAGACAAAATTCTTCCGTCCACATCTAGCTCTCTTCCCGGATTATTTGTTCCTATACCAACGTTGCCATTTTTCCAAATGGTCAGTGCTTCGGTGCTGGTGTTCACCCAAAACGACATATTCGCATTACTATATTGCAAGAACTTAACCACACCGCTACTTCCAAATTTCTCAATAGTAAAATAATCAGTACCACTAAAGTTGGCTCCGTCTGCATCTAAAAACAAACGAGCATAGCGGCTTGTAGCTGTAGAACTGCCTACAGAACTAAATCCGCCGCCTGCTCTTTCACTGGCTGTTGTTTGAGCCGTCCTAAATATTGCTTGATGAGCCGTTGAATCTGCGACAGTTAAAGCAGCTTCTGGGGCATTCGTGCCTATACCGACATTACCACCTGTAAAATAAGAAGCTCCTGCAGTTCTTAAGTTTACTTTTATTACATTATTATCCCTTAAGTCAAGTATACCTTCAGTGCCGTTGTCGTATAAAAGTCCAATACGAGTACCTGTATCGCCATCAAGAAACTCAGTATCACCCTTTACGGAAAGAGCAACACCGCTAGTGGCAGAAGCCCCACCAATAGATACAGTACCAACGTTATTAATAACTGTTTGGATATTCCTATCGCCTACGATCCTAGTCCAATTTTGGTCACTGCTAGTTCCCCATCCAGATCGCCAATAGAACTCTGACGCTGAGTGCGCAAAATAAAATTGACCCCTAAAGCTACTAAGCGACCTTAAAGTGAGTAAAGATCCGTAAGAATAAATCTGACTAGTTGTTTGTGTTAATGTACTAGGAGCATTAGTTGTAAGAGTTCCACTACTATTAGCCCAATGCCCATGGGTTGCGTCGTATCTATAAAACTGACAAAAACTAGCTTCGTCATTAGAACGATAATAATCGTTTAAGTTGTCTGTTCCATACGGTCTATCGCCTAACTGCTTGAAAAATCCGTTACCGCCTAACGAAGCGTTTCCGGCGCTACTTAAAAATAAATATTTCGATCCACTTCCAGCGCCGAAACCTACTCCAGAATTTTCAAAATATACTCCAGCTGTATTAACTCCACTAACAGTAATCGCTGGGTTGGTAGAGTTTCCTGCCGCTGACCCATTGCCTAGACGCAAATTAGTACCAATTCTTGCGTCTCCTCCATATACATCTAGTTTGTAAGCCGGACTAGTTGTGTTTATACCGACATTACCAACGCTAGTGATTCTTACCCGCTCCGAATCCCCAGTTTTAAATTTTATATAAGAAGCATTGTCTCCAATGAAGATTGGCTTACTTATATTTTGACCATTGCCAGTTGCAAAATAATAACCACCAGAATCCTGCCCTGCTAATATTTCATCATCTCCACCGTATAAATAACTAGTAGACTGTGATAATTTTACCCCGCTAGCTGTAGTCTGAAAGGTTTTAGTGGCATTATAAAACAAATTAACAGCACCATCGTTTACGCCTTGGATCATGGTCTCCCCAGAGTGTTTTATATAAAAATTTTGAGCTGTATCTAAAATTAAATCCCCATTTGCAATAACGCTGTTTATATAATTGTTAGAACCATCGTGGTAAATTTCCAGATCATTAGCAGCACCTAGAAGTAGCTTGTCGTTGTCTTGTAAATCTATAGACCCTTGACACGTTATTGTCCCACTAAAATTACCAGCTTCAGAGTAAACATTGTTCCAGCGATTTCCAGAGAGACCTAAATCTTTTGCTCCGTCAGCCACGGGATAAAACGAGCCACTGGTCATTGTATA
>Ga0163180_10000107_pt1 | contig 41519 bp, 31 predicted proteins | sample AtlANTMetagenome_2_FD_109647 | JGI IMG/M metagenome (GOLD analysis project Ga0163180, IMG submission 109647) | Marine eukaryotic phytoplankton communities from the Atlantic Ocean - Atlantic ANT 4 Metagenome | ecosystem: Environmental > Aquatic > Marine > Oceanic | place: North Atlantic Ocean...
CTCCATAAAACCCGGGCAGGCCCTCGGCCCTACTTTTTCCCTGGTGAGGGCTTCCCTTCCTTGTTCTCAAGCGAGGCCTCCCGGGTCAACTTGAACCGCCGGGAAATATCAATCGCCTTTTTGCGGTCACTCTCGTCGTAATCCCAGAACTCCTGCACGATCTTTTCGCACGCGGGATAGTGAGAACCATCGTCCCCGATATCCCTGCGCAAAAGAGCCAACTGCTTTTTCAAGTCCTTGCGCACCTTGGAATATGCGGGATCGTCGTAGACATTGTTGAGCTCTGAGGGATCCCTGCCCAGGTCGTAGAGTTCCCAGGCGGGCGGCGTCTGGTTCTTCCCCTCGTAATCCGCCCCATAGAAATAAATCAATTTGTGGGTCTTGGTCCGGATGGCCATTTCCCCCGGGTTGTCATGGTGGGCCATGTGCATCCAGTAGCGGTAATAGGCCGCCTTCTTCCAATCTGCAGGCTCCTTGCCGGTCTCGCAGATCGACTTGAAGGACCGCCCCTGCATGGAACTGGGCCGGGGTATACCCGCAAAGTCCAGCATGAGGGCAGGGTAGTCAACATTCTCCACGATAGCATCGCTACGCGTCCCGCCCCGGATACTGCCCGGGTGACGAACGATGAAGGGCATGCGCATGGAGGGGTCATAGGCCCAGCGCTTGTCCTGGTAGTCATTTTCCCCAAGCCAGAATCCCTGGTCCCCGGTGTAGATAATGACAGTATTATCGTAGAGTCCCTCCTCCCTGAGGTAGTCGAAGAGGCGCTTGAGGTTATCATCCACGCCCTTCACACAGCGGAGATACTTACGAAGGTAGGCCTGGTAAGCCAGGCGGGTGGTCTCACGTTCGGACAGCCTCGCCACGTCATAGTCGGAGGGAAACTCTTCCGGAAACCGTTCCTTCAGGTCCACCGCGTAGGAACGACGCGGGTTACGCTTGCCGATACTGGTTCCGATGTGAGCCATGAGCTCATCCTCATGCCCCCGGGTGGCAATGGATCCAAAAGTCCTGGGAACATCGTAGAGCGTGGGAGGCTCCGGGATGGACACGTCTCTTAAGTAGGATTGGTAGCGCGGCGCGTTCTCAAAGTAATCATGCGGCGCCTTGTACTGGTGGCAGACAAAGAAGGGCTTGTCGGGGTCGCGCTTGTTCCTGAACCAGTCGAGGGCGGAGTCGGTGATGGCATCGGACGAGTGCTGGCCCTCGTGGGTAACGGTATTCTGTGGCCATTTTCTGGGACCCTGGATGCGGAACATGGTGTCGAAGTATTTCCCCTGCCCCGGGAGTACCTTGTAGTAATCGAAATTAGGTTCCTTCTTGAGGTGCCACTTCCCGATCATGGCCGTTTGATAACCAGCATTGCGGAAGAGGATCGGCAGGGCCTGCTTCTCAGGCGGAATATTTCCCCGGAGGTCGAACACCCCGTTCACGTGTGGATACTGCCCGGTAATGATACAGGCCCGGCTCGGCGTGCAGATCGCATTCGTGCAGAACGCGTTGTCAAAGGTCATTCCCTCAGCCGCAAGGGTGTCAATCGTCGGGGTAGGATTGAGATCCTTGAGCACCGTGGCGTAGGCCCCTACCGCCTGGGCGGTGTGATCGTCCGACATGATGAAGAGGATGTTGGGCTGCTGATCAGCTGCCCGACCCACAAGGGCAGAGAGGGCGAGAACCGTGAGGAAGAGGGTGCACTTGTTCATGAATCTTTTCTGGATCGGAAATGAAAGAAGAAGGCGATCAGTCCAATTCCACTCTCTAAGAACCTAGATCAGGTGCTGGCCGTGCTCAAGCCGATCCCGGGAGTCCGGGGGAGGACGCTCCCCATGGGGGAATTATTCCGGCAGTAAACTTCAACCCTCGGCTGAAACCTGCGCACATAGTTCCTGCCGGCCCGGGGATCTCCCGTCCCATCTGTTCGGATTCCGCCGGACTACCGATCAAGCATGAGGCCCATCATTCCCTGACCCTCTCCCTGCTGCGGGGTATTCCAAGGCATGGAACCAGCCGCACTTCCATGAGGGCCCTGGGGTCTGGGGCCGCTGTCGACACCACACCCGCAGAGGAGGCCACCGACCACGACCAGCAGAATCAGGAAACTCTTTCTTCTCATGCAGGAAAATTAGCAGCCCACCCCATCTGCTGGCAAGCATGCGTTCGAGTCGGGGTAGCTTCCCGTCCAGCCTCCTCTGAAAAACAAAAGGCCGGTGGAGTTCCTCCACCGGCCTCGGATTCTGAAAGTCTCCGTCTCCGGCTGTTACTGTCCGGTAGAGGAATCAGCAAGGGTCACCTGATCGCCAGGCTGGATCCGCACGCCGGGATTAATATCACGGGCGTTCAGGTCACAGACCGTCTGGCTGGCTTCCACCGAGTTCGGAGTCAACCGCCCGAGCAGGCGTCCGTCGCGGGTCACCAGCAACTTGGACTGAGGCGTCACATTGGAATTATTGGTCCCGAGGTTAACGATCACGAAACCCCAGGTTGAGTTGACCGAGGTGATTGCGCCCACCTTGGCATTCCGCGCGATCTTGGTCCGGATCTTGGTCAGGCGGTCACCTTCACGGGTATTCGAGGCCTGCTTGTCAGCAACCTCGCTGGTCAGCTTTTCAATGTGCTCGTTGAGAAGGTCGAGATCATCGCCCTTCTTCTTACGCTCTTCCTGAAGGCGTTTGATCTCGGCCGGAACCTGATTCCAGGTGATTTGCCTTCCACCCAGTTCCTCCTCCAGCTTCTTGTCGATCTTGGCCTTGATTGCTGCCAGCTCGGCGAGTTTCGCATCGTGCTCCGCAATCTCAACCTGAGCCTTCTCCTTTGACTTGTTGAGACCGTTCTCCCGGCTCCTCATGTTACCCATTGACTGTATGAGCTCCGCATTCACACCCTCCGCCTCCCCCAGTGCTTTCTGGGTGTTCGCAAGGTCTTCTTTCTTTTCCTCCTCAACTTTTTCGGTTCCGATCTTGAGCGTTTGTTCTTTAGCAAACAGATCGATCTCCGCCTGGAGCAGCTGGGAATTCTGAAAACTGTACCAGGCAGCCGCAATGGTCACCAAGACAGACAGGATATAGAAAATTTTCTTTGTCATATCAGAAAAGTAAGGGTTTTAGCCACTATCCAAAGGGGTCTTCCTCGTCCGGTTGGGCTGGTTCGGGTTCGGGTTCGGGGTCGGGTTCGGCCAACGGATCGGCATCAATCGGCTCCGGACTCGGAGCAGCGACAGGCTCGGGCGCCGGGGCGGCTTTCTGGGCGGAACGAACGGTGTCGCCAGCCTGCACGCTCTCACCATCAACTACCGAGTCGGGAACGATGTCCGCAGCAGCACTCCTCGACTCCACGGTAGTCACCTTGAGCTTGGCGATCACGGCATCGTCCCGCACCACCTCAAGAGTAGAATTCTTGACGATCCCAAGATTGTCTCCTCCGGCGAGGGTCACAAACCCGAGCGTGGCATAGACACTGCGGATCCGGGTCTCGGCTTCCGGGTTACTTTCTCCTGAGACCCGCCAGCTGATTCGCTTGCGCACGTCAGCAAGGGAGGCCTCAACCCCCTTGAGTTGTGCCTCAAGGTCTGCGCGGTTAGCTTCACCCTCGGTGATATCCAACTCGATCTGTTGCAACTCACTGGTGACCCTGGTCAATTCGGCGAGAACCTGATCCACATCCCCGAACTCCTTGATGGAGTCGTTTTTCTCCGCGACTTCCACCGCCTTCGCCTTGGCCTCGGCCATCAGGTCCTCAACTTCGGCCGCAAGCTCCTCATTCTTTGTCTTTTGCGCGGCATTCTCTGCGGTCTTCTTCTCGTTATCCGCCTCGACCCCCGCAAGCGTTTCCTCGGTTTCTGCGAGCTCTTCCTTCACCTCCTTGAGACGCTTCTGCGCCCGCTCGCGGGCGTTCACCATGTTCTCCCGCTTAGCGATCCATCCCTTGTAACCGGCCCCAGGATCAGCCGTGTCCCCTTGGTTCTTGAAGGCCACGAAGGCAGCAAGGGCAAGGACGAGTGCCGTTAAAATCGCAAATATATTTGCCATGGTTAGTTCTAGTGCAGTTGGGATTCAGGTGAGGAGCAGACGCTATGAAGCCACGAGGCCGGACACAGCGGGTGCTACCGGGGGGGACAGTAACGACCAGCTTTCCCTTGGAACAACCCTAAAATTTCCGGAAAAACCTTCAGTTTCTTTACAAAATGCTTGCCTAAACGCTATCTCCGCCACGCCGATGAAGACAATCCTCCGGATTCTGAGCTATTTAAGGCGTTACCCCGTCCTGGGTAGTGCCCAGTTGATCTGCGCCACTCTGATGGCCCTCAGCGTCATTGTCTTCCCTTCGGTAACGGGTCATGTGATCGACGAGGTGATCCCCCGGCCCGAGAACCACGGACAGCTGATCTTCTGGGTTTTCCTCGGATTACTGGGCTTTTTTCTCAAGGACGCCCTGAACTGTGCACGGATCATTCTCAACAATCATTTCGAGCAAAGAGTCATTTTCGATATCCGCTCAGACCTCTACCAGAAGCTCCAGCGCCTCCCGCTCCGCTGGTTCGATGGTCGCCGGACCGGGGACATCATGACCAGGGTGGTCGAGGACGTGACCGCCATGGAACGGGTTCTCATCGACGGGATCGAACTGGGACTCGTGGCCTTCATCCAGCTCCTCGCGGTGGGGGCCGTGATGTATTACACCGATGTCACCGTGGCCCTCTGGGCGACCCTCCCGGTTCCTTTCCTCATCCTCGGGGCCTGGATCTACACCCGGGATGCCCGGGATCGTTACCGGGGGCAACGCGAGGCCTCCAGTGATATGAACTCCCTGCTTCATGACAATGTCTCGGGCATTCGCCAGATCAAGTCGTATACCGCCGAAGGCAAGGAACACGAGCGATTCAACGCCTTCTCCGACAAGCTCCGCCTGGCCAGCCTGCGCATCATGCGGTGGTGGGCCTTCTACTCCCCGGGCATGTCATTCGTCGGCATGGTGGGCTACGTCCTCGTGCTGGGATTTGGTGGGCTCGCGGTCATGAACGGCCGGATGGAACTGGGCGACCTGGTATTGTTCTTTCTCCTGCTCTCGCTGTTCTACGAACCGATCAGCAAGCTGCATCAGCTCAACCAGATGGCACTGTCCTCCCGGGCTGCCGCTGACCGGGTCTTCGAAATTCTCGATTCGGAAGACGAGCCTCACTCCGAGGACGGCATGACCCTCCCCGATCCCGTAGGTGGTCACGTGAGATTCGAGGACGTTTCCTTCTCCTATGGAAAACATCCAACCCTGCAGGAGGTCTCCCTCGAGGCCCGGCCAGGTGAAACCATTGCCCTGGTCGGCCCTACCGGCGCGGGCAAGTCCACAGTCGTAAACCTCCTCTGCCGCTTCTACGAATACGACCGCGGGTCCATCACCATCGACGGGCAGGAGCTGAGAAAAACCCGGAAGTCCTCGCTGAGATCCGCCCTCGGCTATGTGACCCAGGAGGCTTTTCTGTTCAATGGCACAGTCCGCGAGAACCTCTGCCTCGCCAGGAGGGACGCTGACGAAAAAGATCTCTGGAAGGCCCTCCAATCCGCACGAGCAGAGGAATTTGTAAGGGCCCTCCCCGAGGGCCTGGACACCAATGTGGGCGAACGGGGCGTCAAACTTTCCGGGGGGGAGAAACAACGCCTTTCCATTGCCCGTGCCCTGCTGAAGGACCCTCCCATCCTCCTGCTGGATGAAGCCACCGCCTCGGTTGACTCGGAAACAGAGCGACTCATTCAGGAGGCTCTGGAAGCCCTCATGGCCAACCGCAGCGCTTTTGTCATCGCACACCGCCTGTCTACGATCCGGAATGCGGATCGCATCTACGTGCTGGATGAAGGAGCCGTCGTGGAGGAAGGAACCCACGACCAGCTCCTCGAGGCGGATGGACTTTACGCCGAACTATCGCGACAGGCCTTTCTCGCCGAACAGGAGGAGCCTTCCTCCTGACCTCCCGGATCCCCTTTTCAAAGTTTTCGCGTGAAATCGACCCTCTCCGCTGTTCTTATCCCGCTCTCATTCTCATGATCGATATCCGTGCCATCCGCGAGGACCCCGACGCCATCAGGCAGCGCCTGGCGCTCCGCTACGATGGCTCGGCGGACCTGATTGACGAAGTTCTGAGATGCGACGAAAACCGCCGCAAGGCCGAGACCGCCAAACAACAGCTCCAGGCCGAGCGTAAGAAAACTTCCAAGGAAATCGGGGCCCTGCGCGCAAAAGGCGAAGACAGTGGTCCCATCGAGGCGCAGGTCAAGGAGATCGGGGAACAGATCAAGGCCCTTGAGGAAGAAGGGTCAGCTGCCGAAACACGCCAGAATGAGTTACTTCTCAATATACCCAATCTTCCTCACGAGAACATCCCGGCAGGCAGGAGCGAGGAGGAGAATCCCGAATTGAGAACCTGGGGGCAAAAACCCGGGATCACTGATCCCAGGGACCATGTCGCCCTCGCGGAAGATCACGGACTGATCTCCTTCGAGGATGGCGCCCGCATCTCCGGAAGCGGCTTCCCGGTCTTCCGGGGAACCGGGGCCCGGCTTCAGCGCGCCCTGATACACTACCTCCTGGATATGCAGACCAGCGAGCATGGCTATGAGGAAGTGGGAGTGCCCTATGTCGTCAAGCGCGAGTGCGGTCTCGGAACCGGACAACTCCCCAAGTTTGCGGAAGAGATATACCCTACTGAAAACGATGAACTCTTCCTCATTCCAACCGCCGAGGTTCCTGTAACCAATCTCTACCGCGACACCCTGTTGCCGGAGAGCGACCTCCCCATTAAAATGACCGCCCACACCCCATGCTGGCGGAGGGAAGCCGGCAGCGCTGGACGTGACAACCGCGGGATCATCCGGGTGCATCAGTTCGACAAGGTGGAACTGGTTCAGATCGTGCACCCTGACAAGTCCTTTGAGGCTCTGGAGGAACTCACCGGACATGCCGAGAAAATCCTGCAGTCCCTCAATCTCCATTATCGCGTCATCGAACTCTGTGGCGGGGATATCGGCTTCGGAGCCGCGCGCACCTATGACATCGAAGTCTGGGCTCCGGGACATGGAAAATTCCTGGAGGTGTCCAGCTGTTCTAATTTCACCGACTACCAGGCTCGTCGTATGAAGCTCCGGTTCAAGGACCAGGAGGGGAAAAATCGTCTTTGTCACACCTTGAACGGATCCGGCACTGCTCTTCCACGACTTTACGTGGCTCTTCTTGAACAGAACCAGCAACCGGATGGATCGATCAGCATCCCTGCGCCACTTGTCCCCTACTTCGGCGCGGATAAGATCGGCTAGACAAAAGATCTCCGGCACCCGCGTTTGATCGAGGCAGGCAAGGCTGCGGAAGGTTCCTCCCAGTTCTCACTCCCTGCCTTCTTGCTAAGCATGCATGGAGCCCCCTATCCTGTATCCCTACAGGATGCCGTTGCCTCTCGATCCGCGCTTCTCGCCCCGCCGCCGCTACCTTCTTGGAATTTCGGGCGGCCGGGATTCCGTGGCTCTCCTTCACACCCTCCTCGAGACCGGGGCAGAAAAGATCATTCTCTGCCATCTGAATCACCAGTTGCGGGGCCTTTTCTCCTCTCATGATGCGGGCTTCGTGCGGGACCAGGCCGAACTCCACGGATTGCCTTTCGAGATCGCCCGGACCAATATCCGGCGGCGGGCCGAAGAAGAAAAAGTCTCCATCGAGGTTGCGGCCCGGCGTTCCCGCCACGAGTTTTTTGCAGAGTGCTCCCGCAGGCATCGGTGTTCGGATGTGCTTCTTGCCCACCATGCGGACGACAACGCCGAAACAGTCCTTCTCAATCTCCTGCGGGGGTCAGCCGGGCTCAAGGGTATTCGCTACCGAGCCAAGGTCATGGTGGACCGAAAGAAGCTCACCCTGCTGCGCCCACTGCTCGGAGTCCGGCGGCGGGAGATCGATGCCTATCTTGAGGAGCGCAGGATTCCCTACCGGGAAGACGCCAGTAACAAGGAACCCTTTACGCCGCGCAACAGGCTTCGTTCTGAAATTATTCCCCTTCTCGAGGATCTCATGACACGTGATGTTGTGCCCGCTATCGTGCGGGCCGCCGAAAGCAGTCTTGAGGACCAGGAGGCTCTCGATGAACTACTTCTGGTTCTGGATCTTGTAGACCCCCAAGATCGACTTTTTCTTCCCAAGCTACGTAAACTTCCCGAACCCCTTCAGCGGAGAGCCCTTTTTCTCTACCTCAAGGATTCTGGGATAAGTGACCTGTCCCGGGATCTTATCGAGCGTTGCCTCACGCTTATCGAGCCCACATCTCCTGCCCGGGTCAATCTCCCCGGAGGCCTGCACTGCTGCCGACGGGCAGGCAGGATCCTGGTGGAGTAAGAACGTCTGGGCGTAACCGCTGATTCGCTATTTGGCAGGAGCATGCAACTGCTCCTTCACCTTGTCTTCGATTTCAGCGTAGAGCTTCTCATCGGCCCTGAGGGCTTCCTTGGCACCGTCCCGTCCCTGGGCGAGTTGCTCGCCGTCGTAACTGAACCAGCTTCCCCGCTTCTGGATGAGGTTATACTCCAGGGCCAGATCAAGCAGCGAACCCACTGAGGAAATCCCCTCGTTATACATAATGTCGAACTCGGCCTCGGTAAATGGAGGCGCCACCTTGTTCTTCACCACTTTGACACGGGTACGGTTGCCCTGCACCGAGCCATCTGTCGCCTTGATCTGCCCAATGCGGCGGATGTCCAGGCGCACGGAGGAAAAGAACTTAAGGGCCCGACCTCCAGGAGTAGTTTCTGGATTCCCGAACATCACCCCGATCTTCTCCCGAATTTGATTCGTGAAGATGCATACGGTCCGCGCCTTTGAGATCAAGGCCGTCAATTTCCGCATGGCGGCACTCATGAGCCGGGCCTGGGTTCCCACCGTTGAATCACCGATTTCACCTTCCAGTTCCTGCTTGGTCACCAGGGCTGCTACCGAATCCAGCACTACCACGTCGATGGCATTGGAGCGCACCAGCGCTTCACAGATCTGCAGGGCTTCTTCTCCGGAAGACGGCTGCGAGACCAGCAGGTCATCAAGGTTCACGCCAAGTTTCCGAGCATATTGAGGATCCAAGGCGTGCTCAACATCAATGAAGGCCGCCAGTCCACCACGGCGCTGGGCCTGGGCTATTGCGGTCAGGGTAAGAGTGGTTTTCCCAGAGGACTCCGGTCCATAAATCTCCACAATACGACCACGGGGAAGCCCTCCCACCCCAAGAGCGCGATCGATGAGAAGGTTCCCGGTGGGAATGACATCAACATCCATGCAATTCTCATCGCCCATCCGCATGATGGCTGTTTCCCCGAATTCCTTCTGGATCGAGGAAATCGCAAGATCGAGGTTCTTCTTCCGGGCTTCTGCCATTTTCTCGGCCGCCTTGTCCCGGGGAGGCGCTGAAGAGGCGGGAGAGGCAGCCGCCTTGGGTGATGAAGTCTTTTCTTCGGAAGAGGAGGAGGAAGCAGCAGAGGCTTTCTGGTTGGGCATCGGCTTAGGTTTAGCAGCAACAGTACTCATGACAATTTCGATTTGGTATGCGGGGACCTTACGCGGCTTCACGGGATCCGGCAAGAACAATTGTGTTCTGTTGAACACTTGTTCGTTTGGACGGTTGTTTGCCTTGAAACGTAGGGTTTGAAACAGCTGCCATCCACCTTGAACACCCCCGGCCGCAACAAAGCCACCCACTCCCTGCAGGTGCGTGGTCCGGGGGGCATCCCTCCGAAGGGACCGGCCCCACAGTTCGCTACTCCTTGCCGAGCTCCTCCGCCCGCCGCCTCAGTTTCTCTGCATGCCGGCGCAGCTCCGCGGCCTGTTTCTCAAGCCGGGTAATCTTGTCCTCCTTGCCTTCGGTAGCCTCCAGAGCCTTCTCACGCTGCTCCAGTTCGGCAGTGAGCGCCTGCTCTCGATCGTGATCACCATTGTGCTGCCTCTCGATCCGGGCAAGAGACTGGCGTATCTTGTCAAACTGCTGACGCTCCCTCGCCAGAGAACGCTCAAGCTCAACGATACGATCGCGCGACTCTTTCATCTGCTCGCTGGAGCGCTTCCAGAATGCGTGATCGTCTTCGATCTTTTTTTTCACGTCCTCTAGCTGCTTCCGGGTCTCGGTCAGGGCCTTCCTGAGGGCTCCCTCCTCAGGGCCGACCTTTCGCCCTTCGCCACCCTTTGCCTTTCCAGCCTTCTCCTCTTCATCCGCGGCGATAGGAAAGAAGGGTGAGCTCCCCGGATAATCGAACAGAAAACCCTGCTTCCCGGGTCCCTGATCTTCCTCGTCAGGTTGCTGTTCCCTCAGTTTTTCGATATTCAGACGGAAACGTTCCGGCCTCTGCCCATGGGGAGAGGCCAGGTCCACGACCTTGATCTTCTCCAAGGCCTTGAGCACTTCAACCTCCCTGCCCTGGGCAAGATAGGCGTTGAGCCTGTCATAGAGGATCTGTTGCCTGGACGCCTGGACATCGGCAGCCCCTGCGGACACGCCGCACATGAGGACCACGACTAGCTGGATTGTAATCAGCAATTTCATTCGGAAAGCGATAGTTACTCAGGCGGAGACCCTGACCCGGCGCACTGTGGACAGTCCAGAGAAATACTGGAACCGCCCCCCTTCAAGGCCGGGGATGCCTCGGCCCGCAAACATCACCTGAATCGATTCCGAAATTGCTTCTATCAATTTTCTGCTGGTAATAATCCAGGTATGATGGAGCACCCATGAAGTCCCCTCCTCTCTCTCGTGCCGGCCTCTTCCTCCACCGCCCCGCTAACATCCATCTTATCCGGAAAACGTCTCATGAAGAAGTTGCAACCTGCTCCCTCTCAAGCCCGGCTTAAACGAGTTCGGGTAGCTCCCATTATTTTTCTTTTCTCCCTCTCTCTGCCCATGACTTCCTGCAGCACTAAAAGCTTGAGACCGGACCAGATGCACAAGATCGCGGCCAAGGCGAGTCAGGTATCCAAGGGCAGAGTCGTTCTGGTTCACGGAATTTTTGACACCCGCATCGGTTTCCATCCGTTGCGCAAGGCCATTGTCTCCGCTGGCTACGAGTGCCTCGTGCCCTCTCTCAAGCCGGTGGATGGACGGAAGGGCCTTGAGCCCATGGCCCGGCAACTTCGTGACGTCATCGAGTCGGAATGGGGTGAGGATGATGAGTTTGCCATCGTTGCCTTCAGTATGGGGGGGCTGGTCTCCCGTTATTACCTTCAGGAACTCGGCGGGGCCGAACGCTGTCAGGGCCTCTATACGATCGCTACTCCACACAACGGAACCTACACCGCTTACCTCTATCCCGGGCAAGGAACCCGGCAAATGCGGCCCGAAAGTCAATTCCTCACAGACCTGAAGAAGGGAGGACACATCTACAAGGACCTGAAGATCCCCACCGCCTCCTACCGCAGTCCTCTCGACGTTGTGATGCTCCCTCTTGAGAGCCCGAAATGGCAACATGGTGACAATGTCCGCTTCTGGTCTCCCATCCATCCGGCCCTCCTCTGGGAAAAAAAACTCCACAGGGACCTCCTCAGACGGCTGGGCGCGAACGGCTCACGCTAGAGCCTTCCCGTTGCAAGGGGTGGACTATCGCCCCTCATACGCCTTCTTCACTTCATCGGCGATGATACGAAAACCCTCTTCCACCACTTCCTCCGGCATGGTGAAGGAAATCCGCAGGCATTCGTCCCGGTGAGCCCAGTGCTCATCTTCAAGGCCGTAAAAGAAGTAGTTTCCCGGCACGACCAGCACGTTGCGGGCCTTGAGCCGCTCATAGAGTTCCCGGGACGTGATGGGCAGGCCCTCACACCAGAGCCAGAGAAAAAGAGCGCCCTCCCGCTTGTGAACCCGCCAGGGCAGGCCGGGGTCGAAGTAGTGGTCCACAAGAGCGCGGGCCTGATCCGACCTCGCCCGGTAGAAGGGCTGCATCACCTCATTGCTTAACCGCAGGATCTCTCCGCTCTCCAGAAGCGGTTGCATGATGGCCTGACCCACGTTGGTATTGGAGAGACCAACAATTGAGGTCATCGATGCAACCCAGCGAATGACCTCCTTCCGGGCAATCACGATCCCCGTCCGGGTTCCCGGGAGGCCTGTCTTGGACAGACTCTGGGTCAGAATGATATTTTCATTCCAGACCGGGTTGACCTCACTGAAGATGATGTTCGGAAAGGGTGCCCCGTAGGCATTGTCAATAATGAGAGGAATCGCGTGAGCGGCCGCCAATTCAGACAGGTGCTTGATTTCGGCATCCGTCAGAACATTGCCAGTCGGGTTGGTTGGCCGCGAAACACAGATCGCAGCAATTTCGTCATCGATCTCGAGGGAATCGAAATCCACACGATACTTGAAATCGTGATCCCCAAGCAACTCGATCCTGGGCTTCGCCCCTCGAAAAAGCTCTCCGCCAGCCGACTGGTTTGCATACCCGATATATTCCGGCACGAGAGGAAGAAGAACCTTCTTGCGCCTCCCGTCTGCGAAGCGGCCTGCGAGTGAATTGAATAGAAAGAAGAAGGCCGTCTGGCCACCTGCCGAAACCGCCACGTTCTCCGACCCGAGATCCCACCCGAATTCCCGGTTGAAGAGACCCGCAAGGGAGGAGCGAAACGCGCTGTTACCAGCCGGCCCCTCATAGTCGCCAAGCACGCGCTCAAGGCCCCCTTCCTCTGCCATGATCTCCTCCATTCGTCGGCGCCAGACGGCATCAACCTCGGGGATGTGGGCTGGCTGGCCCCCGCCAAGCATGCGAATCCGTTCCCCGCCCGAGGCCAGCGCGGCACCAAGGTCCTCCATCAACTCACCTATCCCGCTCCCGGTGCACAATCCCTGACCAAATTCTGACAGCTCCCACGGCATGGCAAAAGAACTCTCCCCGCTCTAACCCACTGCGGAAGGGTCCACCACAACAATACCACTTCCCTTCAAAAAAAGAACGACCCGGGCAGGACCCGGGTCGCTCTCATTCTAAGATTACGAAAACCGTGCTGGGCTGTGGTTCAGTTTTCGCGGGATTTGAAATTCACGGCAAGACAGGGCGGCAGGCAATGGGCAAACCGGGAAATCCGGCTCATAGTGTCAGGCCTCCTCGGCAAAGTGTTCCGGCTGTAATCCGAAAGTGACCTGGTTCAGAATAGTCGTTCCGCGGGCATCGCTCATGCAGACCGAAAGAGTCCATGTTCCCCCGGAGCGGCAGGCCCTGTGGATCCCCGGCACGCTGAGGACTCCCACACGGTCCTTACGAAGGTAAAACTTCGACTCCACGACTTTCCCGGTCTGTCGGCCCTCAAGGGACCTGCCCCGCCTGACCTCCACCCACACTGCCGCACCAGTGGGCAGATTGGACAGTTCGACCAGAACGGGCGGCAAGGTTGCAAAAAATTTCTCCTCGAGACCTGAAATCACGGCCTTGGTGGTAACTGGCCGGGGAGGAAGCGAGGAGGAAGCGGTAGCCCCCGCCCGCGGCAGGGCCGCGGGGAGGGAGACGCTGACAATAAACACCAAGGTAAGAGTAAGAAGAAATCCTTTCATTGGTGGTGAGGTAAGGGTGGTCGTGCATTCGGCCCTGAAGGCCAGCGGGTTGACTGAGCCCGCCTGATTGATGGACAAAGATTATCAACATTTGTGTAAATTTGCCAGTTCTTTTTTATAAAAATTCACACCTTTTCCTAGCCTGCTTTTCATAACTTGTTCATTTCCAGCTTTTTGTGTAATTGTTGATAATCTTCATTTTCGCAATGTTTTCCCACTTAAATTTAATGAAAGTGCCCCAATCTCGAGGAGGCTCTCCTCCGTGCGAGGAGTGATTGACCGCCCGCTTGTCCGCTCTAGAGTCCCGCCCATGACAGTCAAGACAGGCGATCCCGCACCCGATTTCACTCTCACCACCCTTGGAGCCGAAGGCCCAGAGCTGGTAACTCTCTCCGCACAGACTCCCGGGAAAAAAACGCTCCTGCTATTTTTCCCAATGGCCTTCACCGGTGGCTGCACGACCGAACTATGCAGTGTCACGGCGGGGATCGACGAATACACCGGACTTGGCGCACAGGTTTTTGGCATCAGCGGCGACAATCCCTTCGCGCAGGCTGCCTGGGCTGAGAAGGAGGGCATCGGTATTACTCTTCTCAGCGACTACGAGCACGAAGTCGCCAAGACCTGGGGGGTCGCCTACGACAGCTTCCTGCCCGACAAGAATCTGACGATGGGAGGAGTCTCCAAGCGATCAGCCTTCATTATCGATGGCGAGGGAGTGGTCCGCTACGCCGAGGTTAATGACAACCCGGCCGATCAGCCTGACTTTGATGCAATCAAGCAAACCCTCCAGAAGCTCTGACAAACAGGGTTCCCACGAGCCGAGAAGCGAAAGGGTTCTTCCGTTTTTATAACATTCTCCGCCTTTTTCCTACTCCTCCTCCGGGGAAGAACCAGGCGGCGGGGTCTCAGCCCTTTCCACTGAAATGGGAGGCACCTCTGGCTCTGGCGCCAGAAACGGAGCGTTGCCCCCGGGATCAGGCAAGGGATTTCCCAGACTGGGCGGATCCGCTGGGTCTCCCGGCGTCGCGGGAACAATCGTGCCCTCAGGCACGACTACTCCCTGTGAAGAAACGCTGTTACTGACCATGATCGTAGGAGCAAACCCAATCTGGCCGGACGCCGTCTCCACCCTCAGGTAGGAGCCTCTTTCATTAATGACCTTGAGCGGAGTGCCCAATGCCAGCGTCTCATCCGGCTGCCTGTCCGCTCCGGGAAACCGGAAGTAGAGACCCGCGTTGACATCCGTCACCTCAACATAACTTCCCGGGGCAAATCCTGACGAATCTTCACCGGCGGCTCCACGACGTTGACTGCCGGGAGAATCCAGGGGATTCATCGAGGAATCGTAATTCCCGTTGGAGCGGAAGCCTCCACAAGAGGACAAGAGGACGATCGCGATCCCACACAGCGGTATCTGAGCTACACGGAGCATGGTGGAAAGTGTCTACAGGCCCGGATACAGGTCAACGGGATTTCCTGTCAGGAAGTCTCATCCTTTGCTCCCTGCTCAAAGATCTCAGGATCAATCTGGCCTCCTCCTCCCAGTTCACCCCCCGCCAGCACAGATCGGTGCGCAGCCTCACCGGATCCATTGCCGTGTGAATCGGCCGCCTGACCTTTAACCGTTCCGCCTGTTCCATCCCCTCTGCCCGCACCTCCGGACACTCCTCCAGCAGCTCCTCTTCATTAGCAATCCGGACAACTTTGGTCGCAACCGACCACCAGCTCTCAGGTTCACCTGCATGGGTCAAATGAAAGAGTCCCGTCAAGTCCGGGTGGGTCAGAAGGGCCAGCACCATCCTGCCTATTTCCCGTGCCGAGGTCGGCTTGGAGAACTTGTCATCCACCGCCCGGAAAGCCTCTCCACCCAAAGCCCTCCGGTAGAGGGATTCCACGATCCCATCCGGCTGCATTCCAAAAAGCCAGCTCACCCGTCCCACGATTGCGGATGGATTTTCTTCCTGCACCTTCTCCTCCCCCATCCTCTTCGTTCGAGCATAGTGATTGAGTGGCAGCACCGCGGCCTCTTCCCCCTTGAGTCCCTCCCGCGAGCCATCAAGAACGTAGTCTGTGCTGAAATGGACGAAGCGCGCCCGACGCCGGGCACATACCCGCGCAAGGACCCGGGGAGATTCCGCATTGATCGCATACGCCTCTTCCGGACAAATCTCGCAACGCTCTACATCAGACATTGCTGCACAATTCACAAGCACATCAAAACTGAGGCTCTCCAGCTTCTTCTCCAGTTCCTCGGGTTTCCCCAGATCGAGATCCTCCCGGCCCGGAGCATGCAGAATGTTTCCCCCCTCCCACTCCCGGAGCAGGGCACCTCCAAGCCGTCCGGTAGAGCCCGTCACCACCATCTCCATGAAAGAGAGCCTATCAACCCACAGGGCTGCACTGCAACGTAGCTCCCAGAAAAAGAGCCGTTCCCTTTCGAGCGATCCTGTCTATGCTCCGGTGTGCGCCAGCTCCGCTCCATCCTCCTCGCCGGCGGAGCCGGCTTCATCGGCTCCGCCCTCGCCCGCCACCTCCTGCGGGTGGAGGGGCTGGAAACCCTGATCGTCCTCGACAAGCTCACCTGTCCGGGGAATCGCGGCAATCTCATCGGACCGGACCAGGATCCCCGCGTCCACTTCGTGGAAGGGGATATCCAGGACCGCGAACTAACCGGTCACCTCCTGCGGGAACATGAGATAACAGGCGTGTTCAACCTCGCCGCAGAAACACATTCCGGGCGCCCTCTGGATTCCCCCGTGGATTTCGTTCATCCCAACGTGCTCGGAACCTCACGGCTCCTCGAAACATGCCGTGTCTCCGGTGTTCCCCTTCTTCAGTGCTCCACCAGCAAGGTCTACGGGCAGGTCTCAGCCCCCAACCGCGCCGTGGAGATCAATCCACTCAATCCTTCCACTCCCTACACCGCCTCAAAAGCATCTGCCGATCTCTTCTGCCTCGCAGCGGCACGCTCCCACGGACAGGATATCATCATCACCCGTTCCACCAGCAACTACGGGCCCCGCGAGCACCCTGAAAAGCTGGTGCCGTCCCTGGTGCACGCTGCCTTTCATGACCTGCCAGTTCCCATCCGGGGCGAGGGAACCCAGAGCCGCGACTGGATCCATGTCGACGACCATTGCCGGGGAATGATCGCGGCTTTCAGCAAGGGGCAGCCAGGGGCGGTCTATCTGCTGGGGGGACAATGTGAGCGCACCGAACTGGGCATGGCCCGCAGTATTCTCGAAATCCTTGGAAAACCGACATCCCTCATCACGCATGTCACCGAACAACCAGTCAAGGATGCGCGCTATGCAGTGGATTTCAGCAAGGCAATCGCCAGCCTCAGCTGGCATCCCCAGGAACGCTTCCGCAGCAGTTTCCCCCTCGTGGTCCGCGAAATAGCCGCCAATCTTCGGGATCCGGGAGCCCCCTGACCCCGCCCGGGTAGCTTGCCTAACCCACGTACATCTCCCCCAGCTCCTCCTCTACGAAGTCGATATCCCGAGCTGGGGCCCCGGATCCTTCCCGGATGCTCCGGAGGGTGCGCTGTGTGCCCCGACGGGTATTAGGCCCCGCCAACTTGTCGCGTACCGTATCCGCAATCACCGGGGCAATCGCAGCAATGCCCAGCACTCCCAGCGCAAAAGCCACCGGACGCCGGGCGCTACGGTGCATCATGTCGCCGAGAACGATTCCGGCAGCCACCCCAAGCGCTACTGGCGCACACTCGACACTGGCCTCCACCAATACCTTCCCTGGATCCTGCGGTTTCTCGCTCACGACCCGAAAGTAACTGATCCCCCGGGGAGGAAAAACAAGAATTTCCTCATATAGCTGCTTTTAACACTCCCCCATATTCCGTCACTATCCCCGCAGCATGCCCAGCTCTTATGCCTTGATCCTGGCGGGTGGCAGCGGAACCCGCTTCTGGCCACTCAGCCGAAATGCTAAACCGAAGCAACTCCTCAACCTGTTCGGCTCCGGCACTCTCCTCACCCAGACCCTCGACCGGCTCGAGGGACTCATCCCGCGAGAGAACATTCTCATCCTTACCAACGAACTGCAGGAAGAGGCCGTGCGTCAGCTGGCCTCCTCCCTGCCCCCTGAAAATATCTTCGCCGAACCAGCCAGGCGGGACACCGGACCGGCTGTCGCCCTTGGAATCGGCCTGATTGCGGCACGGGACCCGGAAGCTTCCATGATGATTCTTCCTTCCGACCAGCTGATCCGGGATACGGAAGGCTTCCATTCCGTCATGGAGGATGCCCTCAAAGTCGCCACTGAAACTGAGGGACTTGTCACCGTCGGTATCAAACCCAGCTGGGCCTGCCCGTCCTTCGGTTACGTCGAGAGAGGAGGCCCCGCCGACCTCGCAGGCCTGAAGCTCACCCACCAGCCGCACAAGGTAGTGCGTTTCCGGGAAAAACCCGACCCGGAACAAGCCGCTGAATATCTTGCCAGTGGTAACTTTGCATGGAATGCCGGCATGTTCATCTGGTCGATCCCAGCCGTTCTCAAGGAACTCAGGTCCCACGCCGCGGAGCTCGGAACCTTCGTGGAGGAACTCCGGGACAGTAACGACCTGCCAGGAACCGTGACCTCCCGGTTTCCATCTCTCACTCCCATTTCCATAGACTACGCCCTGATGGAAAAAGCCTCCAGGGTTCTCAATATCGAAGCCTCCTTTGACTGGGATGACGTGGGGTCCTGGATCTCGGTCGCCAAACACCTTGAGGACCTGCCCGGCTCAAACCGGAGCAATACCCCGGTCACCTTGATTGACAGCCACAACAATATCGTCTTCAGCGCACAGGACCAGCGGGTCGCTCTCCTTGGAGTGGACGACCTCATCGTTGTCCAAACCGATGATGCGATCCTGGTGGCCAACCGTGAACGGGCGGACGAGATCAGGAAGATCGTTCAGGAACTTCCGGACGAGTTGCTTTAAGGCGTTAACCCCCTCCTCCATCATGAATCCCCATCCTGTTCTCGCCATCGATCACGGCCAGGCCCGGATCGGGCTCGCCGCCACCGATGAACTGGGTATTGCATCCCACCCGGTGGAAACCATTCATACCGCTCAGATCGAACCTCTCCAGCGGATCGCCGAGATCGTAGAGGAACGGAAGATCCGGCTGATCATCCTCGGACTGCCCCTCCGCCTTGATGGCGATGAGGGTGAAGCGGCGCTCAGGGTGCGCAATTTCGGGGCCCAACTCTCCGGGAAAATACCCGCCGTCCCAATCGATTACAGTGATGAGCGCCTGACTACCACCAGCGCTGCCGGCAAACTGCGCGAGGCCGGCAAGTCCGCCCGAAAACAGAAAAACATTATAGACCAGGTTGCCGCCCTCGAGATTCTCAACGGCTGGCTTGCTGAAAACGAGTGAGGGCAGGAAGCTCGGCCCTTTTCCTTCCCCAACCGGGTTAAAATCGAACCCGGGATAACCCTTACGACTCATTGTCCTGAGGGGGCTGGTCCCTAGTGTGGATGATACCTGAACCAGAATCCTCCTTCCCATGTACATCCCAGTTCTCTCCACCATGGCCGCCGCATTGAACGAACGCGACGCCCCTTCCCGTCAGTCCTCCCCTCTGCCCGGCAGCTCCGCCCAAAAGCTGACAATCCGATACGAGTCCAAAGGCTCTTTTCATCAATGGTCCTACCGCTTTGTCTTCACCTCCCGGGAAGTTGTGATTTACGACCTTGGCGCACCGGGCAGGACTGGCATCCCTCACAAGATCGGATCCCACCATCTCAGTACAAGGGAACGTGCCCGGATGAACCAGATTTTCCACTATTACTCTGAACGAACCAAAAGCAGACGCCCGGTCGTGGACATTATCCGTTTCACCGAGCGCGATGAGAACCAGCAGGTACACTCCACGACCTACGTGGACACCAGTGGGCGCACGCTCGACCAGACGGAGATGCTGCACCTTCGCCTTGGGACAGGGGTCACCCCGGACCATCTCCCGGGTTGATGACCGAAGCGCGGTAACTTTTCCAGTCGGTGATTAAGGCAGGACGGGGATTTTTTGTATCGCCCCGCCTCCCAGCACCCCGTAACAAACGGGCATGAGAGCTCTCCCGGTCATCCTCGCGCTCCTCCTCGGCTTCCCTCCCTCCTCCGAATCCTCTCCCAAGCCGAACATCCTTTTCCTTCTCGTCGATGACCTTCGTCATGACACCTTTGGCTTTGCGGGACACAAGATCTGTCAGACCCCCCATCTCGATACCCTCGCCGCGGAGAGCCACATCTTCCGGAATGCCTTTGTTACTACCGCCATCTGCATGGTGAGTCGGGCAAGTATCTTCACCGGGCAGTATGAGGCCCGACACCAGATCCACGATTTTCGAACCGAGTTCACTGCAGCCGCCTGGGGCCGAGCCTACCCGGAGCTCCTGAAGCAAGCAGGCTACCATACCGGTTTCGTAGGAAAATACGGGGTGGGGAACAAAATGATCGAGGCTCGGAAGACCTTCGATTTCTGGCAGGGATTTGCAGGGCAGGGCCGCTTTTTCGATCCTAAGCGCAAGAACAACCAGCACCTCACCTCGCTCCAGGGAGACCAGTCCCTCGAGTTTCTTCGCACCGCTCCAAAGGACAAGCCGTGGTGCCTCTCGGTAAGTTTCAAGGCCGTCCACTGCCAGGATGGCGCCAAGCGCCAGTTTCCCCCCGATAAGCGGGACGAGGAGATGTTCTCCGACATCATCATCCCCCCGGCTCCTCTTTCAGATCCTGCCGTATTCCAATCCCTCCACGAGCCTCTCAGGAGCTCCGAATCCCGCAGACGATGGGAAATACGTTTCTCTCCAAAACTCTTTCAGGAGACCGTCAAGGACTACTACCGCCTGCTTTTCGGCGTGGACCGGGAAATCGGACGCATGCGCGACGAACTGGAGAAGCAGGGGATGGCAGAAAACACCGTGATCATCTTCACCTCCGACCACGGGTTTTATCTCGGGGAACGAGGACTCGCCGGCAAGTGGTTTGCCCATGAAGAATCCATCCGGATCCCTCTTCTGATTCACGATCCCCGCAACCGCAGGAAACGTGAACAGCCCCTCACGGAACTGGTTCTCAACATCGACATGGCTCCTACCATCCTCTCCTATGCTGGACTCTCCGCTCCTGACCAAATGCAAGGGCGCTCCCTGACGTCCCTCCTGATGAAGCCCTCCGGGGAATGGCGGAGCGACTTCTTCTACGAACATCACTTCATCCCCAACAGGATCCCGGAATCCGAGGCGGTACGGAGTGAGCGCTGGAAATACATCCACTGGCTGGCACCCACCCCGGGGGTCGAAGAGCTCTACGACCTGGAAAATGACCCGCTTGAACGTCACAACCTTGCAGGCGATTCCTCTCACCGCGAGACCCTTGCCGGAATGCGCAGGCGCTGGCAGGAACTGAAGAAGGCCGCCAGGTAGTACATGGTGCCTCAACAGGGTCTCCCGGCTGGAAAACCGGTGGTCACCGGGCCTTGCAACCACGTGCAGAAATCTGCAATCCCGCTTTCCTGAATTCTCTTCGGTGTGATAAGGAAAATAACCATCATTCCTTCTCTCACAACCTTCCGCCTCACTACCCTTGCCATTCTTGGCAGCACCCTCTGGGTCCCCGGCGAAGAACCCACCCATTGGGCCTTCCGGCAACTGCTCGCGCCGGATCCCCCGGTGGTGGAACATGAGGAATGGGTTCGCAATGACCTTGACCGCTTCGCTCTCGCAGGCAGTCGTGACGAGAAAATCGCCTCCGTTCCTGCTGCTTCCCGGCACGTTCTCCTGCGCCGGGCCTACTTCGATCTGATCGGTCTGCCCCCGACTCCGGCGCAGGTGGAAGCCTTCCTGAGCGACCAATCCCCCGGGGCCTGGAAGAAGGTAATCAAGGAGTTGCTCGACTCCCCCCAATACGGAGAGCGCTGGGGTCGGCACTGGCTTGATCTCGCCCGCTACGGAGATTCCAACGGCGGCGACGAAAACCATGCCTATCCGCTTGCCTGGCGCTATCGCAACTGGGTCATCAATGCCTTCAATCGCGATCTGCCCTACGATCAGTTTGTCCGCCAACAGATATCAGGCGATCTCATGGCTCCGTTCTCGGGCGACCGTATCTCAGCCACCGGGTTTCTCGCCATCGGAACCAAGATTCTGGCTGAAAAGGACCCGGTCAAGAAGCGCGCCGACATCATCGATGAGCAGATCGACACCGTGGGACGTGTATTCCTCGGTCTCGCGCTCGGTTGTGCCCGCTGCCATGATCACAAGTTCGACCCGGTGTCCGAACGCGATTACTACGCCCTCGCCGGGATCTTCCATAGTACCGCGATCGAAGACCGGGAACTGAAAACCCCGGATGCCATTGCTGCCCAGAAAGCCCGGCATGAAAAGATCAAGGGCCTTGATGAGGACATTTCCCGGCACGAAAAGACCCTCGCAACCTTCATCAGCCCGGACAACGCAATCGAATGGGAAGCCGAGGCCCATGACCGTGGCAATGTCATCGTGGACAACGAAAAATATGGCAAGGATATCGGCATCATCTCGGACCCGGGAAGCCAGAAGAATTATGCCGAGTATGACATCGATATCACGCAAGGGGGAACTTACCAGCTAAGCTTGCGATATGCCGCGGCTGTTGCCCGGCCAGGCCGGGTTCTCGTCGATGGCAAGGTTACCATCAGGGATGCTATCTCCAGGGTTACCGGTGGCTGGATGCCCGCCAACCAGCGCTGGCACAACGAAGGCTTCCTCTCGCTGAAAGCTGGCAAACGACTTCTTCGCGTGGAATCCGAACCCATGATGTCCCACCTCGACAAGATTCGCCTTCGGCCGGTAGGCAATCCGGAAAAAGCGGCCGCCCTTCTCGACAAAATCGAAAACCTGAGAACGGAGCGATCCCAGCTGGAGCAGGAGGGCGCAGGAAGCTTCCCAAAGGTCATGGCCGTAAGGGATGACACCGTTGCCGACGCGCGCATCAACCGCCGGGGCGATCCGCATGACCTCGGGGACCCTGTTCCCCGTGGGTTCCTCACTGCGGTCGGAGCTCCCCCCCTGCCCGGTAAAATCACCACCCAGAGCGGACGGCTCGAACTGGCAGAATGGATGACCTCGCCGCGGCACCCCCTCACCGCCAGGGTCATCGTGAACCGGGTCTGGCACTGGCATTTTGGAGAAGGCCTCGTCAGCACCCCGGACAACTTCGGCACCACCGGAAGCGCACCCAGCAATTCTGCCCTGCTGAACTACCTCACCCACCGCTTCATCCGGGGCGGCTGGTCCCTCAAGAAACTTCACCTCCACATCATGCTCTCGAGTACCTACCAGGCTTCCTCCACCGAGGGAGGTCGCAGGCTAAGGCGGATGGAGGCGGAGGTCTTCCGGGATGCGGTGCTCGCGGTCTCGGGTTCTCTCGCCCGGGAGGCTCCAGAGGGACCTCCACCCCCCGTCAAGGCCCAGGATCCGTCGCCCGCCGATATCGCAAGCAATCGAAAGATCTACGAGAGCTATCCCCACCGCAGCGTCTATCTTCCGGTAGTTCGCAGTCACGTCTATGACCTGCTCAGTCTTCTCGACTTCCCCAACCCCACGGCGCCGACGGGCCGACGCGGGAACAGCACGGTAGCCACCCAGGCCCTCCTGATGATGAACAGTTCCTTCCTGATCGAAAAATCAGCTGAGGTCGCCACCCGGGTCCTCTCCTCCGACGATCCGCTCCAGGAATTGTATATGCACTTATTCGCACGATCCATCACCCCGGAAGAGCGTCAGGAGGCCCGGGTATTTCTCAAGGACGCGGGAGGGGCGGATGCCGGATCCTGGGCCCTCCTCTGTCACACCCTCCTCATCTCCAACGAATTTCTCTACCTGCGATGAGTGTTGTATCTCCCACGGCTGACCTGCTCCCCCGCCGGGCCGCCCTTGAGCGGATGGCACTCGGCTTCGGAGGACTCGCTCTCAACGCCCTCCTGGCTGAACAATCCCATGGAGCAGGCACCCCACGGCCGCAGGCACTCTTCCCCGCCCGGGCCCGACGGGTCATCTTCCTCTTCATGCACGGTGGGCCTTCCCACGTGGACCTCTTCGATCACAAGCCCGGGCTTGAACAGTATAATGGCAAGCCCCTTCCCTTTCCCGAGCGCAAGGTTCAGTTCGCCAAGCGTGGAAACCTGATGAAACCACCCTGGCCCCTGCGCCAGACAGGCCAGTGCGGGCACTGGATGTCCGAACTCTGGCAGCACCTGCCGAAGGTCGCGGATGAGCTCTGCATGCTGCATTCCCTGTGCGAAACGAATGTCTCCCACGGAGGCGCCTGCATGAAGATGCATACCGGGGACGAAGCGCTTCTTCGCCCGAGCATGGGTGCCTGGGTGAACTACGGCCTCGGTAGCGAGAACAACAACCTGCCGGGGTTTGTAACAATTTGCCCGACCTCCCTGCATGGAGGATCTGACAACTTCGGCCCGGCTTTCCTGCCCGCTGAATTCGGCGGGGTTCCCCTCGGCACCCCCGGATACCCGAACACCCCTGCCCGGGACGCCCGCTTCCATTACATGACCAATGAGAGCATCGACAGCAGGAAGCAGGCCCTGCAACTGGGCCTCCTGCGCCGCATGCACGAACGTGAATCGGCAAACGGCCAGGCCGGAGCCCAGCTTGAGGACCGCCTGCGCAGCTTCGAGCTTGCCTTCCGCATGCAGATGGCCGCCCCGGAAGCAACTGACCTTTCCACCGAAAGCGAAGCGACCCGGAAGCTCTACGGGATGGACGACCCCGAAACCGCAAACTTCGCCAGGGAATGCATCATGGCCCGCCGCCTCGCCGAACGCGGAGTTCGCTTCATTCAGGTCAGCCACGCCCACTCCCTCAAATTCAACAACGAACAGTGGGACCAGCACTCCCACCTGGAAAAAGGCCACTCCATCAACGTAGGCCAGATCGACAAGCCGATCACGGGTCTGATCCTTGATCTCAAGGCACGTGGCCTTCTGGAGGATACCCTCGTCCTGTGGGGAGGAGAGTTCGGCCGCACCCCCACAATCCAGCAGGGCAACGGCCCCGTCGGCCGGGACCATCACCCGGACGGATTCACCATGTGGATGGCCGGGGCAGGGGTGAAGGGTGGCTTACGCTACGGCAGAACGGATGAATTCGGTTATCACGCCGTAGAGAACCGCTGCACCATCCACGACCTGCATGCCACCATCCTCCACCTCCTGGGAATCGATCACAAGAGGCTCACCTACCGCCACAATGGCAGGGACTTCCGCCTCACCGATGTCTACGGCGAAGTCGCTTCCGATATCCTCGGTTAAATAAATCCATATTCCCCCTGTTACAGGGCCCGATTATTCTCGACGGAAGTGAGCCCACTCCGGAGGCTTGGGCGTGCCACGCTTCATACCCGGAATCGCTGCCCCCGCAGCTATCTGCCTTTGTTTCCTCCTTCCCTGCTGTGGGCCCCGGGACACCCATGAACAGATCATGGACGATACCCTTGGCCTGATGGAGCAACTCGCCGGATTTCTTGAAAAGGCCCGCGATGCAAACAGCGCCTCTCAAGCAGCTGATGGAATCAAAAAACTGGTGCCTGAATTCGACAAGATCGCCGATCGCTCCCGGGCCGTGGGAAAACCTGCCGGAGATGTCGCGCAGGATCTCCAGAAAAAATTCGACAGCAGGCGCACCCAGGTCCTGCAACGGATCAACGCCGCCACAGAGCAGGCCCGAGCCCTGAAGGAAGCCGCCCTCCTGGAGGCCCTTGAGGCAATCGGAAAATCATGGTCCGCTATCCCCTAGGGACTTCATCCCCTGCGGTTGTTCTCCATCGACAAGCTCAGCCTCGACCTTAGCATGTCGGTGTGAAGATTCCCCCGTCCTGCCCCCTCCTCTCCTGGCCTCGATTCGCTCAGGCCTTCCTGCTAGCCTTCGCAATCCTTCCGGGTATCGGCCCCGCGCCTGCTGCCGAACGTCCCAACCTGGTTTTCATGATTGCGGACGACTGCACCTATCTCGACATGGAGATCTATGGCGGCCAGGCGAAGACCCCTAATCTTAATAAACTTGCCCGGGAGGGACTGACGTTCACCCGCTGCTTCCAGACCGCCCCGATGTGCTCTCCTACAAGGCACAATATCTACACCGGGCTTTACCCGGTCCGGTCAGGGGCCTGGCCCAATCACACCTGCGTCTACCCGGGCACCAAATCCATCGTTCACTACCTGCGTGATTCCGGCTACCGGGTTGCCCTGAGTGGCAAGGGGCATATCTCACCCCGGGAAGCCTTCCCCTTTGAACACTCAAATGACTTCAGCAAAAACGAACCCGGCACGCGCCCATTCTTCCCAAACCTGAAGAAGTTCATCGCCGAGTGCAGATCTTCAAAAACCCCCTTCTGCCTCTTTGCCTGCTCAAATGAGCCCCACTCCCCCTACACTCAGGGAGACGCCTCGGCCTACCCTCCCGCATCACTCAAGCTCCCCCCCTCCTGGGTAGATACCCCGGAGACAAGGGAGTCCTACTCTAAATATCTTGCCGAAATTACCTACTACGACTGGCAGTGCGGAAGACTCCTGGCCCTGCTCGACGACTTTGGCCTGCGAGATAATACCCTCGTGGTCGTCGTTTCGGAACAGGGCTCAGCCTTCCCCTTTGCCAAGTGGACCTGCTTTGAACTCGGGCTCGCCTCCGGAATGATCGCACGCTGGCCCGGGAAGGTGAAACCCGGCACGAAAACCAATGCCCTCGTCGAATATGTCGACCTCACCCCGACCTTCCTGGAGGCCGCAGGCGCAGCCCCGCAGGACCTTGATGGCAAATCCTTCCTTCCGGTCCTCCTCGGAAAATCCAACACGCACAAAACCTACACTTATGGACTGCATACCACCCGCGGCATCATTAATGGCAGTGAGGCCTTTGGTATCCGGAGCTGCGGAACCAAGCGCTACCGCTATATCCGAAACCTCCACCCGGACACCCTGTTTACCAACGCCGTGACCCGGAAGGGGGGAGATGGAAAAGCCGGCTTCTGGACCAGCTGGGAAAAGAAGGCCCGGGCGGGCGACGCCCATGCCAAGGCGATGGTCGCCAAATACCAGCGACGCCCGGCAGAGGAGCTCTACGACGTCCAACAGGACCCTCATTGCCTCGTCAATCTCATCGGGGAGCCCGGTCTTGCGGCTACAAAAAAAGAATTATCCACCCAGTTGGACTCCTGGATGAAGGCCCAGGGGGACAAGGGCGCAGCAACCGAGGAGGTTGCTCACACCCGAAAGGCAAACTTCAACAAGCGCAAGCAGAAGAATAGAAAGCAGAAAGGCGGATAAAGACTGCTCCCGGCTACCAGCATCGGTTCCAGCACGCCAGGCGTCACCTCAAGCTTAATTCCGGAACTCAACGTCATCTCTCCATGAAGATCCCCTCCTCACTCCAAGCCCTTACCCTTCTCGTATTCTCCGCCGCTGCGGCAGCAGCTGCCGATCCATCCCCCGGGACGGGAGACCTGAAGAAACCTAATATCGTTTTCATCATGGCTGATGACCTCGGATGGGGCGAGGTCGGTTGCTACGGTCAGAAAAAAATCAGGACTCCCAACCTCGACCGGCTTGCCGGGGAGGGCATGCGCTTTCTCAGGCATTACACCGGCGCCCCGGTGTGCGCCCCCGCCCGCTGCGTCCTCATGACCGGGCGTCATCTCGGACATGCTGAGATTCGTAACAACGGGGATTCGGGAAACGGCCGGAAGTTTCCCGGACAATGGCCCATCACCGCGGAAGCGGTAACCATCGCCGAATCCCTCAAGAAAGCTGGCTATACCACCGGCGGCTTCGGAAAGTGGGGACTGGGACCCACCGACACGAGCGGTTCCCCCATCCGCCAGGGATTTGACCGCTTCTATGGCTACAACTGTCAGCGTAACGCCCACTCGTTCTTCCCTCCCTTTCTCGACGACGACGAGGGAATCGAGACTATCAACAAGAAGCCGATTCCCGGCCACCAGCGCAAACCAGAGGGCCAGATCAAGGCGGATGACTACCGGTCGGAAACCTACGCCCCCGACCGCATCCTCGCCGAGGCCCTGAAGTTTCTGGATAATAACAGGACCAGACCCTTCTTTCTTTACTGCCCCTTTGTCGAGCCACACGTCGCCATGCACCCACCCCGGGAATGGGTCCAGCGTTACCCGGAAGAATGGGACAAGGAGAAAGGAGTCTATCGAGGCCAGAATGGCTACCTGCCTCATCCCCGACCCCGGGCCGGTTACGCCGCCATGATCTCCGATCTTGATGAACATGTCGGCTCCATTCTGAAACGGCTGGATGAACACAATCTCTCCAAGAACACCCTTGTGATCTTCACCTCTGACAATGGAACCACCCACCGCTCCCGTGATCCAAAATTCGGAGTGGGAGGAGTCGATGCCGACTTCTTCGATTCCTCCGCCGGGTTACGGGGTTTCAAGGGCAGCGTCTACGAAGGGGGCATCCGGGTCCCCTGTATTATCCGCTGGCCCGGCGTTACCAAGCCGGGAGGAACGAACGCCACTCCCTCCTACTTCCCCGACTGGTTTCCTACGCTGTGCGATGTCGCGGGTTCGGAATATCCCGGGGACCTTGATGGCGACACCCTGCTCCCCCTTCTTATCACCGCCCGTAAACCAAAGCAGTCCTTCCAGCGTCGTAAGCCCCTGATCTGGGAATTCCATGGCTACCGGGGCCAGCTTGCGGTCATGGACGGCAAATGGAAGGCGGTCCGCCAAAAGGTCCGGACCAGGCAACCGGGAACCTGGGAACTCTATGATCTGGCCTTGGATGCCGCAGAGTCGAGGGACCTGTCGCAAACGCACCCGGAAGTCGTGGCGAAACTCGAAAAGGCGTTCCTTTCAGACCGCAGCAGAAGCAAACGCTATCCGCTAAAGGTCTATGAGTAAGCAGAAACCACGGTAAGCCCTGTGCCCTCGGCACCGTCTCCTGGGGCCATGCCCGAAAGAAGTAGGTTCAATCATCCCTTTTACGGAGTATAATCCCTTCAGATCAGGGCGAAATATCAGCGCCTGACATACGTATACCCTGCGAATGCGAGCCTCCTTCTTCCTTCTCCTCCTGGTGACCTGCCTCCTCCCGTGGGACGCAATCGGTCAACCTGATGGCAGGAAGATCTATGTCGTTCATTGTGCCTCCTGCCATGGACCCAAGGGCGAAGGGGTGGCAGATGAGTACGAAAAACCTCTCTGGGGCAACAAGTCCGTGGACTCCCTGACGCGCTACATTCACAAGTCCATGCCCGAGGAAAAGGAGGATACCGTGGTTGACGAGGACGCGCGCGCGGTTGCCCGCTACATCCATGACACATTCTACGGCCCCGCCGCCCAGGCCCGGAATCGACCACAGAGGATTGAGCTCCTCCGCCTGACCAACAACCAATACCGGCAGTCAGCCGCGGACCTCATCGAATCCTTCAAGCGACCGCAGACCATCACCGCCAAGCGGGGGCTGCGCGGTCGCTACTTCAATGTTGAGAAAATGAACAAGGAAAAGGAGAGCGTCCTCGAACGGATCGATCCTGCCATCGACTTCGACTGGGGAACCGGGGTGCCAGCCGACAAAATCAACCAGGAGGGGTTTTCCATCCGCTGGGCTGGCTCCCTTCTCGCCCCTCATACCGGACTCTATCAGTTCCGCGTCAAGACTCACAACAGTGCCCTTTTTCTTCTCAACTCCTTCCGTGGGGATGACGAAAAGAACGCCTTCATCGATGCCTACGTGAACAGCAGGAACAAGCTTCATGAAAAGACGGGTAGAATGTTCCTCCTGGGAGGCCGTGGCTATCCACTCTACCTCCGATACTTTACCTACAAGGAAAAGGTCGCTTCCCTGCGCCTTGAGTGGAAGCCTCCGCACGGAATCTGGGAACCCATCCCGAACGAATACCTCATGCCCGAGGTGGTGGATACCGTCACGGTGGTGGGGGCCCCGTTCCCACCCGACGACCGCAGTCGCGGCTACGAACGCGGAGCCGGGGTCTCCAAGGAGTGGCAGGAGGCAACCACCTATGCAGCCGTCGACCTGGTCAACCATCTCATCACCTATCTCAACATCGTCTCCGGTCTTAACGAAAAACAGCGGAAGGATCCTGCCGCCCTCCGTCGCTATGCTCACGAGTTCGCCTCCCGGGCCTTCCGGCGACCCCTGAACCCGGAGCAGAAGCGAACCTTCGTGGACTCACGTTTTGATCAGCAGTCCGATCCTCACGTCGCCCTGCGCCACTCAATGCTTCTGGTTCTGACATCCCCCCGCTTTCTCTATCCCGGCCTCGCGGAGAACAAGGGTCGCCCCGACAGCTATACCGTGGCTTCCCGGCTCGCGCTCACCCTCTGGGACGGACTGCCCGACAAACAGCTCCTGCAGGCCGCGAAGACAGACAAACTGCGCACCCCGGAACAAATCTCCACCCAGATTCGAAGGATGGTTCAAAATCGCAAGACCCGGAGGAAAATGCAGGGATTTTTCCGGCACTGGCTCGCAATGGATGAGCGCGAGGACCTCCGTAAGGATCCCGAGCTCTACCCCGGATTTGATAACCGCCTGATGATCGACCTCCGTCGCTCACTCGAACGCTTTGTCGACGAGGTAGTATGGAGCGAGTCATCCGACTACCGTCAACTCCTGCTCGACAACCACCTCTTCCTCAACCAGCGGCTCGCCAGCTACTATCAGGCCGACTCCCCTCCCGGCAGCGAATTCCAGAAGGTCGCTCTCCCCGGAGACCAGCGGTCCGGGATCCTGACCCACCCTTTTCTGCTCTCCCTCAATTCCTATCACGACAACACCTCGCCCATCCACCGGGGAGTATTCCTGAGCCGCCAGGTCCTCGGGCGGCTCCTCAAGCCTCCCCCCGAGGCCGTCGCATTCAAGAACGAGGAATTCGACCCTTCCCTGACCATGCGCGAGAAGGTAACCGAACTGACCAAGGCAGACTCCTGCATGCAGTGTCACCGGGTCATCAATCCGGTCGGATTCAGTCTCGAGAACTTCGACGCGACCGGACGCTACCGTTCCCGTGACAACGAAAGGCCGATCAATACCGTAAGCAACTACACGAGCGAAGATGAGGAGAAGATCCGCATCTCAAGCGCCCGCGACCTCGCGAACCTCGCCGCCGGGAGCAAGACAGCCCACCGGGCCTTTATCACCCACCTCTTCCACCACTTCACCAAGCAGTCCATCGACGCCTATGGTCCCGGAACCTTGGAATCCCTGCGTGCAAAGTTCACAGAATCTGGTTACAATATCCGGAGTTTGCTCGTAGAATTAACTGCCTTGGCGGCGAGCCACCAGGTAGAGGGCAAGCCCCTCGCCGCCCAATAGCCAGAATCCCAACCCCCGGACCAGGACCAATGATGATACAAAATCGACGCAACTTCCTGCGTGAGCTCGGTCTCTCCGCTGCCGCCCTCCCCTTCGTGGCCGGGCTCCCCAGCCTGCAGGCCGCCGACGCGGTCGCCCGTCGGCAGCGTCTCATCATCATCTTCTCACCCAACGGCACCCTCCCACCCCACTTCTGGCAGGATGAACCCGGGCCTCTGGGCGAACTCAAGGCCATCCTCCAGCCCCTCGCCGAGTTCAAGGACCGTATGCTCATGCTGAAGGGCCTGCACAACCGGATCCGGGGAGATGGCGACCAGCACCAGCGCGGGATCAGCTGCCTCCTTACCGGAATCGAACTACTTCCCGGTAACATTCAGGGCGGCTCCCATAACCCGGCAGGATGGGCCGATGGGATCTCCATAGACCAGGAGATCAGCAACTTCCTTCAGGGAAATCCCGAGACCCGCACACGCTTCGGTTCCCTTGAGTTCGGGGTAGCGGTCCCCGACCGGGCCGACAACTGGACCCGGATGGTTTACAGCGGAGCCAACAAACCGGTGGCCCCGATTGACGATCCCTACCAGATGCTCAACAAGCTCTATGGTCAACGCAAGGACCAAGCCACCCTTGCGGGCCTGCTCGACGATGTCCGGGAAGACCTCCGCAAGGTGTCTTCCAGGATCAGTAAGGAAGACAGGCAGCGCCTCAAGGACCACCTCGAACTGGTCCGGTCCATGGAGAGTGAGCTCACCCGGAGCGGGGAAAAGAATGAACTGGTGCACCCTGAGCCTGACCTCGATCCCAACATTGAACTGGTCAACGACAACACCCCGCAGGTGAGCCGCATGCAGATCGACCTCCTTGTCAATTCCCTCGCCAATGACATGTGCCGTGTGGGCACGCTCCAGTACATGCGCTCAGTGGGCCAGGCTCGCATGCGCTGGCTCGAGGTTGAGGAGGGTCATCACCATCTTTCCCATAAGCCGATCAAGGATAAGGAATCTCAGGATAAGCTCCTGCGCATCAACCAGTGGTTCGCCGGGGAAATTGCCTACCTTGCCCGGAAGCTCGACAACATTCCCGAGCCCGGGGCCGAGGGTTCCATGCTCGATCATACCACCATCATGTGGACCAACGAGCTCGGGGAGGGAAGCTCTCATACGCACAGTAATATCCCCTTCCTTCTCCTCGGGGGAGGGTCCGGTTTCAAGATGGGGCTGTCCCACGACTACGGCGGCCAGCCCCACAACCGCCTCCTGATGTCGCTGGCCCACTCCTTCGGTCACCGGGTTAAACATTTCGGCAATCAGGAGCACAGCAAGGACGGGGCGCTCGAACTCGCCTAGCCCCGCATCCCACAGGGCTGCGCCAAAAGCATCCGCTCCTTCATTGGAGCGAGGCCCGGTTTCCGGTCTTCCCCAGACCAGCCACCAGAACAAGGTGAGTCTTTCCGACACCATCCGGTTGCTGCTGCTCTCCGCCATCTGGGGAGCCTCCTTCCTGTTCATGCGCATTGCCTCCCCGGAACTCGGCCCCTTCCCCACCACCTTCGCCCGCATCAGCATTGCCGCCCTGGCCCTCTTCCCCCTCCTCCTCCTGCGCCCGGAGCACCGCAGCACCCTCCGCAATTGCAAGGGCCCCCTCCTGATCCTGGGGCTCTTCGGTTCCGCCCTCCCCTTCTCCCTCCTGTGCTGGGCAACCCTCCATCTTGAGGCTGGATTCACCTCCCTGCTCAATGCCACCACCCCCATCTGCGCCGCCCTCATCGGGTTCTGGTGGCTTCGCATCCCGCTCACCAGGTTCCAGTCCCTCGGCCTTGCCGTAGGCCTTGGCGGCATCGCAATCCTCACCGGGGATCAGCTCGACTTCCGGCGGGACGGAGCTGGATGGCCTATCCTCGCCGTCCTCGGGGCCACCTCCTGCTACGGCTTCGCCGGCCACTACACCCGGACCAGGCTCTCCCGCCTCTCCCCACTTGCGGTTTCCGCCGGGAGCCTCCTCGCCGCCTCCCTTATCCTTCTTCCCCTCGTCCTGCTCTTCCCTCCCCCTGCCCTGCCCGGTCGGGGCGCCCTCGCCAGCACCCTCGCCCTCGGCCTCCTCTGCACCGCCGTCGCCTTTATCCTCTTCTTTGGCCTCCTCAAGCGTAACGAGGCTACCGCCGCCACCACCGTGACCTTCATCATCCCGGCCTTCGGCATCCTCTGGGGCGCCCTCTTCCTGCAGGAGGAAGTCACCGTCCGTATGATCCTTGGGATGGCCGTGGCCCTGCTCGGAACGGCCTTTGTCACCAAGCTTCTCCCCCGGCAAGGCTGAAGGTCCGGGGCAGCCTGTAATCAGTCAGGAACCGTTGGTACAACAGCCGGAATCCTGCCTGACTCACCAGAAGAAACAGGATCCACCTCAATCATCCCAACACCCTTGGCCTTCCCCTGGGCCCTCGCCGATCCCGTTCCTTTCAACCGGTAGACCGCAACTCCGGAAAGGTGAGCTTCCTTACTCTGGAAACCCTTCGAATTTGCACTGATGAGCAGATTCAGGCTGCCATCCTTCACCTCCGCCGGATAAGGCCCGAAACGATCCCAGCTCCCCAGCGTCTGGCCTCGCCCAAGTTCCGTGGCCAACGGTTTGCTTTGCACGTTTAAGCGCAACGACCGCGCCGAATCCGCTTCGTCCTCCATCATCCACAAAAACACCTGGTAACTACCGTTCTCCTGGGGCCACCTGAGTGAGAGCTTGGCATTACTAGCCGACACCTTGCTCATAAGCATCCCCTGTAGCTCTGGGCCCGAGACATAGCCGATCGGCTGCAGTGCAGAAATCTTTCTCTCTACCGGTTCCTCCTTACCATCTGCCTCCACCTTCAATCCCGCCGACTGGGCCTTGGCATGGGACAACCAGTTCCCTCCGTCTACTGCCACCTCTCCTCCATTCAGGTTCACCCCGGTCAGGAACTCCCATACTTGTGGCAAGGCCTGTTCCTTCATAAGCGTCCAGCAACCTGCCGGCACCTCAGCAATCGCACCGTCACTCGCCCGTTCCACCCGCACCGCCTCCCCGGCCACTTCCACCAGGGTCTCCTGTCCCAGGTTTCGCACCGTTACCCTCGCGCTCTTCAGGCTGACCTCGGCATTTGCGCTTCGCACCACCATGGGCTGACCCACCGGCTGGGGAGCGGCTTCCACCGTCACTACTCCCTGACCCAGTCTCACCTGCTTCCCATCCCTCTGCTTCCCCAGCGTAAGCTCAGTTCCCGAGCGGATGTGCAGATATGTCTTTTCTTCCACATAGGCCACTCGGGCAGACCCCTTGCGCACCGTGATCACATCTCCTTCCCTGAGTTCGAACCCGCTCTCCAACTGGTCCTGTTGACCAATCTCCCGCATAAGAACTACCTCTCCCTGCACCGAATCAACCTTTGCGATCACTCCATCGCCTTCGGATGGACCGGGAGGCTTACGGGTTGAACCAAAAAAAAGCGCTGCCGCGATACCAAGCATGAGGATGACCATTATTCCGACAAACACACCAGAAATGCCCTGCTTGGCCGAACGCAACCTCCGGGGAGGAACCTGACCCTGAAGGAGCCCGGTATTCGGATCGCCATAACCCTGCCCCTGCAGATCCGGCAGGTTACCGTAATATCCATATGCCTCCTCATGGGGCTCCGGAGGCAACAACTGGGCCTGAAGCGGTCTGCCCTGTGCCTGTGCCTGTGCCTGTGCCTGTGCCTGTGCCTGTGCCTGTGCCTGTGCCTGTGCCGGAGCCGGAGCCGGAGCCGGAGCCGGAGCCGGAGCCGGAGCCGGAGCCGATGGCGATGGCGATGGCGATGGCGATGGCGATGGCGATGGCGATGGCGGTGGCGGTGGCGGTGGCGGTGGCGGTGGCGGTGGCGGTGGCGGAGGAGGGGGTGGTGGTGGTGGTGGAGCGGATCCCACAGAAACTCTTCCGGTATCCTGATCCTCAATCACCTTATCACTATCGTCAGACTGCTCGTCTTGCTCATCCTCTGCAACCGACTCTTCCACGACCTCTCCAGACAGAATTCCCTGCTCCTCTACCGTCTCCTCCACCACCGCTTCCTCAATCGGCTCTTTGGCACCCAACAGCTCCTCCCCTTCAGGAGCTTCGCCCTCCCCGGTGATTCCTTCTTCGGGGGTGTTCATCGGGATCGACTCCTGCTCCTCAGCCCCTTCTTCGGTAAACGCATCCGCCGTAACTACTCTCGACCCATCCCCGTCTTCCTGATCGCCCGAGCCCCCGGAAATATCCTCAACCGCCTCCTCAACGAATCCATCTGCGACCGCCGGAGGAGCCACCACCGGGATCGCAGCTTCCGGTGGGTGGTGTGGCTCAACGGGGACACCCGGCTGGACCTCTATCGCCGACAGGTTCTCCTGCCCCAAGGCAGCTTCATCTGAGGTTGGCGAAGAAATAGTTTCCTCGGCCTTCTGGTCATAAAACCCGGCTGGCGGCTCCTCCCCCACTCCGAGGAACTGAAGAGCTTTCGGCATCTCGGCAGACTCCCCCATGAGTAACTTGGGCGCGGGAGAACCCGCTTCCTCTCCTCCCCCGAAGAGGAGCTTGGGCCGCTTCGGGGCAGGTTGTTTCTTCTCATCACCCTCTCCCTTACCTTGCTGACCCTTGGAGTCCTTCCTGCCTCCTGCCCCTTTCTCTCCCTTCTTGATCCGCTCCACCACTCCCCCTGCTTTCCGGAACTTGCCCGTAGCCACCAGATCCTCATCGAATTGAGCCGCGAATTCCTCATCCTCTTCCCTGCGACTGGCCAGCTCGGCCAGGGCATCATCGTCAAGCGCATCATCAACGTAGCGCTTAAACAATTCGTCACGGGTCATCTCCGCCCTCATAGCATCTCCAGAAGCCTCCCGCATCCCAAATCCTATCATCGGCTCCGGTGGGGAATTTCTTCTGGACAGCTATTTCCGGGACCCCGAGAAGTCCATCCAGCTGGCATCCCCGGCAAGAAGCACCCTCTACAAACCAGTAATCTCACTCCCCTTTAAGATGTCTATTACCCTTGTCACCGGAGCCAGCCGAGGAGTCGGAGAAGCGCTCGCCTGGAAACTGGCCGCTGAAGGCCATACCGTGGCTGCTCTTGCCCGGACGGGCGAGACGTTGCAGAAACTCTCTGAAAAGGCCGAGGCGGAAGAACTACCCGGAACGATCATTCCCTGCCCGGTAGACCTGCGGGACGCAGAAGCAACGAGAGCATGTGTGAACTCGCTGGAGGAAAAGGGTTCGGTTGAGGTCCTCATCAACAACGCCGCCGTGGTCCAGAACATCCCCTTTGCGGAGCAATCCCTGGAACAGCTTGATGCGATCGTGGACAGCAACCTGAAGGGAACGATGTATTGTACCCATGCTGTGCTCCAGAATATGATTCCCCGCAAGAGGGGAAGGATTGTGAACATTTCCTCGGTGGCAGGCATCCGGGGGATTTCCGGTCAGGCCAGCTACTGTGCATCGAAACATGGCATGGTGGGTTTTGCGGACGCCCTCACCCAGGAACTGGTGCCTCACAACATCCAGGTCGCTACCATCTGCCCGGGCGCCATCGACACCCCCTTATGGGACCCGGAAACCAATCCTTATCCCGGAGACATCAGCAAGACCCTGCAAGCCGGGGAAATCGTGGATCTCGTGTGCTACCTGCTCGCCCAGCCTGATCACAGTATCTTCAAGCGGATCGTCATGTTCCCTGCCAACGAGTGGCACTAGGGGAACCGGGGCCAGGCTATCTTCACCTTCGCACGCCGCTTGTCATTCCACTGCACAGCGGGCCTGGATTTTTTCTGCGAGCCTGAATTGTTTCCAACTCCCTGATTATCTCGCGTCAACATCGCTCTCCGTCCTTGCTCTGCCGTGCTGAATTGAACTATTCATATTCCAGAGAAAACGAACATCCCCTACCTCATGACCCCATCCCAGCAGCCTCTTCTTCGATTCTCCCCCTCGTTCTTCATCGCCTTGTGCCTCATCATGCTCTTTCCGGCAGGAAGCATGAAGGCCCAGGACGTCCTTGCCGATTCTGCCGCAGAGTTCTCAGGGATCCAGGGCCAGGACGACTGGTGGCACGGCTACCGGAATCTCACTCTCGACGGAGGGGAAAATGATTATGACCCGGAAGCTGATTTCATTCCCTTCCCTGCCGATGGCTCGACCATCCTCTCCGCCACCAATTTCTGGAACGGAAACATCTTTGACTGGCACAATGATCCTCCTAACGCAGGGGGTAATGCGCACAATCCCCCGTGGACCAGCCTCGGCGCCACCAGTTCCCACCCCAATGGTTCGAACCAGGCCGAGACACACTGGACGGTCCGCCGGTGGACTGCCCCAGCGATTGAACTTGCCGGACCCGCCCTCCTCCAGATCGACTGGTCTCTCGCCAAGTCCAATACGAACGGGACCGGCGTCAGCGCCCAGCTTCATCTCAACGGAGTAATGGCAGGAAAGGCCACCATTGCTGGTGATGACACCGCCGGAGTCTCCCGCACCTCCTTCCTGACGGTTGAGGCAGGTGATCATGTGGACCTGGTCCACACCGCCGAGGGTCCGGGCGGCAACACCACGGACGGCAGTGATTCCTCCACCTTCTCCATGGTGATCTCCACCCTCGTGGACGACGACAATGACCAGCTGGCGGATTCCTGGGAGGACCTCTGGTTCCCCGGAGACCTGACTCAGCTTGCGACCGGGAATGATTACGACGGTGACACTGTCCCTGATGAGGAGGAATTCACCAACGGCACCGACCCCACTAATGCGGATACCGACGGCGATGGATATCCCGATGCCGAGGAACTGGCGGCAGGCAGCAGCGCCATTAACCCCTCGCTGCTCCCAACTGGTAGCGGCCTTGCCGATTCCCGCGAGGGATTCTCCGGAATACAGGATCAGGAGGGGTGGAGCTTCGGCTATCGCAACTACTCCCAGGACGGCGGGGGGGACGACTACGATGCCACCGGGGACTTCATCCCATTCCCCCCGGATGCCTGGCGAGGAGACCAGAACCAGTGGAGGCTGGCCCCTTCTGCTGCGCCCTGGACGACGCTGGCCGTGGAAAACACGCACCCTAACGGAACCAACAGTGCCCCCAATGAGGAGCATTGGACCGTCAGGCGGTGGACCGCCGCTGGCTTGGACGGCCCTACCGACATCAGGGTCTATTGGATGCACCGGGCCCAGAATCTCAGCGGCGACGGCACAACCGGAGCAATTTATCTCAATGGGGAGCAACTCGACTCCATCGCCGTATCTGACGCCACGAGCGACATTCGTTCCTACTACCTCAACATCGACAACGGTGACATCATAGACCAGGTCGTGACTCCGGTGGGGACCAGCGGCAACCGCAGCGATGGCAGTGATGGATCCACCAACTGGATGCGGATCGATACCAGGATTCCGACTGTTCCGGTTCAACCTGACGGCAGTTTCTTCGTTCGCCTCAATGCTCCCGACGTTGATGGAGACTCGATCCCCGATTTCATAGAGGAAGACCTTTTCAATGGAGACCTGACCCAATTGACTGCCGAGGGTGACTGGGATGGAGACGGCGCTACCGATGTCGCGGAAATCGAGGCCGGGTCCGATCCCACTATCGGTGATTCAGATAACGATGGCCTCCTTGATGGCGAGGAGCTCATTACCCACGGAACCGACCCCACCCTGGTCGACAGCGATGGGGACAACCTGACGGATTACGACGAAGTCAATGGTGACCCTGCCACCGACCCCACCTCCGCAGATTCAGATGGTGATGGCTTCAACGACGACGAGGAACTTGAAATTGGCAGTGATCCTACCAGCGCGGGCGACACCCCGCTCTCTGGAACCTTGGGTGACTCGGTCTTTGAGTTTTCAAATATACAGGGACAGGACGGCTGGGAATCAGGCTATCGTAATGTCACCCTTGACGGCGGTGGGATAGATTACGATGCCGCCGACTTTATCCCCTTCCCTGAAGAAGCCTGGCGAGGCACCCAATGGCGACTCGCTCCCTCTGCCGCACCCTGGACCCTCCTCGCGGCCGAGAACAGCCACCCCAATGGCACCAACAGTGCCCCGAACGAGGAACACTGGACCGTCAGGCGGTGGGCTGCAGCGGACCTGACCGAGACGACCGCCGTCCGGATCAGTTGGAGCACTCGCAAGGTCAACGCCAACGGAGATGGCGTCACAGGTGCTGTCCACCTTAACGGAAAACGAATCGACAGCGCGGTGGTGAGCGATCTGGTCGGCGTTTCCAGAGTGGTTTATGCCAATATCTCCAACGGCGACTTCCTCGACCTTGTCCTCACTCCACAGGGCCGCACCAGTGACATCGACGGCAGTGACGGATCGGCCAACAGCATGCGAATCGACACGCGGATCCCAGCTTCTCCCATACAGCCCGATGGCAGTGTCTTTATCCCGGCAAATGCGCCCGATACTGATGGAGACGGCATCCCAGACCTCTGGGAGGAGCTGTTCTTCCCCGGGGACCTCGATCAGCTTTCTGCCGGGGGCGACTACGATTCTGATGGGGTGGACGACGAGGTCGAGATTCTCTCTGGGACCAACCCTGTCGAAGCTGATACCGATGGCGATGGACTCTCCGACGGAGAGGAACTCGCCTCCGGGACCAATCCGCTCCTCGTTGATAGCGACGGGGACGCTTTCGGGGATTTCCACGAAGTAGCCACAGGGTTTGATCCCCTCGACAACTTCTCCAACGTGGCCGACAACTTCACCGCCATAGCTGACTCCGAGTTCGAGTTTCCCTTTAGCGACAATCCGCAGGGAGAGTATGGCTGGACCTACGGATACTACGATGTCACCGCCGACGGGGAACCCCCGGCAAACTCCAATTTCATTCCCTTCCCCACGGATGGCAGCATCTTCCCCAGCGCCGGGAACTTCTGGGACGGACTCGGATTCGACTGGTATGACGACGCCGGGGCGGCAGTCAATCCTCCCTGGACGGAAATAGGCCAACTGAGGGGGCATCCGAACGGGGACAACAACGACGCCGTCCACTGGGCGGTCCGCAGGTGGGAGGTCAGCGAGGATGCCCAGCTCGCCCTCCATTACTTCGTCCAGAAAGTTAATGCAGGAGGAAACGGCGTGACGGCAATCCTGCTTCACAACGGCAGGCAGGTCCACAGCACCACAATCGCGGGTGACGACACAACGGGTCGGAAGGGCTGGTCCTTCGTCGAGGCCCGGGCCGGCGATTACCTTGCGGTGGCCCTGAGTCCCCGGGGACCGGACGGATCGGACAATGATGGGAACGATGGATCTAATTTCTGGCTCATTGTCGATCCGACCATTCCGGATAATCCCCTGCAGCCGGATGGAAGTCCATTTGTGCCCGGGGGACAGAACCCGGAGGAGTCGCGCCTTACCGCATTCTCCTACGATGGTAATTCCGTAACCCTTCGCTGGACCTCCCAGCCAGGAAAGGACTATCAGGTGCAGCAGTCCAGCGATCTCCAGAACTGGACCAACATCGGGGCTACCGTTCCCGGGGCTGACGGGGAAACAGAGATCAGCATCAACGAAGCTCCTGTGCCCTCAAGCTACTATCGCCTCCTTGAGATTGATCCCTGACTTCCTCCTCTCCCGGTTGCACAAATAAGACAAGCTCACTACCCCCGAACGGGGTAGGTTCTTCCCCCCGTTCTAAAGAGATCGGCATCAAGCCGGTCTCTTTCTGTAATTGCGTTTATCAGGCCTCTGGTTGAACCTAGGGAAGGAACCCCCATTCCTAGATTTCCCGATGAACCCCCTCATCCGATTTTCTCTGACATCGTTGATCCCGGCCCTCGCTTTCTCCCTGGCTGCCAGTCCTCTGGTAGCACAGTCCCTGATAATCTCTGAGTTCATGGCCTCCAACCAGAACAGTCTGACTGATGAGGACGGAGATGCAGAGGACTGGATAGAGATCCTCAATCCAGGAACAACGACAGTGCGACTGGACGGCTGGTTTCTCACTGACGATCAGGCCACCCTCAAAAAATGGCCCTTCCCGGACCTTGCTCTGGGCCCTGGCGAACATCTCGTGGTGTTCGCTTCCTCCAAGAACCGATTCGATCCCGGAGGCGAACTGCACACCAATTTCAAGCTCACCAGCAGTGGTGAATACCTCGCCCTGGTTCACCCTGATGGCCTGACCGTTGCTCACGAGTATGCCCCAAGATATCCGATTCAGGTCCAGGATGTTTCCTATGGACTCCAACAGGTGGCCAACACCACCACGCTCCTCGGGCCAGGGTCTCCCCTGCGCTACTCCGTGCCCCTCGGAGGCGAAGACGACGTTCGAGAGGGACTCAACCCTGATTCCTGGATAGGAACGGGCTTCCCGGATGACGACTGGCCCGCTGGAACCGCAGGAATCGGATACGCCACGGGAAGTCCCGATGATTATGATCCCCTGATTGAGACGGACGTCCAGGACCTGATGTGGTCCGAGCAGACCTCCATCTACCTCCGTATCCCCTTCAACGTGTCCGATCCATCTGCCATCTCCTCCCTCAATCTTAAGATGAAATGGGATGACGGATTCGTAGCCTACCTGAATGGTGACCCTCTCCCGGTCGCGGAA
>Ga0163180_10000108_pt1 | contig 41509 bp, 41 predicted proteins | sample AtlANTMetagenome_2_FD_109647 | JGI IMG/M metagenome (GOLD analysis project Ga0163180, IMG submission 109647) | Marine eukaryotic phytoplankton communities from the Atlantic Ocean - Atlantic ANT 4 Metagenome | ecosystem: Environmental > Aquatic > Marine > Oceanic | place: North Atlantic Ocean...
AGGCCGAGGATCTGAACCTCGTCCCAATCATGAACTTGGTCACAATTCTGATCCCGTTCCTGATTATGGCTGCGCAGTTTGTCCAGCTTGCGGTAATCGATTCGACCCTTCCGGCAATCGGTGCGCCCACGCCATCGGACGAAAAGCCTGACAAGCCACCTCTTAACCTCAGCCTTGCCATCACGGATCGTGGTGTCACGGTGATGGGGGCGGATGCCATCCTTTATCCGGAGGGCGCGCCCGAGGTTGCTGAAGGTGAGACACGCCCACCAACCATACCGTGTATGAGTGGTGGTGTTTGCACAAGCGCAGAAGATTATAACTGGACCAAGCTCACCGCTAAATTGAACTTGGTGAAGGATGAATACCCGGATGAGGAAGACGCTAATGTCATTCTCGTTCCGGACAATCACATCAAGTACGAGGTGATCGTACAGACAATGGATGCCAGCCGGGATGACCCGGGTAAGCCTGGCAGTGACGGCAAGGCAAGGTTGCTGTTTCCCAATGTCGTGATCGCCGGCGGCGCGATGTAGTCGGGCTTCGGAGCACTTAAAACTATGGCACTCAAAAAAGCACGTCGAGCCGGAGAACCCGCAGGATTGAACATCACGTCCATGATGGACATGATGACCATTATCCTTGTGTTCCTGCTCAAGTCCTACTCCACACAGGACATTTCAGTCGCTCCCAGTGAGGACTTGGAATTGCCTGTATCCACAGTAAAGAAAGCGCCTGAAATGGCGGTTAATGTCGTGGTCAGTAAGTCCAACATTGTGGTGGACGGTATTCCGGTACTTTCGCTTGAGAAGGCCCCGGATCCGGACAACCCTGGACAGTCCAAGCTTCAAGTTCCTGAGGATCATCGGAACGGTCAATTGATCGACCCGCTTCTCGACGAATTGAGCAAGAAGGCTGATACGGCTAAAAACATCGGAGCGCAATCGGGCTCTGCTGAACATGAATTCAAGGGACGTTTGTTGATCCAATGCGACAAGAAATTGCCGTTTGAGGTGCTGCGACAGGTCATGTACACCGCGGGTCAAGCACAGTTCAGTGAGTTCAAGTTCGTTGTTTACAAACAGGAATAGATGAATGTTCGGCCTTGTCCGCCAATTTTCGGGGCATGCGGATGAGGCTGAAACTCTTATGTTGCATGGCGGCTGCAGGGGGTCTATGCTGGGGTCCTACGGCGGGGATGTGCTCCGTTTGAACCTTCTACTTCACGTCTTGACGAGCATCGTTTTTTCACGATCTGGCAAGTTTTCCATGACACCCCTGCAAGTTCTGAGCACAAAGATCCGATCCTCTATGGAGGAGACTGTTCTTATGCTGCCCACAGCGATATCTTTCACTCGTGCCTATGGCTTCCGGGAGCGCGCGTAAGATGCTTGGCTTTGGTGGTTCAACAGATGCTTTGAAGGTTCTACGGATCGGCATCGTAAAGGAAGGGAAGGTCGTCCACGAACGCCTCATAAGGCCAGGGCAGAACGTGACCGTAGGCGAGTCGCCACGAAATACGTTCGTGCTTCCCAATGCCGACCTTCCGAAACGGTTCACCTTGTTTCAATGCAAGGGTGGTCGATACCAACTGAACGTCACCGATAAGATGACCGGTAAGTTTGCGTCTGAAGGCGAGGTGTCCGACATCACCAAGGCCGTAGGCTCGCCCGACGTGCAGAAGAAAGGCGATGTATCCATGCTGCCATTGGGCGATGGTTCGCGCGGCAAGGTGGTGGTGGGCGATATCACGGTCCTCTTTCACATTGTTCCAGCGCCGCCTGAGTCGGCCAGAATGGTCAACCGGCAGGACTTCCGGCCGCGGCTTCTGGATGATGATGATCCGGTTTTCGTCGGCACGCTCACGATCTTCATGGCGATGGCGGCGGTGCTGCTTATCGTCGTCTGGAACACGGATCCGCAGGAGACGACCTCCCTTGATGAGGTTCCGGACCGGTTTGTTCAGATCATCCAGCCTCAACCTGACGAGCCGACAGAACCGGTTGAAGAGCAGGTCATCGAAACTCCAGATGGTACGCCTGTCGAAAAGGAAGTGGAAGACAAGCTTGAGGAGAAAAAACCAGAGAAGAAGCCTGAGACGGAAGCCGAAAAAGCAGCAGCAGCTGCTGCTGATAAGGCGAAGAAGCGCGAAGATGTCCTGAAGAAGTCGAAATTGCTTGCTGCGCTGATTGGTACCCGTGGGGACACAAAGAGCGATGGAACGGTAGAGGATCTTTTTGCGGACTCAGACGCATCGATCGGAAGTATTCAAGATGCACTCCAGAATGTTGACGGAGTGGGCATCGCGACCAGCGAAAATATGGGCGTCAAGAAAGGAGGCTCAGGGAGCCGTTCGGACGCGAAAATTGGCGATTTGGCAAAGAGTGGTGGCGGCTCGGCCGAGGTGGGCTCTGGGCCTGCGACAAAGGTGGTAGGCAAGGCCTCGCTGGGTGCCATCGATGCCGGAAGCTCTGAGCACGCGGGCAGTATCAAAAGCGTCGTAGCGAAGAAGAAGGGCCAAGTTCAGTATTGTTACGAACAACGGCTCAAAGAGAACCCCAATATCGGTGGGCGTCTCGCTATCAGTGTGGATATTGCGAATGGACGCGTCACCAAGGTTATGATTTCAGAGAACCAGACGGGCGACAAGGCGATTGAAGGTTGCGTACAGGGCAAGGTCCGACGCTGGCGCTTTAACGCTGAGGTGACCGAGAGTATCTTCCTTCCGTTCGCCTTGTCTCCCAGTTGATTTACCCCAAACAACCCACAATATAGGAAAGTTAGAACATGCGTAAGATATTCATGACGTTCAGCTGTGTGGGACTTCTCTTGGGGGCCGCGCCAGGACACGCCCAATCGGCGGGCGAGTCCGCACAAGTAGAGATGTCCCGTTCAGGTGATGCAAAGGAGATGGCACAGTATGTGCGGTCTTCACTCGAAGAAATGATGAATGGATTGAAGTCCGTTTCGAAGCTCGCTGATTCTGCGCGCCGAGATGGGGACGAGGAGATGATTCGCTGCGTGCAGATGCGTCTCTCCAATATTCGAGCTCTTTTAATGGTTTCCGAGCGCGCCAATGGTGCGATGAAAGAAGCTGTAGCAGCCGCAAGCCCTGAGCGCGCTGAACACGAATTTAGGAAGGTCGTGGTTTCGGCGTCTAAGATCAGACAGTTTACCGCTGAGGCGGAGGCATGCATGGGCGACGCAGGAACGGCACCTGGGACGTCTGAAGTTCAAGTGTCGGAAGCGGGATTGACCGAAGGGGATGATTCGCAGGCGCTAGATGATTACTTCTTGGTGGTCGGGGTCGACCCTCCACCGGTTAGTCCGTTCGAGTAAGTGATTGTTGCCGGTGGACCTGAAACTTGTAAGGAGGGGCGCACTCGCGTTGAATTTGACCGTCGTGAGCTGCGGAGCTGAATGAAGTTGAACAGGCCGATGACTGCGCTCATGTGCTTAGCATTCCCAGGGGGGATGCTGGGTGGGTGGGGAAGTACGGCTTGGGCCGAGGCTGGCGACCACATCCGTTTGGGTCAAGCAGAAGTGATCCCGTCTGTCGGGCTTCGAGCAGTACGACGAAGCAATGTCTATTTGGCAGAAGGAAAGACCACGGTGGGTGGAATAGCTGTGGGAGCTGAAGAGCAGTCGGGTACTGCTCTGCGTCTTCACCCCGCGTTGACCATTGCGCTCGATACCGACGATACCACCTTGAATTTCAATGTCGATTATCAGGCGGTGAAGTTCATAGAGGAAGAGCACCAGAATCTTGATCGTTACAAAGATATTGAGCTCGGGTTGGTTTTGAATACGCTCAAGGATTCGGTGGTGGGCCTGAAGTTGTCCGAGCGCTTTCACATCACGGGGCGAGAAACTGAGGCTGATTATGCGAGTTCGGCCTATATCAACCACTTGATGAACAGTACCAGTGGGCGCATCGCCATCCGTCCCGGTTCCTCGTTGGAACTCGATCTGGGTGGGAACTACACTTTTGATAAGTATGATATTTCCGGTGAGACCTCCTCGGCGGGGAGTCCGGCACTAAACAGTCGCACGGCCTATGGGCCCGTAGTGGACTTGAAGTGGGCTTTCTTCCCCAAAACGGCGATTGTGGCCTCGTATTCTCATTCGTGGTTCACATGGGAAAACAACCTGGTCGACACCAAGGGTGACGGTATTACCGTCGCAGAATTCGGAGAAACATTGGGGATACCCAATGGGTCCGACTGGCGTGCCACGCTCGGTCTAAGGGGTCGGTTGACGGAGAAGCTCGTGATCGGGCTGATCGCCGGCTACGGGGAGATGGACTACGACGAGGCCAGTGTGCCCGCCTCGGCGGTGCCGTCGGAAAGGTTCGATAAGGACCTATCCGGATTTCCGAATGGTTTGATCAGCATTGTGGAGTTGGGCTACAAAGCGACGGAAGCTCAATCGGTCACCATTGGGTATCGTAAAGCCTTCCAAGATGTCTACTTCTCTAACTTTGTGGATTTTCACAATGCGTTTCTGCGCTATGAGGGGCTGTTTGCCGACCGTGTAGGCGCCAAAGCGCAGGTGGGCTATCGCTTCGAACAGTATGTAGGAGAAGTGAGCCGAGACGATCATTTGATCAACTTAGGTCTAGACATGTCGTACAAGGCGACCAAGTTCTTAGATCTTGGTGCGGGCGTGAAGTGGCAGCAGCGGGGCAGTGCGGATGGACTTCATAGTGAAGTCGAATACGACGACCTGACCATCAGTCTGGGCCTCACGGCCACGTATTAGATTAGAACTGAGGCTCTTTGGCCCATTTTGCTGCAGTCTCGACGATGGCATCAATGTCGGTCCATTCTGCAGACCATCCCAGTTCCTCTTGAATCTTGTCGGCTCGAGCAAACAGGGCAGGCGGATCTCCGTCTCGTCTGGCAGCGACCGAATGGGGAACTTCGATGCCGAGAGTGCGCCCAATCGCTTCCAGTACTTCCTTCACCGTCGTCCCGACACCCGTGCCCACATTGTATGCGTTTCCATTGTGTCCATTAAGGAGGTGGTGCAGGGCTTTAAGGTGCGCATCCGCTAAGTCCAAAACGTGAATGTAGTCGCGAATACACGTGCCGTCCCGCGTCTCGTAGTCCGTTCCGAATAGAGATAGGGGCGGTCGGTGGCCGAGTGCTGCGGCAATAGCCAGCGGAATGAGGTGTGTCTCCGTTTGGTGAGACTCTCCCAAGGAACCGTCCGGCAGGCAGCCTGCGGCGTTGAAATATCTCAAAGTAGTCACCCTTAGCCCCTCTTTTTCACGGCAGGCGGCGAGCATCTCCTCCACCATTTTTTTGCTCTCCCCGTAGGGACTGACGGGATTTTTTGGATGATTCTCATCCAGGGGTAGGTACTCGGGTTCACCGTAGATTGCGCAGGTGGATGAGAAGACGAGATTGTTGACGCCAGCGTCCTGCATCGCCTGTACAAGGCTGGCGGTTCCACCGACATTGACGTCGTAGTAGCGCAAGGGGTGCGCCACGCTTTCTCCGACGAGTGATTTGGCTGCGAAATGCATGACGGCATCGAAGTTTCCCTCGGTCAGCACTCTGGTGAGGTAAGGACGGTCTCGAATGTCCCCCTGGTGAAGTCGCCCCTGAACTGCCTCAGCGTGACCAGTGGAAAGGTCATCGAAACACTCGACCTCAAACCCGTTTTCCTGCAACACAGCGGCACAAACACTACCGATGTAGCCTGCACCTCCGACGACCAAAACACGCGTTGACATGGCAATCTCCGTTGAGTTGTGTATCCCGTCCCACGGTTTTTGGAAGACTTAATGTAAAATCTAAGGTAAACTAGTGACACGTCAATAGTACTACCTTGTCCCAAGGAGGTGGAGTCATGGCATCTACCGCCAAGAAACGCCGTAATTCGAAGAACAAACCTACAGACGCAGTGCCTCCGCCACTGCTCTCTTCGGCTGCTTTGCGCCGCATGCGCCAACTGTTTCTTTTGGGTGGAACGCTGGCATCCACCTATTTGGTGATTGCGATTGGTAGCTATTCACCGGACGATCCCGCATTTAGCCATGCCGGATCGGGCGGGATTCAGAATGCTGCAGGACCTGCGGGCGCTTGGCTGGCGGATGTTGCCTTTCAGCTCTTTGGATACGGTGCATGGGCCCTCTCTGCTCTTGTGGTTGTCTTTGCCTTGAAAATGGGTGGTCGATCCGTGGGGGGATGGTTCGCCGGCTGCGCAGCTACGCTGACGCTTTGGTCCGTTTTGACCGGTATTGCGTTGATCTCTCCGGGGATGGAAGGCAGCGCCTTTCCTCCGGGCGGCTATATCGGAATGCTTTCATCGGACGCGCTGGTTTCTGTGATTGGACCCGCGGGCTCGTGGATTCTTGTTGTCTTTTGTTTGTTGGGCGGCGCTCCATTTGTCCTCGGTGTGGATTTAGAGGACATCGTTGGCGGAAGCATCAAGTTCGTAGAGGCTCGGTTGCCTCACCTTGCAGGTGCCACCCTGTATCGGTTTTCAGCGCTTACGACTGGGGCAGCCAGTGTGGCTCGCACATCCTTTGTTCATGCCCGGTCACGTTTAGCCAACGCTCTTCCGCGCAAAACAGATGAGCAACTTCAAATTGCCCAAAACGACCATAGCCGAATCGAAATCGACATCGACCATGGTGACCCTTCTGTGGGCTCCATACCGACTCCCACCGCGGAAGAGGGTGAAGTCTTTGAGGAGCTCGGGCAAGGATATATCGATGTTCCTCATGAAGATGAAGAAGCCCCCGACCCGACCGTAGTCCAGTTGCCAGATTTGGTTGAAGTAGAGTGGGGTACTGAGCACGGCTTGAATGAAGAGGGCCCATCCGTCCCGAATCCAGAACCCACAACAGGTGGACCGGTTTCTCTAGATGCTGCATTGCTTGCGGCGGCGGTAGAAGTGCCAGAGCCGAACTTTGTTCATCAAACCCACTCAGGACTTGTACCGTCCGAAGCCCAGACTAATCATGATTTGGAGGACGCTGTTCTCGATGAAATGAATGAACCCGCTTGGGAGTCGGATCCCGAATCAGCACCCACTCTGCCACCGCTGTCAGAACCGGTGGTTCATGAAGAGAACTCCTTGGAGTTGGCTCGACCGTCGAATGGTTTTGGACCAGAGGTCACTCCCGGGGAATTGGTCAGTGGTGGTAACGATGACGATGGGCGAGCCATTGTGGTTCCAGAGATTAGAACACCCTTTGAACTTCCTCATCTCGACCTGCTCGAAAATCACCCCAGAGACGTGGCGAGTTTTGACGAGGAAGAGCTCAGAACACTGGCAGCCACGCTTGAAGCGAAACTGTCCGACTTTGGTGTCAAAGGCGAAGTGGTGGCCATCCGTCCTGGGCCGGTCATTACGACCTTTGAGTATCTCCCTGCTCCCGGGATCAAGGTTTCAAAAATTGCGGGCCTGCAAGACGATATTGCGATGGCTCTGAAAGCCCTCCGCGTTCGCATCATCGCACCCATTCCCGGGAAAGGCGTGGTCGGTATCGAAATACCGAATACGGCCCGGCAAATCGTGTGGATCCGAGACATGATTGGCTCAGAGTCCTTCCGAAACAACACCGGTGCGTTGCCCATGGCTTTGGGTAAGTCCGTAGATGGAAAGCCGCGTGTGGCTGACCTGGCCAAGATGCCTCACCTTCTTGTTGGAGGCACGACGGGTTCCGGTAAGTCGGTTGGGGTCAACTCCATGCTGTTGTCCTTGCTGTATACCCGCACTCCCGAAGAATTACGTCTCATCCTCGTTGATCCAAAAATGCTCGAATTTGAGATGTATAGGGACATTCCTCACTTGCTTCATCCCGTAGTGACGGATCCCAAATTGGCGAGCGCTGCGCTCAAATGGGCGTGCACAGAAATGGACCATCGTTATCGTCTGTTGTCGCAATGGAAGGTTCGGAACATCGCCAATTACAACGCTAAGCTAGAGCGAGAGATGGAGGATTGGACTCCAGAGAAAGCCCGTAAATATGCCCCACCGGATTGGCCAGAAAATGAAGTGCCCCCTCCGCCCAAGCGGATGCCTTATCTAGTCATTGTCATCGATGAGTTGGCCGACCTGATGATGGTGGCAGCCAAGGATGTTGAAGAATCAATTATTCGAATTGCGCAAAAGGCGCGTGCGGCCGGTATTCATCTTATTGTGGCGACCCAACGCCCGTCAGTGAATGTCATCACTGGCCTCATCAAAGCCAATATGCCCAGTCGTATCGCTTTTCAGGTTCGAACCAAGATCGATGGACGCACTATTCTGGACCAAAACGGAGCGGAGGCTCTACTGGGCAAGGGTGACATGCTCTTTTTGCCTCCTGGAGTGTCCGCTTTGGAGCGACTGCACGGAGCCTTTGTTTCCGACGATGAAGTCAATGGCGTCACAGATTTCGTTCGCGAGCAACAAGCTCCAGTGTATGAGGCGAACATCGCCCCAGAAGAAGGTACAGGCCGAGTCATTGATGATGACGAATATGATGAACTTTATGACGAAGCTGTGGCGTTCATCTGCGAGACTGGGAAAGCGAGTTCATCCATGATTCAACGTCGCTTCAAGATTGGCTACAACCGTGCGGCTCGTATCATTGACGTGATGGAGCAGGAAGGCGTTATCGGTCCCGCGGACGGGGCTCGGCCCCGTAAGGTTTTGGTCGGCCAGACAGGCTAAAGTCGCACTTGAAAAATGGATCTTGTCGGGAATATGCATAGGCGTTGAGCCGTCTGTGCCACTGAATCGTCACCTCTAGTATATTGCTCGGCCCTTGCAGTGACGGTAGAAGGGCCCACGGGAGGTCGTGTGTCTCGGCTTATCTTCATAGTTTTGGCGTCAGTATTTGCCTCGACGGCTTTGGCCGAAGGGGATGTGAGCGCGGTGATCCAGGGTGTAGAAGCGGCCTACAAGGATGTGCGCACCCTGCGAGCAGACTTTGTACAGGTCACGCGGTCAAAGGCGATGGGGGATGAAACCCGTCAACGCGGTCGAGTCAAGCTGAAGCGCCCTCGCAAAATGAAATGGGTGTTTACCCAGCCTGCGGGGAAAGAGTTCGTGACCAATGGTGAGACCATGTGGGTATGGTCTGCGGCGGAGAACCAGGTCATCGTCTCGAAGGGAGTGGCCGGTGGTCAAGGGATGTCTCAACTGCTTGATGACCTCAATCGACTCAGCGAGCTTTTTGATGTCACTCTGTTGGATAGCTCGGGTAAGCCCAATAGCGTTTTGCTCTCTTTACAGCCCAAGCAAGATGCGGGCTTTCAGAGTCTGCAACTTCGATTGGCCAAGAAGAACTATACGGTTCAGGAAGTCGTCATGGTGGACGCCTTTAGCAACGAGGTTCATCTCACTTTCAACGCTGTGAAAAACAATGTCGCTATCGATGATGGCCAGTTTAATTTTGTGGTACCTGATGGGGCTCAAGTCCTGAATACAGACGGACCGTAGGCCAGATCATGTCTGAACGCGTTCATCTTGTCAGCTTAGGTTGCCCTAAAAATCGGGTGGACTCGGAGGTCATGATTGGCAAGATCAGGGGTGCGGATTGCACGCTTGTGGATTCCCCGGATGAAGCGGATGTGATTGTGGTCAATACCTGTAGCTTCATTCAGCCAGCCACTGAAGAAAGTATCGACACGGTGCTGGAAATGGCTGGATACAAGGAGACCGGTAATTGTGAGAAGCTGATTGTCACCGGATGTATGGTCCAGCGATTTGGAAATGCCCTGGAGGATGAACTTCCGGAGGTTGATCATTTTTTAGGTACCGGGGAATACCATCGGATCGACGAGGTCTTGCGGGAACGAGATTCGGCGGCGCCGAAGACTCACGTGGATGTGCCCATGTACATTCATGATGAATTCGCTCCGCGGGTCAACTCGTGGAAAGGCCATTCGGCTTGGCTAAAAATCAGCGAAGGCTGCAATCACCGCTGTGCCTTTTGCATCATTCCGACTCTAAGAGGAAAGATGCGGAGTCGTTCTATTCCCTCTTTGGTGGCCGAAGCCGAGCGGTTCGTTGCGCAAGGCGTTCGAGAAATCAATTTGGTGAGTCAAGACTCGACGGCCTATGGACGAGATTTCACCGACGGGACTGACCTGGGTGGACTGCTTCGTGCGCTTGCCCAAGTTGAAGGTATCGAGTGGATACGGCTCCATTATGCGTATCCGATAGGGCTTCCCAACAGCTTGCTGGCGGCGATTGCCGAAGAGCCAAAGGTATGCCGGTATCTGGATATGCCGTTGCAACACGCATCTGGACCCATGCTGAAGGCCATGCGTCGAGGAGTGACGCGAGCGGGTCAAGAGAGAATTTTGGACAGAGTTCGCGAAGCCGTTCCCGATATCGCCATCCGCACCACTTTCATCGTGGGATTCCCGGGTGAAACAGATGAAGATTTCCAGGAACTGTTGGATTTTGTACGGACCCAAAAGTTCGAACGTGTGGGTGTGTTCACGTACTTCCAAGAGGCAGGAACCGATGCGGCGAAGTTGCCCAATCAGGTTCCTGAGGATGTGAAGGTAGAGCGTCAGAGGATTCTGATGGAGGCTCAAGCGGACGTGAGCAGAGAGCGAATGGAAGCGCTGATAGGCCAGACGCTGGATGTGCTTGTGGATGGGGCTTCAGATGAACACGAATGGGTGGTGACGGGGCGTCTGGAGACTCAGGCTCCGGAGGTGGATGGACAAGTATTCTTGGATTCCCCACCCAGTGATGTGGCTGCCGGTCAAATTAGAAAGGTGCGGATCGACCGTGCATCCGATTACGATTTAGTGGGTACAGTGGTCGTATAAAAGGAGACAACCATGAGAAATTTCTTATTCACACTCGTAGCGTTTGGATTTGGCTGCGGTGGCGATACTAAATTCGTGGGGGAAGAAGAAGATACCGGGTCCGCCGCATTGGTGTGTGAGGGTGCTCCCGAAGTGGACCATGATGAATTCGATGAATCTCAGCCTGGTGGTGTATCCGTAACCATTGACACAGTGGTAATTGGAGACCCGACACCTGGATGCGAACATGTCAAACCGCGCACCGTGTACCTGCACTATAAGAAGTGGAATGCAGACGAATACAAGGCTCCGCTACAAATGGCGACCCTCGATGATGTGAACTTCTCGGTGACCATTCCAAAAGCGGATGTGGCCTCCTCCAAGATGTTGTACTACTTCCAAGCAGTAGGGCCGACGAAAGAAACCACAGAGCCGGATGGTCCAAAAGAAGACGGCAAGAACACGTTCGAATTCGTCATCGACAGCGGGCTATAAGGACACTTCAATCCGATGGCTGTTACCCTAAGTTGCGTTCTACCAGCCTTTAATGAGGCTGAGAACATAGAGACGAGTGTGGTCCGCGCCCGAGAGGCGATGGAACACTTTGTCCAGTTGGGAATGCTGACGGATTGGGAAATCATCGTTGTGGACGATGGGTCTATCGATGGAACCCGGGACAGAGTTTTGTCCTTCGATGATTCGCGTATTCGATTGATACTGCATCCTTGGAATCGTGGGTATGGGGCGGCACTAAAGACCGGTTTTGAGGCCGCGTGTATGTCTCATGTCTTCTTTACGGATGCAGATCTTCAGTTTGATGCGCGTGAAATCGACCGGCTTTTGATGTGGATTGGGCACTATGACATCGTGGCCGGATATCGCAGTCCTCGCCAAGACCCGTGGGTTCGACGAGCGAACGCTGCAGCGTGGGGTATGGCCCTGCATAAGGCGTTCGGGCTTGAGGTTGAGGATGTCAACTGTGCTTTCAAATTGTTTAGGCGACAGGTGTTGGATGGCCTGCACATTGATTCCCAAGGCGCTTTTGTGAATGCCGAAATCTTATTGAAGGCCCGTCTTGCTGGCTTCACGATCAAGCAGGTTCCGGTGTCCCATTTTGCCCGACAGACTGGAAACCAGACGGGCGCTGACCCAAAAGTGGTTTTGCGAGCCTTCAGGGAAATGGCGCGTTTTTATCGACATCAAAAGAGTGCTCAGGTGACGTCAACGGTGTGGGCTAAATAGAGCGAGGCTACTCCGGCCCCCTGACTTCTTCCCAACGCGCGGCTTCGCTCGCGAGCACGATTCGATAGCCTTGCCTCTGTGCGTTCGCGGCCCATTTCAGAATGTCGGGTAGGCCAGGGTCGGAGGCTTGGACGACTAAGGCTGAACGCCCCATTCTGGTCGCAATATGGCGGGCTCGATTGAGGGTGGCGGCCGAATTTCGGCGGTCACTGCGTTGCGCAGCGACCATACGGATACCGTCAGGCGTTCGAGCACCACTGACTTCGTCCGCAGGAACAACCACAACATCGTGGGTTCCGAGCGGTGCGACCAGAGTGCCGTCGTACCAGACGCCAGTGGCGAGTGGTACGGCACGCTGAGCTTCTTGGGGCGTCATGTTTTTCGGTACATGCGCGATGACTTCATGCCATTTGCTGGCTGCAATTCGTGCGGTTCGCAGCGCAAAGGGGGTGTAGGGTTTGATCGCTATGGTGATCGGGGCGTTGACGTTGAGTAATTTGTCGATGGACGCTTCACCGACATCGGTCACAATCAACGAAAGCATCGGCCTGTCGGGATTGCGAATCGCCCCTTTTAGGGTGGGGGGTTTGGGAAGGTCCGGAACCAGTAGGATCTGTTGCCGCAATGTTGGGCCAGCATACGCCCGCACTTCGAGATCAAGCCCATCTACCGGGCTCGCATACAACTCCATACCCGCTTCATCGGCGAAGCCTCTCAGGCGTTGTGCGATCATCTCAGTTTGGGCGTCCCGAGGAAGCTGGTAAATACCGCGAACAACGGCATCATCCTCTTCCCGCTTCAATACTTCTTCTGCCCCTAAACGCTTTAGGGCGTCTGCCAGGAACCGATCGACCTCTTCGACGGGAACATGCTCGCGAACGACTGGAGCTACGGGTGTGTTGTCCGTGGCATTGAGTAGACGAAACATACTGGGTACGGCCCAAGTGACCAGAATCACCGCGCAAAGAAGAACGCCAGCAATGACCAACGAGCCTTTTAGTGATTGTCTAGCGCCAGAGTCCATGCAGCCTTGAGTTGAGGGTCAGAGGTGAGCCGCTCGGGTAGCGGCAAAAGAATTGGATTTGAATGGGATGTGCTTTGAGCTGTAGCCAGTGTGTCTACGTGCGCCAGCGCCGCATCATCTCCAGCCAGATGTTTTCGTAACGCTTGAATGGCGATGGTGTGGGCGTTTGGACGGTCTACAACACTGTCCGGAGTCAGCCCTTTTCCCATTTCGCTCGCTTTTTCATCAGCGATTTCGTACTTGGCAATGGTCAGTTTGATGGCACTCTTGGATTCGAAGACGTACATGCGTTGAACAGACCACTTGCCGTAGGTTTCGGTGCCCACCAGTCTTGCGTTGTGCAGTGTCCGGAGTGAGCCTGCGACAATTTCCGATGCACTTGCCGAGTGCCCATCGACTAACAACAGAAGCTTGAGCGACTTCCAGGGTGCGGGAGCTTGAGCATAGTGCTCTTCAAGGACGGTGTCGTCACGACCTCGCGTTCGGACGATAAGCCCTGCATCTGCGAACAGATTGACCACACCGACGGCCTCTTCCAACAAGCCGCCTCCATTACCCCGCAGGTCGATAATGACACCTTGGGTGGGCTTGTGTTTTCGAAGTCCACGGTTGAAGTCAGATGCGGTATTTCGCTGAAAACGGGAAATCTCAGCCAATGCCCAACCGTTGCTCAATGGGCTCACACGCACCGTTTGGTCTCGAATCCGGGCGCGCGTCAGGTTGACCGTCCGCGTGCGTTCGTGCCCATTCAAGGTCAGGGCTATCGTTTGCCCTTCCTCTCCTCGGAGGGCCTCACTCGCAGCCGATAGGTCTGGCACGGTTTTTCCATTCACAGCGACAAGAGTTTCACCGCGTTCGATTTTTCCGTCTGCCGGTGAACCTGGGACCACGCGGAAAATTGTTATCTGACCACCGATATTCTTGAGTTCGATGCCCACACCGGAGTACACGCCCTCGGTTCGTATTTGGGCGGATTCGAGTTCGTCCGGGTCCAAAAACACAGAGTGTTTGTCTAAAACCTCGGTCATCCCTTCGATGGCTCCAAAAATCAGTTCGCCGGTTTTGATGGGTTCGATGTATTGCGATTCAATGTGGTGAAGCGCTTGCGCTAGTGTGTCGATCTCCTGATACGGATCGGCCCCTTGGGCCATCGCCACTTGGCCAATCTTGGCGCCACCTACGAGCCCCAGCGCGGCAATGCCGCCTACAAGAAGAAATGCACGGAGCTGTGTTGGCATGATGTTCAACGTGGCGAAAGCCAGGGGATTGGATCCTGTGGGCTACCATTGTACCGAATCTCAAAGGTGAGCATATTTTCAGCCCCAGACGTGAGTCCGGTGCTGCCCGCTCGGGCTATTTCTTGGCCCGAGCGAATTTGCTGACCTCGCCGTACCAAGAGGCGATCGGCGTGAGCGTATACCGTGGTGTAGGGACCGTGTTCGATCGCTACCGTTTGTCCATATCCGCTAATAAATTCAGCCAGTTTGACTGTTCCAGGCGCAACGGCACGGATGGGGGCACCGAATGACACAGAAATATCGATTCCCATGCTGTTGGCTCGTTTCCCTGTGTAGGGGTCGGTGTATCGGCCAAAACGTCGAACCACTCTTCCGGAGGATACAGGCCAAGTGAGTTTTCCATGGAGCGTTCTGAAATTGACGCTGGTGACCATGGCGGCCGGGTCCGTATCTTCACTGGCTATGCGAACGCTAGGGGTGAGTCGGTTGCTGAGACCTTTTCTTGCTCGAGCTTGCTCGGCGAGCGCTCGCATGGCCAAATCCTTCTTGGAACGGATTTCGTCGAGCATGGAGGTGCGTTGCGAACGTTGATCTCTCAGGTCGGCTTCTTTGAGTTGCAGTTCCGCCCGAAGTGCTGTCAACGATTCCAGGTCTTGCTCCATGGCATCCATGGCGAGTTTACGCCGGGCCAGGTTTTCTTGGAATTCGGCGAGATGGCCGGCATCGCCTTCGACCAGTGACCGCAGGTATCGCATTCGCCGACGCAACTCCGACGCATCCTCGGCACCGAACATGAGCCTCGCTAAGCCTCGGCGTTGAAGTTTATAGAGTGCGCCGACCCGTGTGGAGACATCCTCCCGACGACGCTCCAAGAGCGCATTTGCGCTGGCGACATCATCTTGGTGTCGGAGACGGCTGGCCTCATAATCTGAGATGCGTTGTTGAAGATCGTTTGTCTCAGCGGCGATTTCGGCGAGTCCTCGGTCGACCTCGTTGATCTGGTCTAGGATGTTTCTCTCGTTGACTCGTGCTTCTTCTAACGATGCACGGGGGTCATTGGCGCCATCCTGCGCCCAGGCCTCGGCTAAAAGTGCGAAGCAAAGAATGCACAACAGCCGCATCAATTCACCTTAGAAAGGAATCGTTGGACTGCGAAGAATGCTGCGCTGACACCGAGCACAGTGCCGGCGATAAAGAGGATGGCAACGTAGCTGTTGGGCAAGAAATGTAAGTCGGCGGATACCGCGAGTTCGAAAGAGTCTTTGAGGCGTGCGACCAAAAGTTTATGGACGGCGGCAAGCCCAATAAGCGCCAAAATGGAACCGATCAGCCCTTGGATAAGCCCCTCAACTAGAAATGGTGCGGTGATGTAGCCATCTGTCGCACCCACCAGTTTTTGAATCTCAAGCTCTTCTTTTCGGTTGTAGACCACGAGATGGACCGTGTTCATCACTAAAAAGAGTGCGGCGATAAGGATGAGCGATCCCATGATGGCTCCGAGGAGCTTCAAGAGGGACAAGAACCCTTCAAATTTTTCGATCCACTCCTGTCCGTAATCGACGTCCGAAAAATCAGTGACCGAGAGTGTTCGGGCAAAGTCATCTATGGTGCCCGGTTTTGCCGCAGAGGCTGTCAGAGAGATCTCGAGGGAAGAGGGAAGGGTGTCTGAGCCCAGTTCATCCAGAATGCCCTCCATCGCGGGCATTCTTTCCTGCATCCATCGGTTTGCATTGTCGGAGGAGACATAGCGAACCTTCGAGACATCATCGCGTTTGGCGATTTGGTCACGCACATCAAACCGGCGTTGTTCAGGGACGTCGGGGTGAAAATAAGCGCTGACGTGAACGTCGCGATCCCAGGTGTCCACCATATTGTTCAAGTTGAACTGCACAGAAAGGTAGACGCCGAACAACAAAATCGTGGATGCGATGACACCACTGCTGACGGAATTGAGGTACGCATTTTCCCAGAGGGAGCGAAAAGCGCGCCGCATGACGTGTTGGAGGCGTTGTGGCATCAGGACTCCACCAAGCGCCCAGCTTCAAAGCGGAGCTTGCGGAATGGAAAGCGGTTCATAAGGCCAGTGTCGTGAGTGGCGACCATGACGGTCGTTCCCCGGAGATTAATGGCTCGGAGGATTTCCATCACTTCGATGGCCATGGCACCATCCAGGTTCCCCGTTGGTTCGTCGGCGAGAAGAATGGATGGGTCGTTCACAATCGCTCGTGCGACCGCCACTCGCTGTTGTTCACCCCCCGATAATGTGGGCGGATATTCGCTGCCCCGGCCGGGTAGCCCTACGATATTGAGCACAGCGTTGACCCGCCGATCGATGATTTCGCGCGATGAGCCGAGAACTTCGAGGGCGAGACCCACATTCTCACCCACGGTTCGAGTGGGGATCAGTTTGAAGTCTTGAAAAACGATACCAATGTTGCGTCGCAGGTACGGCAGTCGTCGCCGAGACAGGCGCGAGACATCGACTCCACCCACCAGCAACTTTCCTTCTGTGGGCTGCACAGAGCCGTAGAGCATTTTCAGCATGGTCGTTTTGCCTGCACCGGAAGGTCCGGTCACGTAGCAAAACTCCCCTTTGCCAAGTTTAAGAGTCACATCTTTCAGCGCATGGACATCGCCGTAGCGTTTAGTCACATGGTATGCACGAATCATGAAGCTACCTCAGTCGCCCACGCGGCCTGATCGTTATCGTCGAGATCGACAAGCTCCGTCGGATGAGGGGGCTTGCCAAAGAAACGGGTACCCACGTCGATAAAGCGTTGCTTGTTATCGGTCACGAGAAAAACCGTTTCTCCATGAGATTCAGTGGTTTTTAAGTTCCTGTCGCTCAGAATATTGGCCACTGTCGTTGCGGTGGATTGTGCGGAGTCGACCAGCGTCACATTCGGCAAGGTTTGGGCGATCGGTGCTTTGAGTAGGGGATAGTGAGTGCAACCCAGGATGAGGGTGTCTGGTCCATTCCGTAGTGGGGCCAAATACCGTTCGGCGACGGCTATGGCGATGTCGCCATCCGTCCATCCTTCTTCCGCTAATGACACGAATAGTGGGCATGCTGTGGTGGTGATCGAGAGCCCTTCCGCATGCTCGTTGAGTAAACGAGGATAGGCGCCGCCTCGAATGGTTCCCTCGGTTCCAATGACGCCTACGTGACCTTGGCAGACTTCAATCGCCGCCTGTACGCCAGGTTCGATGACACCGATCACCGGAATGCCCCGGTTTTCCCCTTGGGCCTGAAGACTCTCCAAGGCGTAGGTTGAGGCCGTGTTGCAGGCGACAACCAGTGCCTTCACGCCTCGACGGACCAGGTGCCCCGCGACGCGCTGGCTGTAGCGAAGCACGGTTTCTGGGGACCGCGTCCCATAGGGGACCCGCGCAGTATCTCCCAAATAAATGATGGCCTCATTTGGCAATTGTTCTCGCAGCGCTCGCACGACTGTCAGCCCGCCAACGCCAGAATCGAAAACACCAATGGGCAAATCGGAAACGCCCAAGTTCAACTCCTCAGAACAACGCAAGACAGGTAACATGTGCGAGGCCCGGATACGGGCTCCTGACACTCGGAAATCAACCTGGAGCTCTTACTGTGCGAATTGCAGTGTATGGAGGCAGTTTTAATCCCCCTCATCGTGCCCATGCGTTGGTGGCGAAGTGGGTCTTGAGTTCGGGGACTGCAGACGCTGTGTGGCTTGTGCCGGTTTATCGCCATGCTTTCGAAGGGCTTCACGGGAAAACGCTGGCGTCATTTGAACACCGAATTGGGTGGTGTGAGGCCATGGCTAGTGAGATTGGAGACTCGGTGGTCGTGAGTTCGGTCGAATCGGTTCTGCCGACGCCCTCGTTCACCATCGATACTTTGAGTCACTTTTCTCAAGAGCACCCCGATCACCAATTTCGCTTGGTCATTGGTGCCGATATTCTGGATCAAGTGGATGGTTGGAAGGACTGGGACCGTATTGTGCGTGACTATTCACCCATTGTGGTGGGCCGCGAGGGGTACGATTCGCCCCCGGGTGTGCCGTGCTTCCCCAACTTCAGCAGCACAGAGATTCGTGCTCGATTGAAAAGCGGAGACGATGTGTCCGACTTTCTCACACCCGAAGTGTCCAACCTGATTCCATCCGATCTCCCGTGGTCGTCATGACCTTGGTGCTTTTCGATATCGATGGCACATTGCTTCGGACCCATGGGAGCGGCCGTGGTGCCATGGCCGCTACAGCGGGCGAACTGTTTGGCCGTCCCGATATGTTCGATACCGTTTCATTTGCTGGTGCAGTCGATTCTGGGATCGTCGCGATTGCCATGGACTCTTGCGGAATTCCACCGACCGGGCGCCGTATGGGCCGGATGCGCAAAACCTATGAGCGGCGCTTGAGGCGCCGTTTGGCCTCACAAGCGGGCGAGGTTTGTGTTGGGGTACACGACTTGATCCAACAGCTTCAGGGCCGGGCTCGGATCGGTCTGTTGACAGGCAATTGGGAGGAAGGGGCCCGTATTAAGCTCGAAGCCCATGGACTTGGGGCACTCTTTGAGGGATGTGTCGGCGCATACGGGTCGGATGCTACTGAACGCAATGCATTATTGCCCTTTGCTATGCGGCGTGCTCAGAGACGTTGGTCGGACATTCGAAGAGTCATCGTTGTGGGCGACACCCCCGCTGATATTGAGTGTGCTCGCGTGGGCGGAGAGCAGCTCCCGCACCTTGAAGTGATGGCGGTCGCCGTTGAAACTGGCTTTGCGAAACCGAGTGCACTGAGAGCGGCCAAGCCTGACCTTCAACTCGTCGATCTGGAACAGGGTAAATCGGCTTTGATGGCACTAATATAGGTCATCAAAGTGCGGATAAAACAGCACGACCTCGTCGGTAGGATGGGCTCCATCGGACGTGATGCCACCGGCGATTAATGTGCCGAAGAAAGGGTCTGTTGCCATTTGGGGTAGGGCGGTTGGCTGAGACAGCGTGGAGGATTGGCTATCTACGGTGCAAGAGTCCCATTTTTGGAAACTCTTGGATTCGGGGTCGTAGACTTCGACACAAGCAATGGCATCGGTGGAGTCGAACAGTAGCCCGGAATAAGGCGTTAAACCTCGGTCGCTCCCCATATCGACTTTAGTGACACCTCCAGCGATGACGACGCGGCCTCCCGGAAGCACTGCGGTATTGTGGTTCGCTCTGGCCAGGCTCATCGACGGAAGAGAGCGCCATTCATCGTCCTTATACAACCAGGCGGACCGGGTAGCCTCCATGTCCATGAGAAGATCGCTGGAGATTGCCGCAGTTTCTGGGCTGAGTCCACCGGTGAGCAGAATGGTTCCATCATTCAGTGGCGTCATGCTGGCGTGGAGCAGAGGCTTAGGAAGGGCGGGGGCGGTCTGGATGGCACCCGTGGGCGTGACCAGATGGCATTGGTCCGAAACACTCAGCGTCGGATGGATGCCGCCGCAGATGAGGACGCCACGGTCTCCCAACGGGGCTGCAGCATGAAAAATACCGCCGACTTGAAACCCTTCTTGTGGCACCGTCCAGCGCTCTTCCGTGGGATCGTAAATTTCGACGTAAGGGACAATGCTCGTGTCGGTGTCTGGCTGAGCAAAGCCGCCGGCCACCACCACGTTGCCGTTCTCGAAAGCGGTCGCAGTATGGCCCATTCGAGGGTGGGTCAAACTTTGGGTGCTCGCAAATGTCTCGGTAGAAGGATCGAAGAGCACGGTTTGTGTGGAGAGGACAGCCTGACTGGATAGCCTGCCGTCTTCATCCAAGAAGCGGTCTGCGCCCCCCACCAGCAGAATCTGGCCAGCATAAGCACTGGTGCCGGAGAGCAACGTGGCGGTATGGCCAATCCTACCCAGTCCCTCTGATGAGGCAGGAAATGGGCTTTCAAGACGCCGTGATGTCGGCTCTCCTGCTGCCATCTGATGGAGGTCATAGGCGAAGGATTCTTGAGTGCTTGAGTTTGAATAGAGCCCCTGAGAGGTGCCGCCAAAACCGAAAAATTTCCCATCGCCGACGGGCACCAGGGTGCCCATAGCGTTGGGCTCTGGCAATGGGTGTGGCATCGGCTCCGATTGGCCATTTCGGCCCACGAAAATGATAACAGTATGGTCTCCCTCGTTGACGGTGACGGGCCGGCTTGTGCCATGAAAAACTACACCGCCGTCGTTACTTCCGACGAGCGTTAATGTGACGTTATCGAGAGGAGGAAAGTTGTCGTGGGTGTACTCTGAACTCCCGAGGGTGAGCAGGCTTTCCCTGACCGATGTCCCATCGCTTTGATGAATCAGGACTTCAAGGTCGGTGATTTCGTCGATCATGTCCGCTTGGCTCTCCAAATAGGAAGGCCGGATCGTGAGCTCGAAAGCATCGCCATTGAGAATTGCCCCAGCAGCGCCTTCTGGGGCGGGCGCACAAGCGATGAAACTGAGTACTGACAAACCGATTGACATAAGGCCTACCGGCTGAGATTAGGCCCGGTCTAATGGCAGTGTCAAGCTTGACCATTGCACTGGTCCAAGGCACGTTCCATGAATGATATTTGTTGAACCAGAGTTCGCTTCTCAAGAGAACGTTGTTCATGGCTTTACTTCCACTCTGGATGCTCAAGGCCAAAGACTGGACTTGGGTACGGGTTCTACGGCATCGGATTGGGGGCGCGCAGCCCATGCCATCGGGGCCGGAAATATGGGCACTGCATTCGTGTCTCAGGTGCATGGGAATACAGTGATTTGGGCCGAAAAACCTGGGTTGGCCGGAGAGGCGGATGCGGTTTTGACTCGGACGCCGGGTCTCCTTGTTGCTGTCCGAACCGCAGACTGTGTTCCCATTTTGGTGGTCGGTCGAACCGCTGTGGGTGCAATTCACGCTGGCTGGAGAGGATTGGCGGCGGGTATCATACCGGCGGCTTTAGCTGAGTTGGCGGACGATGGTCCTCTCCGGGCTGTGGTGGGCCCCGCGATTTGTATGGATTGTTACGAGGTGGGTGAGGAAGTGGTGGAGGGTATTGCGCGTTGGGTTGATCCTTCAGCATTTGTTTCCCGTGATCGAGAGAAGCCTCATGTGGATCCGGGAGCCGCCGCAGTGGCGCAACTTCGCTCTGTAGGCATCCGCCAAGTGAGTCGCATATCGGCCTGCACACAGTGTGATGATCGACTCTGGAGTTTTCGGGGCGCCGGTGAACACGCGGGGAGGCAAGCGGGCATGGTGGGTCTGCGATGCTGATTTGGCTTGCTGTCGCCTGCTCAGACCCGGATTTTGGGCACTATGGAGATGCGCTACAGGCTTATGAGGATGGCCGTGTGGCGATGAGTACGGGTGCGCCATTGGTGGCAGCGGAAGCCTTTGCTCGGTCCGTTGAGGCGGATCCTTCGAGCGAGGTCTTGGTCGCATGGGAGGCTCGAGCTTTGCGTGCCGCGGAACAAAATGGTGCGGCGCTATCTCGCCTGAATGCCGGAGTGAGCCGATTCCCGAATGGTCAGATTTTACGCTACGACAGGGCCGCTCTACGCGCCAAAACGGGCGATATTTCTGGGGCTGCGGACGATTTGCGTTGGCTATATGCTCACGAGCATGCCAATCCGATTGTGGTGGGTGAAGACCCAGACTTTCTATTGCTTCGAAGTGACCCCGTCGCCAAGGAGTTGGTGCCTCAGGCCCAGGTGGAGGCGTCGGTTGAAGCGGAGTCTGGGAGTGTTTTGGTGGGAGACACACACGTCCTTGATTTTCGGATAACGAGCAGGACAGGTGCTGCGGTCAAAATCGCGCGTTTGGAGGAGGGGGGGCAGGACCTCGTCATTCGACGTATTGTCGAGGATGTGATTGAAGAGGGGCCCATTTGGACCCGCAGGCGTTTGCGGGCAGAAGTGCTCGCTCTTGAACCGGGACGCCAGGTGATTGGGCCCTGGTTGGTTCGCGCGGCGGGGACTTCTGTGATGACGGAAAGGGTCATCGTGGAATCCGTGGAATTGCAGGGACGCCGGCAGCGCGCAGCGAAGGATCGAAACTCGTTATCCCTGGAGGTTCCCACGACTCGCTGGGCGGAACAAAAGGCGCCTTATCTAGGCATAGAGGAGGATGGGGCTTGGGCTGTCGTCTCTTCAGATGAAGACTTCCGCCCACAGAGCATGGCTTTGGGACTTCGAATGGAGGTTCGGCGTGCTGGGCAACCGCAGTGGCGTGCCATCCGTATTTCCGGTGAGCCGGGTTCTGAAATTTGGGGCGACGGTCGGATAAAGGCTCGGCTGGATTGAGCGGCCTTACGGCATTTTCGCGACATCGCTGAGGGCAGCGTCACCGGTGTCACTGTCATCCTCAACACCGGTGTCGCCCGGCGTGTCGGGAGCGACGGTATCCAGATCGCCGGTGTCGGCTGAGCCCGAATCGTCTGTGGCCGACATGCCTGAATCGGTGTCGCCAGTGTCGTCGATGATGAGATCGCCAAAACAATCCGAATCGCAGGAATCTGTGGGCCCAAAACCGTTGCCAAGGAAGGTGTTGTCACAGGCGAGAAATGTGGAACTGCCACAGATCAATCCGTACCCGACATTATCGGTGATGTTGTTGTTGGAGAGAGTGGCCGTCACCCCGTTGAGTTGAATTCCGTGGTTCTGGTTTAGCTTGATCGTATTTTCGGTTGCCACCAGCGAGCCACCGCTTGCATAGACCCCATCATAGGTATTGTTTTGTGAGATCGAGCGTTCTAAGGTGGCATCGGTGTTGGTCAGCATAAAACCGTAGCCCGTGGATTGGTCGACTGTTCCTTCAGTGAACGTCAGCGTGCCACCTTCTACGACGACGCCTCTACCGGAGGCGGCGTTGATGGATGTCCGCTCTGCAATCAGATGCACGTTCTGGGCCTCGAGTCCGTCACTGCCCAGGTCGGACAAGTTCACATTGATTAAATGGAGCGAGGACGTGACCCCCGTGGCCTCGTCTGGTTCACCTATGTGTTTGATGGCTCCGCCGAAGCCTGTCTCTGAAATGTCGACGTCTGTGAGGGTGGCTTGAGTGTCGTCCACGTAAAACTCAAAACCTGATTCTGTTGTCCGTGTCCAGCTGTCATAGAATTCAATGGCGGAATTCGAGTAGTACGCGGTGTTGGGTCGGAGCACTGTCGTGTCGCTCAGGGTGTGCGTTCCACCCTTGAACAGGGCGGCCAGGGCAACAGTGTCGACAAAGGCCAGCCCGCTCAATGTTGTGTCGCACGCTTCGGAGTAAAGGGCGGGGTAGGCGTAGTTCTCTGGGGTTGTAGATAGCAACGTACCATCCATCGAATAAGTCTCAGTGCTTCGATCGGTGCCTACGACAGTGTCGCGTGCGTTCGAATTGTTGCTGTTTACCGTCCCGCGAATACAGGCGAGCAGGTGACCCGAAGACGACGTGAATTCGTTGTCATCGAAGGTGATGGATCCGTCAACGACGAGAGCACCGTACTGACTGTAGTCACTCCAAGTATTGTTGTTGACCACGAGGTCGACATCGTTGCCGTAGACGCCGCGAGCTCCCGTCGTGAAGGTGTTGCCATCGACCGTATGGGTTCCGCCATACCAGGCTTGGAAGTCTCCTCCCATGCGTTGGTAAGAGATGTATGTGTATTCTCCACTTTCCGCGGTCGCATAGGCAGCAATTGAGCCCGAATCGACGAATCTGGAATTCGTGAGGGAGGATTCCGAGGCTTGCCAATTGACGATACTGGCTCCCAGTTCGTGTGGAGAGGGAGCCGAGAAGTCCGAATCGTCGACGGTTAATGAACCCTCATAGTTCATAATTCCGGCGCAGACATTCTCCTGAATGGTCACGCCTGAAAAGGCCATGTTGGACTGCAGGCCTGCGATGCCGAGCCCTGAACCTTTTGAGATCTCTCCTCCTTGCCAATCTACTGTTGCGGAGCGGAACGTGGCGCCGCCGTATTCACCGACTTTCGTGCACAGGGTGTCTCCCACCGCATCTGAAACCCTGAGGTTCGTCACTGTGACCTCAGTGAGGGTAGCCTCCGATTCTTGGATGTAGAGCCCATGCCAGCCGATATTGTCCAGACTGATATTGGTCAGTTCGGCAATCACATCGTCCGTTCCACCCCGGGCAAGGTAAATCCCGCCGTGATTGAAACCGGAAATACTGACATCGGAGAGTGTGATCATGCCGGGAGCGGCCGCGTAAATGCCGACGCCTTCATCTGCTTTACCGTTGGACCACGACTCCGCTTCGGCAAACGCATTTGTGGCGGGATCGGCAGTAATGGTCGTGTTGGTCACGGTCACATCGCCTGTCGTTGAATAGGCGCGAATCCCCGTCATCAAAGGATGGGTGATGGTGGCGTCTTCGACGACAACCGGCCCATCCGAGCTGGATATGGCGTGGGTCCCTCCTGTGAACTCGTCCCCGATACTTTGCACCAGTGAGTCGCTGGCGAGGATGACTGCACCGGGGTTCGCGGTGTACACATTGGATGTGCTGTATAGATAGGCGTCATCCGAGGCCCGTGCAGCAGCGTTGCGTCCGTCGGTGTCTTCGACGCCGTTGTAGAACTCGTTCCCTTCTAGACTCAGGGTGGCTCCCGTTCGAACTCGGGTGGCGTAGCCAGGAATGCCATCAAAGTAACAGTTCACTATCCTCAGAGAGCCGCCTTCATCCAGGTGGACCACACCATGTTCGAGGTTCAGGAAGTCCGACGCTTGTATCAGCACATTGGTGCTTCCATTCGCGCGGATGGCGGTGTTTCCAACGGTGCCGAAGCTGACGACCCTGAGGCTGACAGAATCTACATCTCGGATGTAAATCCCATTTCCGTTGCTGTTGATCGTGACTCTGGAGATCTCGACATTGTCAGAGCGAATCGACACCGTCTGGTCCTCGGATGTGCTGCTGATGATGGCCGGTTCACCGGAGGTTGGGCCTTTGATGGTCACGGCTTTGGTGATGATGACTCGCTCGTTGTATTCCTCTCCACACAGGGCGATGACATCGCCATCTTCCGAGGCGTCTAATGCTGCATTGATGGTGCTGTACCCACCGGAACCGTTGACTTTGATGCATCCATCTCCTTCGTCTTCGTCCTCGTCTTCGTCTTCAATGTCTGTTTCGTCCTCTGGGTCACCGTTCAGCAGATCAAAGGGAAGGGCAGCACTATCGTCATTTTCTTTGACGCAGGCGGTCATTAGCGCGAGGGGTACGAGGGTCCAGCGGATCATGTTTCAGGCTCTCCTAGACAATGGTGTACCTGGGAACTAGCGAGCCCTCAACCATCACTTCGGGATAAGGGGGTCCGACTGGAGGTCAAGTGTCCCACGAAGACTTGGAAGCGAGACTCGTAGAGCGAACCCAAAAAGCACTGCTGGGTGGTGGTCAGACGGCCATTGATAAGCAGCATGAGCGCGGAAAGTGGACGGCAAGAGAGCGCATCGATGCGTTTCTTGACTCGGGCACATTTCGTGAAATGGATCGCTTTGTCACGCACGATTGTGCCGACTTCGGCATGGAAAAGAAGAAGGTCTACGGAGACGGCGTGGTGACGGGCTACGGCCGTGTGGACGGCCGACTGGTGTATGTGTTTGCCCAAGATTTCACTGTTTTTGGAGGCTCATTGTCCGGGGCCTATGCTAGGAAAATCTGCAAAATCATGGAGTTGGCTGTCCGAAATGGTGCCCCTGTTATCGGCCTGAACGATTCGGGTGGTGCTCGCATTCAAGAGGGTGTGAAGTCCCTGGGTGGCTATGCGGATATTTTCCTGAGAAATGTCATGGCGAGCGGTGTGGTGCCTCAACTGTCTGCCATTCTGGGGCCTTGTGCCGGTGGTGCGGTGTATTCGCCTGCGATCACTGACTTCATCTGCATGGTGAGGTCGACCTCGTTTATGTTTGTGACTGGGCCTGATGTCATCAAAACGGTCACTCACGAGGAAGTCACCAAAGAAGAGCTCGGTGGAGCCGATACTCATTGCGGAACCAGCGGTGTGGCTCATTTCTCAGTGCCGGATGAGGCCGCAGCGTTGGCTTTGCTCCGAGAATTGCTCAGCTATCTTCCGAGTAACAATATGGAGGAAGCACCTCGGCGAGAGACGGACGATGCAGTCGATAGATCCTGCCCAGAACTGGACAAACTCGTTCCTGAAAATCCGAATAAACCCTACGACGTCACCGAACTCATCGCCGCTGTGGCCGACAATGGTGCCTTCTTAGAGGTGCAGCCTCAATATGCTGGAAACGTCGTGGTGGGCTTTGTCCGCCTCGGAGGGCGGAGCGTGGGCGTGGTGGCCAACCAGCCGGCCCATCTGGCTGGTGTCTTGGACGTCGACAGTTCGTTGAAGGCGGCACGGTTTGTTCGCTTCTGTGATGCCTTTAATATACCGCTTTGGGTCGTCGAAGATGTGCCTGGCTTTTTGCCAGGAGTGGACCAAGAGCATGGTGGAATCATCAAGCACGGCGCCAAGTTGCTCTACGCCTTTGCTGAGGCGACGGTACCGAAGGTCACGCTGATTACGCGTAAAGCGTATGGCGGTGCTTACTGTGTCATGAATTCCAAGCACATCCGAGCCGACTTGAACTTTGCTTGGCCCACCGCAGAGATTGCCGTGATGGGTCCGGAGGGGGCCGTCAACATCATTTTCCGTCGAGAATTGGCGGATGCTGAAGATGCGGACGCTAAGAAAACCGAATTGGTCGCCGATTATAAAGACAAGTTTGCCAACCCATATCGAGCGGCAGAGTTGGGCTATGTTGATGAGATCCTCGTGCCGAGAGAGACCCGTGCACGATTGGTCGAGGCCTTCGATTCACTGGAAAATAAGCGCGATTCTAACCCGCCTAAGAAGCACGGAAACATTCCTCTCTAAGGCGTGGAGTCTTCAGTCTTCCGCTCAAATACGAGACACGGGCCCGGTTGGCAATACTGGTCCTGACCGGGTGCGTTGGGTGAAGAGATATGAACGACGTCTCTCCCTTTGGCCGGGCATCTCAAGTAGATGAGGGCAGACTCGAGTTCAAATCCGGCAAAGTTTAGACCGTTTTCGATGGCATGAACTTCGGACACGTCCCAACTCAATCCGACGGGACAGTCCTTTAGCCACTGGTTTTCGGGCAGTTTGGTAATTGTGGCTGAAAACCCTTCACCATTGGGGGTGTTCATTCGGATTTCATTTTCACGAACCCGCAATGTGATGCCCTGTGGTGTCGGGACGTTTACGCTACCTACATCGTCTTCTGTCCGGTAAGCCTCAACCAAGGTGTAGTCGCCGGATGCGAGTGAGAGGTTCGTTTGGAAGGTTTTCGGTCCACATGAGGAGCCGAATAGCAGCATGCCGAAGGACGTGACGAGTAGAAACGATGTCGACATCTGGGAGAGTGTGTCAGTTTGGGCCACCACAAAAACTCCTTGTCTGTAGCGTTTGGGTTGAGTCTGTCGATTGGACGTGTCCCACATCATTCCTCTGAACCGCGCGTTCGATGAGGAAGCCAGGCGGAGAGAATAATTCCAACCAGAAGAATGAGTAACCGGAATCGCGTATTGCCAAAGGTGATGAAGATGACGGCTGCCTGGTAGACTCCGACTCCAACCAAGAGTCCAGTGAATGGGGTTCGTGGTGCGCGGATCACAGCCATCAGCCCGATCAAGGCGACGATTCCATAGCTAAGGGTGGTGCCCCAAATGATGAAGGCCGACCAGGCGGGGCCCGTTTCACCATAGAGATTCAGGTGCAGATGCCGATGCAGGAGATTGCTGGGGTGGAAGGCATGCCCGAGTTTGGTGAAGCCTCGTTGCACGAATGCCATCGGATCGGACACGATGTAGTCGACGGCCATGGTTCGGGCGCACTGGCTTAGGTGCCAACGCGTAAAAGGCACGTCGAGGGTGTGTTTGCCTTCGCAGTGTTCAGTGATCCTCGGTCCAGACCCTTCATAGGGAAACATGGGGATGGACACCAAAGGGCCAGGATACTGGGGTGCCTCTGTCGCAAAGGGATGCTCCCAGGGCGTATTGCCTTTCCAGAGATTGTAGCCGTGGGTGGTTTCGGTCAGGATAGGCCGACCCTCAACGGCGATATTGTGCGCCACCCAAGGAGCTATGGGTGCCGCGAATCCAGCTAAGAAAATGGCGGCTCGTAATGAGGGTTTGCTACGCCAGGAAAAACGTGTGGGCTTTAGAAGGACGAATAGCGGCGCTAACCAAAAGACCGGGGTGAGCACGGAACGGGTGAGAGAGGTGAGTCCAAACAGAAATCCTGCTGCGAATGTCCGACCTAGAGAGAGCGATCCCGCAGGCAGGGCCGTGGCCAGAAAGAAAACGATCATGCTCAGGAATACGGTCTCGGTCCAGAGCAGGTGAGTGTAGCCAATCAGGACCGGGTAAAAGCACCACAGAGCAGAACTCAGCGCGGCCCCTTTGTGGCCCACATGACCGCGAAGCCAACGGTACAGCACCCATCCGGCCCCTGTGGCTAAAATCGCCTGCGCGATCCGTACAGGGGTGGCAAAGGGGCCGCCCAACCATTGCGAGAGCGCAATGAGGCTGGGATACAGGGGGGGACGGAATGCATCGGGGAGCAGTCCGTTCTTCAGAAGATGTTGGCCGTAGTCCACATAATTGACCTCATCGAGGATCAACTCGATACCCGCTGTCCATTGGATGACCAATAGGCGTAGGGCCAATCCAACAGCAAGAAAGCACCAGATGATTCGGGGTACGTGGCACGTCATGGAGTCCTTGTATCTCGCCAGCTTCACGATAGTGTCACCGTTTAGATTGTTGGATAAGGTCCGAAACCGCTTGACGTGAGGTCTCAGACAGGTAAAAAGGGGCCGTTCCGCACCCTCGGCAGCAAGCCGGGTGCAATAGACGGATTTGGAGAAATCATGGCAGTTCGTATTCGTTTGGCTCGTCACGGCCGTAAAAAGCGTCCATTTTACCGCATCGTTGCGGCTGACAGTCGCGCCCCTCGCGATGGTCGTTACATCGAGCGTTTGGGTCACTTTGATCCAATGCAAGATCCCAATGAGCTCGTCGTCGATCTTGAGCGTGTTGACTACTGGATTGGCGTAGGCGCTGACCCCAGTGAGACCGCAGCGAAGCTTATCGAGAAGGCCCGCGCGGGCGCTGAAGGCTGATCGTGCAAGAACTTGTCGACTTTATGGTCCGTTCGGTCGTGAAAAACCCCGATGCGATTTCACTCAACGTTACCGAAGGCGATGCATCGGTTCTGTTTGAACTGGATTTGGACGAGGCCGATCACGCTCGTCTGACTGAGGGCGATGCCCCGCTTGTCGGTGCCATGCGCCAGATTCTTGCGGCATCCAGTGGCGATCGTCGCGGAGTGCTCGAACTCGTGGGCGAAGCCAGCGCCTCCGAGGAGTAGATTTAGTGGGGAGAAAGTCCCCCAAGCAAGAAGACGCCATCAGGCCCGATGAAGTCCGATTAGGACGGGTCAATGGCGTTTTCGGCGTTTCAGGTGAAGTGCGTTTGTTCTTACACAACCGGGAGACGGATCTCTTCGCTGGTGCCGGAGCGAAGGTGACGCTGGTCTCAACGGAAGGAGAGCGGCGGGAACTCCACTTGCGCTCCCGTCAGGGTGCCGGGAAACGGGTTCTTGGGAGCATTGAAGGCGTGGCCAGCCCCGAAGGTGCTCGGGGATATATCGGATGGGAGATCGTCATTGCGGCTAGCGAATTGCCTTCCACTGAGGACGGTGAATATTATCAGCGGGATCTGATCGGGTTGGAGGTCAGAACGGCTGACGGCGATGTGGTGGGAACCCTCGCTGAGGTCATGGAGGGGCCGGTCGTCGATTGCTGGGTCGTTCGAGGACCCGAAGGCGAAGTCATGTTTCCTGCCATCAAAGAAATCGTGGTGGATGTGGATTTAAAACACGGCATCACCATTGCCGACCACGTCCAAGAGTTTGAGGCATAAACCATGCGCTTCGACATTCTGACTCTGCATCCCGCGATGTGCACCGGCCCGCTTGAACAAAGTATTCTTGGGCGAGCTCAGGCTGACGGCCGGATTGAGGTCAACGTGCATGACCTTCGAGATTGGGCAGAAGGTAAGCATAAGCAAGTGGACGACACACCGTATGGTGGAGGTGCGGGAATGGTGATGCGGGTCGATGTAGTGGACCGGGGAATCCAAGCCGTATCCGGATCGGCTGCTCATGTGGTTCTCATGGACCCTGCCGGTAAGCCCTTTACCCAGGCCGATGCGAAGCGACTTTCTGGAATGGAACAATTGGTGTTGGTGTGTGGTCACTACGAGGGTATCGATGGGCGGGTTCGGGATCATCTTGTCGACGAGGCGTTTTCTATTGGCGACTTTGTTTTGACGGGCGGTGAGCTGCCCGCCATGGTGATCACGGATGCAGTGGCTCGATTGTTGCCGGGTGTCTTGGGCAACGAAGACAGTGCGGTGTCCGAGTCGTTTACAGACGGAATGCTCGAAGCACCGCAATACACGAGGCCTCGAGAGTATCGTCAATGGGAGGTGCCAGAGGTGCTTTTGAATGGCCACCATGGCAAGATTGCCGACTGGCGAACAGAGCAATCGCGGGCGCTCACGGAGCGTGTTCGGCCGGATCTGCTTGATAAGCCGCAGGATAAAGACTAGTGGGACACTCGTAATTGAGGGTGCTTACCCTTGACGCAAGATGATTAAAAAGATAATCCGGGACGGCTTCGAGCCGGAAGCGTTCATTCGCGTAGGGACATTTCCCTGGACAGGCCGGCGAAACACGTATTGAGAGGATGGGACCATGCCCACTATGAACGAAATCAACGACGAAATTACCGCCGGCCTTGAGTCGCGTACAGTGAACATTGGCGACACCGTTCGGGTTCACGTTCGGATCCAAGAAGGCGGAAAGTCCCGTGTTCAGGTGTTCGAAGGCACTTGCATTGCCAAGAAGCACTCCGGGCCTGCTGAAACTTTCACCGTTCGCAAGATGTCTTTTGGCATTGGTGTTGAGCGTGTGTTCCCGCTTTACAGCCCCAATATCGCTAAGCTTGAAGTCAAGAGTAAGCACCGCGTCCGTCGTGCGAAACTCTACTACTTGCGTGACCTTACTGGTAAGCGCGCTCGTCTCGCCGAGATTCGTCAGTAATTGGCGTGAATACCCGGCTCGCCGCCCAACGGCGCGGCGCTGAAGGGGAAGCACGGGTTGCTCTGGCACTAAACGCTGCCGGGTGGTCTGTGCTTTCTCGCAATTGGCGGGGTGGTGGTGGTGAACTGGATTTAGTTGCCTTTAAAGACGGGTCCCTTCGTTTTGTTGAAGTGAAGACCCGTGGCCATGATGATCCAGTGGGTATGGAGTCGGTTGGGTCCGATAAACAACGTCGGTTGGCACGAGCGGCACGCGCTTGGATGATATCGGAGTCCGTTGAATTCAGTGATGTTTCGTTTATGGTGGTGCTGGTCGAGCCGGATGGCATGACCTGGTACGACGACGCGTTCGATGTGGAGTAGAAGATGCCGCTGTACGTCGTCTCAACACCGATAGGAAACTTGGAAGAAGCGTCGCCTCGAGTATGTCGGGTGCTTCAGGAAGTCGATTTGGTCCTCTGCGAGGATACTCGCCGTACGCGAGCCCTCTTTGCGGGCTTGTCCCTTACCGCGCCGAAGCTTGTCAGTTGTCATGTCCATAATGAGGAAAGGCGTTTGGGAGAGATCGTCGATCTTCTGACCCAGGGTACGAGCATCGCAATGGTGAGTGATGCGGGGGCTCCGGGTATTTCGGATCCGGGAGGATTTGTGGTCGCGGCCGCTCATGCGGCGGGCATACCGGTTCATGTTGTGGGTGGCCCATCTTCAATTACATCGGCGTTGTCTGTCTCGGGACTGCCTGCGACACCGTTTCATTTTTTGGGGTTTTTACCGCGTAAGCCGGGTCAATTGGCCAAGGCCATCGAAAAGGCCAGCCAGTTGGAAGGAACCCTTGTGTTCTTGGTCGCGGCTCGCCGCCTGGGTGATGTGCTCTCACAGTTGGCTCAACTGATGCCGGATAGAGAGGCGGTCGTTTGTCGAGAACTCACCAAGAAGTTCGAGCAAGTGGTTCGGGGCCGACTGATCGATTTTCCTGAAGTGGAAGAGCGCGGTGAAGCCGTGTTGATTGTGGGTCCAGGGGCCGATATTTCGCCCGAGCCTGCAGAAGTGGGGCCAAACCTGAAGACGATTGCTGCAGCGCTAGCTGAGCGTTGGTCGTGTAAGAAAAGCGAAGCTTATAGCGTCTTGGTCGCCTTAGAAAAGGAGCGCACTTAGCGCTTGTCGAACAGCGGGTCGCGCATTCTAAAGGTCAATGCGGTTCCCATCTTCCATCCCACTTTGCTGTCTGTAGCACTCGACACGCTGTAAGGGTGCTCCAAACGGCGCCCGAAAGGAGCGCCAAACTCAGTGGAGATGGTCCAGTCTAGATAGCGAACCGCTCGCCATCTCAAGTCAAACCCGCCCCAAAGACTGTTGGTTTCCCCTTGAGTGACGGTTTGAGCCCGGGTGATGGGGAGCGCGCCTGAAAGTTGAACTCCGCTTGTGCCATCCCCCCAGGATTGATGCCCAAAGGTGGCGTGAAGGTCGATCGCCAATTCTGTGCCAAGGCCATTCGCAAAGTCTGGATCTTCGAGGATCAAGATCTCCATTCCCGCTTTGATGTCGAGCTGGGAGGGGTCTTTGACGTTGACCACAGCATCGCCGATATTCACCGTTGTGAAGAAGCGGTGCGTCCATACCAGGCCGATATACGGTTCGGTCATATTGTTGGCGGTTGACCAGACCGATGTGAACTCGAATGCCGGAGAGGCCGGCCCGGCTCCGTCAGTCGTGGCGGAGTTCCACAAAGAGGTGCTGTCGGGAAACTGATAGCCGAGTCCCAATAGCCAAGAGATCTGGTCTCCTCGCTCGGCAAACACGGTTTCCGACATGGGTGTCCCCAGGAACCGAACCCAAACGCCTCCCATTCCGGATCCGGAAGTAGAAGAATTCTCCGCAGCGTCTGTTCCCAGCATGGTCCCCGTTTTTTGGATCGGGTCGTATGCCATCTGATTCATGTCCGTGAATCCGATGCGACTGCTGGCCTGTTGAGGCAGCGTGAGCGACATGGCGAAATAGTCGGTAAAGCCAAAGGTTCCACTGTATGTGACGTCATGCATGACGGTCCGTCGGCTACCGACGATGGTTTCTTGCTCACGAAGGCTGTCGGGTATGACCGTCGCGTCGTAAGCAATCCGAACATCTCCCCGCCATTGTGGCGGAAGGTCGGTGACCTCAGCAGCGCTGGCGGAGAATGCAGTGGTGATGATGAGGGTGCTCAGCATCCGAACCTCGACTGGCCTGAAGGGTATGCCTGGTTGAGAGCGGGGTCAAGCGCTCAGTGTGTCACTCGCCCGACTCATCGTCTGTTCCTTTGTCGTTATCGCGGAGGCCATAGTCCTTCATCTTCATCTGAAGGCTCTTTCTCGAAATGCCCAACTTCTTCGAAGCCCGAGTGACATTACAGTCTTCCTCTTCGAGCACTCGTTGGATTCGGGCGCGTTCGAGCTTTGATGTGTAAACCCGTACGTATTCTTTCAGGCCCATTTCTTCCGAAGCGGGAACATCAATGGTTTCCAGGTGGGTAGGCGTGAGCCCAGGCAGATCATTCAGGGTCAGTACGGCACCTTCGGAAAGCAATACGCTGCGTTCGATCAGATTCTCAAGCTCACGAATATTTCCAGGCCATCGGTGGGCCAGAATCGCAGCCAGGGCATCCGGAGTCACTCCATCTACACTGGTCTTAAGGCGTTGATTGAATTTGTTGATGAAATGTTCAACTAAGAGGGGGATGTCATCGGCCCGATCGCGCAATGGGGGCAGTTTTATCGGAATGACGTTGAGTCGGTAAAACAGGTCTTCTCTAAAACGTCCCTCTTGGACTTCCGTTTCGAGCACTCGGTTCGTGGCCGCGACGAGTCTGACATCGACTGAATGTCCTCGAACACCGCCGACACGGTCGAAGTGCCCATCTTGGAGCACTCGCAACAGCTTGACTTGCATGTCTTTGGGCAGTTCCCCGATCTCGTCCAGGAAGAGCGTGCCGCCATCGGCCAACTCGAATTTGCCCGGTTTGGATGAGACGGCCCCGGTAAACGCCCCCTTTTCGTGACCGAAGAGTTCGGATTCAAAGAGCGACTCCGGGATGGCTCCACAGTTCACCTGAATAAAAGGCGCGTTGGCTCTGTCAGAATGATCGTGCAACGCCCGAGCGACCAGTTCTTTCCCGGTTCCACTTTCTCCAGAGATGAGGACCGTTGTGGGGGAACGGGCCACTTTTTCGATCATGGCGTAGATCTTTTTCATGTGGAGTGTTTGGCCGATGATCTTGTATCGGCCAGCTGCGTCTTCGTGGAGAACGGCTCGGCCTTTCTCTTCGGTACGTAGGGCCTTTTCGATGATCGGCATCAACTCATCCGAATCGAACGGCTTCGTGACGTAGTCCTGTGCCCCTTTCTTGATGGCTTCAACCGCGGAGTCCACGGTGCCGTGAGCCGTGATGAGGATCACGGGCAGGCCAGGGTAGGTGTCCTGGCAATGGGCCAAGACCTCCATACCGCCGACAACAGGCATCTTGAGATCGGAGACAACAAGGTGGTAGTCCTCGTTTCTCAACAAAGAGATCGCTTCTGCACCATTTTCGGCAGCCGTGACCTCATAGCCACTTCGGTTAAGGTGGGCCCGAAGGACCATCCGAATGCTGGGCTCGTCGTCGACAATGAGAATTCGTTTAGACATTGTAGGTGCCCTATCCATCCTGTGCTGGCTCGTACAGCCAAGTACAGGTATCCTTCCTCAAATCATGAGGGTCTCTATGCGAACTATGAATCAATACATCTCTCGTCTCTCCGTTTTTTGCGGGGTTCTTTTTGCGGGGATCGCCCACGCGGGTGAAACGGCGCCGGAGTTCTCGCTACGCGACATAAACGGGCAAGAAGTCAGCCTTTCGGACTACAAAGGCAAGGTTGTCCTTGTGAATTTTTGGGCGACTTGGTGTGGCCCCTGCAAACTCGAAATGCCGCACTTGGATAAGATGGATCGTGAGCTTGAAGAAAAAGGGTTCGAGGTGATCTCGATCAGCACCGACGACGCGCGCGCCGCCAGTAAAGTCAAGCCTCTGATCAAGAGGGGCGGCTATGGCTTCACGGTTCTGTTGGATAAGGATACGGCAGTCGTCTCCAAGTACAACCCCGCGAAGACATTGCCATACAACGTTCTCATCAATCGCACTGGCGGAATTCATAAGGTTTTCCAGGGCTACAACCCTGGAGACGAAGTGGAGTTGCGGAAGGAAGTCGAGGATCTTCTGGGGTCGGGCTCGTAGATGACGCCAACTTTCGCGGTATTGGCCCTGATGGGTGCGGGGCCCGCCCATGCTTACGAGCTGTGGGGTACGGGGCCGCTGGCGAACGCGTCGGTCCAACTTACCGTGGATACGGAATTTCGATACCACAAGACCGGGCTCGAAAATCCGGGCCAGCGGCTTAAAAATGGGCCGTTTGAGTTGATTCCTGGGATGCCTGTTCATGATTACTTCGAACAGGTCGGGCGATTTAATCTTCAGGTGTCCAAGGAAGACCTCAGTATTGGCCTCCAATTGGACGAGGTCGCTCTGTTTTCGAATCGTTATGTGCTCGATGGCGAAGAGCAAGCATCCGTGCCGCTTTATGAACCGCAGGTTCAGTCGCCATTCGATGACTCATACTTTCTTCTCGAAAAGATGTTTGTGTCCCAGAAATGGGACACTGTTGACCTGACTGTGGGCGATACCTATGGGAGTTTTGGCCGTGGACTAGCGCTGAATATCGTCAAAAACACGGATATCGATGTGGATACGTCTATCCGGGGAGCGAAGGGAATTTTCCGGCTCGGAGATTTTGACATCACCGCCATTACAGGGATCACAAACAAGCAGCAGATTAGCCAAGACAATCCCAACGTGGCCATCAGTCCCAATATTGACCACATGGTGTCGGGAATGCGAGCCGAGTGGTTTGGTCCGGTGACGCTGGGTGCGCATGCGGTTGTTTACAAGTTCGCGCGTCCGACGGAAATTCCGCTTGCTGTGCCAGTTCAGCGCTACGGGTCGGATTTGGATACGTCGGTGATCGGGGCCAACTTCGAAGTGAATGGCCTCGCAGGTCTCGATATTTACGGTGAATACGCTCATTACGATTATCGTGCTGAGGAGATGACGGATGGCAAGGCTCAGCTCCCCGGTTGGGCAGCATACGGTTCTGTGGCCGCCTATCCGGGTAGTTTCGTGGTCTTGCTTGAAGGTAAGGCCAGTAAAGACACCGAGCGGATCACCACATTCACAACTCCGGAGGGATGGGAGCCCGCGAGTATCCCCACCTTAGAGTATGAACGGGTCATCACTGAGGACGGGGCTGCCGCGGTCAATTCGAACGATGTGATGGGTGCCCGTATTCGAATTGACTATGCGGTTATACCCGGCTCGTTGACGCCTTACGTAGCCGCGACCTATCTGCTCGATGAGGATACGGAAGGCCTCCACTTCAACGATAGTGCGGAAGACATCTTGCATCCGATGACCGGTATCGAATGGCAGAAAAACCATTGGGCGGTCCAACTCAATGCGGGGCACCGTGTCGATAAGCGTCGCGATGCTAAGGAAGGGTCGGATCGCATGACTCACATGGATGCCACGATTCACTTCCCGCTGTTTGGTGAGGAAGCGCTGGAGATTGATCTCGACATCAAGAAGTTTGAGTGGGGGATCAACGAGCAGCAGCAGGAAGACTTTGCCGAAATGGCCAATGCGCTCGCTTGGCATCGGGGTGAGAAGTGGATTTTTGTGCTGTACCAAGACTGGACAGACAACCCATTGATCCAATCGGAAGGCAATCTTGGCTTTATTGGTAAGAATTTCTATGGAGCCCTCGAGGCTCAATACAAACCCTCAGGAAACCTTACCTGGAAAGCGTTTTATGGTGCTTATAAGGCGGGCATTCGGTGTTCGGGTGGCCAGTGTCGGAGTCTGCCAGGCTTCGAAGGGGCACGGGTTTCATTGAGCGGCGTGTTTTAGGCTGGGCGGGACTTGGCAAGCGTTTTGCTTTTCTGGGCTACTTTTGATGGCTCATTGGCTTAAACGTCAGTTCTAGAATCGTTTCACTATTGTTGGAGGAAAGATGTCGATTGGACTTTTGCTTGTGGGCGCGGCTGTCGCAGGTACCGTGAAACCTGCCGGGGTAGAGTCATCTTCGTATTTTGTGTCCGATAAGGGCCAGGCTTATGAAGCCAAGGGCGTCATGGACGGCAAACTGGACAACGGTTGGCTGGAGGGTGACGACAGCTCGGGTCTGGGGTCTTGGGTGAAACTGGATCTTGGCGGTGAAAAAACGGTGACGGGCCTCAAGATCTGGAATGGCTATTGGATATCTCACGACTTCTGGACTCGGCACAATCGTGCCAAGGACATCGAAGTTGAATTTGCCGATGGCTCAATTGAGACCTTCACTTTGGCCGATGAAATGAAGCCAGATCAGGTGCGCTTCAAGACGCCTAAAGCGACGAGCAGTATCAAGGTTAAATTCAAGAGCGTATATAAGGGAAGTACCTTTAATGACACGGGTTTTTCTGAAATCCAGGTCATCGATAAGAGCCCGTCCTCCTATGTCGTCCCCGCGAGCTATTCAGCGAGTTCGACGCTAGAGGATGAGTCTGCAAACTATGGCCCTCAGCAGCTGGCCGATGGCTTGGTCGACTCGCTCTGGTGCGAAGGAAATAAAGAAGGAGATGGTTCCGGGGAGAGCGTGAAGTTCAACTTTGGCCAGACGACCACCGTGTCTAAACTCCAGATGCGGAATGGTTCAGCGGGTAGCTTCAAGGACTTCATGGCGGCGAATCGTGCGAAGGCTGGAAAGTTGACCTTCTCCGATGGTACGAGTGTGGCCATTGCGATCAAGACATCGCTGATGGAGCAGACGATTTCTTTCCCACCCAAGAGTACCTCGGAAGTGACGCTGACCTTTACGGAGGTCGTAAAAGGCACCAGCTACAACGACCTCTGTGTCGCCGAAGCACGCTTCTTGCCCTAATTAGTGAAGCTCCTCAATCTGAGGAATACTCGCGCCCAATTGGACGAGATCATCCAGGGTGTTGACCGGTCGTCCGAGATCGGGAATCACCCAATGCTTGGCCCTCGAGGGTCCCGCGGCCAGAAGTGCATCAATACTGCGCTGATGTTGATGGGCGAGCTGATTTTGTATCGAAGGTAGAGCGACGATGCTTGAGGCGAGGTCGGTGGGTACGATGCCTGCGAGTTGTTCTTGAAGGTTGGGCTTCCATACGACTTCTGCCTCTGCGCGGTTGATCAGAAAACCTCCAAAAGGAAGTTTCATTTCGCTCAATTTGTCCAAGAAATAAAGGGCTTCTCGTCGTGCGGATGGGGCGGGTGAGCTGACCAATAAAAAGGTGGTTCGGCTGGAAGCCAAAAGCGTTTGTACCTCGATAGAGCGCTGATGGAAGCCATCCCAAAGGTCGCGGAACAGGTCGAAGAACTGGGCGATTTCACCGATGGTCTCTTTACCGACCAGCAGACCAAGCACCTTCGCTACCGCTTCACTGCCCAGTTCCAGTGCCCTCCATCCACTTCGTGTGGCCGGCATGGCCATCCAGCGCATGACTGCGCCATCCATCAGGCCTGCGACACGGTCGGGCGCTCTCAGGAAGTCCAAGGCATTCCGAGAGGGGGGTGTATCGACGACCACAAGGTCGTAGGCGCCACAGGTCGCCAGCTCTCTGACTTTTTCGGCGGCCATATATTCGTGCACGCCGCCCAGTCGGGTGGAAGCAAATTGAAAGTACCGATTTTCAAGAATTCGTTTGGCAGATTCGGGTGATGTGCTGAATTTGTGGATCAGTCCTTCGAAAGTTTCTTCGACATCCAGCATGACGGCATCGCATGAGCCTGAAATATCGGCCATCGGTATTTCTTGTGGAGCGCCACCGAGTACCTCGATTCCCAAACTGTCGGCTAGACGCTTGGCTGGATCGATGGTTAGGACGACGACTCGAAGGCCATTGATGGCATTGGAGAGGGCAAGCGCGGCGCTCGTGGTCGTTTTACCCACGCCTCCAGAGCCACAACATATGATGATTCGTGCGCTCATGTTTTGGCGAGGCCCCCTTCCAGTAGGTGGCTCAACTGTTGCAGTTCAGAAAAGCTCAGTGCTCTGTCGGGAAGCAAGGGCAGGCTGATTAGGGGCGCTGTAATCAAGGTCTTGAGTCGCCTCTCAGCGTCCTTTTGTCTCGCCTTGCGACTCATCCAGCGCTCCATCAATTGTCCGGCTTGTTGGACCGGGGTGTCCGCGTGTGACAGGAGCGAGGCTTTGTGCGTGTTCCATTCTTCTGCGGAGGGAAGCTCGGTATGGATCATCTCATTCAACACCACAGTCGCGATTTCATGGTCGGCTTCATGAAGATGGTTCGCGAGTTCGAGGGTCTCGTTTACCGGAAGTTCTTCGGGTATGGAGGTGAGCACGAGGGCCGTTTTGTCTGGATTGGAGATGACGTCATGAACCAGTTTGACGCCTTCATAGACGGGTCCCGCTCGTGTCAGTTCCATGAGGGACTGTGGAGCGGCCAGCATATGGAGGCCGTGGCCGGTGGCTGGAGCATCGACAATCACGAGGTCCCACGTGGGTTTTCCGTCGGTCATGTCGTCTTCGCTGAGGTCGAACACCTTGCCCAAGTGAACAGCATCGTGAAGGCCAGGAACGGCGTCCATAAAAGGACCCATGACTCGGTTTCTAAATACGAGTTGGTACAGCTTGCGGACCTTGATTTGCTTGATCACATAGTCTTCGATGGCTTCTTCAGCAGTGATCGTCATACTGCTGAGGTTGGGATGCAATATGGTCGGAGTGTAGCCTTTAGCAGGCTGCCGGAAGAGGGGTGCCACATGTTGAGTGCCATTGCATTCGACGATGAGCGTCTTTCGGCCCGACCGTGCAGCCCACAAGCCCAGTGCGGCGGCAACGGTGGTTTTGCCGGTGCCACCTTTACCGGTGACAATCAATATTCTCTTGTCCAATAGGCTCATTCTTCAATCGAATCCGAGCCGCCGGATTGGAGCGCATCGGCGACCATGCGGAATACTCTGGCAGAGGTCAACATTTCAAGGTGGCCCAGGTGCTTCAACTCAATAGTGTGAGCGTGGTCGGGTGCAGCGCTTTCTAAGGGCACCAAAAGATGGTCATGTCGGCTCCACAGAGCCACAGTATCGCCTTCATAGTCCGATAAAGACTGAATGACCTCCGAGTTTTCTGCCATGTCTGCCGCTTCTCGTCGCCAGCCAAAAATGTAAGTTTTTGTTCCGGACCAAGGGGTGCCGAGGGTCACCAGTCGCCTCACTTGAGACGCGTATCCAAACTCCTTGAGCGCATATGCGGCGACCACTCCGCCCATGGAGTGACACACCAAGTCGACTTGGTCTGCACCTGTTTTTTCTCGCAATCGTTCAATGGCGCGACCCAAACGTTTCGCGTAGACGGGGATGGGGCTTGAGCGCGGTCGATGGTTGATCGCCCAAACCCACTCCCAGCCTCGGGTGTGGAGATAGGTTTGTAGAAATGTCCAGCAAGCACGATTGAGGCTGTAGCCATGGACCAGGATGACGGGGTTTCGTACCGCATCTGAACGCGGCGCTTCGGCGAGGTCTCTCTGTCGACGCTTGCGTGCGGGTGGGACGGACCACCAGCCGAACAGCAATAAGAAGAAAATGACGGCGTGTGCGGCAATCTCTCGAATCATCCAGCTAAAGTCTGCCCGCGATGGCCTTACGGGCTCCCCCCACTGAAGCGCGGTCCATCCGTAGCCGGCCACGACCGGAATCGCGCACGCTAAACCGTAGAGTAGCGCTAATGTGAGAACCCCATCCATCGGTTCAGGGTACTCCTCGCTGCGTCTGCGATCAAACCGCTGCTTGTCCCGGATGGTCGTGATAGGCGGGCAGGGGTGGAGGGAACATGCCTATCTATGAGTACGGGTGCGGCACATGTGGTCATACCTTTGAGCGTCTGCAAAAGGTTTCGGATCAGCCGGTCAAAGACTGCCCGGAGTGTGGTGTAGAAGGTGCTGTAAAGAAGCTTGTTAGTCGCACCTCATTCGTGCTCAAGGGCGGGGGCTGGTACAAAGATCATTACGGTTTGAAAGGGGGTGATTCCGGTGGAAGCTCGGGTGGAGATTCGGGTGGAAGCTC
>Ga0163180_10000109_pt1 | contig 41494 bp, 95 predicted proteins | sample AtlANTMetagenome_2_FD_109647 | JGI IMG/M metagenome (GOLD analysis project Ga0163180, IMG submission 109647) | Marine eukaryotic phytoplankton communities from the Atlantic Ocean - Atlantic ANT 4 Metagenome | ecosystem: Environmental > Aquatic > Marine > Oceanic | place: North Atlantic Ocean...
ATATCTAGCCAGTTGCCCCCTTGCCATAGAGCCTTCGCCATGTTTCTTCTCTTGATGTACATGGCCTCCATCCGCAACCTCAATCTCTTGGGCTAGCTCACATTGCTCTCTAATGATTCTTCTAAGTTGTCGTTCGGTGATTTTCATTACCAGCTCCACTTTCCATTCTCATATTCAACAGATAGCTCTACGTAACCGCCAGACATCTGGTCTTCTAGAGCAAATATTAGATTGTCCCCATCAGTGTCACTCATAGGAAAGCCAGAGACATGTTCAAGCTGCTGGGGGACATCTGTGATGTATGTTTCCATGCCGTCAACTAGCACACTGTCACCATTCGGGCTCATTGTTATGACGTCGCTATAACTGTTGCTATTCTTCTCTGAGTAAGATCCCCATGGGCGCTGATTTTCGTTGAGCGCTTCCTGTATGAGAATTCTAAGTTGTCGTTTTGTGATTTTCATCGTGTTAAGCTTAGCTCCTGTGTTCTAGGGTCGAGCCTTAATTCACCGTCCTCAATTAGGCGGTCAAGAAAACTGTGTATGTCTTCAGCTTTCAGGTCTTTATGCACCTGGTTTACAGCCATCACGAGAAAAGCAGCGTCCGCGCTACCACCACCCATCTCTGCAGAGAACTCTAGTGTTTTAACAATTTCATCATACATTCTCTGCTCTTTGCTTGGCCCTTGTGACATCCGCTCCTCGAGGACAGTCTCCCTGATAAGTCTTTTAAGTTGCTTCTTTGTGATCCTAAAATGCTCAGGTAGCAATTCACCTGCCTTGAACATTTGATACCACCTATCTGCGATCGCCTCTATTTCACTGACACTTACACCGGCCGGCGTCGATGCTAGCATATCTGTAAGGGCCTGCTCTTCTTCTGGATGTGTGTCATCCATCATGTAACTATCCAAAATAGCATTCGTAGCCCGACGATAATCAGACTTTCTCATAGCAGCCATGGCAATATCAACAAACTTGTCTTTTGCAGGATCGCCGTGGACATGTCCCTTGATGGATTCAAGAAGTTCATCTCCCATATACCTTATTTCATGGACACAGACTTCTCTCATATGAAGAGACTCGCGAATAATCTTCTTTAATCTTTTGGTGGAAATTTTCATTTTTTCTTTGCCTTTGATTTTTTAACAACTGCCCAGTCCTTTGAGGGTGTTGCTGAGTTAACTCGGGCCATGGCCCATTGGTGCTGTCCCATACCTTTTCTAGATCCAGAAGTAGCCCATGCTGCAAGGCCTTTCTTGTACTCTTTTTCAACTGAGCCCTGCGTTAGTCCACGCTCTTCTGCTTTCTTTTTTAGAGTCTTCTTTGTCTTCTTGCTTAACTCTTCTTCGATGATGTCGTTTATTAAGCTACGCAAGGCACTTTCTGAAATTCTCATATATGACTCCTTCTTAGTGTCAGAGCGAGGCTTGTTCTTAAAGCCCTTTTTTTCTCGTTCTTGCTTTTCCATGCGCTCACGCCGGCGATATGCCCTCTCGACCCTTTCAGGATCGCCACTTTTAAGATCATCCATCGTTGCATCTAGTTGCTTGTCACGCTTACTGCCTTCAGGTGCACCGTACTGGTTAGGGTGGTCAGATTTTTTTTCGTTAATCTTTTTCATGAATGAACCCTCCCTTATTTCAACTACAAGGCTCTCTGAACCCTTAATAACCCTATGATAAGTATTCTTTGGGATGACATATGACACTCCAGGCATTAAGAGTTTCGGCAGCATGTTTTCTAATTGCAACATCCAGCCAGTCCCTGAGCGAACCTTCACGAGCCTGTCTTCCCGGTCACGATGCCATACAAGCTCGTCAGAATCGACATTCTTGCTAAATTCCCTTATTAGCAATCCGCCTTTCTTTTTTTGCTTAAACGGCAATCCCATGTTACCACCACCCCGAAATATCTCTTCCAAAGAACTTGGTGGCGCGACAAGACCAGTAGCCTGCAGCCGTCTTGTCTTTCTTGTCTGAGCAATTGTGGCGGTCGCCAAAGCTTTTTCGTCTTTTCCTAGCAGCGTCAGAGTCGCCCATCGCGTCAGGCATTGAAGACCCAAAGGACACTTTCTTAACCTTGACGGTACCATCCTTATTCTTCTTTCCTGAATTGACGTATACGTAAGCCCTTCCTCCCTCGCCACGCTTAGGCTTGTTAAGCTCTACTTTTTTGCCCTGGTATTTTGCTTCGCTGAGGTGCTCTTCATTCCCTTCCATAATTGGATAGTCTAGTGGTACTAACCTTCCCTCGTAGACTGCAAACTCGCCGATATCTAAATCTTCTAAAAGTTCATACTCATCTATGCTTTTAGGTGAATATGAACCCTCATAATATCTACGTCTGGCTTCTCTAAATAATGCAAAGAATGATGTTGAACCAGGACGAAAGACGTTTTGTTCAACACCTACGCCGGCAGCTAGGTGATAGTCTAGCGCTTCGTCCATCTTGCCATATTCATCAAGCTCATCTACTTCTTTCTTGGCATCACGATTGATTTTCTGCCCTGCCTTCTTTGCGTCTTGATATGACTTACTGCGAGGGTTTGATTTTTCGCCCCTCTTTTTCTTCGCGTGGATGTTAGCCCATAACCCCTTCTTCTTCTCAGTCAATGTCTCTTCATCGTCATCGGCTTCGCTGGTTGCAGACTTCCATGCTTTCTCATCCGGATAGTCCTTGTCTCCCTTTTTTGCCGGCTTTTCTCCACGAGCGCGCTTCTTGCGTATATTATCCCAAAGGTTCTCTTGGACTATCTCTTCCCTGATAATCTTCTGTAATTGCCTCTTGGTCATTCTCATTCTAATATCTCATGTCCGATTGGGCTTCTTCAATTAGTGTCTCAAATGCAGCCATGACTTCTGCGTACGCATCTTGTGGGTCGCCCATATCTTCAGTAGCAGCTTCCATAGCGTTCTCAAACATATCGTACATTAGCTGATTAAATTGCTTCATCATATTGACATCAAAGTAGGCGCCGATTGCGTAATCGCCTGGGTTTTTCAAACCAACTTCCGCTAGCTTTTCCTTCTCTTCTTTGATGATTCTTCTTAATTGGTTTTTTGTGATTCTCATTACAAGCCTCTTTTTTGCTGTTCTATAAAGTCATATAGTGCGGCTACAACTTCATCCTCTAGCCTTCGAGCTGCGCCTTCTGGACTAAGTTGACCGCTGGCCAAGCCCTTGGCAATGGATGATGCTGAAGCGGCTGCCGGCCCAAGCGGATGGTCGGCCTGCTCTTTGATAAGCCTCGCTTTTTCTTCCTTGATAATTCTTTTGAGCTGTCTCTTTGTGATTTTCATCTTAAGCCCCCTTCGACCCCTTGTTCTTTCATTATTTTAGCGATGTCTTCAAGCTGACCAGGTAGATCAAGCAATATTTCTTCAAGCTGTTCATAAAGCGGGTCCTCAGCTGCAGAACTTTGGCCGGCAGTTTTTCTCAGAATTTGAAACATCGGTTCGATCTGATCAGCCATGGCTAAAACAGCATCAACACCTGACTGATTGAGGGTCATTTGCTCTTCTTTGATGATTCTTCTAAGTTGTCTCTTTGTGATTTTCATTTTATCCTCATCAATCATACATTGGGGGTGTATGTTTAATCGGCCTCTGCTTCTTGCGCTCTTTTGCGCCTCCGCCCCTTAGCACGTCAATAATATCATCCATCGTAAATCCTGCACGTGTGACTTCTTCATGGTTCAGGTTAGAAACGATATCTGAGTTCTCGATATTAATGTTAGTAATCTTGCCTTTGCTTCGCCGAACCTGGAATTCTATGCCTTTAATATCATCTGGCATCACATAGGACATTGTCAGCGCGTTTCCTATAAGTTCTCGCTCCTTCTTTGCAGGCAGAGAGTTGTGTTCGCCCTTTTCTTTCTGGCTGAATACTTTATAAGCCTCATCTTCAAATTTCTTAAAGAAGGCATAGATTTTATCTAGATCCCATCCTTCCGGGGCCGGCATGTCATAAGCATCCTCATCGCCAACATGTTTCAGCCACCCGTAAGAGTCGTCAACAAGGTACATGGCTTCGTTGTTCTCAATGTAATGCTGCATCTCTTTGTCTTTGAGGGCACCCTGCATATCGTCTCTTAGGGCATAGTTCGCCAAGATATTAATGTCTGTGACGTCTTCGTATGGGTTAGTGACAATGTCTAACATTTCACTCTCTGAAAGGAGGACCTGCTCTCTCAATAGTCTTCTTAGCTGTTGCTTTGTGATTATCATTTTGCTCTCAAATTGCTTGCTTTCCGGCTGCTCTTTCCACCAAGCCCTGGCTACCTTCATATCTTCTTCATCATCAGGGTCAAAAGGAATTCCTTCTGCTTGTGCATGCTTGCGATATCGCTTCCAAGCCATGGTTTCCCACGCTGCATTCTTCCAATGAGCATCTTTGTCCTCTTGGCTCTTGGATGCCCATTCAGATTCTGCTGCTGATGGTTTACTAGATTTTAGGTTACCCTCTTCTGTAGCAATACTTTCAGGTGGGACGCCATCGACGACTGCAGCAGTGCCGGTTATCTCAATCGCCGCTTGTGCTTCAGCGCTGCCAGGCGAAAGGAGATCCTCGAAATAGACCATGCCGTCATCGTCTATCAAGCTTGACATTTGCTGGGGCTCTGCGCCTTCATCCCAGTACATTCCCTCTTCTTCTTGATAAGCACCGGTATCAACCAACGTGGGAAGATCTGCAACCAAATCTAGATTTGCAGCATTAACAGCTAACGGCGTTCCTTCGTATTTACCCTTCTCTACTGAGAGGTATATCGGTCGTTTGCCATAGAACTCATCAGCCCAAGCACCGGCCATTGTGTTAGCAGACTCTCTACCTGACTGAAGCCCTTTTAACATAATGGCCTCTACATTCTCAGGTGCAGTAGAGTGCCACATCACTTGTTCGGAGATGAGGCTTTCTCGAATAATTCTTCTAAGCATGCGCTTTGTAATTTTCATTTCTCGCCCTTATGATGTGTATAGTCCATGCAAGCGCCTGATAGCATAAGCAACGCCGCTAGCGCACTCAACCCTGCACTAATCCATGCACCTTCATATACGTTGGCAGCTGTCTCAGCAACATGAATAACTCCATGAATACCGAGCCCCCAACGAATAAATGCATGGAATAAAGGGGTTTTCATTTCTTCTTTTCATCCTCTAGCGATTTCTTAGACCACTTAGATTTTGGCATTAACTTTTCGATCCTGAAGCTAAGCGCTTTCATGCCATTCACTGTTGGCTGGCCAAGATCGTCGACGCCGATCTCCTTGACAACTGTACGCTTGTTTTTGAACCTGCCAGTCAGAATCACATCACCTACATCGATATCAAGGTCGAGAGCTTCTGCAATAATTCGTCTTAATTCTGACTTCTTTATCTTCATTATAGCACATCCAATACTGCGTTAATGTTATCGAATATGGCTGTCTTTACTCTGTCAAGATCTCTAGGGTTGCTAGGATCACCTTGCATCGTCATCATGTACTTGTCGTAAAAATTTTCGACAGCCATTCGAATTTCCTGTTCTTCTCGTTGCAGTGCTGGGTTACCGGTACCCCTCTCTGCAAGGAGCTCTTCCTTGATAATTCTTCTGAGTTGTCTCTTTGTGATTTTCATTACATGCTATCCATCGTGAAAATTCTTAAGTCATCCTTGTTTCCATCAAAGTGCCAGAGCAATTCTTCCCACTCATCTCTCTCAAATGAGTACTCAGCTGCGTCAGCAAGATCAAACGCTACGTCTTGAATGTCCGTACCTGGATTGTCCGCTTCATAATCGTCAGCCGCACTCTGCGCCCAATCACTAAGTCGCTGGAGGAGATTATCTATGTTTAGCCGCTCCTGCTCAGCTGTCAGCTCAGCATGTTTTCTTTTTCTTGTACGCTTGTCTTGCTTTCCAAATGTCTCGTCTTCGAGCTTACGCCAGGCATCGTTTGGTAATGCATATTCATTCTCATCGCTAGCGTATCTGTTCATGTCTATTCTTAAACGACGAAATAAATCAGGAACAGCCTCCTCAGGTATGCCTGATAGTGAACCTTCACCGAAGTCAATCACCTCACCGGTCTCAGCATTAACAATGTCTAGTGTTTCCCTGATTAACTGACGAAGCCGGCTTTTTCTGATTCTCATTTAGTCTAACCTCACATCAATGATTTGTGGCATGGCAGTCTTGGCCGCTTTGCGACCAGCAGGATACATTCCACCCGGAACAGAAGTAATCACCTCTAACGCTCGGCCTCGAGGATCTAAGAGAATTAGCACGCCCTCCATCTCGTCTCCTGGATCACTGTTGCCATACTCGTCGACGTCATCGTAAAAAGCATCAAAGCCCATTACAAAATTGTCACTTTGTGGATCATAACCAAGGTATGCTTCTTGGCCTTCGTACCCTTCTCTGCTTAACCGATCGTGCGCATCAGCCGCGTTGTCTCCATAGAATGTATCAAATACTTTCTTGCCATTATGAAAAACACGTTCAGGCCATGCATCATTTACCTCTTGCGCTGATGGGGGTGGGTCGGAGCTTAGCTCAACGATATCTCCACCGGCTTGCTCTTTGATAAGCTGCTCTCTAATAATTCTTCTTAGTTGCTTCTTTGTGACTCGCACAACACACTCCTCGCACTCTTAGATTTCAATACTAAATATACACAAGAAGTAGTAATATGTACTGCAAGGCTAGTGTTTATTTACTGATGCCATTGATATTTTCTTTCCAGTCGCTCGTATTCCAAGATGGCGTATACTATCGCGAGGGCGAATAGCAGCGCAAACCCTGTTCCAACCAGCTTCAAAAGCTTGAACATAGCGGTTACCAAAGATGCATCAAACATGCTTGTTTGATGAAGGAGCTACCCTTATTATAAGATATGCTATGAACACCAATAGTATAAAAAAAAAGGGTGCCCAGCATTCCAGGGCACCCCATTCTCATGACCATCAAGTCTTTTGGACCTGTCCCCCGCCCGTAGGCCTTTGGGGTTAGACGTGAACACACCGGCAAGTAACACCGTTCACGAGATTTCTCCCTGTTCTTGGCCTGTCGAGACCACGGAACAGCACGCCTTACTGCTATCAACATTCTGAGCTCCTTTTGAGTAAGCTGTACACTTCCCCTCGCGGTTGCCCGTCATGATTTCTACCCTTGGGAGATAGTCCGCATGACCCCTTTCAGGACGACGACCCTGTTGCCAGTTTCGCCAGAGAGACTTCTGCCAATAGCAGTTAGATTCTGATAGGATTTTAAGCCTATCTTCCCAAGCCTTGCTTCTTGGTAATTGCCCTAACGCCGTTTCCGCGATGAATCTACAAGTCCGCGAATATCTTTGGCAGCACTCCCTCAGTGGTATGAGGACTCTCGCCTTAGATCACTGGATGATTTTCGGAAGTACCACCTCCTTTAACTCATCCCCTCTCTTAGTGGGGCGGCATAACGTAAGAACGCTACTTTCCCCATCGAGGTTTTCTCTATCACTGGCTTTCGCCTGCGTCCAGTGTCCGGGTGTTGCAACTGGATTTACTGACCCAAGAACTAGGGTCATGTGTTTTAGTTTTTAAAGAACGTCTTTCTTGTTGTTTCCAATACTATTATTATATCTCTATACAGGTGTTGTTTAAGTTTCTATGGGCTTTATTTCATGTTCGTGGCATGCCCTTACTTCACCCTCAGTCAGCACCGTCCACCGGTGCCAGATGTCTGCAGTCTTGTTGTGCTGTAAGATTATTCCCGGAGCTGTATACCCGACAGTACCATGAAGGTGGGTTGTAACGCTGACAAGATCTCCAATCTCCATTAATCATTTCCCTTAATTAAGATTGCATACTGAAGGGGGCACTCACCTTTTCTAGAAACGCCCCACCCTTCTTTGCTAAAAAATACCATATCGTCTACAACATTGTACTCTGCGAATGTCGACTCATCAAAAGATGATAAGTGATCACTTCCTCCCTCGATCGGCGACTTAGGTATAAAGTCTTCAACCGGTTCTTTATATGGCACAATGACAAGCGCATACTTTGCTAACTCTAGCATTCTATCAACAACCATGTGCGGATTTGAAAAGTGCTCAACAACTTGGTTCGCCACGACCAGGTCTGCGCCGTACGTTGCCCCGTCTTTCACCTTAATGACATCAGCATCAAAAAATGATCCAGGCCTCAATTCGATATGTTTTCCATCAGGCATTACCCACTCGCCGGTTTCATAAAAATGGCGAGCCTTGCCCAGCGCTGTCGCGGACATGTCAATAGCAATCCCAGAAGAAAAAATAAAGTCCGGACTTATAAAAAGCGCGTGGATGAAATCACATGTACCTGCACCGATCTCCACGACTGTCTGGCACGAGGTCATGACTTCTACAATCCCATGACTTGGGCGGTTCCATGCGTGTTGCCAGAAGTCTCTGACCATGTGGAAGTTCCTTGCCTGCCTTCCTTCTAGGGATGTGATATCCCTACCGGTCCTTATGTCTTGTCCAATTACGTGATCGGCAGAATACTCGTCATTCCACACTCTTTTTAGTTCTTCATTATTCACTGAGTGTCCCCCATAAGGTGGGGAGGGATCACCGCAAAATAGTCATCGTATCCATGAGCTTCAGAGAAAAAAGCCTCCATCCCGATTGTCGAAATAATTTCATGGTCCGGATATATTTCCTTAAGTTGCTCAAAGACATACTCGCGTGTTGTATCCTTATAACACCCACCGTCAATGTCGGTACCAAAATTGCTAATGTCATCTATCAGTACAACATCGTCGGGACGAGAAAACTCTCTTAATGCTTTAAGCTCATCTTTAAGGGGCAGACCAAGTTCACTGGGAACACCGCTTCCTGGGTGTGCGTCAAGCCAGATTAGCGACGCATCTACCCTCGCCTTAAGAAGCATGGGTAACCAGATCCTTGAGTCAAGAAGAGCTATCTCTAAAAAAGTTCCACCAGTTGTCATTTTTCTGATCACACTAACTAGTTGATCATCATTGCCGGCAATCAACGGTATTTCTGCATAGCCTTCTAGGCGTGTTGCTCCATAGCGCACTCGAAGATCAATAAAATTAGGCTCCCAGATCTCACAGCTAAAAATTGAATGAAATACATCAGGCAAAGACAGTGCCCAGTCGACACCGGCGCCATCATTCGTACCGGTTTCTAGAAATACTCTGGGAAACTTAGGGTGTGCGATATCGACACCAAGCTTATTGAGTGTCTTTCCTATCTTGTGTTCGCCGCTAGCGTGATATGCTTTGGGTTTCATTAGCTTCTTACCTCTTCCTCTAGCACACTTTCTTGCACACCCCTATATAGGACTCCCTTTCTAAGCACATCATAGCGCCATCCCATGTCAGGGTGGTACGTCGTGTCAATAACAAGGACATCGCCATCGTTATAACAAGGGATTAGCTCACCGGGTTCGTATGAAGGAATTCCTAAATCTGCAGGTTCACTAAAAAAGTTCATCTCTCCAAACGCACGCATGATTCTATCTAGCCATCCCATTTATTCGTCTCTCCCGCTTAATTGCACGATGCCACTTCTTAAGAGTACGAAGATGTTTCGGGCGTTCTCGACAGCGATTCCCATTTTTCTTCACCCCTCTTATCCCAGTGACCCAAGCAACGATCCAGTTCTTTTTAACATTTCTCTTACTAATTTTACACCTGCGACGAACTTTGTTTAGAAGTCTAGAGATATGATGAAGGTATGTATTCGCTGCCTGAGTTGGATTTCTCCTATCGATTCCATACCCCCACCTCTTGCTCTCCCACCATGGCCACATTTGAAACAGGCCAATAGCCTTAGGTCGTCGATTCTTAGAGAACCTGTGATCACCTTCAGCATTCGGGTTATACCCGGACTCTTGACATGCGCTAGCCAAAAGAAAACCTCTAAGCGAGTCTGGTACACCCCATGATTTTTCTATTTTCAAAAGTTCAGCCAATAGTTTCTCATTGACTTTTTTAGGGTTTACGTTCCTGCAATTATTTTTTGCTTGCCATAAAATCTCTGTGTCTGTGTAGGGTTGGCTAGCGGTTGCAGTAAGTGCCATTGTTGTTATTGTAAGAAGTGTACCAATCATGCGTAAGTATCTAAGAACCTTCCTTTCGTGGAAGGGTTAACAGTTCTCTTTTCTTTTTCAATCTTCTTTTTAAGCTCTTTTCTTATCGCGTGCTTGTGATCAATAAAGAGCGGCGGTGGCACAAACTGTGCCACCGCCAGTGATATAGTGTAGGGATCAATGTTCAGCATGGGTTATTCACATAATGTTCAATTAAGCGTAAGATCTTCTCAGCTTCCCAGTCTTCACAGTCTTTATAGCTTCTACCCATCTTGCTCTTTATACGCTCAAAAACATGGGCATAAGAGTTTCTACCTTTTGGGTGTCTTGGGTGGGGAGGAAGCTTTCCCTTCAGTTCATCACCCGCTAGCCGCGCGGCCTCAAGGATAATTTTTTGAACTTCAGGTGACATGTTAATCCCTACGAATATAAAATGGTGAGTCGCCCGGGACTCGAACCCGGAACCGACAGATTAAAAGTCTGTTGCTCTACCTGTTGAGCTAGCGACCCATAAATTTTGTGCGGTTTACCAGATTTTCGTTTCTTCACGTTAAACTCCGTTAGATCAATAGTACTAGCTAACGTTAACTAGTTCAACCTCAAAGCTCAAATTCTTCCCTGCTAGGGGGTGATTGAAGTCAAGCGTAACGCTATCATCAGTGACAGCCTCAATCTTTGCCATCAAACGCTGGCCCATCTCGTTTTGCCCCATGACAGTGTGGCCTACGATAGGCTTAAAGGAGGGATCAAAGTTCGCCATGGAAACCTCCTTAACAGCTTCAGGATCACATTCTCCGTAAGCTTTGTCAGGAGTAAGGGTAAAGATCTTTGTCTCGCCGATGGTCATACCAACCACAGCATTATCAAATCCCTCAATCATTTGTCCGGAGCCTACCTCAAAATCGAGAGTTTCTCCCCTTTGGCGTGAGCTGTCAAACTCCGTTCCATCTTCCAGCGTGCCTACATAGTGAACGCTTACATTCTGTCCGTTAGTTACCTTGCTCATTTTGTTCCTTCTTTTTAATTAATACAAAGTGTGAGGCGACCTGTAATCCCGTGCCTCCCTGCGGATTGTGCAACATTACTCAGCTGCATCAGCCTCTGTGCTGGCGTCGGGTACTTCGACAACCTCTACAGATGCATCACTGACCTCTTCAGTGCTAGCGTCACCGCTATCACCTGCATCGCCGGACTCACCGGTATCACCTGACTGCTCTTCGGTGCCTGCATCAGCAGTGTCCTCAACAACAGCAGTATCCTTCTCTTCATCACCGCATGCGGTGAATCCAAGAGCCATAAAACACATAAGTGTCATCATCAAATACTTCATCAAATCCTCTTCTTGTTGATAAAAAATGAGGCCCCTGTAACCCCGGGCCTCCCTGCGGAAGATACTATTGTACCTAGTGAGAGGATTTGTATACCCTCAAACTCACTTTACTTCTTCTGGACGAACGCGTACAGCTTTTCAGCTTCGGCAATTACATCCTCAGTCGTAAACGGATCGACTGGATTTCGTTGACCTTCTGGCTTCATATGCTCATTTTCGAACATTCTGTTAATCCGTTGATCAACGATTCCAATTGCCATTCCTAGCAAATCACTGCGGAGCTCATATCCGCTCTTATTCTTATCACCCATTTTATTTCTCCTTTGTATGTGTGTGTTAATGGGTTGAGGCACCTATCTTCAACATGAATCCCGTGCCTCCCTGCGGAGTCCCTAATGATTACTCAGTCGGGAAAACGTCACTTGAGAGAGACTCGTTGAGGAAGCTGTTAAGAGCCTTCGCCTCACGAACAGTAAGCGTAAGGGTCGTCTGGCCAACGCTGTACTGACCATCCTCACTCGGAAGGGTTGCAATGGTGAGAGTGTTGGAACCAGCCTGCTTGGCAGTGTTGTTCCGGTTGACGGTGTAAGCAAAACGCTTGGTGGACTTGGTATTGGTATAGATCATTTTTTCTCCTTATTGAAAATGGTTCGGCTACCACTCCGAACATGAATAATACTATACCAGCATGCGGAGGTGTTCAAGAAGAAAAAGCACTATAATCCATATTTTTCGTTGAGCATATTGTTGACGTTATCAATAAAAACGGAGTGGTGATCTTCCCAGCATTCGAATGACTCTCCTTCATGATCAGGGTCTGCATCACCGCACCCCGCCTTAAGCGCGATGTGCACTAACTCATGCACTAACGAAGTATCTGATATGTTATTTTCGACAGAAGCCCATATGCTAGTTGGCGACAGCATCAACCCTACGACACTAGCAGTTCTCAAGAAGTTTCCATTTATATCATACACACGTGATACCTGCCTAGACTCTCTGCCCCACTGTATCTCTAAGTTGTTCATAGCGTGACGCACTGCTTTGCCCTCATCTCCGTATGTGCGATTCCACTCTTCGTAAAAAACATACATTGCCCACGCGACGTGATCTTTATCATAATAGTCACATGAAAATTGAACCTGTACAGCATTACTAAAAAACGGTAATGAAACGCGTTGCGGAAACCCCGCTGATGGTACACAGTCATCAATCTGCTTAAGCGTAATGAATGTTGGAGGAAGCACACGAATGTCATCAGTTACATATTCGGCGTTATGATGTGGCTGGTCTGAGCTTAGCATAATGCTCACCGCCGCAACTAACAACACTTTGTACAATTTCTTCAATTCCCCACCATAAAAATAAATACACAAACCACAAATGTACAGCACGATAAAAATGAATATGATTGTACTAAGATGAATTTAGCTATCGGGATATTACTGTTTATTGGTTTGCACGTAGGTGCATGGTTCTGCACGAACACTCAATTCATGAACTCCAGCATTTCAAACCATAGTTTTTTAATCATGGTAGCGTTGGCAATACCTACATCTCTAGCAGCTTACTACGCATCTAGATTTACGTACGCCGGCCTGAATGAACAGGTTTGGGCCGTACGGTTTATTGGGTTTGGAACATCATATCTTGTGTTTCCACTCCTAACATGGTGGCTTCTTAAAGAGTCAATGTTCACGCCGAAGACGCTAGTGTGCATCGCCCTCAGCATGCTAATCATCGCTATACAAATATTCTGGAAATAGTGGCATGCCGTCAGAGACGCGCCTAAGGTTTTGCTTAAACGCCTGAACGCTGTGATCACCAAATATGATTTCGTATATGTCATATTGGAACCACGAAGGGTCATGGCTAATCTGGACAGGCCTTCCGATGTACTTTGTGACTAACGCAATGTCACCATGGTTAACCATATAGCTTTTACCATGGAAGTCATTACAGGACGGATATGAGTACATGTTGATACGCTCATACAGCTGCATCGTACAATACCCTTCGTCAGAAAACCCACCCATGGCGAAGCCGTCTTCCGAATAATTAAGTCCCTCCACTAGAACAAATACTAGCTCTCCGGGACGAAGTCTATCATCATCGCCCATTCTATATTAGGTAATATGCTCGTTGCTATTCTTCAGGAGGCATACATATCTCATCCAAGATCTGCATTAATGAATTATACATCTCGATGGCGTTATTCGTCAGCTCAAAATAAGCGCCGCTACAACTAGCTGACATTTCATCCCATTCCCAAAATTCGTTTGTAGAAAACGTGTATAGCTTCGTTTGAGGCGTCGCCTGGCATGTTGAAACTACTTGTTGTGTAGAGATATTGGGGCTCATATAGCTTTGGGGCTCTTCATCGCTGAACACGATCACGATCCTATCTGCACCTTGCCTCCACCCAATATTAAACTGGTCTTTTGGGGGAACTGATTCACCTACGCTAAAGCCGACCCACTGAGAAGCTGTTAGATCAATTGGTGCATCTCCTGATATGTTTTGGAGTGCAAGATAGATCGCATCTAAAAGCATCTCGTCCCCAGTATTCATACCTGAATTTCCAAGACCGGCAAAACTGGCAAGAAAATCAGGAAAGGATTGAACGTCTGATATCATAAACAGGCGTTCTTCATAATCATTTGGTAGTGATCGTGGGCCAACGATCAATCCCCATTTAAGAGCATCTTGGTCTGCATAGTTTGCAGCAAACTGGTTCAAGGCAATCAAGACTGCATCAATCTCATCGCTCATTGATCCTGACCAGTCAACTATAAAGAGGATATCAGTGTCAGGAACCTCAGAACCCCAGTCAGTCTGCCCGTCACAATCATTATCGATGCCATCGCAGATCTCTTGCTGGGGAATCGTCTCATCCACGCACATCCCTGGGACGAAGTCATCCTGCAGATCATACCCTCCCCACACTCCAGTTAGGCATGTCATAGTACCAGGCTCGCATATCCCAACGTTAAGAGTACCTTCGGGCCCAGTGTAACATGCGACAACTAAGTCTTCATCGACCAGCTGGTTGCAATTGTCATCAAAGTTATTACACTCTTCGTTCTCTAGGGGCATGCCTATTAGAGGATCACATTGTGGGTCAATCCCTGGAGGATCTGTAAGCCAGTAGCATGCAGCAAAACACTCGGTAGTCGTAATCTCTTGACATCCAGGATCAACACACTCGCATGTCTTAAAGCCCTGTCCACATAATAATGGCGCTTCCGCACAGGGAAACAATGAGCCCACATCTTGGATAGTACACATACACTCAATACCATCATCTATCTGGCCGTTGCAATCATTGTCTAAGCCGTCACAGATTTCGTTCATAGGCTGCTGTGCGGTGCAGCCTGCCCATTGACCGTTGGTACAAACTTCGACACCAGTCCCACAAGCTGTTGAGCATGCCTTGACAAGATCCTCGTCCGTCTCTCCGTCACAGTCATCATCAAAAGCGTTACATACTTCAGCAGGAACAGGGCCGCATAGGTCGCATACGTTTGTCTGGAACTCGTCTATCTCTCCGTCGCAGTCATTATCAAGATAGTCGCATATTTCTTCTTGTGGTTCAGGCCCAAAGCAGATTTCTTCACCCTGGACACAAACTGCGCTTCCAGTACCACACTCTGTTTCACATTCTACGACACCAAGATCTTCATCTACGATGCCATCGCAATCGTTATCAACGCCGTCACACACCTCTGGATCACAAGCCTGACATGGTGAGTGATATAGTTGCCCCTTATCACATGTGATATGTTGCTTCCCCACCGAGCCGTCTTCTAATTCACACCACTGCCATCCATAATCCAATCCCTGGGCTGCTGGAGGACACTCATATGCCTCTTCACACTCGCCCATAAATATAATTTCAGGAGGTGGGCAATTGCTATCTTGTCCATATACACAGGATTGTAGGTTGTCATCGCATATATCGACAACTACTTCTTTTTTGAAATATGTCGGTTCTCCGAAGACCGGTGCACAGAACCACTGCTGTGACTGACAACATTGGGGCTGGCAACTACACCACCCAGGCTGTGATGATGAATCTACCCCTTCACACGGATCAATCTCAACGTCTGCATCTTCTACTTCTGAGGTGTCGGGTTCCGGATGCTGAGTATCTTGTGGGTTATTGGGCGGATTGGGCGTACCGGTGTCACTGCATGAAATTAAGCCGGCAATTGCCAGCATAACGAGGTATACAACCGATTTCTTCAAGCCCTCTCTACCTTGGGGAAGGAGCTATTAAAATACTCCCCCTATATTAATAGATATGACTTAGCCTTGCTGTTTTCTCTTAGAATGAAGTAATAAGCTCGCACGAAGCGCTAGAACCATGCTCTAATAGCGGTGCAAATTTTGATCTTTTGGTGATTTGAGTTTTCCTATTTAGCTTTGGGGACAGGACGTGCATAAGATACTTTTCAGCCCTTGCAATCTCCGCCTTCTTTCCCGTCGGCATTCTCAGGATCATCAATCCAGCACATGCAAGGTAACTACACTTTGCTACTTCGTCTTCTTGCCCCAGGTATTCAGACCACCTCTGGTGAAAAGTGTTAAACCACCCAGTGTGCCCTCCGCCCTTGTGAACATGAGTATCCATGTGGCCGCTTATCCTTTCCAGAAATGACCTTGAGGCTACCTTTCCTAGATACCATGGTTGCCACTCCTTGTCATGGAACAAATACAATCCACACCCCTCCTGGGCCCATAGGGCGTCAGCATAGCTAGCCTGACCAATTGCCTTGAATCCATAAGATTTTCTAAGGGTGTTAAGGAGCTCATCTGCGGGGATATCCTTCCACTGTTCCCATTCAACACCATGCATTAGTTTTCCAGGACGTCTGTTTGAAGTTCTGTGATCATGCGCTTAAGTTGCAGTCGCAACATTTTCATCTCGCGAAGCCGGGTGGACTCCATAGGTGACAGATAGCGCCTGGCATTCATTTCGTCGACCTGATCGTCTAATTGTTGATGCCGGTACTCCAGCGCCTCTAAATAATTTTTAGTCATAAAAACCCCTCTATTGAATACTACCTGATCACCCTTCGTTGTTCAATTGAATGTCTTTTTGAGACATCATCCCATGAAGGTGCATCGACCGCCGCGTAGATTCCCCAAAACAGGAGCCCCATTACGATCATGAAGACAATCCACATCATAAAAATAAACGCTGCCCTGGCCAAGAAGTAGGACCAGGTCGCGCGAAATATGTCGTAGTCTTTCGGCAATTCAACATGCGAAACGTTCTGCTCGGTGACTTTTGGCTTGCTTTGTACTTGTTTCTTTTCTTTATCATGCATTCCTAAACCATACTTTTCGTACTCGTACTTTTCCCACTGTAGCGCGTTTCTATAGATTTGCTTAAACAGCTTTGCTTCTTCGCTGTTAGCACCCCACTGCTGAATTATCTTTCTTTGCAGGTCATCTCTTCTCATCACTTTCTCATGAAATCTTTGGTCAAGCCCAAGTAAAGACCTGCAACGACTTGATGAATATGTGCCGGTGTAACAAGTGGTGGAAGCTCTTTCATCTCTGGTGGCCACTCTTCATACACGCTTGTCGTCTTTGGTGTTGAGCACCTCTGGTACGGAATCCCGGTCGTTGGATCAAGGACGTCGACACAGTTGCCGGAATCTTTTGTTTCTGTCTTTTTCCAATTAGGCGACCACCTAACATGACCCCATGCGGTCTTTTGAGATGATGTTATTAGCTGTCCCCTCTCATTGTAGAGGGCCATCGTAACAGTAGAATATCTTGTCCCGACTGTCACATGTGACAAGAGGGTCCAGTGCTTATTGATAATGCCGCACCTGAGAGCATCATGATAATTGCATTTTTTGTACCCAGGCTTATACCTTATATTATGACGATCATACGTGCGTATTATGTGGCGCCAAGTACCAGGTGCAGAAAACGAATGAAACCTGGATGCTAGTGAGTACGTCCTTGTTGCCTGCTGCGATATCAAGATATTCAGATCATGTGATGTACCGCGAGTTCCATCAGGACCGTATACTTCAGTAATGTCAATATAGATTGATTTATCAGAGTGTAGAACACTTTCTGGGGATGGAATACCTGCTGAGGTATTGGGGCTCATGGCCAGCATAAAGGCGCAGGCTGTTACCAGATACTTTAACATCACTCCCTCTTGTGTGGATACACTCCCTTCAGGATTCTGGCATACACCTTAGTGTTTTCATGAACAGAATCATTTTCAATTATATCCTTGTAGCTCATAAACTTAAACCCTTTGTGCTGCGTACGCATTTTTTCTTCATCCACCGCCATGCCTCGAAGCGGCATATGAAATGCTAGAACAACATAGTGTGTTGAACTGTCTGGGTTCAATGTGCTGTCTGGGTAGATGTGATCATAGATGCCCATGAAATCAGAGTTCTTTCGCATGACATCAAGCCCAATTTCGTCATGTGCGATTCTTCGAAAGGCATCATCAAGCTTTTCATTCTTACAAATCCTTCCCCCCGGCACGAAGTAGGTACCTTTTGCAGGGCGATTCACCCTCTCTCCCACAAGCAGTGTCCCTTGTTTCGTGACAACAAAATCAATAGAGACAAGGGGGGTATTTTCTACGACTGTCTCAAACGTCGCTGGAGGGATCCAAAGTTTCGGTTCCATTATCCTCATCCTTAAGTTTAATCATTCCGGTATCAATTAACGTGGACGCGACTCTTCCGTAGTGGCCCTGCAATTGCCATACGACACCTGAGTCAACCAGTTCTTGGAAAAATAAGATAGCTTCTCCATCATCCATCGCACCACTCTCATATGCAATAATTTTTTCAGTCAATTCCTTCAAAGCATGCCCCCTGCCCCATCCTCTCTAAAAGTTTGGAAGAAATAATATCATTCTTTTTCTTCTTTGATAATTTCTTAAATGAGTACTCAGCAGACTGTGCAGCAGATCGTGATGAATGGTGTTCCCAAAACACTAGCTTTACCGGCCGGCGTGAGCGTGTGTACTTTGCACCCCTTTTATTATCATCGTTATGCTCTTTTACACGTCTTGAGAGGTCTGTTGTCACACCGGTGTATAAAGAGCCGTCTGCACAGTGCACTACATAGAGGTACCACTGCTTGTTACTTTTGCTTTCCACCCTGATCGGCCTCATCATTTGCTACTCCAAGAATTGCATACCCACATATGTCTCGCCAAGGGCTCTCGCCGAATGCATCTTTTTGGTTCGCTAGCCTAAACAGCTTATCGATCACTCTCGTAATTGCCAGTGCATCCCTATATTGATCCGGCTTAACACCTTCAGGATACAACACTTCAAGAATCCTGCATGCTTGACCAAACGAGTCGCCATACGCAGCGTTTTTCTCTGCGCAAAGTTTCCCGATGCTCCTACCGATCTCTTCATAATCTACCTTTGATGCCATTGTTCCCTCCTCCTTGCTACATTGCGGGTACAAATTGCAGCCACAGTCATAACACTCTTTATTTTCTATTAAATTCACTAGATCTATCAATACATTTCCTCGCTCAATTGTACAAGCTCGCATTCATGAAACCACTCTGGATCGTTCCCAAGTTCCGGCAGCATTGCTAAGACAGCAAAGCCTTCGCCGAAAGCTGATTCCGGACCACTTGAACTCTTTGCCGGTTTCTTATCGATAATGAGGCCTGGCATGTCACAGTGACCCTGCGGCCAAGATACCAAATCACCTATCTCCATCGTTTTGCCCTCCAAGTCCTGAGATGTATTTTGACAAATCAACTTTCTGCTCCTCGGTTAACTTACCTGCCACCTTCTCCATCTTTTTAGGGATGGCGGTGGTGAGGGATGCCAGCACATCGTCATAAGCCATGCCGGCAATCGGTGGGTTTTTCTTTTTGCCAGACAACAGCTTTCCATGGCACAACTGACATTTTCTAAGTAAGTCAGGATCAACTGCTAATGCACTCGATGAAATTGTCATACATAATGATACAGCGATCACACTAATTAACTTCACCATCCCCTTCCTTCTCCAGCATGCTAGCTGCCCTCTTGTCTTGGTACCACCAATATAATGACTCAAGCCCTGAGCTCAGTAATGCACTAAAAACCCAGAACCCAAAAATTACACATAAAAGTTGAAAAGCATCCCAAATCATCAAATCACCTCAAATTTATATTCTGCTACGTCAAACACCTTGATCTCTCCTGCGCACAGTGCATGTACATATGTGTTCGTTTCCATGATTGCATATTTCTCACTAAACAAATCCGTTGACTCCTCTATGTCAACGATTGTACCGGTCCACTCCCACACATTTCCATGAGTCGGCCCCGAAATCTTAACCATGTCACCGATCTTCATTTGATACTACCACCACGCCTGCCAGGCCTTCATCTCGTTCTAGGTTCCATGGAATTGCACGCGGCCCAGGGTTGCTGGGTGACATATCATTCACTAAGTGGCGAGGGCCTCGAGCGATGCCCATCACAAGCTGATGCCATGGGATTCCAAAGTCAAGCAATTCTGTTACCGTAAATTCGCGAAGGTATTCCGGGCGCGCTGTCGTGAGGACAATCGTGTGCCCAGCCCCGTACATTTCCTCAAGCTTTTTTAGCGTGCCCGGTGTGAGCTCAGCTGGGTGGTGTTCATATGCCTCGAATGGGCGATACTTAAAAATCGTACCATCGATATCAATAAAATATGTGTCATACTTCTTCTGAGTCATTGCGTTCCTTCCGCGGTAAAAAATGACATGCCAATACTGGCACAAGGATAATGATAAAAGCTAGAAAAGCTACTGGTATGAAATGAGACATTAATCTTCCTTCTCAAGACTAAACTTCCAGCCGTTCTTTTTTAGATAACTTCTTCTGTATTTTCCGATATGGGTCTCTCCCAGCTCAATGCCGTATACCCAATCATCATCCTTATCAACGACCAGGATGTGTCGGCTCATATACTTTACCAGTTCACCGATTTCGACTTTCACTAATAACCTCCATGAGCGATTCTGCGATATCATACATTTCTCCGGTCAATGGATAGTAGACTGTAATGCATGGGTGCCGTGGTGTACCACTCATTTGCTTTGTCAAGATAAGGCCGTGGCCCAACCGCCGACGCTGCTCTAATGCCGGCGCCTGGCGGCCAGTGCCACGCGGCGGAATTTTTCTTATCACCAGATCGCCAACTTTCACATCACACCCCAGCCGAGCTCAAGAAAAACCATGGTTGGAAAAACAATGAGATTAAACTTCCAAACAAGCGGGCACCACCAGTTTTCTGGTGCGTTCATCGTCTCGTTCCAACTGCCAAGTCGTGTTTTACCTATCATGATATTTTCAAGCTTCACTGATTGCCTCAATCTGATCTAGAATCCAGTCGTCTGGGCATTCTGTTCGTGCCTTAGCAACGCCGTATGGCATTTCACCAGAGTCCATGAAGTACTCAAACAGCTTACCAAAAGCTTCTGAACCACAGAACTCATCTTCTCCTTCGATATAAGAAGGCATACGAGCCCTATCGTCCTCTGTTAGACCTGCGTTATTATAAAGTTCATTCAGACTCACTTACAACCTCCAATTGATCAGATTCAATATATTCACATCCATGCTCAACCCATTCAACCATCACCCTATCGCGGATGCCTCTTTTTGTGGGCGAAATAAAATCAGGTTCGCGATGATCGCGAATAGCATAACCACGAGGGACAGGCTTAGACTTAAAGGCCTTCGTGGATCCAAAAAAATCCTTGTCTATCTTAACCACGAAACCGACTGGGCCCGGATCGTGCTTAAGCTTCACCAGATCACCGACTTTCATTGATAACCTCCGCAGTCCTTTTAAGCATTGTCATCGACATCCCGGTTAACCCGTTCGAAGAAGGGGTACCATCCAGGGATCCGTCTCCGACGTATAGATCTACAAACCGGCCCTCGTCAGATACCCTGATGATCGATGCGATCGCTCCAGTCTCTACAAACTTAACCAAGTCACCGCTCTTCACTAGCTTCTCCACACGCCGACGACGGCACTGTTATATGGTTCGTGGTGATATCGTTCGTGTCGGCCCATCGCTTCCAACATCAGATTGACGAGGCCGTCGATAGTGTCCCACTTATCGCCATTGTAACTAACTGCAGTTGATGGGTCCAGCCCAAACTCACGAGCTTCATAAGAAAAGTCATGGATATCTGATGCATTGGGAATCCCATTCTCGCAATAGATTTCCAAGACTGAATTGTGCGTCCATTCACCTGGAGCCTTGTCACCATAATGAATGTCTTCCTTGACGGCCTTAAGAAGCTGCGCATCAAGCTCTTTATCATCGCAGCCGAAGACGCTAACGATGGCTTCTCGATAAAGCTTTCTGATTGTAGCGCGGTTCATTTAAGCTCCCTGGATTCGAATCATGTGTAGAATGTGAGGGTGTTCAGTAGCCTTCCAGCCCGGAAGCATCCCAATCAGCTTGATCACGCTTTCGGTATCTTCCTGATTTTGAAAAGTAACGAGCCAGCCATCAGTACCACCCATCTCAGTCATGCCATCAAAGGCTTTGAGGATGTGATTAACTGCCGATGTTGGTGCCGAATAATTTTCCATTTGTATTCTCCTGACTGCTGGGGTTAATCCCCACCATCATTTATATTATACAACATTTGGAGTGATTTTGCACGAATCTTGCACAATTTCTAGTTCTAAATCTGAAAACCACCCACGCTCATCAGGAAATGCAACCTCAAAATGATAAAATCCAGTGTTATCTTCCAGGCAGTCAGTGATTATACCGACATTCTCGGAAAGGACGTCATGTGCCCCCCTGAGGCCTTCGATTATACCGGTTGATCGCCTTACCTTTACCAGATCACCGACCTTCAATTAAAACACCACTAAGAAAATTAACACACCCCAAAAGATTATCCACGGAGTCCAGGTACTTTTCTCATCATTAGGCCAAGCTAGACCCCTGATCAGGGAATCCCAAAAATTAGGCTGTTTCATTGATCACCTCGAACTTCACGCTGCTTGTGTTACACACAATCTTATTGCCCTCAGACATGAGAATGACGTACCCTCGTTCTGTACCTACATACTTGCCGGTCATTATAAGACCGTCCGACCAAGTTGCTCGGACAGTATCTCCAATTTTCATTTTATTCGTCTCTCAAAAAATGATGGTGCCATAACTATAGCTGCCGTTAAAACGCTTACAGCACAAAACACCAGTACATCACTGGGAATGTGGCTGGCTGTACCAACTGAAGCTTGTGTCACATCATGATAAAATACCCACATTATTAACCTCTCTTTTTTCTGTATGCTGCGACAGTAACAGGCCACAGCTCGCTAGCGATATCAAGGCATGCATTTGCGACCCTTTGAATCTCCCACTGCGCACCTTCATGAGTTCTTAGTTCGACGAACTTCATAAGGTTGTTGAGGTTCGCAGTGCCGTAGTATTCTGTATACATGTTTTGCGGGAGCACACCCCTTGCTTGTTCTCTGCATACTCCTGCACCTAACATGTCATTATATAGCTTCATACTATGCTTATGATGATTACGTACAAGGCTGCTAGCTGCTACTCGTCCCCCGTCTTCGTACGCGTAGACGACTGGGTCGATGACTTCCGCTGCGTTTGATGCTTGCCTGTTCGATTTGTGCTGAGTTCTGAAAGCAGCTGGTTCATAAAATCTAATGTCCACATCGGTATACCTCCTGGATATTTCATTATACGACCAAGTGCGATGACGGTGGTGCTGACTACGCACAAATAGAGGAACACAAAAACGAAAGGTGACCACATTATGTTCGAGAGTGCTAGTGTGTCGATGCTCGATAAGGTATCTAATAAGCTTTGCGTCTTTGTCATCTAAATCTTCCTTGTGCTTTCCGAATGAAACCCTAGCAGCATTGACGATCGTAAGGTCAGTGCCCATATGTGACACATATTCGACAGAACCGATGCCATCGCCGTATAAGTCTATCTTTCCACTTTTCATATCTTAAATCCAGTGAGTTAGTAGTTTAAGTGTAGGTCGTCAGTCCTAAGAGCTAGCCGGATGACTGATCGTGCATATGCCCTTGATGATCTAGTGCATGTGTTTCCAGCATTATAGTGGCATAAGGGCTCTGCCCACTCTGAGTAATCTGAGCACCTGGCGCCGATGTCTCTTGCCGATCCCCTAGAATACCTGCTGTAGAAATGCTTAATTGCAGCAATACCGTTAACGATAAGATCGCAGTTTCTCAACCTTCCGTTTGGACAAAAATAGCGAGGGTTAATCTGCAGCGGGCCATGGCAGCACCCGATTGGTGACACAGCGTTTCTGCGAAAGCGCGATTCTACCCATGCAGTTGATATCGCGATAGTGGGGCTCACCCCTTGTGAGTCTGCTTCGCTAGCAATCTCAACGCATGTATCAAATCTGTCATGACCTGGGCCAAGCGTTTGGTTTGCACCAGCAGCTGCGAATAATGAAAAACATAACGCAACGTACGTCATTTCTGTGATTCCTTTCTCACATGGAGGATGATTCTTTCGTTGAACCCTCCTCTGTTTGCCCTTTTTTCATCTGCGTAATTTGACACTTCATCAAGGTTGATGTTATGGAACCGACACAGTGAAGTAAAAACCTCCAATATGTCAGATGCTTCCTCAACATTGGGGTCACGCCTAAACTCACCCAGCTCTTCTAGCATTTTTGCATGAAGCCTTGCTTCATATTCATTATCACGGGCGATGTGATACTTGCACTTTTCTCCGCTGTCTTCGATTATCTGAGGTATGAGATCTCTTACTAGTTTCATTCGTTTGCCGCCCAATTAATATAGCTCATAAGTGCATCTGTCATGTGTAAATCATATTTCGCCTCGTTAACAACGAGGTTTCGGTTTCTCGCCAACTTTCGCCCCCTGCGCCATGCTTCGATTTCTTCCGCAAGTATAGAAACTCTAGCAGCCTTTGACCTCTCAGTCCTACCGTCTGCATTCCTATAGTACATCGGATGATCTGCCTCGAATTCGTCAGCGCTGTTTTCGCATATATCAATATGCCCATACTCATGAAGGAGTGTGTAAAAGCGGGTTTCGGGGTGGCACCTTGAATTGATGTATACCGTCTTTTCAGAAAACTCAACGCGATCATCTACGTCGGTTTCCTGAACAACATCATATCCAAGACCCCTAATCATCTCTATGACTTGAGTAATCTGCTTCTTCCACGCTAGCTTGTTCATTTTCACATGAAGCCTTTCCATATAATAATACTACACATCATTCTATAGATTTACATTGTGCCGATCGGCACATTAGTCTTTTTTCCCGCCAGGTATAACGCGCAGCTGGGGCCGCTTAGAAGCTTCCTCTTCAGCTGCTGCCTCTTTTGCTAATGCCTCTGCGTCGAGGAGGAACTCAGCAAGCCAATCTTCTCTATCATACGCGTACATCAGAAAGGATAGAACATTGACTACATGTGCACACTGCTCGTCATTAGGATCAACATCCTCGATGTTTGGCACGAAAAACTCTATACCTTCTCGTTTTATCAGGATTGCGCCGTCTTCGGGCCCAATTTCTACTTGCGTATGTTTTGTATCTTCTGAAGACAATTGTAACCACCTCATTCTGGTTATTATTGTAACCACGCAAAGAATTGTTTACAAGACGGTTGAGTTAATTGAGTTTACGCATATGCCATGCAGCCATCCAGGCGACAGCCGAGCCCTTCTATATATCCGGACATTCCTCCAGTCAAGGACGTTAGAGATCCTAAGCGCATATGCAACCCACTCGCTGCAATACCACCTTCCTTGTCTCTTGACTCGCCAGGGCAGTATGTGGGACATGATCATCCCGAACCAGTCATAGCTGCATCCCTTTGTCATCTCATAGAACTCTAAGATCTGGTCCCTTTGTTGTTCTGTGATATCAAACTCAACAAACTCCCATAAATCTGGGTTATAGTCTGATTTTTCTTTTTTGAGGATCTGGGTAGGTATGTCACTCTGGCCTGGACGTATACTAATCCACGTCTTCCCGTCAGGCATAATCAATTCAGCGTGACAATATGGACTGCTAGTCCACCATTTTACTATTTTGTCGTATAGACTATCTTCACCGAGATAAAATCCTACCCTTATTTTCATTTCTCATATATCCTCAATCCTCAATCCTTACACCCACGTATCCGTCAACTGTGGCCTTTCGGCAAAGCAGAAAAACATTCAGCTCAACAATGTATGAACATCGCGAGAAACAGAACAGCGTCCTCTATTATTAAATAATACGTAGAATACCACTTTGTTCTCACAAGAATGCAACTTTTTTGCTATCATACGCCGGTTCGACAGATTAAATGCCCTAGCAGGCGATAGCATAGGATTTTTACTGAGAAAAAAAATTCTCAGCTACCACCTACGGTATCGAGGTCGGCGGTGTCGCCGAGCAGCATTCTTAAACTTCCACTCCGCTTCGTTCTTAGCCTTCTGTTCAGCAGTCTGCCAGCAGATTTCTGCGCAGACCTTGTTACCGGACTTGGCTGTGAACTTCGGGGCACCGCACTTATTGCAGCGCTCTCCGGAATGGGCGGTCTTATAAGCGGATCGCATACGCTGGTACATCCGATCGACGATATCGTCAATATTGCCGGTACGGTTGACCCGGGTCTCCTTAGTGATCCCCCGCTGCTTTCCGTCACGGGTAGTATAGGTGGCACAAACCCTGATGGCATCCTTGCCTTCCTTACGAACCTCAAACGGCGTGCCGTTCATACCTCCAATGACGGTGGTGTACACTCGTACCTGCATCCGATCATCATCCCCGACAGTACGGACGTACACCCGCTCAGCTATCTCAGGACGAGAAAGCTGCAAGTCTTTTCGGGGGTTCGGCAAAAGGTCAAACCCACACTCATCAAGCTTATTGACGATGGACAACGCCAGCATCTGGCGAAGCATCGGAATCTTGGGATCGTAGTCGTTCACTGTTTTCTCCTAGACGGCCTCGAGCATGTTGAGCGGAATGTTCCATCGCTCGAAACCATTGACTTCGACGATAGCCTTCTTACGATTGACCTTGACAATCTTGCCCTCGCCCGGACCTCGTCGACCATTCCACCTTACCTTATCACCGGCAGAGAAGAGGGCGCGCTTCATGCGAGCCTCAATGTTACGTTGAGACTTAATCTGTCGAACAACCTCTCGGTTGAGCTCAACAAGCTCGTTCTCGTCGAGGGTGGTAAGGTTCTTGATCATCTGGTTGAGAATCATGTTTTCTCCTAACTGGGAGTGCTTGTTGTGGTGGGGACCATCCCCACCATCATGTACATAATACCATATGTGGGGAAGATTTGCACGATTATACTTGGTTAATGTGCTTACAAGTTTTTCGGAACTTAAACCCTGAACAGTTACAGTACTTCGTTCCGTTAGGGTAAACCTTGACTGTATACGTCTTACCGCCGCTTCCGGCAACACTTACCGACCGTACGGACTTCTTTGCCCGACGAGCGATTGAGCGATTGTCACAGGGCACACAGCTACCGGACTCATGCTCAGTCTTGGAGTTACACCAAGAGCAATAGCTCCAATAGAAGCCTTCATCATTGTAGTCGTTACGACGACGATCCCAAACTAGATCCATAATATTTCTCCTTTAACTATAGACAAAAAACGATAACTGTAAGAACATAAAGCATCGGTACAATCAAGATGCCGCACACGATGTCAATGATTTGCTCTCGCCGCTTGATGTCTCTGATTCGTCTGTTTCGCATACTTGCACAACCTCTATTAAATTTGTTTGAATCGTAGAAACGCGATCACCGTTTGGTGCTGCGTTGTTGAACCACATTACTTCTGCACACGTGTAGGAGCTCCCGCCCTTGCCATTCGTAAATGTGCGAAGCCCCACAAAGAGCCCGACCTCATGAGGTCTATATAGATCATCCCTTCTTTTTACAAGATCACCAGGTTTCACACTATCTCCAAAGGGTTACAAAGCTACCAAACTCTCGATCGAAAGTGTGGAGCAGGCCCTCATAATCTGTTAGTTTCATTTCTTCTAGAATGCAGTCGGTACGAAACTTGCCGTAGCCCAGCTGCTTGCAAAATCGGCTGGCATATGCCAGCAAAACGTATGCATTGCCTTCCGGACCTGTGAGGTCAATTTCGATGCCACCTGGCTTATCTGCTTTTGATTTAATAGCCATTAAACAGCCACCTCGATAAGATCACGCTTGACGTAAGTTTCCTCGCCAGTCTCAGTACAGAGAATCTTGGCCATTCCGCCTGTCTTCTTTCCCCAGCCAAGGCGAACCGAAGCACGAGCCCGAAGGACTGTGTAAACTCGATCGCGGTGGAGAAGGACTCGGCGCGACGTGGGGGGGAGCTTCGACTCACCAGCAGAGTTCATACCCTTCGAGGCATCCGAATCGTACCAAGCAGCTTCTTCTTCAGCTGTCACTGGCCGACGGCTCTCAACAGTTCCGCGTTCATCGTTATGATAGTTTGTGAGCGGGAACCGAAGGCCTCCGCCTTGCTTCGTAGTGAAGCACATGTTGGGATTGAGGCGAACTAGAGTTCCTTTAGCGATCTTAGTCATGATTTCTCCTTGGTTAAGGTCAGGTTTTCGGGGAATCCCCATTCCCCATCAACATATACATTATACCATATTCACACCAGATTTGCACGAAAGTACACACAAATTAATTAATTTTTGCAAGTTCTCGATATGTCACCCATACGACATTCCCTGCACGTGGCCCTGTGCTCCACAGTACGGCGACCGCCGCATCCGGAAGGCGATCACTATACCTCCAATCCCTACGTGGCTCTCTAATCTCAACGACCACGCCATACTCCCAGCCACGCCACATATTCCGCGGAATATCGACCATGTCTCCAGGCTGAAACTTCAGCATCTAGTACACCACATGTTCCTTTCCCCACCAACATGTAGATTATAATACAGGTAGAGCAAGTTTGCACGACTTGTTGCACTAACTTGTTGATATTATTACTTTTTTATCGATAAACAACTGTGGCATGCATGTGGTGTTCGGCTATGGTGTTTCCAGCTTTCGCATATACCCCAACGGATTTTACAAACAGTGTATTTTCAGGCAACCCCTCGCCGACGAGGCCGCAACAGTTAGAGACGCTGACAGTGTAATAAGTCTTTGTATCCCCTATGCCGGTTTTTGGAATGATCACCTTTGTTGTAATGCCCTCTTCTCGCATACCGGCCGAGATATCTGACACAGGAACACCCATTGCCATAAAATGATTGATACCTGACGTCGCCGCAATCTTTGCCTGGACACCTCTGCGTACGTTTCCGGAAATCATCATGTCTAGATTCGCGGCTGAGTATAGTGCCATGGCCGACATGCCGACTAACGATGACAAAACAAGCACCACGGCTAGTGTGTAGCCCTTTCTACCTTCCACCTTGTATGTTAACAATGACATTCCTCCGAGGGATTGGTGTTACCCCTTGGGCCACAGAAGCCTTGTCAACCAGGTTTGCAGCTGACCACCGGTGGGTTTTTGCGACACACTCACGCTTAGAGAAGCCGGCTCGAATACAATCACGCTCGGTACTCTTTACTGTCTCACAGTAGCACCGTAGATTGTTACGGACTCGCTCTTCAGGGGTGTAGTTATACACAACACCTGCCGGCAGCGCAATGTTCGTTCCTGGATAATATTGCTTGCATACGATCCCGCTTTCGGGATGGTGCACAGGCATAGCTAACATGAGTGACAACACAAAACTCACTCATCCTTCCTTTCTACCACCTTGCTCCAGGTGGATTCAAATATCGCATGCACAACCGTCTGGACAATCTGAACAATGATTGTGACACCAGTGCTAGCGACAAGATCACCGGTCATGATCCACAGCGTTAGCAGCATTGATATGACGGAGACGATCCTCCATGTAATTACCTTGTAGAACAATGTACTGAATTTCATACTATAACCTTAAAATCAAAAGTTGCTAGTCCCATGACGCTACCAGATACAAAGACCTTTGCACTAGCATCAATGTCAGAGACCTCGATGAGTACCCCATACGCTTCAGGGCACCTAGTCCACCGGTGAAGATGGACCAGCGAACCCACCACCGGGGGCTTACTGGGCTTCAGAAAGTTCGGCGGCATCAACCCACTTTTCCCCTGCATCTGGCCACTTGACTAAAACCATCATTGCCCAGCTAGCTCTCATCGTTTCAATGACAATGCCAACCCTGCCTGTGTGAGTACATTTAACCAGGGTACCTGATGTCGGCATTTTAGTCAACTGCATGATCAGTTTTCTCTCTTTGCTCTAGTAAGTAAACGTCACTAGCGCTGGTTCGGATTACACCGGTGCCTCCAACGATATCGAAATACCAATTGCCGATATCGTGATCCTGAACTGCATTGACAATAATTCCCACATGTGGCTCATCTTTCCCATATCCGGGCATCCGACTAGCAGGTACCCTGACGAGATCGCCTACTTCTGGAATACTTTGTACTTTTAGTGGAGCTTTGCCCCATGGAAGTGACTGCGCATGCACCTTACTCAGCTTCATACTATTCCTCTATCGAGCAGGATGTCAGCAGCTGTGGAGTGGCCAAGCTTGGTGAGGATATCAATTGCAAATCTTTCTGCCACCTCTTCCTGCTCGCTGTTTTGTAAGATATGTCCAAGCTCATGAGCCTCGACTGCTAGCAGGTGATCACGCGTCAGGCCGCGATCAACAATCCTACCATCAACAACTGCGATAGGCACGCTGATTCCCTCTCCGAAAATTGCAAACCCATTGGGCTTTGGCCCGTCGAGCGCATCTACGATAGGGCCATCATCACCTACCTCAATTTCGAACACCAAGGTTTCTCCATCTAGCGAACTCTTCCTAACCTTCATAATGAACTCCAACGTTGCTCAATATTGTTAATTCATCCGAATACGTTCTAGAGATATAACCATTGTCCCAAAGCACCTCTACAATAGGCGGCACCTCGACACTATCGTCAACACTCACAACAATCCCTGTATCCGGAAACTCAATCATCTCGTCGACGGGCCCAACCAGATCTCCAACTCTCATATATCTCCCCACAGTAACCAAAGTGCATCCGGATCTTCTAGCTGCGAAGCATGCTCACAGTCAGGGCTTGGAACAAAGTCTTTTTTGCCGGCCTTTTCGACTAGCTGTTGCCGAATGTGAAGCAGTTCACCCATATGTAGGACCCAACACATTCCCATCAACTTGTCATGTTCAACCAGTATTCCAATATGGCGTTTTTCAGCTTTGTCCCATGGGTCATTCAGGTCAAACTCACCCCACTTGGCAAACCTGACCATATCACCCTGTCTCATCGCTCGTTTTCCAAGAATTGCATTTGTGCATCAAGGATCTTTCTGCATGCTCGAAGCTGCAACTCTGTTTCATCGCAGCTGGACTGGACCTCGAGGCCACAGGCCTCGAGATCCTTTTGCATATTCCAGTTTGCGACACTCAATGCAGCGATCGTCACAGCCATCAGGCACATGAGAATGATGCTCCATATAGCGCTAGATCTACTCATTTACTCTTCCACGAAATCTGCATCAATCACATCGTCATCGGCCGAACCGTCATTGACTGGGCCACTAGCACCCTCTTCCGGTTGTGCCTCAGCATACATTGCCTTAGCGACCTCTTGAAGGGCGGTATTAAGGGCTTCTGTTGCGACACCAAAGGTACCATGGTCATCAGACTTGAGTGCAGCCTTGGCACCTTCAAGGGCATTCTCAAGCTGGCCGCGTTGGTCGCTACTCATCTTGTCACCCTGGTCATCAAGCAATTTCTCTGCCTGGTATGTCAGGGTGTCTAGCTGGTTGCGCTCTTCGACCTGCTTGCGACGCTCTTCGTCGCGTGCCTCGTTATCCTTAGCGTCTTGAACCATGCGATCAATTTCAGTATCACTCAGGCCTGAGCTACTGGTGATCGTGATCTTTTGTTCCTTGCCCGTAGCCTTGTCGAGCGCGGTGACATTGAGCAACCCATCGGCGTCCAGGTCAAAGGTGACCTCGACTTGCGGTACCCCTCGAGGAGCCGGCGGAAGCCCATCAAGCTTGAAATTGCCGATGGTACGATTGCCCTCAGCCATTTTACGCTCACCCTGCAAGACATGGATATCCACGCTAGTCTGGCTATCGGCGGCAGTGCTGAATACTTCACTCTTGTTCGCAGGTACCGTGGTGTTGCGTGGGATCAGCACAGTGCACACTCCTCCCATCGTCTCGATTCCCAGGCTCAGGGGTGTCACATCAAGTAGCAACATGCTGTCGACTTTGCCGGCCAGGATACCACCCTGTACGGCGGCTCCGGCCGCCACAACCTCGTCGGGGTTGACGCTACGGTTGGGCTCCTTACCGAAGAACTCTTCGACCCGCTTGAGAACGAGCGGAATTCTCGTTGAGCCACCCACCATCACGACTTGGTCAACATCCTTGGGCGTCTTGTCGGCATCCTTGAGCGCCATGGCGCAGCTCTTGAATGTCTTCTCTACAATGTCTTCAATCAGCTGTTCAAACTTTGACCGGGTCAGCTTGACGTTGAGGTGTTGCGGACCGCTTGAGTTTGCGCTAAAGAAGGGCAGGTTGACATCGCACTGTGTCTTAGAGCTCAGTTCCTTTTTCGTCTTCTCTGCCACCTCTTTGAGTCGCTGCATCGCCATGGCATCGTCGCCAACATCAATTCCGCTGTCCTGCTTGAACTGTTCCCTTAGGAAATCAATCAAGACCTCATCGACATTGTCACCTCCGAGGTGGGTATCACCACTGGTCGACAGCACTTCCACCACACCTTCACCCACTTCAAGGATCGAGATGTCAAAAGTCCCGCCGCCAAAATCGTATACCGCCAAGACCTCATCAGACTTTTTATCAAGTCCGTAAGCCAGTGCAGCAGCAGTGGGCTCGTTGATGATTCGCTTGACGTTGAGTCCGGCGATTTTACCGGCATCCTTCGTTGCCTGTCGTTGGCTATCGTTGAAATAGGCCGGCACAGTGACCACCGCTTCGGTGACCTCCTCGCCCAGGTATGCTTCAGCCTGTCGCTTGAGTTTTTGCAGGACCTTTGCGCTGATTTCCGGCGGGCTTAGCTTGCGGCCGGTGACTGAAATTTGCACCTCGCCGCTTTTTGCCTTGACGCAATCGTAGGGCATGTTCTCGGCAATGCTCTTGACCTCGCCATACTTACTGCCAATCATGCGCTTGACGCTGTATACCGTCTCCTTGGGCTTGATGACCGCTTGGCGGCGAGCAGTTGCTCCGACGTGAGTAGTGCCATCATCACCGAAGCACACGACGCTCGGGGTGGTCCTTTCTCCCTCGTCATTGACAATAATGTGGGGCGCAGTGCCCTCGACAACGGCAACGCACGAATTCGTGGTTCCCAAATCAATACCAATAATATGTTTGCTCATTCTATATCTCCTATTTTAAGCGAGCTATTTCAAGTTGTGCCCGTCCCATTGTGGCTACGGGCGACCTACAATAATAATACCCAATCCCTTGTCTGTTTACAAGACAAGCTTGAGCTTTGCTGGTGCGAGTCGGGTTGAAGGGAACGCACGTGTTCCATGAGACGACGACTTATGCACACGCAATGCATGAGCCGCCTAATCAATTTGTACCGACTGCATCTCATCAATCGCATTCACCTCGTTGATAAGCGCATCCATCTTTAGATCTGATGGAATCCTGATAATCATGTCAATCTTTAGTGTTGCCTTGTCTGGCATCGCGGCATTCATCGACAAGATGCTGACATTCCTGCCTTCTAGTCTCGTTCTCAACTCATTAATAATTCCCGGCCTGTCCTTTAGCTTTACCTTAAACTCGCGAGTCCTGTACCCCGTGAGAACAACCGAACTCAACCAATTAACAATTGTAAGCGCTAGCAAGACACATACCGTAGCTATAGCTGCCGCCTGAAAGTACGAAGCGCCACATGCAATACCGATGATTGCAGTAGTCCATAAACTGGTCGCCGTTGTTAGGCCTTTTACATTAACACCAAACTTCATAATTGCGCCGGCACCCAAGAACCCGACGCCGCTTACGACTTGCGCAACTATCCTAGCAGGATCACTGCGAAACTCTGGACTAGAAAAATCATATGAAAATGATATCGACAACATGCTCGCGAGAGCCGCGCCAATGGCGAGAATAATGTGTGTCCTCAACCCGGCCGGCTGTCCCGTGAGCTCTCTCTCTAACCCAATGCACGCACCCAACCCCGCGGCGGTACCGATACCGACTGCCATGGAAACAGGATCCATCTATGCCCTATCTAAATAATTCTTAGCACAAAGCCAGGTAAAAAACCCAGACAGAACAGCCCAACCAAACTGACCATGGTTTAGCGACTGAAAACAAAAGTATCCGTTAAGAAGGGCCAGCATACCACTAAACGTACGTGACCTAATAAAGTCCATCATAGTTATCCCTATTTTTAGTTCTGCTTTATATTATAGGCAGATATTTGAGATTGGATAAAAGTATGGCTGGGGCGGCTGGACTCGAACCAGCAACGGCCGGGGTAACAACCCGGTGCACCTGCCTGTGGCGCTTCACCCCAGCACTTTTACTTAGATAAACAGCGTGCCCGTAAAAATGACCGCACCGACTGCAAAGACTATCTTAAAAAACATGATGTCAGTATTGTCAAAGTACTTATGCATAGCTACCTCCAGAAAAGAAAAAATACTATTATCAACTTGCGAATTGTATAATGGCGTCCCCGGCAGGATTCGAACCTGCGACCCTTCGCTTAGGAGGCGAATGCTCTATCCTGCTGAGCTACGGGGACATGGCGGAGAGGGTGGGATTCGAACCCACGGTAGGTTTCCCTACGCTGGTTTTCAAGACCAGTGCCTTCGACCACTCGGCCACCTCTCCATGTTATGGCTCCCCCGCCTGGACTCGAACCAGGAACCCTTTGGTTAACAGCCAAATGCTCTGCCAATTGAGCTACAGGGGAATAATGTGGTAGCCGAAGCGGGATTCGAACCCGCAAGCCCATAGGGCGAGAGATTTTAAGTCTCTTGTGTATACCAGTTCCACCATTCGGCCAAAATCTAATCATGTTCTATTATAAACGCTTCTCTATAAATGATCATTATTCAGGTACCATTGCAGATGCTTTTCCATCATATGTTGCCAGGATTGCAGCGATTCCCTTCTTTTCAGCTAGCTCAATGTATGAGTCTCTAGCATGAGGGTTCTTGTCATATGAGCCCGGTCGAGTTTCAGTAATCATTAGCGTAGGCCCAAACTGCGAATCTACATAGTACGCCATCATCCCAACCTGATCCGGACGCAGTGACTTTGCAACTTCACGTGTCGTCCACACACACTGGAACGCTGCACACTCATTCGGCCTCTTTTTATAGATACCACACCCTCGGCCGGTATCCTTGAGGTGGGGGCAGCGCGTGTGCTTAGGCTTATCTAGATCTGAAATGTGTAGGGTAACACAACACTCCACGCAATCCCCACATTTTCTATCTTTTAGTTTTCGCCTGCTCACTTAAGACCTCTTTAAAAAAGTGCTAAAGGTTCCCAACTTCCTCTAACTGGACATGGCCTGACCTGGAAATCGCTTCCACGCTTACGCAACCACGAGATGGCTTACTGCTCGTAAGACTTACCCACCATCTACTCTGGTCCATGTCCCCCACGGCCAAGGGATTACACCCTCAATTTTATTATTCCTTATCCTTTGTGACCCATTGTACGGCATCTAAGATGGCATCCAGTGCATCGCTATCAGACATCCTATGTTCCTTACCAACCGAGATTAACTGTGCCCCATGTTCATCACAGAGCCTCTTACTGTCTTCAAACTTTACGATATCGTCATCCTTACAATGTAGAATCACCGTACCTTTGGATGTCGGTAAAGCATTTTCCCTAGAATAGTCAAAGTGACTCCAGGCAGGTGCTACCAAAACCATCCCAGCTGCATAGGGCTCTAAGCACATTGCAATTGCTCCACCTCTGCTAGAGCCAACGATCACATCCGGACGATCCTCATCAACAATCTTTTGGGCAATCCTTACACTGTCTTCAAAAGAACTCTTAGGCAGCATCGGATTTAGAACCTCATAACCATTCTTCGCTAAGAACTTTGCCTTTGATCCACCCGGCTTAGACTCTAGGCCATGGAGGAATAATACTTTCTTCATTTATACTCCTGCGTTTTTAATCGTTCCAATTAGGATCAGCCGCTGCGTGATCCGGTGATTGAAAAAGAAAAAGACAAGCAACTTCAGAGGGACCGTCATCATAAACAACATGAGCTCGAGGAAGACCTCCTGCATAAGCGTCTAGATGATAAAGAAGACCGACGCGACCTGAATGATCATTATAACGAACAACAGGATCACCGACTGCAGGTTCAACATAACGAGAACGAGCTAACCACTCTTCAGTAGAAACATATGACATTACAACAACTCCACTCCATCCGTAACTCGACCCATAGTAGTCGGGGTACCATTAACCGGAGGATAAATAGTAGGGGGAAAATCTTCCCGTTCCTCACCACCGGCGACACACCGCGAAACCTCGATCACATAACGCTGGCAGCCTTGAACTTTCTCAAAACCGACAACCTTACCCTCCATATAACAGGAGCGAGGGCCGTCCAGGTCACGCATATAATGAAAATCGAAAGAACGAACTTGAGATCCGATTGCAATATCCATGTTGACTCCTTTGGGGTTCCTTTCCCCACCAACATTTATATTATACAACAAGTAGAGTGATTTTGCACGATTTATCTTTTATTTCTGCCATAAAGTGAGTCTACCCTTCTACGGCGATCCTGTTCCTCTTGCTCACGAATCTTGTTGATCCTCTTTTGGTGTGAGCCATTCATGATCTGCGCTAGCAAAATCACCATAAACGCGAACAGGACTAAAAATATTCCGTCATCAAGCATCTTTTCTATACTCTTCCACTAGGACCTGTAGTACCTTTGTGGTTAGGACCTTTGCGATATTCGTGCGTGCACATTCTGCAGCTAAATTAATTTGATCATCTTTAATTAAATCAAGATGTAGCTCAATTGCGCGTTGGATGCTATTTCGGACTTCAATTTCTTCAGGTGTTACTGGAAAGCTGTTCATAATTCATCCCTTATCATGATTTAAATCTACACTTGATCGAACAAAAGTTCATCGATGAACCCAAGATATTTTTCATATGACTCACCATGGAGCCCAAACGCAGTAGCAGCTACACTACTAATCAGTGAATTTCCATCCTGAGGTGTAAAACAGTATCCGGTGACGTTTGTCCCAGCCGGAGTCGTTCTTACTTGTAAGGTTGGTGTTGAAACAACTGCATGATTGTAAGTGCGACCATAATACCCGTGATCTCGACCGAAAGAAAATACCTTGTTTGTGCATGTCTTTAAAGTTAGCGCTACGAACGGATTACTCTCTAGTCGCTCAACCACATCATCTCTACTGACGTCACCCTTAAGGGTTATTGAAAATCTTACAGTATGCATATATTGAGAATTTGTCTTCATAGCACTAGAGTATACCTCAGGTGCCTGCCCGACAGTTGATAAGAGATCATATACGTCCCTGGCATGATGTGTTCCAAACCTCTCATCTGAATGTTTACCTACGGTGGGCGAAGCAACGTAGCCCCCTGATTGGCTTACATCATTAGCGCGACGAACACAAACGAAGTCACTAGACACGAGCTCGTTTTGACCGGACAGCGTTTTGATTAAACATGCAATGTTGTGAGTATTACAGCTTACAATCTGTATGAACTTCTCACTTGAGTGACGGCCCTTAAGGGCGTCGTTGTTAATACCGTATGCATATGGAATTCCGAAACCCTTTTCACTACCCTGAGCAACAAACATGGGAGAATCGGTCGCTAATCCGTCGCGGTATGCTCGATCATAGTAATAGAACTCTTTATTTTCATTCCCTGCTGGAGTACAATCAATCACGACGCGGACCGTTTCTAAAGCGCTGGCGAATGTCGAAGAAACCTCATTCCCAATCTTCTCAAATGTTGCGCCTACTTTATCGTCAGTGGTGACTAGCCTTGCTCCTCGCTTGATCAAGCTGTTGACTTTAGCAACTTCATCTAACAGCGGAGTACGTTTGTAAAAATAAACATTGTCAATACCAATATCTTCTCTAAAGTCTGATAACAACCCAATCAGTGGTTCTCCGATTGTGCCTGTACCAACAACAAGGACGTCTTTTCCCATCTTCTACCTCAAGTAATTCTCTACTAATGCATGAACCTTTTCATCTACATTTTCTTTCCAGCTATCATCGCCTGAACGAATCTGCTTTCTAATCTCCGTAGCTGAAATATAGCCAATATTACTAGGGGGGACGAATTCGTTAATTTCATAACCGACTCCCCTGCCGTAATTCACACTCTCAATATCCGGAATTGCGATAACATGTGCATCATGGCCCTCATAGGCCGAGCTAAGGATAGCCATAGTCTCCTCTGTGGTCAGGGGATTCTTTTCATCTGGAGGGATATCTCGAACCGCAATTAAGACCGGAACCCCCTCTGAAAGCTTTTGGTCGATTAGCCACTTGTGTCCGTTATGAAACGGCTGCCAACGTCCAATAAACATCGCTCTTTTCATTTTTTTTCCTTTCGATTAGTAGAAATAGCAAGGGGTGTCGATGTATTCCCACCCGCAGTAGTCGTCGTAACACCATTCTTCGCTACATGGTGATCCATCATAAAGGTCCCACGTGCAACAATGGCCTGACCCATAGCTGTCACACCATGCCGGTGCATAAGGAAAGGGATCGTGCCAAGACGAATAATAGTCACACCACACGACCTCTTCCTCGTATACTACAGTCTCAGTATATACGACTGGAGCAGGCTGAGGTTCAACATATACAGAAGATTGAGTGTGGTGCCGATGGCTGTTGGGAAATGTGTGAATCTCACATCCCATAGTAGAAGTTAATAGAAACAAAATAGCAATAACATTTTTCAATGTAACACCTCCTTACAGGTTCGCTAATTTAACAAGCACTCTTGATAATAAATTCCTCTAGCTTCTGTGCAGACTCATTCAAAAGTTCGAGATCAGTCTCAATCAACAGGTCAGGTGACTCCGGTGCTTCAAAAGGATCTGATATCCCTGTAAAATTGTAGACCTTGTCCGGATCACCGTCTGGCAGTAGGGCTCTTCTGTACAGTCCCTTTGTATCCCTATCCTTTAGGGTCTTAAGGTTGCATTTTACGTACACAGTCTTAGTGCCTCCGTACCTCTTGCTAAGCTCTTCCCTAATTCCGTCGTATGGATTGATGGCAGCAATGATAGATATAACATTATTCCTGGCTAGCACATTCCCAACGAACCCTAGGCGCCTGATGTTCGTGTTTCTGTCTTCCATGGAGAAACCTAAATCACTGCAGAGGCCTTCCCTGTACTCATCTCCATCAATGACTTCAACCTTATAACCCTTGCCACGAAGCCGATCGGCAACGTTGCTTGCTAGGGTCGACTTACCTGCGCCAGACATCCCTGTCATCTGTACAAACAGGCCTCGAGATTTCCCCCAAGATACTGTATGCCACAAGCGCTCATGAATGTAATACATAAACACCTGTATAACATGATACCCCAACGTAACATATGTGACTGTCTTCATGTCACCCGTTGTAAGCCAGGTTACTGCAGCAAGTAGAACGACTGCGAACAACCTCCATGTCGTTGCCTTTGCAAAACTACGAACAGTAGTATCAACCAACTGTAATACCCAATCCTCGCGCTAGTCGATGCGCATTAATTTATCAGCACGCAGCTCAATCTCAGTGCCGTCTTGATCGAGCTTTACCTTCACAATAAAGATCGCTTGCATTGCGCCACCAACCATCCACTGATTGCTTTTCTGCTGGTACATACCAACAACGGTACCCGTTTGTCCCATGTTATCAAACGGTGCAACCCTATCTCCTAACTTGATCATAGCGCTCCTCACTAGCTATAGCTAATATTATTATTATCACAAAAAATATGTAAATGTATAAGCTATAGTATGCTCATATATCGCTCACCGCGATCACACAAAAGGGTGACGACTGCACCCTCAGGCTTGTTATTTTCTATCCACTTCTCTGCTGCAAGGATGTTAGCACCGGCGCTGATGCCGACAAGCAGTCCGTTCTCCCTAGCTAGCCGAGACGCGCGTTCTGTTGCATCTGCAGTACTAATGCTGCATACGTGATCCATTGTAGAAGGATCTAGGAGAAAATCTTCCCCATCATTGATGCCCTGTATTCCGTGGTGTGCAGCATCTTCTGCGGGGGTTAATAGCACACACTTTGTAGTAAGTTGCCTAGTGTCAATAAAATTCTTGACACCCATCATAGTGCCCCCTGTACCAGCGCCTGAAACAAACGCTGACCAGTTTTTTTCGCCGGCCTTCTGGAGGTCTGAATATATTTCAGGGCCGGTTGTAAGCTCGTGACATAAAACATTATCACCATTCTCAAACTGGCAAGGTGACCAGTGATCTACACCCTCAAGTAACAGTTTGTTCCGGACCTCAATCGCTCTAGAAAAATCGCTAGGTGGGACGTCAATAATCTCAGCCCCATAAAGCTTCATCATCTTTCGCCGTTCTTCACTCATGTTGCACGGCATGATAATCTTGACAGGTAGTCCAAGAGCTGCACCAACAGCTGAAAGGGCGATCCCTGTATTTCCAGATGTTGCCTCTACAAGTGTAGTGCCTTCTCCTATATCACCATCCTCAATCGCCCTCTTTACAATAAACGATATGATGCGATCCTTTACTGAGCCGGTAGGATTGAATGTTTCTAATTTAGCATATAAATGGGGGCCAAGCTTAACCAACGGTGTGTGGCCTACACACCTACAAAACTCTTCAAACACTCTAACCTCGTCTACCCCTCATGCTCTGCACCTGAGTATAAAGCTTGCTCATGAACTTTTGGGTTGCCTTGTCCTTGAGACCTAAAACTTCTACATAATGTCTAATCGCGTTCGGCAACTTCCTGTCGCTTAAACTTATCTTGCCTCTTAAAATATCGTCAACTTCGTCATCTGTATACACCGCCACCAATTCTTCTGCCCCATCATGAGCATGTGCATCGATTTCAATATGAGAACGTAAATAGCTCTTTTGCCACTCCTCATTGTCAATATCACCTGGAGGGATCTGCTTTGGATCATTCAGCATTTCTTCAAAAGCACCAGAATCATCAAGGCCTTTGTTTTTTGCCTGCTTCTTCATCTGTGCATAATGCACTAATTCATGCCTGATCGTTTGGGCGATATGCCTCATGAGTGCACCTGAGTTTAGAGACGAACCAATGTCGTCTTCATCTTCGGACGTCATCATCTCAATATCGATTGTGTTTCTTCCAGCACGCTGCTTTGAAACATACCACTTTGCATCTACCAGCCAGCGGTCAGGCCATGCTGGATGACTAGGGTGAAGAGTCATTCCCTCAAAGTCATCTGTGTCGTGTGACCTGACAAGTATATCCATGTCCAAGCCAACTTCTTCCATTGCCTGCGCTAGGGCATCGCTCAGGGCTTCAGCAGCTGGAGTGCCCATAACGCCTCCTGATCCTGAATCATAATAGTCAATATCTTCCTGTGTGTTGGGCTGTGTCCAAAATTGTGAAGAAGATATTGCGTCGTCAATGACCTTAAAATACTCATCTGGAAGTGTCGTCGCTTCTATTAGTAGTTCCCTTATGTATTCGCGTAGTAGGTTCATGCGTATTCCCTCCTGATAGCTTTAAGCGCAGAGGGTGGAACAATACCATAATACTCTAGAGTATCTCCCTTATTACCCAAGACGTTCTTGTCTATATTAATCTTGGATGGATCAAGCTGTGATGTATCAATCTCGAAAGTTACAATCTCCAGACCATTCTCATCTTCAAATTTATCCCATGCCTCATCTGACGTTTCTGCGTAACTGGACGCGACACCTGGATCAAGTGCCAGATAAACTGTGCCACGAACAGAGTCTTCCCAAACGGTGTCTCTATCTCCGCCCAAGCCGTGCCTCTG